>ERZ778515.534-NODE-534-length-32832-cov-7.978583_pt1 | contig 32832 bp, 24 predicted proteins | sample MGYA00510343_ERZ778515 | MGnify/ENA primary metagenome ERZ778515 (study PRJEB29527, sample SAMN07138965) | mouse gut metagenome | material: feces | host: mouse | place: China:Nanjing | collected 2016-01-25 ...
CAGGTACTAAGGATTAATCCTCGATAGCGGCCTGCGCCGCAGCTACGCGGGCGATGGGCACACGGAAGGGGGAGCAGCTGACATAGTTCATGCCGAGCTTGGCGCAGAACTTGACGCTGCTGGGTTCGCCGCCATGTTCGCCACAGATGCCGAGTTTGATGTCGGCACGGGTAGAACGTCCTTTTTCTACGCCCATCTTGACGAGCTGGCCTACGCCTTCCTGGTCAAGCACCTCGAAGGGATCAACCTTGATGATGCCATGGTCTTTGTAGAATTTGAGGAATTTCGGAGCGTCGTCACGTGAGAAGCCAAAGGTCATCTGAGTGAGGTCGTTGGTACCGAATGAGAAGAATTCTGCAACTTCAGCAATCTTGTCGGCAGTGAGTGCTGCGCGGGGCACCTCGATCATTGTGCCAACTTTGTAGGGGATTGTGTCGCCTTTTTCCTCAAATACCTTACATGCAGTCTCATTGATTACGTTAGCCTGGTTCTGAAGCTCCTTGAGCGAGCCTACGAGGGGTACCATAATCTCTGGATAAACTTTCTTGCCCTTTGCTTTGCATGCGAGAGCGGCCTCGATGATTGCGCGGGTCTGCATTTCAGTGATTTCAGGATAGGTGACGCCCAGACGGCAGCCGCGGTGACCAAGCATGGGGTTGAACTCTTCGAGAGAGTCTACTTTTGCTTTTACCTGCTCGAGAGTGAGGCCCATTTCATGAGCGAGTTCTTTCTGAGTGGCAGTCTGGTGAGGCACGAATTCGTGCAATGGGGGGTCGAGCAGACGGATTGTCACTCCGAAGCCATCCATAGCCTCGAAGATTCCTTCGAAATCGCCACGCTGCATGGGGAGAAGTTTAGCGAGAGCAGTACGTCGTCCTTCTTCGTCGGATGCGAGGATCATTTCACGCACGGCTTTGATTCGGTCGCCTTCGAAGAACATGTGCTCTGTGCGGCAGAGACCGATGCCCTGTGCGCCAAACTGGCGGGCTTGAGTGGCATCGTGCGGCGTATCGGCGTTGGTGCGAACGAGAGTCTTGGTGTATTTTGCAGCGAGGTCCATGATTGCAGCGAAGTCGCCGCCGATTTCGGGTTCGGTAGTGGGCACCAGATTGTCATAGACATCGCCGGTAGAGCCGTTGAGTGAAATCCAGTCTCCTTCGTGGTATGTCTTGTCGCCCATCTTGACGGTCTTTTCCTTATAGTCCACGAGGATTTCACCTGCGCCGGACACGCAGCATTTACCCATGCCACGGGCCACTACAGCGGCGTGAGAAGTCATGCCGCCGCGCATAGTGAGGATACCCTGTGCCACAGCCATTCCGCGGAGGTCTTCGGGAGAAGTCTCGATACGCACGAGTATCACTTTCTTTTTCTTTTCGGCCCATTCTTCAGCCTCATCGGCAGAGAATACAATCTGACCGGTGGCTGCGCCCGGGGATGCGGGAAGACCTTTTGCCACTACTTTTGCCCGTTTGAGTCCGTTCTTGTCGAATATGGGGTGCAGGAGTTCATCGAGCTTCTGAGGCTCCATTCGGAGCAGGGCAGTCTTCTCATCGATCATGCCGTCGCGGAGGAGGTCCATGGCGATGTGTACCATGGCTTCGCCGGTGCGTTTGCCGTTACGAGTCTGGAGCATCCATAGTTTGCCGTCCTGGATTGTGAACTCCATGTCCTGCATGTCTTTATAGTAGTCTTCCAGACGGTGGGCGATTGAGATGAGTTCTTCTGCCAGTGTCGGCATAGTCTCCTGCAGGGAGGGATATTTTTCGGCACGTTCCTGCTCGGAGATGCCCTGAAGGGCAGCCCAGCGCCGGGATCCTTCGATTGTGATTTGCTGAGGAGTGCGGATACCGGCCACCACGTCTTCGCCCTGGGCGTTGATAAGATATTCGCCGTTGAAGATGTTCTCGCCAGTGGCGGCGTCACGGCTGAATGCCACGCCGGTGGCAGAGTTGTTGCCCATGTTGCCGTATACCATGGCCTGTACGTTGACGGCCGTTCCCCATTCCTCGGGGATCTGGTTCATGCGGCGGTAGACGATGGCTCGTTCGTTCATCCAGCTGTCGAATACGGCGCAAATACCGCCCCAGAGCTGTTCCCAGGCTGATTCGGGGAAGTCCTTACCGGTGTGCTCCTTTACGGCAGCCTTGAAGCGTTTTACGAGTTCCTGAAGATCTTCGACTTCAAGTTCATTGTCGAACTTGACACCTTTTTCCTCCTTCACTTCGTCCATGATTTTTTCGAAGGGGTCGATGTCGGTCTTTGAAGCGGGCTTCATGCCGAGCACGACATCGCCGTACATCTGTACGAATCGGCGATAGCTGTCCCATGCGAAGCGGGGGTTGCCGCTCTTTTCGGCCATTGTTGCCACAGTGGCGTCGTTCATGCCGAGATTGAGCACTGTGTCCATCATGCCGGGCATAGATGCGCGCGCGCCGGAGCGTACGGATACGAGCAGCGGATTGGAGGGGTCGTCGAATTTATTGCCGGTGAGTCTCTCCACGTGGGCTATAGCCTTCTCCACATCGCTTTTGATATCTTCCACCACTTTGTCGCGGCCATACTGTGTGTATTCGTTGCAGACATCTGTAGTGATGGTGAATCCCGGGGGTACGGGCATACCCAGGAGATTCATCTCGGCGAGGTTAGCACCTTTGCCACCGAGGATGTTGCGCATCGAGGCGTTACCTTCGGCTTTTCCATCGCCGAATGTATAGATCTTCTGTGCCATTAAGTTTCGTTATGTTTTTGTTTAAAAAAATGTTCGGCAGTAGATATTGGATTGCCGGCTGCAATGGCCGGACATTCCGGTTATGAACTGATGTGAGGGCCTGGCCATTTCGCAGTGGCGGTTGAGGGTCAGACCCAAGCAACTGCAAAGTTAATGAATTATTGCGATATATGCGATATTATGGTCTATAAAATGCACTTCAGAGGGTGAAAGCCTTTCTGTGGAGTGGAATGCTACAGGAGTATGTTCACAACAGGATTGTATCTGAATACGTCAATTATAAGCAAGAGTTCTAATTTAACCGATAAGCGGGAGTCCGAATTTAACCGATTGCAATTGAACGGTAATCTTTTATACAATTATACAATTATGCAATTATACAATATGCGGCTTCTTTTCTGCCGTTTCCGGCCTACCCCTTGGTGGCATAGGCCGCCATGCTCCTTCGCTCCGCACAGGAATTGCCCGAAAGAAACGACCGGGCATATTGTATAAATTAAAGTAAAGCACTTACTTAAATTAAAACTTAGCCCTCGGTTGAATTCTAACGCTTCTTACGTGTGTGTGTGATTGCCGTTCTGCCCGGGATGAATGAGGGATGAAAGGATTGGGGGATGAAAGGGTCGAGGGATAAAGGGCAGAGGGATGAAAAGGGAGAGGGGATCAAAGAGTTGAATGATACGGTGGCTTGCATGCTTCGTTCTTACAATAGTCCGGATGTTGTATGGGTTATTTGACCCTCAGCCAGTACCCGAGAGTAAATTCGAGAGCCATAGAATTGGAGGCATTGAAATTATCCTTTCGAGAGGAACCGAAAAGATTGCCAAGTCCGTAGTAAAACCGACATTCAAGCGTGACCGAATGGCGTGGAGTCAGACTGTATTCACCTCCTATTCCGGCGCAGATTCCGTAGTCGATGCGCTGTTTGACAGGTTCGTCATACTGTGTGATGGTGTGCCATTGCGGGAAGTCGGGAAGAGAAGCTGTGTCGTGTGTGTCGAAATTACACTTCACAGAGTCGCTGATTCTCAAGCCGATCAGCGGCCCGATATTGGCATAGAATTTTGCCCGGCGTCCGAAGTATATGTGTGCCAGCACCGGAATCTCCAGATAGCCCAAAGTGCGTTCATACAGATAAGGGGCGTCTTCAAACGATTCTTTCCATCCGCGCTCTATCCAGTCAAGTTCGGCGATGATTCCGAAATGATTTTCCTCCACATATCTGAACGTGAGTCCGGCCATGGCGCCGGGTTTGAAGGTCTGGTCGACCGACGGGTTGAAGAAATTGCGAGATATGTCCATTCCGGCTCTTGCGCCGACCGAGAGCTGAGCGGCATAATGGGTCTGGGCATTGGAATGCTGCGGGCAGAGCCATATGGCTGCGCCTGCGGTCAATGTAGCGATTATGGCGTGGCGTAGTGTCATTAGTTGTCGGATGAAGAGTCGAGTACAGTTTTCCTGATTTGACCGAACGGCTGGAATTCCACCACATATACATCCGTATTTACCAGTCCCCCCCAGTTATTGACCCTGTCGAGACTGATCGGAGTCTGGAGGGTGGGGTATTGGGCGAATTCGGCGTTGAAATCGCCGTGGGTTAAAGAGATGTTGGGAAGGAAATAAGTCATGATATCATATGCTGTCGCTGAATATACGGGATATGATTTCATGGGTGTGTGGCCGAACAGAGTGCGGTAGCCGTCGATAAATTTGCGTGAGGCCGAGTCGTCGGCCTCAAAATAGAATCGGGATGGGAGGATTACATGGTTGTCATCAAAAGAGTGTCGTATCGCTTCCACCATAGTGATCCAGCTCGGGCGTCCGATGATGCGGATATCGGCCAGCGGATAACGCTCGCGCAGCGCGGCTGTCTTGTCGAGCATCGCTTTCACATCCTCCTTGGCTGATGGAGTGGCATAAATCAGGTAGCGTCCTTCCTCGTCGCTAAGCGATACGGTGGCCAGTTCATCGGCCGGGAGTTCCTGAGGCATCGCATCGGTGTCGGCTATTTTTGCGCGCAGGATGGCCTCTCCCATAGTGTCGTTGCCATCCATCTTCCCGGCTATCAGGAGTTCATAGCCGGCGAATGTGGACGTGATATATGACGCTACTTCATCATTGAAATATGAAGTCGGCGCGAGATATTGCACGACTGCCGGATTGTCGAGGTATGCTTCATTTTTCACATCAAACGCATTGATGAGATGGCGAGAATTCTCCTTGACGTAGTCGGTCAGATACTGCGGCATATCCTTGTCGGTGGTGGTCACTACGATTGTCGGGGCAAATCCTTCGAGCGCTCCAACTACTTCGGACTGCGACTTAGAGCCGTCGATTACCGTCAATCGTGTGGGGAAATCCTGGGCCTTCATTGAGTTGACAGCCATTATGGCACCTCTGGCGAATTCCATGTCGCGGTTGGAATCCGGGTCGGCCAGCACGATGGCCACACTGATGGCTTTGGGGCTGATATTGCCGTCGGCGTCATAAATGCGATTGTCGAGGCTGTGCACCTCATTGTAAAGTTCGCGGCGTCCCTCTTCAGTGGTCTCGCGCGGATCCTGTGTGATTACGAGGCGTTCCACCTCTACCGTCTCCATGTCGGGAATTACGATTATTTCACCTCGTTTCAATTTAGCCTTGTCGGGGTTGGCCTGCTTAAGGAGATCGACGTCAACTCCTTTTGCCTGCGCCACGGAAGCCCAAGTGTCGCCGCGCCGCACCTTATAGCTTGCCACACCGGTGACCTGATGTTCGGTCACCATCGTAGGCACGGCGGATTCATTGCGCGAACCGGTGCGGATGCGTATGATCTCACCTGTATTCGGGTTTGAATATGAGATGCCGGGATTCATTTTGTACAGGTCCTCGACAGTGGTCTCGTAAGTCTGGGCTATGCCGTAGAGACTTTCTCCAGGCTGCACGGTGTGATACAGCACGCCGTCGCGGATGATGTCGGCACCTTGCTCTTCATCGCCTGATGTGGCCGGGTCTGAGGCGGCAGGCGAACCGGAGACCTCCGCGGCGGTAATGTCGGAGACGTATGATCCGGCTTCCGACGGGTCGGAGGGTTTTGTATCGTAGTGGTCCGAGGTGGAGTCATCGAGGTCGGCGAAAGCCTCACGCGTATCTGACGAGTCGGATGCGAGCACCTCCGCGGCCGATGATTTCTGATTGACTTTTGATGTCTTGGGCTTTTTGGGTACCGGATAATAGATCAGCGCACCTTTGTCGAGCGGAGTCTCCAGCTCCCGGTTGGTCTTGACGAGCAGTTCGGGATCCCATCCGAAGCGGTTGGCAATACCGAAAAAGGATTCACCTTTTTTGGCCACATAAGTGTAGAAAGTCTTCCCCATTATTGTGACGGTGGGAAGGTCGGAGGCGGCAGAAGCCGTCAGTGTCGCGGAGATGGCTAAAGCCGCTGCAAAAGTGGGTCGTAGCATATCGGGATCTCTTAGGAGGGAAATGACTTAAATGATTTCGGAGAGCAGGCGGTAGAAAATGTAATATATGAGCGATGCCGGGAGCACCATGAGCAGAGAGTCGATTCGGTCGAGAATGCCCCCATGACCGGGAATCAGATTCCCCGAATCCTTGATATGGAGGTTGCGCTTTATTACAGATTCGAAGAGGTCGCCGAATGTCGAAGCCAGCGATATGATAAGTCCGGCGAGTGCCCAGAAGAGTATTGGGCAGCAGACATTGACAGCGCCCATCGGCGAATCGGAGACCCCGACAAGCACACCGGTGGCCACAGCGCATGCCAGACCTCCCCAGAAACCCTCCCAGGATTTCTTTGGCGATACTCTCTCAAAGAGCTTGTGGCGGCCGAAGATGCTGCCGAAAAGATATGCGCCCGTATCATTGACCCATATTATCACAAATAGCGACAACAGAGGGAGGCATGTGTCTTCAGTCCGTTGCAGGAATAAGCCGGAGGCCACCATAATGGCGAGAGGGAGGGCAATGTAGAGCTGAGCCGCCATATCGACTGCGAATTCCTTTTCAGGCGACTGACGGCGAGAGAATACGGTGATTATCATGCGCCCGATAAGCCATATGATCCAGATCAGGGCGAAGGGGAGCGGAAAGATGGCTGAAGGGATCGGGAGAAAAATCAAGGCGAGGGCTCCGGCGATATCGTAGGCCGCAATTCCGCCTCCGGCAGAGGCCGCAAAGCGCATCCTGCGGAATTCAGAGACGCCGAGAGCCCCCAGTATGCCGGCCAACAGGGTGACGCCGAGGTCTCCCCACAGACATGCAAGAATAATCAGTATGACATAGACGGCGCCCGATGCGGCACGCACGGCTGTCTTCTTAACGTCAAGCATCGATAGTTGAGAATAATGGTTCTGACCTGCAAAATTACGAAAAAAACCGCAAAAGAACGAATCTTCTGCGGTTTTTATCATATCGGGGTCACGGCTCTTTCATTTAAAAATGCTTTGAATTTTCAAAGTGCATGACTTATAGTTAGTTAAAAGCCATTAACCCTTTTATCCAAAATGAGATTAATACAGCCATTGCGAAACTGCTACATATAACTACTTGATTAACAGTGGCGCATTGTAGCATCAAAGTTAAATGAAAGAGCCGTGTATCGGGGTCCTTCAGTCGTCATGGATTGGCGGCAGTGCCGATATCGGGAGTCGTCTTACTCCTCAAGATCTTTGGGTATTGCCGCCAGTTCGAGCTTATGAGACTCGATAAAGTCAATGATATCGGTTTTTTCGGGGATATCATTGACATCCACGCGGATGCGTTGCAGGGCATTGAATACGGATGTGTTGGTGCTGTAGACGTGGCGGTAAGCGCTTGCGATTTCATCGATAGAGTCTTCACTCTTTCCGCAACGGCGCAGCACGAAAGAATTGATGCCTTTGTACTCGATAGGGTTGTGGGCCATGATAGTGAATGGAGGCACATGATTATTGACACGACATCCCCCCTTGATAAGGCAATATGCGCCCACATCGCATCCTTCATGCACCAGAGCGTTGGAGGAGAGGATCGTGTAGTCGGAGATGTTGACATCTCCTGCAATTTTCACAGCATTGCCGAGCACGCAGAAATCACCGATATGTGAGTCATGGCCGATGTGAGTCTGCGCCATAACGAAGGAATTGCTTCCGATACGTGTGGCACCGCCGGGATTGATCGACCGATTGATGATGACGTGTTCGCGGATAGTGTTGTTGTGACCGATTTCCACGAAGCTGTCGTCGCCTTTCCATCTGAAATCCTGCGGAGTGGCAGCGATTATCGCCCCCTCGAAAATCTGGTTGTTGTTGCCGATACGCGCTCCGGAGCGGATTACCGCATTCGGGCGGATATGGCAGTTGTCGCCAATCACAACGTTGCTTTCGATATAGACAAACGGGTCGATGACCACATTGTCGCCGATTCTTGCATCGGGATCGACATAGGCGAGTTTGCTGATTTTATTCATAGATGCAAATTTTTAGGTCGGCCGCTGCCCGGGACTCCGGGCAGCGGCGTCAGGTTAACAGTCGGTGAGATATGTTTATCTGCCCCCTCCTACGGCCTGGTAAAGCTCTATCAGGGCCGTGGTCTTGTTGTGCCAGCAGGCCAGACTCTGGAGCTGTGCCTGAAGCAGAGCGGATCGGGCAGTGAGCACTTCGAGATAGGTAGTGGACTGGCCGAAAGTCAGGAGTTCCTGTGTATACTCCACTGATTTTTCAAGAGCATCAACCTGCTTGTCGACCTGGAGGCGCTTCTCATGATTCTTAGTGTATTTCACCATGGCGTCGCTTACCTCGGCCGATGCATTCAGCACAGCATACTGGAAGTTGTTGAGGGCAATCTGCTGTGATGCCTTGGCCGCTTCGAGAGTGGCGATGTTCTGTCCGCGGGAGAACAGGGGTGCCGTGAGCTGTCCGGCGAGCTGTATGAACCACTTTCCGGGATTTGAGATTATGCTGCCCAGAAGATTCGTGAACCCTCCGTTGGCCGAGATATTGATGCTCGGATAGAATGCGGCGCGTGCTGAATTGGTGGTATAATAAGCAGCGGCGAGTCCTCTTTCAGCGGCGGCCACATCCGGACGAGCTGCCAGATAGCTTACAGGCAGCCCGGTCACGAGCTGTTCGGGGATAGAGAAATCCAGGTTGGAAGTGACCTGCCATTCCTGCGGATATGTATTAAGCAGCAGCGAGAGAGTGTTCTGAGTGGTGCGTATTGACTGCTCAATGTCCGGGATCGAAGCCATGATACTGTAATAGTTGGCTTCGCTCTGCACGACAGCGGCCTCATTGACCATTCCGGCCGTCTTCATATCCTTCATCGACTGCACCTGGTCGGCCCAGATTTGCGAAGTGCGCTGAGTGAGGGCGAGCTGTTGGTTTAGCAGCACGAGCGCATAATATGTCGAAGCCACGCCGCATACGATTTGCGACTGGGCGGCCTGACGGTAATCCTCGGCCTGCTCCACAGTCACCTCGGCGCCCCTCTTACGATTAAGGATTTTACCGAAGGCATCGATTTCCCAATTCAAGGCGAGCGGGATTGTGTAGCTCCAGTTCATATGGCTTCCGCCATATGAGGCGGTGCCGCCGTTAGGATTGAGCGAGAGCGATGGGAAATAGCTCAGGCGGGCTCCTTTGAGCTGAGCGCGGGCGATGTCGACATTAAGACGGGCGTTGTCGAGATCCTTGTTGTTGTCGAGCGCGGTCTGGATGAGCGATTGCAGCTGAGGGTCGGTGAAAACCTCACGCCAGCAGAGGAACGGAAGAGCAGTAGAGTCCTGCGGGGTCTCGGCGGCTTTGCGGTAGTCGTCGACAATCGCATCATTCTCCGGCAGGGAATACTTCTGGTATATGTGGCAGCTTGATAGTGAAGCCGCCACGGCAGCCAGAGCCAGAGACCTGAATAATATATTGGCTTTCATTAGTAGTCAGAGATATCTGAATGTTGAGTACCCCGCGGCCATACGGCAAGTATGGCCGCAGGAGTGATTATTTCTTGATTGCGTATTGTTCGATTTCCGAAGATAATTCCTCGACATCCTTGTCTTTCCACTTGACGGGCGAAATCTTCTCTTGTATAAGCTGGAAAGTGACGAAGAGCGCGGGGACGATAATCACCTGGAAAACCATACCGATAAGCATGCCGCCTACGGCTCCGGTGCCGAGAGCCTGATTGCCGTTTTTGCCGGCACCGTGAGCGAACATCAGCGGGAGCAGACCGATGATCATGGCCAGCGAAGTCATCAGAATCGGGCGCAGACGAGCCACAGCACCCTGGATCGCGGCATTGACCACACTCATGCCTGTCTTGCGTCGGTCGAGAGCGAACTCCACGATAAGGATGGCGTTCTTTGCCAGCAGACCGATAAGCATGATCAGCGCGATCTGGAGGTAAATATTGTTGGAAATATCCCGGAATCCGGCGAATATGAATGTGCCCATAAGACCGAATGGCACAGAGAATATGACGGCCCAAGGAAGGACATAACTCTCATACTGAGCCGAGAGCACAAGATATACGAACAGGAGCACAAGAGCGAATACGGAGCCCATCGATGTGCCTCCGGTGGCTTCCTCACGAGTCATGCCCGAATACTCGAAGGTATAACCGGTGGGGAGTGTGGCCTCTGCCACACGGTTGATGGCCTCGATGGCCTGTCCGGATGATACGCCCGGAGCCGGCGAACCGGTGACGGAGATTGAAGTAAACATGTTGAAACGGTTGATAAGGTCCGGACCGTAGATGCGTTTCAGCGAAACGAAGTTGTCGATCGGAGCCATTTCATTTCCGTTGCGCACCTTGATCTGCTTGAGAGTCTCCGGAGAGACGCGCGCATCCGGCGACGCCTGCATCATCACACGGTAGAGCTTGCCGTATGAATTGAAGTTGGAGATGTACATGCCTCCGTAGTAACCCTGCAGAGCGGTCAGGATCGCATTCTGAGTCAGCCCTGCCTGCTTCACCTTCGCCACATCGATTTCCACCATATACTGCGGGAATGTGGGATTGAAAGTGGAGTATGCCATCTGGATTTCAGGCTGAGCGTTGAGCTGCCCGATGAAGTTCTGATATACCTTGAAGAAATTATCAAGCGAACCTCCGGTCTTGTCCTGAAGCTTGATTTCAAAACCGTTGGTCATCGAATAGCCGGAAATCATCGGCGGCTGGAAGAACATGATAGTGGCGCCCTTGATTTTCTGACACTGTCCAAGCAGATTGGCCACCACGGCATCCGCCTGGTCCTGCGGTCGGGTGCGTTCGTCCCATGGCTTGAGCTTGATGATGAACGAACCGTAAGTATTGCCACGTCCGCCGATAAAGCTGAAGCCCATAATCTTGGTGCGCGACTTGACGGCAGGAATAGATCCGATGATAGAGTCGACCTGATTAAGGATTACCTGAGTGCGCTCCTGCGATGCAGCGGGAGGGAGAGTGACGGCACCCATTATAGTGCCGGTGTCCTCGTTAGGCACCAGACCTGTGGGAGTGCGGCTCATAAGCCATACGAGCACCGCGATTGAGCCGACCACGACAGCGAAACTTGTCACCTTATGGGCCACGAAGAACTTCACGATCCTGCGGTAGACGGCGAGCAGCCTGTCGAATACATTATTGAATGCATTGATAAATTCGCGGGTGAAGATTCCGATCAGAGCCAATATGGCCACAACGCATGCAATCACACTCTGAGTGACATTCTCAAAAGTATACCAACCGAGCACGAGGAATGTTATCGCGGCTACGAGGAGTATCGATGTCACGACCGGGGGGAATTTCAGGCGGAAACGTCGCTTGTAGGTTTCAGCCACGACCTCGCCGGCGGCAGAATAAGCCTCCTTCATGCGGGATGCGAGGGGAGCGGCCTGACCGTCGTCATTTTTGTGTGGCTTAAGGAAGAGGGCGCAGAGAGCCGGCGAAAGCGTAAGAGCGTTGACAGCCGACAGACCGATGGCCATGGCCATCGTCAGACCGAACTGACGGTAGAATATGCCCGAAGTGCCGCCAAGGAACGATACCGGAATAAACACAAGCATCATCACCAGCGTGATAGAGATCAGCGCACCGGCAATCTCACGCATCGCGTCGATTGACGCCTTTCGGGGCGACTTGTATCCTTGGTCGAGTTTGGCATGTACAGCCTCCACGACCACAATCGCATCATCGACCACAATCGCAATGGCAAGCACAAGAGCAGCCAGAGTTAGAAGGTTGAGGGTGAAGCCGAAGATATATAGCAGGAAGAATGTGCCGATAAGAGCCACCGGAATCGAGATGATCGGAATAAGAGTAGACCGGAAATCCTGAAGGAAGACAAACACCACGATAAACACCAGCACGAAAGCCTCGATAAGTGTTTTCACCACCTCATGTATAGATGCGAAAAGGAAATCGTTGGCACTCATCTGAGTCTCGATTACAAGCCCTTTCGGAAGTTCGCTTCGCGACTCTTCCAGAAGCTTTTCGATAGATTCGATTACCGAAGTCGCATTTGAGCCGGCGCTCTGGTAGACCACGAAAGCCGAACCGAGGTGCCCGCTGATATTCGAGCTCATCGTATAAGTAAGCCGTCCGAGTTCCACCTTCGCCACATCCTTAAGGCGGAGAATTTCACCGTCTGAACCGGCGCGGACAATGATGTCTTCAAATTCCTTGGCATTAGTCAGTCGTCCTTTGTACTTCATGATATACTGGAACGACTGGTTGCCCTGCTCTCCGAACTGTCCGGGCGCCGCCTCAATGTTCTGTTCGGCCAGCGCCGCCGTGATGTCGGACGGCATCAGTTTATACTGAGCCATAACATCCGGCTTAAGCCATATACGCATCGAGTAGTCGGCACCGAATGCAGAGGCATCACCCACACCGGGCACACGCTTCACGAGCGGGAGGATATTGATAGCCACATAGTTATCGATAAACTGCTGAGAATAATTGTCTTCCGGGGCATAGACACCGCACACCATAAGCATCGATGTCTGCCTTTTCTGAGTGAGCACACCCACCTGTGTGACTTCCGCGGGGAGATAAGCCTGAGCCTTTGCCACACGGTTCTGCACATCGACGGCAGCCATGTCGGGGTCCATGCCCTGCTTGAAGTATACCTGAATTTCGGCCTGACCGTCGTTGGTGGCGGTAGAGACCATGTAGTCCATGTTCTCCGCTCCGTTAATCTGCTCCTCAAGCGGAGCAATGACAGAGTTCATCACCGACTCGGCGCTGGCACCTGTATAGGTGGTAGACACCTGAATTGTAGGCGGCGCAATCGAGGGGTACTGCTCGATCGGTATAGTGGCCAGTCCGAGCAGACCGAAAATCACGATAAAAATCGAGATTACGGTAGAAAGCACCGGCCTATTGATAAAATTATCAAGTTTCATATCATCATGGATATACCTCGTCATTCATCAGCCCGCAATAATATAGGGATAATCGGATGGCGAGGCCGGTTAGAATCAAAAAAAAGATTATTGTTTAGCCTGAGAGGCGGCAGCGGGTGACTTCGGTTTGATCATCATGCCGTCCCGCACACTGATACCCACACCTTCGATTACGATCTGGTCGCCGGGCTTAAGTCCGGAAGTCACGATAAAATTCTGACCATCGTTGAGTTCTGATACCTGAATCGGAGTGGAATGCACTTTTGCGCTGTCGCCCACGACATAACAGAATCGCATGTCCTGGATTTCAAAAGTAGCGGCCTGTGGAATCTGGATGGCCCCGTTGGAAGTGGTAGGCAGCAGGATATTGCCGGTATTGCCGCTTCGCAGCATACCGTCGGGATTTGGGAACTGTGCCTTAACCTGCGCGCTTCCCGTAGCGGAGTCGAGCACACCTGAAATTGACACGATTTTGCCCGGGTGTGAATAAATCTCACCATTGGCGAGCTGTAGCTGCACCGGCGGCATGGCATTCTTGGCGGCCTCGACCGAGCGTTTGCCGCCGTCAGTGAGAGCGAGGATTTCCTTCTCGGTCATAGAGAAATAGGCATCCATATCACCATTGTCGGAGAGCACGGTCAGCATTGTCGACGGGCTAACGAGCGTCCCTTCCTTAAAGTCGATTGTGCCGATTACGCCCGAAGTCGGGGCCGTCACAACAGAATACGAGAGATTTTTCTGAGCCGCCACAAGAGTTGCATTTGCCTGATTCAGCTGAGCCTTTGCCGCATTCAGGGCATCGACAGATGTCTGATATGCCGGAGCGCCGATGATGTTCTTGTCGAGAAGGAGCTTGTTGTTGTTGGCATTTGTCTGAGCCGTATTGACGTTAGCCTGAGCCACGGCCACGGCGGCCTTTGCCTGGTCGACGGCCGCCTGAAGCGCGACCTTGTCGATTTCGAAGAGCACTTGTCCTTTGGACACGCGCTGTCCTTCGCTTACACATACCTTTGTGAGGAATCCTGTGGCCTGCGGACGTATCTCAACGTCGTTGACGCCCTGAAGCGAGGTGGGATAGCTGGTCATCAGTGTGGCATCGTCAGTCCCGACGGTCATCACTGCGAGTTCAGGGAGCTGCTGTGCGGCTTGCCCTGCATCTTTCTTACATCCTGTAGAAATTATGCCGAGAGCCAGAATGGCGGAGCCGGCATACAAAATGTTGCATCTCATAAATATAAAGAAATGGTTGTTTGATAATCGGGGTTTATGGTTGAAATGCCATGTAGCCCGTCCCCGTCCTTATTATAGTGGAGAAGATACGCTCTTCCATAGCATTTTAACGTCTAAGATGAATATAAGTTTAGGTAAGGGTCAAAATTTAAATCAAGTAGCTGCAAAGAAAAATCAGCAGACAAGCTCTAAAACCAAAGTATAAAAAATAGTTTTCATTTGCCCTTTAAAAGATACCGTTGGAGAAGTCGGAGAGTCGGCATTTCCAAGGTATCTCTTATTAAATTCAGAATGCTGAATCAGCAGAAGTGTATTCCGGCGTGGTGGGGAAAGAAGACCTATTCTTTATCGTCATGGGTAAATTCCGGTGGAGTCCCGGCATCATCGTCATTGCCGTCGGCCTGATTCCGGCTTTCCGCAGAGTCCTGACGCGAGTCATGAGATTTTGAAGACTGAGTGATATCACCCACAATCTCATCGACTTTAGAGTCGGCCGCCGAGGCCGACTTGCCGTCGTCATTCAGCTTCTTTTCGCGAGCCATTTTGTCGGCGGCATTGAGTTCCATGATTTCATCGGTGCGTGATTTCCATTTGCGTTTGCCGAGTATTGCCTCCACATCATCGTGAAGAATCACTTCCCGCTCGATAAGCATGTCGCGTATGGCATTATGCTGCGCGGCATACTCCTTCAGAATGCTTTTGGCCCGCTCATACTGTTCATTGATGATGCGGGCTATCTCGTCGTCAATGAGTTTGGCGGTCTCTTCGGAATATGGTTTCTGGAACCCGTAATCCTGCCCGGTGCTGTCTACATAATTCAGGTTCGGCAGGCGGTCGCTCATGCCATACATTATTACCATTGCGCGAGCGATTTTTGTAGCCCGCTCCAGATCATTGCTGGCGCCAGTCCCGATTTGACCGAGGAACACCTCTTCGGCGGCACGTCCGCCCAGCAGTCCGCATATCGAGTCGAGCAGAGCCTGAGTGGGCACAATCTGACGAGCCTCCGGCGCATACCAGGCGGCGCCGAGAGCGCGTCCGCGCGGCACGATAGTCACCTTCACCAGCGGGTCGCCGAAGCGTATCAGCCATGAGATTGTGGCGTGACCGGCCTCATGGGTTGCAATAGATTCCTTCTCTTCGGGCGTAATGATTCGAGAGCGCTTCTCAAGTCCACCGACGATTCGGTCGATTGCTCCCATGAAGTCCTGAAAATCCACAGAATCCTTATTGTTTCGGGCCGCTATAAGGGCGGCCTCGTTGCATACGTTGGCAATGTCGGCGCCAGAGAAACCCTGAGTCTGACGGGCGAGTTGCTCGACATCAAGTCGGCTGTTGACCTTCAGATTGCGCAGATGCACGTTGAAGATCTCGATACGGTCGGTGAGTTCCGGCAGGTCGACATATATCTGACGGTCGAATCGTCCGGGACGCAGCAGAGCCTTGTCGAGCATGTCAGCCCGGTTGGTTGCCGCCAGAATGATCACACCGTTATTTGACCCGAATCCGTCCATGGCTGTCAGCATCTGGTTGAGAGTGTTCTCGCGCTCGTCATTTCCACCCATGCTTGGATTCTTGCCGCGAGCGCGTCCTACGGCGTCAATCTCATCGATGAATACGATGCATGGCGCCTTTTCGGCGGCTTGTTTGAAGAGGTCGCGGACGCGAGCGGCTCCGACACCTACAAACATCTCCACGAAATCAGAACCCGATGTAGACAGGAAAGGCACATTGGCCTCGCCTGCCACAGCCTTTGCCAGCAGTGTTTTACCCGTTCCGGGAGGCCCTACAAGTAGCGCCCCCTTGGGAATTTTCGCACCTAATTCAGTGTATCTCTGCGGATTTTTCAGGAATTCCACAATCTCTTCGATTTCCACTTTCGCTTCGGCCAGACCTGCCACATCCTTAAATGTGACATTCGTGCCGCCAGACTTGTCGAATACTTTAGCGCGGGATTTCCCGACACTGAATATTCCGCCGCCGCCTCCCTGACCATTACTCATGCGGCGCGACATGATTATCATAAAGAGGATAAAGAGAGCGATCGGCCCGAAATACCAGAATATTTTCATTAGGTCGGATCCCTTCTCATAGGTCACTTCCATCTCCGGTTTGCCTTGCTTTACGAGAGCGGAATTCCATCGGTCGATTTTATCGCTGATTTTGTCGGCCGAAGGGATTGTGGCCTTAAGCAATATTTCCGAACTGGCGGAGTACTTGGGGTCAATGTGCTGCTGCTTGAGTCCGGTGTCGTTGAGGTGTCCCTCGGCGATGCCTGACTCAGCGATTACAGTTATTTTGTCAAACTGTCCGGATGCGGCGGCATCTTCAAACTGTGTCCAGTTGACAGTTTTTACCTGAGAGTTGTCCTGGAAATAGTAGAGGCCAAGCAGACACAGTATTATAAGCGCATACATCCAGTACATATTGAATATAGGGCGCTTTTGCTGTTGGTTGCGGTTCGGCTTTTTGGGTATGAGGTTCATATCGGATTCTTGTCGGAAAATGAATTATAGAGAGAGCCGGATGCGTGAAGGATGGGCGTGGTCAGTCGATGTCGGGCAGGCAGGTGCTCGTGCCGTCACTCCATAGCTCCTCAAGACGGTAGAATTCACGCACTTCGGGCTGGAAGACATGGAGCATCACACTGCCGTAGTCTACGATGATCCACTGGGCGTTGCGGTATCCGTCAGTGGCATATGGTCGTATATGAAGCCTGCGTCCCACTTCATCGCGCACATTGTCGGCAATGGCGCTTACCTGGGCTGAAGAGCGGGCCTGACAGATTATAAGCGCCGGAGCCGGACTGGATTCGATATCCGACAGGTCGATAATCTGTACTTTCTGTCCTTTCTTGTCATAAATGGCTTCGATGATGGTGGCCTGAAGCTCCGAAGGTGATTGCATATATATGGGTTAACTTATTGATTACTATTAATAACAATGCCAAGAGGGGGTGGAATCCCACATGACGGACCACCCCTTCTATGCTTTATAACAACAAAATTACAAAAAATATCTCAGATAGAAACTTTAAAAAATGCAAAATCAAATATAGGAGACGCTTGAACGACTTTATCATCCGTAAGTGGCGGTCGGCATCGGAGATTTAATTATCCGTGTCGGTCGGAGCCTTGTGGATATTGTCTGTGTCGGGTATTTTCAGAACGGGTAACGTGATTCAATGACGCTCCAGTCAATGATATCCCATATTTTTTTCAGATATTCCGGGCGTCGGTTCTGATAGTCGAGGTAGTAAGCGTGTTCCCAGACATCGAACACCAGAATCGGGTTAAGACCTCTCGTAAGAGGATTTTCGGCATTTGAAGCTTTGATAATCTCAAGTTCACCTTCAATATTGTTGGCAAGCCATACCCATCCGCTACCGAATACAGAAGTCCCCGCTTCCTCCATCTTCTTCTGGAACTCCTCGAATGAGCCAAACTGCTTTTCAATCTGTGCCATCAGTTTGCCACCGGGTGCTTTCTGTCCCTGAGGCTGAAACTGGAAGAAATAGAAGATATGGTTCCAGGCCTGAGAAGCATTGTTGAAGAGGGGGCCGTCACTCTCTATTATGATGCGCTCCAGTGGCATGTCGGCATATTGAGTCCCCTCGATCAATCGGTTGAGATTGTCGATATAGGCTTTTTCATGTTTCCCGTAATGATATTCGATAGTCATCGGTGAGATTACCGGACTCAGAGCATCCGGTGCATAGGGGAGTATAGGCTGAGTGAATTTCATAGTGCAATATAAGTATTTTAGTTAATCGGGCTGCGGCTGCTGCCGTAAGTGCCGGGTCATGGCCGCGTGGCAGTCGATGCAATCCGAAAATATAACATCCGTAGCGGCCCGATGGTTTATCATAGAGAATATGCGTTATGTAGGAATGCCTTATCCCCGCCGTATGCTTCGTATAAACATATTCTGCTGAACGACAAGTCGGAGGCGAAAAGAAGCCGCAGATTGTATAAAAGATTCCCTTTCAATTGCTATCGGTCAGATTTGAACACTTACTTAATCTTCCGAAAGCCCCCTTCGCACTTGTACATGTATTTTCGTGAAAATGTGTCTAAATACTGCAATCTTGTGAATGGATTTTCAAATTAACGAAATTTAACATCTAAATTAGGGTAAATTTAATTAAAATTATTAAATTTGCAGCATTGGTAATATTGCCAGTTATTATTGCTGAATCAAATATTATGAGCAAATTTGTGTTAAAAGTCGTCAGAGAGGATGATGTCCTTGCTCCCTCCGCATTGCTGATGCTGCGTGGGGGATTAGCTAATGGGTGTGTAGCAAACAAGTGTGGGTCATTCTCGGGTGAATGTGATAATAATACCTGTGTCACATTCAGCGGCATCTGTGGTGTTAACAGCTGTCAAACAGACAAGTGTGTCGGCTATCAGATTGTGCTGCCATGTAGTACGAAATTTGGATGTGGAGTAGGATCCGTAGAGGCTAAAACGAATCTTTGATACACTCCCGGAAATGTGAAATTATATGGTAATCTTAGTAGTCTAAGATTACCCGTATATGAATCCAGTAAATCTTATGGTTGGACAAATTGGTTCGACCAACTTGTCCAACCATAAGATTTTTTTAACGTTCGGTACTTCTTAAATTCCTTAATCATCATATGTAATATGTTTGTGCTATCAAGATTTTGTAAGGTGTTTTCAAGGGGTGATGTATTCCTTTTATATAATTCAAAGAGAAATAATTTTTATGAGCTCTCCGGAGAAGCTTATGAATTTATTCAGTCAATACAAAATGAGGGAAGTATATCAGATTCTCATTCAGAAGACGAAAAAGAATTTATAGAGTTGTTAAAGGAGAAAGAGATACTTGTTAATCCATTGGCAGACGATGCGTATGTCGATGACATTGTTATCGCACGCAATACAATGTCGTATTCCAGAACAAATATCTCATTGACAATTGCTCCAACACTGATGTGTAATTTGCGTTGTCCCTATTGTTTCGAACAGAATAAACCAATAGGAATAATGGATGACAACACGGCTGATGGAGTAGTTGAGTTTATACGAAATCAGGATGCGGCAAAAACGCTTAACGTGACTTGGTTTGGAGGAGAGCCACTTATTTGTACAGACAGAATTGATTATCTTCTTGAGCGTTTTAATCGCTTGGAGGATATAAGTCTGATAAATCATAGCATTGTGACCAACGGGACATTAATAGATGATAAAGTAATCTCATTATTCCGGGAATATCCTCTGAATGATATGCAGATAACTCTTGATGGGAATGAATGCCATCATAACAAGAAAAGATTTCATGCTGATGGCTCCGGTTCTTTTGATGAGATTATGTGCAATATTGAGCGCATAAGTACTGAATTACCCGAGGTAAAATTATCCATACGCATAAATGTAGACAATTCAAATTTCAGAGACTACTCTGAGGTCGCAGACCTGCTTGACAGTAAATTTGAAGGAAAAAATGTATCCTATTACCCTGGTATACTGATTGCAAATAAAGGATGTGAAAGCGAGACATTCTTTACGAGCCGCGATTATGTCGAATTTATGCGTTTGCTCAGACAATCAGGTAAATCAATATCATATCCTACGCATCATACCAATAAAGGTTGTTGTGCTACTGGAATAGCAAGTCATGTCATAGGCCCCAGAGGTGAACTCTATAGATGTTGGGAACATGTAGGTGTTCCGCAAAACGAAATAGGATCTATTTTTGATAATAAGATTACTAATCCGAAACTTTTTAGGGCATTTATGCTGCATGGGACAGGTGTGGATGATAACAATTGCAGAAACTGTCTATTGTTTCCGATATGTTCATGCGGATGCCCAAATAAGAGAGTTGAAAATCTGTTGAATGGTTCTAAGAATGATTTGTGCAGTGTTTATAAGAACAATGATGAAGGCGCGTTGGAGGACATGCTATATGAGTATTATCTCCAGACAGTGAAATGAGTTTTCAATTCTATGTCAGTTGGAGTATGTATGGATCCCGGATTCATCATTTTGTCAGTGAGAGTTTTTTAGAGTAATTATAACTAAATAGATATTATAGATTATGATGAAGCGTCGTAGAAAAAAAGGGGGTATGGGAGTAGGATTATTTAGAGTTGCAATCATACTCCTTTTTTGGGGAGTTTCGCAATCTGAGGCAGTCGGAGCATCGCTTGCCGATAATGATATAGAGCCGGCGGAGCAATCAGATGAAGCATTGCCTGACAGTGTGAGGGTGACAGAACTTGAAGATTTTGTGGTGAATGGTCGCATTCAGAGAGTCGTGAAATACGGTGTGGAATATATCCCCGACAAGAAGACGAAAAAAGTATCTCAGAATGCATCAGATCTGCTGCTTCACATGCAGATCCCACAGCTGAAGGTCAATCCTGTCGATTCAAGTGTAAAGACAATGTTGGGCGGCTCGGTTTCTGTGTTTATAAATTATATACCTGCCACAGCTCAGGATATGGACGGCTTGCGACCGGAGGATGTCCTCAGGGTAGAGGTGCTCAATTATCCTGAAGACCCGAGGTTCGGGAGCGCTGCCAATGTAGTGAATTTCATTTTGGTGGAGTATGAATGGGGCGGATATACAAAAGTGGATGGCACCGGATCCATATTTGGAAGGGATAATTTTGATGGCAGTGTATATTCGAGATTTGTGACCGGGAAATGGACTATGGATGCGAGTGGCAACGTAGGTATATTGCATTCAGACTTATGTGAGACAGATGCCACCCGAATTTTCAAGAATGTGGAATATGACGGAGTTGTTTATCCGGAGATAGTGAAACGCGAACAGGGTGGAAAGAACTATCTTTATCAGTCTAATTCCCAATGGGTGTCGGTGCGTATGGCGTATAACGACTCGACAAGTCAGATATTGCATACTTTATCATTCAATAGGTCGGGGACTCCTCGGGTTAGAAATACATCCGATGTCACATACAGTGCCGCTATACCGGCGTCTACATCGTACCGCGAGTCAGGTTCGCAATCAATTTCACCGGCTGTATCCGGCTACTACGTGTTTAGTCTCCCTGCTAACAATTCCATAGTGGCGAAGTGGGATTTCAGTTATGCTGAGAATAAAAACCACAGCATTTATCAAGTAGGGGAATTGAGCGAGATAGCAAACTCCAGTCGAGAGAAAGTATATGCTCCCAATGGTACTTTTCAATATTCCCAACGCATGGGCCATGACAATACATTGCGTGCGACGTTGATTACGTCCAATGCCATATACAATACCGGCTATGCAGGGTCCTATGCAGGCACACAGAAACTGGTATCTTCGGAGAATATGCTGTTTATGGAATATATGCAGAGCTGGAAGTGCGGACTGAATCTATTTTCCAGAGTGGGGGTATCATACGTGCTCGGTCGGGTGAACGGTACAAATGAATTGTCGGAATGGAATCCGCGTCTGGGATTTCAGCTTTCATATGCGCCCGACAGTAAGAATTACTTAAGTCTGGAGGGATGGTGGGGCAACAGCCATCCGTCGCCCTCGTCAGCCAGCAGCGCTCTTGTGCAGGACAATGAGCTGCTATGGATTCAAGGTAATCCGGATTTGCGAAACACTCTTTTTGCGAGAGCGACACTGAAGTATTCATATATGCCGATAAATGAATTCGGAATGTTTGTGTTATTTGAATATAATGGCAATCCGAATAAGCAGGCAAGAGAATTCTATGACATACCCGGACTCAACGGATTGGTGTCACGTACAATCAACAGCGGCAACGCGCACAGGTATACGGGCTGTCTTGGATTGACAGGATGGCTCCTGAACAGATCGCTTACATTGCATGTAGATGTCCTCCCCGAACGTACTGTTCTTACCGGATGCGATGCGCAGTCGATGAATATGCTTTCTGCATACGCTGATGCACAGTATTTGCGTAATAACTGGTCAGTGTATCTCTTTTATCGAACTCCCAGACGCTATATTGACGCATGGTCGATGGGAGTGAGAGCGAAGTATCCTGACAGCTATGGAATCATCGTGAATTATGCAGTCGGGAACTTTAAATTTGGATTTAGATTCCTTAATTGGTTCAAAACAAGGGGATTCGCTGACTTGGAAATGCAATCAGACAGATATGATTTCTATAATCATGAGGCTTTTACAGATGCATCACGAATGCTGGGGATGTCGATACAATACACCTTCACTTACGGCAAAAAGGTGGACCGTGGAGGTGAAATCAATAAGATCAGCGCACCTGAAAGTTCCGTGCTGCACTGATATCAGGAGAGGGGAAGGCGGTAGCCTTCCCCTCTCTTAATGTCGGATGAATCGTACAGTCTGTCTGAGAATTGATATTTCAAGCCCTTTTCGGGGTATAGTTCAGATTTTGACGCGGTCTGATAACTGTAGAGTTAATCCGGAGAGGCGCTTTCAGTCGAATATGGCGTCCCAGTCCTTGTAGACGGGCTGGTACCCTACGAGGCGGATAGCCTTTTCGACTTCGGCGGGCGTCCGGGAGTCGCAGACTTCGAACTGCTCGAGTTCCTCGTCCTTATGAGTGTATCCGCCGGGTTCGGTGCGGCTTCCGGCGCTCATGGATGTCACCCCGAGAGTCGCCATATTGTCGCGCAGCAATGCCGGTTCGCGTGTGGAATATGATATGTCGGCGTCATGGTCAAATAGCCGGAATGCGAATGTAAGTTGGGCCAGCTGCCTGTCGGAAATGATGCTTTTTGGCTTGAATCCGCTTTCAGAAGGGCGCATACGCGGGAAATTGACAGAGAAACGCGATTTCCAGTACTTCTTTTGCAGATATCTCAGATGTCGGGCCAGCATCACCACATCCCCTCGCCAGTCCTCCAGTCCAAGCAGCGCCCCCATGCCTATTTTATGCACGCCGGCCTCCCCCATGCGGTCGAACCCGTTTAGCCGCCAGTCGAAAAACGACTTCATCCCCCTGGGATGATATTTGCCATATGATTCGCGGTGATAAGTCTCCTGGAAGCATACGACGCCGTTGAGTCCGGCGTGTGTAAGGCGTTCGTAGTCGGCGCTGCGCATCGGCTGCACCTCGATAGTGAGATTATGGAAATACGGACGGCACACCTTAAGGACCTTTTCAAGATAGTCTACACCGCAGAGAGAAGGATATTCTCCGGCCACGATAAGCAGATTCTCGAAAGGGGCCAGTCTTCTGATGGCTCGGCATTCCTCCTCAACCTGCTGCAGCGAGAGTACAGTCCGCTCCATGGGATTGTCGTGATTGAATCCGCAGTAGACGCACTTGTTAGTGCAGGCATTGCCCACATACATCGGGATATAAAGAGAGATAGTCTTGCCAAACCGTTCGGCGGTGAAATGTCGGCTCAGAGCGGCCATCTCATCAATGCGGGGAGCGGCCGCTTCCGATATAAGCGCGGCGAAATCTTCGGGCGACAGCGGGGTGGCATTAAGCCGGGCTTTGCGTATCGCACGTTCGACATCGGCGGCGGAGGCTTGTTCCACCATCCTCACCGTCTCATCCCAGTCGTAGTGCCCTATAATATCGGCATAACCGCGACCAAAGATATGGTCGCGGTCAGGATCTGATACTTTACGAGTCATCATTGTCGTGTAGCTGGTTACTTGTCGCATTCTTCCGCAATGTTCTGCGATATGCGCATCGCACAGAAATTCGGACCGCACATAGTGCAGAACTTATCATCTGCGTCGGGTGCAGAGCGTCGCGACTGGAGGTAGAAGCGTTTTGCCTTTTCAGGGTCGAGCGACAGATTGAACTGGTCTTTCCACCTGAATTCATAGCGGGCCTTCGAGAGAGCGTCGTCGCGGACGGAAGCTCCCGGGAATCCCTTGGCCAAATCGGCTGCATGAGCTGCGATCTTATATGTGATCACACCCTCGCGCACGTCATTGAGGTCAGGAAGGGAGAGATGCTCCTTGGGGGTGACGTAACAGATCATGGCAGTGCCGAGATTCGAGATTATCGCCGCACCGATTGCAGATGTGATGTGGTCGTAGGCCGGAGCGATATCAGTGGTCAGAGGTCCGAGAGTATAGAAAGGGGCATTGTCGCAGGCGGTCTTCTGTCGTTCCATATTCTCTGCAATCTTGTGCATGGGCACGTGTCCGGGGCCTTCGATAAGCACCTGCACGTCATGCTCCCACGCCTTGCGGCAGAGTCGGCCGAGGACATCGAGCTCAAGGAACTGAGCGCGGTCGTTGGCGTCATGGGTCGAACCCGGGCGCATTCCATCTCCCAGCGAGACTGCGACATCATACTTATTTAGAATTTCGCAGATTTCATCAAAGTGTGTGTAAAGAAAACTTTCCTGATTGTGCAGCACCGTCCACTGGGTCATTATAGAACCTCCGCGGCTCACACATCCCGTAAGGCGCTCCTTCACCAACTCTGCATGTTCGCGGAGCACCCCGGCATGAATAGTGAAATAATCCACACCCTGCTCACACTGTTCAATCAGTGTATCGCGATAGATTTCCCAAGAGAGTCTGCGCACGTCTCCGTTCACCTTCTCAAGAGCCTGATAGATAGGCACGGTGCCTACGGGCACCGGGCAGTTGCGTACAATCCATTCGCGAGTCTCATGAATATTGTCGCCCGTCGAGAGATCCATCAGAGTGTCGCCCCCCCAATAGCAGCTCCAGACGGCTTTGGCCACCTCCTCTTCGATGCCCGAAGACAGGGCGGAATTTCCGATATTGGTGTTGAGCTTTACGCTGAAGGCCGAACCAATCACCATCGGTTCAGCCTCCGGGTGGTTGATATTGGCAGCGATGACGGCGCGTCCTGCCGCTACCTCATCGCGCACGAATTCCGGAGTGATGTGCGATTTAATGCCACGCTTCTCATTGTCGAGATTCTCGCGTATCGCCACATACTCCATCTCCGGAGTGATTATACCCTTTCGGGCATAATGCATCTGAGTGACGCGGTGTCCCTCCTTAGCCTTACGAGGCTTGTGGGCCACAGGGAAGCGGATGGCGTCAAGTTCGGGATTATCCCGGCGAGCGCGGCCGTATTCACTTGTGATGTCGGGCTGCACTTCGGTGTCATTACGCTGTTCGACCCAGGTCTCGCGGTGGCGTGGCAACCCCTTGTTGATATCCACCGTATAGTCAGGATCGGTGTAAAGGCCGCTGGTGTCGTATACTGTGATATCCTCATTCGGATACTCCACACGTTTGCCATTTTCGATTTTAACGGTAGGGTACTGGTGGATTACTCTCATTCCCACCTTTATCGGGAAAAGCTTACCCTCGACATAGACTTTATCTGAATTCGGATATGCCGAGAGGTCGATATTATCGATTTTCATGAATTGTAATGGTAAGTATCTTATTTATAATAATCTTTCGCCGCGCGGTGCATCTTCTGCGGTGCAGATATTCCGGTCAGGCAGTCAAGTTATATTATAGGTCATTGAGGAAAGAAGTGAGAGGAGAAGTGGGCTGAGCCATGACCGAGGTGCCACCCAGTCCGGCGAGGAACGCCTCTCGCCCTGCCTCCACGCCCTTGGCGAACGCCCGAGCCATTCTCACAGGGTCGTCGGCCACGGCTATGGCCGTATTGACCAGCACCGCGTCTGCCCCCAGCTCCATCGCCTCGGCGGCATGTGAGGGCGCGCCCAGTCCGGCATCTATAATCACCGGCACGTTGCTCTGCTCGATGATGATTCGGAGCATGTCGCGAGTCAGCAGGCCACGGTTGGTGCCTATCGGGGCTCCGAGAGGCATGACCGCAGCCGATCCTGCTTCTTCGAGACGTTTGCAAAGCACCGGATCTGCCTGGATATAAGGCAGCACCACAAATCCTTCAGCCGCCAGCACCTCAGTGGCCTTAAGAGTCTCGATCGGGTCGGGCATCAGGTAGCGTGGGTCGGGATGGATTTCGAGTTTGATAAAAGGAGTGCGGAATATCTCGCGGCTCATGCGTGCGGCCAGTACCGCTTCGCCTGCATCGCGCACTCCCGATGTGTTGGGGAGGAGCTGCACCCGTTCGCGGTTGATATGAGTGAGCATATCGTCGGTGGCCTCATTCATCATGTTGATTCGCTTCATTGCGACCGTAATCATTTCCGAACCGGAGGCAATGATGGCTTCAAGCATCTTTTCGGAAGAGGGGAACTTGCCGGTGCCCACAAAGAGGCGTGAAGAGAAACTGCGCTCTCCGATTTTAAGGATATCGTTCATAGTCAAGATGTTAGATCGTGTTGTCATACTCCTGCAGGGAGCATGGCGATAAAGTTGCGAGTGGCCTGCGTCATATCATCGGCAAAGGCGATTGCTCCGCTTATGGCCAGACCGTTGCATCCGGCCTCAAGCAAAGGCTGCACATCCTCAGTGCGAATGCCGCCTACGGCCACACAGGCTATATTGATTTCAGCGGCCTGCATCTGATCGCAGATCCGGGCCACGCCGTCCTGACCGAGAATCGGAGCGAGATTAGCCTTGGTGGCAGTGTTGCGGAACGGGCCGATGCCGATATAATCGATGTCAAGCGAACGCACAGCCTCAATATCGGCAAACGTATTGGCCGTGACGCCGATTACGGCCAGCGGGCCGAGCTCAAGACGCGCCTTCGAAGGGGGCATGTCGCTTTTGCCGAGATGCACACCTGTGCAATTGACATCGCGGCATACGTCGACATAATCATTGATAATCAGGAAAGCTTCCTTCTCATCAGTGAGAGGCTTGATGATTCGGGCCATTTCGGCCACTTCCTCCTGTCTAGCCTCCTTCATACGCAGCTGAATCCAACGGCACCCGCCTTCGAGCACCGCCTTCACCTGCTCCGGAATCGGGCGGGGACATTGAGTATTGGTTATGTATTGCAGCATAAGTATTAGATTTGATGTGGCAGCCGCATGATTGCGGCAATATCTTCAGCCCCTCCCATAGAGAGCGGGAGCCGGGTGAGGCGGAAAATCCGTCATTATGTCAACACCCTTGACACCGATTTGGATTCATCGGGCGGGATGCAAATGCAAAAATAGCGAAATAAAGTGGAATAGCCACTATTTTTACTAATGAAGTCGTTTAAACTTTTCAAATTTTACAGACGTGGCAGAGAAGCAACAGGTCGCTTGCCGGTTACTTGTCAGGCCGCTGCATATCCCACAGGTATCCGAGCATCGCTCCACCGGCGAATCCAAGTCGTCTCAGCATGGGGAAGGCATCGGGAGTCACACCACCGAGGGCGATGATGCGACAGGGAGCATCGGCAAGAGCCTTGGCAAGAGCCGGAAGTGATTCCGGAGGGAACGCCGAAGAATAGCCGTGTTTGGAGATTGAATCAAAAATAGGGGAGAGGAATGCGTAGTCAAGTCCATGACATTCGTCAAGCTCGGCCAACGAGTGGCATGACCTGCTGACCCGTAGGGGATAAGCGCGGGTCCAGGCCGGCGGCTCCGGATGACGGGAATTGAGATGTATCCCCCCGACATCGAGCTTCTGAGCAATGCTGAAATGCCCGTGCAGAGTCAGGCGGCGGCGCAGATGCTGCGGAATCCGCAGGATGAGTCGCTCCACCTGCCGCACATCGGCATCGGGATGGCGTAAATGGATATAGTCAATCTTCCCGGATTCCAGCCATTCGGCGATGCGCACAGCTTCATCAGCCCCTATCCATGGAGTCGTGATGCCGATAGTCTGCATCGTCTCCTCACCCTCCATATGCAGCCGATATAATCATGATGGAATCCATATTATGCAGCGGGGTGTCTACGTGCCGCGGAGCAGGAATCAACTGAGAATTAATGGCCACAGCAGTACCGGCCACCGGGATATGGCGCCACTCAAGCAGTCGGGCCACGTTAGTGACAGATTCGGGCAATTCCGTGACAGACCCGTTGAGAATTACAGAAATCTTCATATAGCGAAATAGATTATAGGTAGGTGTGTTCAAATTTAACCGACAGCAAAAGAAAGGGAATCCTTTATACAATTAAATTTGAACACTTACTAAAATTTGAACACTTACGTAAGTAATAGGCAGCGAAGGACAACCGATTTCATTTGGTCGCATCCGTAAGGTCTGACATAAAAGAGGAATTATCCTTCGCGGCTATCTGGCTGATGAATAAATGTTAAAATTCGAAACCACACATATCAATTCATGAATCCCGGACTATCCCCGAACATTAGATTCAATCCGTTGTCCGGCGATTCCGGCACCTTGAGAATAGAGAAAGCCGGACCTTTGCCCGATTTGAAAAGGCGCCATTCCTTGCCACCTTCAAGAAAGATGTACATCAGGCGCTTTGCCAGCGGGAGAGCTACATTCAGGTTGACATCCTGAGCGAGGAGCGAAGCAATGGCGGAGGAGTATACGCATCCGGTGCCGTGGGTATTGGGAGTGGCTACTTTTTCTCCGCCGAGCATTTCAACATGATATACATTATGATTATCCGATTCATCCTGACCGGTTTCATCATCCGAAGGATTGCGGAGCAGAATGTCGGTATATCGGTCGCCGTCGTCATTATGTCCGCCGGTCAGCAGCACAGCCGGGATGTCGTAGAACTGTCGGAGTAAATTGATTCGATAGATATATTTGGCCATTGAACCCATTGCGAGTAACTGTTCGGGCACATCCTGACCATATATTTTTTCAGCGGGCCTGACGAGTTGCTTCAATTCCGGATAATTCGGCGTCACCAGATCCACCTGCGACATGAAAAAGGCCAGCGCTCCCGTATCCTCCCACCAGTCGGCCGAGAAATTCTCAGCGCCGTCGGTAGGACGCATCACAGGGTCGAACACCACCGGCCCGTGGTCGTTCTCACTCAGCAGCATTGCAAGCACCGCCATGTGTCGGGCAGAAGGGAGCATGCCAATTTTCACAGCATCCGGGCGCACATTCTTAAGCACGGCCACAAGCTGGTCAGTGAAAATCTCGATATCAGCCTGCTGCATTCTTCGGAATCCCTCAGGCCCCTGCGATGTGATGCAGCTCACCACAGGCATCGGATAGCACTGCAGTGTGCGCACGACGCTTATATCAGCAGCCAGACCTGCTCCTCCGGTGCAGTCGGTGCCCCCGATGATCAATACGATTTTATCTTTCTGCATAATTATAGTGATTAAGACCGCGGGTTGCGGTCGGATTCCGGCAGGGCCGATTCAATCTCATCAAAACACCGGGCCATAAGACGCTTTGTATTGAATCCCTTCTCATCCGGGAAGATTGGAGGATGGATAGTGAGCGTGATTCGCCCCGGAGTAGTGTTGTAGGTAGTGCGGGGCATGCGCCGGAACGCCCCGTCAATCGTAATCGGCACTACCGGCAGGCGGTATTCAGCCGCCAGCATGAAGGCGCCTCGCTTGAAAGGGATCATGCGTCCGTCGAATGTGCGACTCCCTTCGGGGAAAATTACGAGCGACATGCCACCCTGCAGGGTCTTCTCCGATTCCTGGATAGTGGTGCGTATCCCTGTCACCGACGAATCATCGACCATCACATGCCCTGCACGCCGACAGGCCTTGCCGACGAGGAAAATCTTCTCCAGCTCCTTCTTCATCAGCCACTTGAAGTCGTGATTCAGATAGCCGTAGATGCTCCAGATGTCGAAAGCGCCCTGATGATTGGCCACAAAGACATAGCTCGTGTGAGGGTCGATATTTTCCCGTCCCCTGACCACGACCTTGACAAATAAGAGAGAGCATACGCACCGGCTCCAGATATGAGCCGGATAATAGCCCCAGAAGTGATTGCCGCACAGTGTGGTCATCACGATTGTCACCAGAGCGGTGAGGGCAGTAATCACCACGAGAATCGGATAGGCGACACACCACTGATAGATACGATAGAAGAAAAGCATTGTGTTGGCTGTGAAGAGTTATTAATTATCACTTTGCATCAGAGGCATCAAGATGCACGTCAAGCTGCGGGAATGGGAACGAGAATCCCTCCTTGGGGAGCTGGGTGAAGAACCGTGCATTCATGTCGAAATAGAGTCCCCAATAGTTGGAGCTGTGAGTCCAGGCCCTGACAGTCAGATTGATGCTGCTGTCGGCCATTTCATTTAGCCCTACGAATGGAGCACAGTCAGCCTTAGTGCGGGTGGTATTGCCGGGATCCTGCCCGGCGCGCATGTCATTGGCGTGGCGTCGGCGCTTATGGCTACGCGACTCGGTGACACGTCCCCACCATGAAGCCGGGCGGGAGAGGTCGTCATCCTCATCCGTTTTTTCGCCATTGGCCTTGGCCTCCTCGCGGGCTTCGTCGGCCGACCGTCCCCTCCGGGCCATGTCATCTTCCACATATTTCTCCACGACCCTCTCGTCGGCAAGCAGGATTCGCCTGATGGCTGCGGCGGCTGCCTCGTAGTCAGTGTCATAGGATAGACTGACAGTCCAGTCGACACGGCGGTAGCTCTCGGTGGAATAATTATTGATCGATCCTGTGGAGAGTCCGCCGTTGGGTATGATGATACGCTTATTGTCGGGGGTATTGATTACCGTGTGGAAAATCTGGATTTCACTTACCGTACCGGCATAACCCTGCGCCTCGATATAGTCGCCCACCTTATAAGGTTTAAGCAGCAGGATAAGCACTCCGCCGGCGAAGTTCTGAAGCGTTCCGCTCAGAGCCATGCCGATTGCTACGCCCGCCGAGGCGAAGATGGCCAGAAAAGAGCTGGTCTCCAGACCGATGATACCCACAATCGTGATTATGAGGATGAAATAAAGCACCATCCTTATCAGAGAAAGCACAAAAGTGGTGAGCGAAGGGTCGACGTGGCGGCTGATCATGAGCTTATGCACCATTGCATAGAGCTTGCGGATTATAAATCGCCCTGCATAGAATACCAGAATGGCAATCAGCAGTTTGAATGCAAAATCTACCATACTGTTGGCAATTTTGGTCATCGCGTCGTCAATCGACAGACCCTTCAGTGCGTCAAAAGCCGCCTTGCCGGACTCGGGAGAGTCCGGCAGCGGCACTATGGGTATATCATTTGTCTGTATCATAAATTCTTAAAATATTTTAAACGACAGGTATTGGTGAATGAGCATGATCCGGCGGCAATCGCCGGAGCCGTCACGCTCTTACTGCACGTATCTCGGATAGACCGCTTTATACCAGTCAAGTTGCTTGTAATAATTGTCGCCCGGCATATCGTAGTCTTCGAAATAATGGCATGATATGCCGCTGAAATTCTCGGGGTCGATCGGGCGTCCGTCGAAACCGTATGAAGATGCCGCCTTGTAGATCACCACCTTATCGAGAGTCTGCGTGAAAGCCTGAGTATCCCAGTCGCCCTCAGAGCGCGATTCACCCCAGACTCGCGAATACTGGCCGAAATCAAAGAACGGCCCGTTGGGCGGGCGGGAATAGCGTTGCAGCCGGATCATTGGGGGGCGGGTCCCACCGACGGCCTTCTCAGCCTCTGCGGCGAGTTCCTCAAGCCCCGAAGTGTCGCAGATGGCTATTGTAATGACCTGATTGCGGTCGAAATAATAGTCGGTCATCGCCTTTGCGGCGGCCGTAAGGTCATAGTCGTAGCGTGCGAGATGGGGTATGGTCAGATCGTAGGGCATCCCTTCGCCTGCCACTTCGGTGGGATATGCCACGATGTGGCCGGCCTTGTCGCGCAACTGATACAGCACTTCAATCGACGACATATAGCAACAGTCGAACCATATGAAATCAAAAGTGTCTGACGGGATCGCATCATCAAGTTCGATAATGTCGCAACTATCAGTCACCCCCGCTGACTGGTCGGCTCCATAGGAGTAATTCACAGTAAAACCGCCGACAGGCCCGGATGCCAGATGAGAATCTTCCGACGGCACCTGATGATTCGAGAAGTCGGGTTGCCAACCGGAGGCGTGGCTCCAGAATATGATGCCTCTTTTCTCGGCGGCGGAGAGGCCGATATAGTCGGCTATCACTTCCGATATGCGCGACGGGTCGGTAGAAAAAGTGTCGCGGGTGTACTCTTTGACAGTCTCAAGCGCGGGCGTCCCGTCGGCGTTTCTGACCACACGCTGCAGTTTGGGCGGAATGCGGTTGGTAAGCGAATATATCCATATGTCGGCGTGGGCGGGGTCGATATTCCGGGCGCCCTTCAGTAATTCGTTGATATCATCGGCAAGATCGTATGTCAGATTGTTGGATGCCACAGCATAGAGCAGGATGGAAGTCACATCGTGTTCCGGTGTCGGCTCAGGCTCGTCGCTGTGCGAACAGGAGGCCGACATGACGAGCAGCCCCGAAGCCAGGGCCGCGCAGCCTGCCGGGGCATGACACCGAAGCCGATGCCTCCACACAGCGTGGAGGGGGTCGGAAAACATGGAATATAGGTGAGAAATCATACGTGCTATATAAAAAATACTATTTTACGGCCCTGGCACAATGTCGCCACATGTGGATTCTGACGGCCTGCCGTAATATGCAAAGTTAACACTTATATTCGGCTCTTCCAAAACATCTGTCAACTTTTAGCGCCCCTCCGCACGGCTCTTTCATTTAAAAATGCTTTGAATTTTCAAAGTGCATGACTTATAGTT
>ERZ778515.535-NODE-535-length-32820-cov-5.282069_pt1 | contig 32820 bp, 31 predicted proteins | sample MGYA00510343_ERZ778515 | MGnify/ENA primary metagenome ERZ778515 (study PRJEB29527, sample SAMN07138965) | mouse gut metagenome | material: feces | host: mouse | place: China:Nanjing | collected 2016-01-25 ...
ATTTCATCTAATTTTACACTTTGTCCCTTGACTATTTTCTTTTGTATTTTGCAAAGCATATAAAATTGACCAACAAATTGAGATAATTCACATTTAAAATAGTTTTCGTTTAAGCGTGCAACAAGAGGAAATGCACCATCTTCAAAAGAGAACACGCATGAAATTCCATTTTCAGATTTTAAGCTTCCTAGTAATGAAATTCCATTTATTGCTTCTTCAGATTTTGTATCAAGCAAACTTTGCTGTGTAATAGTTTCAAACATCTCGGCAAGAGAACTAATCTTTTTCACAGTATCAGATAACTCCTTCATTTTAGAGAATCGAGGTGTTACTAATACTTCAATAAATTCATCTCTACCTAAACCACTAAATTCTTCATCATTTAGTATTTCATAATATTTTAAAGGGGAATATTCGTCTGCCGATAAATATTCAAACAACTTGTCAAATTTTGCTGCTTCACTGATACGCACTTTTCTTTCAACTTCTTCCGAGGATTGTTTTTCGTATTTACCATCTCCACCTATGCCTAAAACATTCGCCTTTGCGTTAGCCGCCTTTTGATTAATTTCGTTAAGTTTTTGAGTCTCTTCTTCATACACATATCCGTCTATTGCGGAAATGTAATCGTCCAATAGTTTCCTGTTAATGTAAAGAAAATTTCGCAATTTCATTTGTGCTATTTACCGTCCTTTCCTAATTTCTTTTATTATAACATAAGCATCTACTCATAGCTATTAAAAATCAGTATACTACTCGCCTTGAATAGTATACTGATTTTGATTGCACCCTGTATGACATCTACCCTATTTCAATTTGTTGGTTGATACTGTTTTATGAGTAGCCATCATACAGCAGAGGCATTTACACACGCCTATTCTTACACGGCGGCTTTTGAGAAATCGAAACCGTCGTTTTTTGTTGTAAAAGAGCTTTTTAAAGCATGATAAAATGTGGCGGCATATGGGAGGATGCCGCTATGGTACATAAATAATCTCAATTTGATATATCAGAGGTTCATTTGTTAAAAAAATCTCTACTTACATATGGGGATTTTACACCTCAAAAATAGAATTCAAATCTCTGCACAATAGAAATAAATTCTCCTCAAACCGTATGGGTGTGACAGGGCGGCTTTGTCAGACCGACAGTTTGAGTTAAACTCCCGTGGCGTCAGTTCGCTGCTGACCGTTTGGTGAATTTTATGCCCTGCTGACCTTAAATGCTCCCTTGTATCTGGCTGCTACATAGGCAGGAATCCCCCCCTGCCTAAATCCAGATAGGAGGTCAAACACATAATGGAAAGGACTATCAAGCGTGGCGATATTTATTACGCCAAATTAAATCCCGTTGTCGGCTCGGAGCAGGGCGGCAAGCACAGACCCGTACTTATCATCTCTAATGATATGGGCAACAAGCACAGCACTACGGTCATTGTGGCGGCAATTACGGGCATGGAACACGCCAAAGCAAAACTCCCCACCCACATCATCGCAAAAGGCTATGAATGCCTTGAAAAAGATTCTATCATCCTGCTTGAACAGATAAGGACACTTGATAAACAACGCCTGCAAGAGTACATCGGTACTTTTGACAGGCGTTTCATGTTATTGGTAGATGATGCCTTGGCTATCAGCATCGGTATTTCCAAAAAGGACTAACCATCCCGTTATATCGTACAAACCCTAACGAATATCATATAGCGAGGTGGTGTTGATGATTGAAGTGTCGTGAGTTTGTCTATGTCGGAGAGCCTGCTCCGCAAATCACAGAACAGGAACACACAGCGTTTTATCTGCAATTTCAAAAGTCAATACTTGCTTCTCTGAAAAAAAGAGAACTATTGACACACTCGCAGTATGAGCGTTGTATCGAGGAAATAGAAAAGCAATACAGAAAGAACAACCGCAGCCAAGCCTAAACGCTTGGCTCTTTACATATGTTTCGTGAACCATCGCTACTCAATCAAGAATAAAAATGTACGATTTCCAAATTTGCACATTGGACAACATACCTCTATGAAACTATACTTAAAATACGGCAAGGCTTTTGTCGGGAAAGGAGCTATTCTTATGTCAATAGACAAATACGAAACCCTCAATCAAGAGAGAAAAATACAGAATATGAAAAAGAAAGTTGCCGCTTACTGCCGTGTCTCCACGGACAATGACGACCAGGCAAATTCATTTGAAAGCCAGCAGCGGTATTTCCGCCAGTATATCGAACGTAACCCCGATTGGGAGCTTTATGCCATATTTGCTGATGAGGGCATCTCTGGAACGAACACAAAAAAGAGAAAAGAATTTAACCGCATGATTGCATGTGCCAAAAACGGCGATTTCGATTTGATTATCACAAAGGAAATCTCCCGTTTCGCGAGAAATACCCTTGACAGCATATTCTACACCCGTGACCTCAAAAAGCACGGAGTAGGCGTTATCTTTCTAAACGACAACATCAACACCTTGGACGGCGATGCAGAGCTTCGCCTTGCCATTATGTCCTCTATCGCACAGGAGGAAAGCCGCAAGACTTCCGAGCGTGTCAAATGGGGACAGAAACGCCAGATGGAGCAAGGCGTTGTGTTCGGGCGCAGTATGCTTGGCTATGATGTAAAAGACGGCAAAATGACTATCAATGAAGATGGGGCGAAAATCGTCCGCCTTATCTTCCGCAAGTTTGTGGACGAGGGCAAAGGCACCCATGTTATCGCCCGTGAGCTTCGGGAGGAGGGCATAAATCCCATGCGTGTGAAAGAATGGAGCAATACCGTCATTTTACGAGTGATACGCAATGAAAAATACTGCGGCGACTTAGTACAGAAGAAAAGCTATACGCCAGACTTCCTATCCCATGAAAAGAAATACAACCGAGGGCAGGAGGAATTTGTCATCCTCAAAGACCACCACGAGCCGATTATCTCCCGTGAGCTTTTCGACAAGGCAAACCGCATTTTAGATGCAAAATCGCTTTCGCAGGAGGGCAAGGCAAAACACAGCAACCGCTATCCGTTCTCTGGAAAAATCAAATGCGGCAGATGCGGGGCAAGCTATGTTGCTCGATACAAAACCCGAAAGGATGGAAGCCAGTATAAGGCATGGCGTTGCTTTGAGGGCGCAAAGCATGGAAGCCCCCACATCGACAAAGCAGGAAACCAAGTGGGCTGCTCTGGAACAAGCATCCGCAACGAAGAAGCCATCCACATTATGTATCTTGTCTGCAAGCAGCTCACCATTGACCGCCAGAAAATAGCGGATAACTTGATTAAAACGATTCAAAAGGTGATTTCACTGGATATGACTGGTGCAGATACAAATACTCTGGAAGATAAAATTGAAGCGGCGCAGAAAAAACGTACTGATTTGATTGACCTTTACACAAGCGGCGATATTGACCGTGACGAATTTACGGCTCTTAGGGCAAAATACGATGCCGAAATCAACAGCTTGAAATCCATGATGGAAAGCATGGAAAAACAGCAGATTGTAATTGCAAAGCAAAAGGAGCTGATGGAGGACATTAAAAACGCCGTGGATGAGCTTATCGGCGGCATTGAGTACGAGGATGAATTTTACACACAGCTACTTGACAAAATGGTGATTAATGACAGAGAAAACATAGACGTATATCTGAATTTACTTCCCCTTAAATGGAGCTATACGGTTGCGGGCAGCATAAACTGTCTAAAGGACAGACAGCTAAAAAAAGCGTTAGCCTCTGAAAACGCCCTGCAAGCACGGCGGAACATTTCAGAGGCTTCACTACCAATATCCGTGAGCAGTCCTGCAACCTCTCTGTAGGGAGTCGCGTAGCGCTGGGAGAGATAGCGCATACTGGCACCCATTTCTCCATCCGGTCCGCCGTACTGGGATATGATAACCTGTGCCAGCTTGGCGTTGGGTTCCTTGATGTTTACGGGAAACTGCAATCTTTTTTCATAATTCCACATTATTTACATCCTCCTTCCCCAAAACTGCTTTCCCAGGGCATGGGGGACAGTACCCAGTTCCATTCCCTTGTGTCGGTGGACATGTCGGCGGTCAGCGGGAAGTAGCGTGCCGAGAAATCCTTTGCCATCTGGTTTTTGATGCGGGCATAGTGGTTAAAATATTCCATTGCCTGTTTGTCATAAGGGTGTGTATCCAGATATTCGTTTAATTCCACGAGGGTAAAGTCGATGATGCTGATATCCTTTAGCATACGGCTTTGTTCCGAAGAGAAGTTGTTCATGATACGACCCTCCTTCCCGTAAAGGGTTTATCCAACTCGGGGAATATGGTTCCGATGTGGAAAGCTTCTTCCAGATTTTCGTAAATCTGAGAAAGATGCTGCCAGGGAACATATGCCATGGCAATCGGATAACGTTCAAAATGTTCGTCGAAATTGTAATCCTGCATATAAAAACCTTTCATATTTTCAGCTTGCTTTTTATAGTATTATATGTTTGGGGAAAGGGTGTGTTCCTAAAAGGAAAAGTATACAATTTCCATAAGCAATCAAGTTGACAAGCCGCAGGCGGCGGCATATAATTTTAAGGCGGAGAGGAAGCAGTCAGCAGGCTTCTATTGCTTTTGAAAAGACCGATAAAAAGGGAAGCGGTGAAGATACATGACATTGTATGAAGCACAGAAGAATCAGGAATATACCATTGAAGGCCTGTTTGTGGAGGAAGCCGTAACAAGGCGCCTGCAGGCGTTGGGGCTCAATGACGGCACGCGGGTTAAAGTCTTAAACAAGAAAAAAAGAGGGGCGCTGATTATACAGGTCAGAGGCACAAGGCTTGCACTCGGAAGGCATCTTTCCTCCAATATTGAGATTCGGGAGGAGCGCCATGAAGGATAAGAAAATGATTCGTGTCGCATGTGTGGGAAACCCCAACTGTGGTAAGACGACGCTTTTTAATGCCCTGACCGGTTCGAGGCTGAAGGTGGCAAACTGGCCGGGGGTTACAGTGGAAAAGATAGAGGGGCAGACCAGCTATGAGGGCTATGAAATTGCTCTTTTGGATACGCCCGGTATCTATTCTCTGACCTGTTATACCATAGAGGAAAAGGTGACGAGGCAGTGTGTGATGGATGACGATATTGATGTTATTCTCAATATTGTGGATGCATCGTCTTTAGAGCGCAATCTGTATCTGACGCTGCAGCTTTTAGAGCTTGGCAAGCCGGTGGTGCTGGCGTTAAACATGATGGACATTGTGAAGGAACGGGGCATGGAAATTGATTTGCACCGTTTGCCGGAAATGCTGGGAGATATTCCGGTGGTGCCGGTGTCCGCGGCAAAGCGGACAGGGCTTGATATCCTGCTTCATGCCGTGCTGCACCATTATGAAGAGAAGAAGAATGCAGAGTATATTTTGCAGTATCCGGAAGAAATCGAGAATAAAATTGCCAAGCTGGAGGTTATGATGCAGGCGCATTATCCGACGCATTCTTCCGTGCGCTGGCATGCCATCAAGCTGTTGGAAGATGATGAGGAAGTGAAAAACGAGCATCCGATTCAGGTCAGCAATGTGGTGGATAAAAGCTATGAAAAAGAAATTATAAGCTGTAAATATGCCTATATAGAATCCGTGGTAAAAGAGGTACTATTTCACAAGAGCAGAAAAGCAGCCACGACGGACAAGGCAGACAGGCTTCTCACCCATGAATGGCTGGGACTGCCGGTGTTCTTGTGTATTATGGGGCTGGTGTTTTTCCTGACCTTTACCATAGGTGACGCATTGAAAGGCGTTTTTGAATCGGCTCTGGAGCTGTTTTCAGGCTGGGCGGGGGAGCTTCTTGCAGGCATTGGCGCCGCGGACTGGCTGGTTTCTTTGATTGTGGACGGTATTATAACGGGTGTGGGCGGCATTCTGACCTTTCTGCCCAATATCTTCATTCTGTTTTTGGCGCTTGCCATTTTGGAGGACAGCGGCTATATGTCCCGTGTGGCGTATGTCATGGACTCCATTATGGGAAAGGTAGGTCTGTCCGGAAAGGCGTTTCTGCCTATGATACTGGGATTTGGCTGTACGGTGCCTGCTATTATGGCGACGCGGGCGCTGGAGACGGAACAGGACAGGAAAAAAACCATGATAATTACGCCCTTTATGTCCTGTTCGGCAAGGCTGCCGATTTATGTGATTTTTTCCGAGATGTTTTTTCCGGACTGCACGGGGCTTGTCGCGTTTTCCTTTTATATGATTGGCATGGCGGTGGCGATAATCACGGCGCTTGTGACGAGCCGCATCAGAAAGGAGCGGACGAACAACTCCCTTCTGATAGAACTTCCGGAATACAAAAGACCCAATGTCAGAACCGTGGGGATTTATGTGTGGAATAAATTAAAGGATTATCTGACAAAGGCAGGGACTACCATATTTATTGCATCTATCGTCATCTGGTTTGTCCTAAATTTTGGTATAAGAGGCATGGTAGACAATCCGGCGGATAGCTTTGGAGCCATGATAGGCAGGCTGTTAGTACCTTTGCTGGCGCCCGCAGGACTGGGCATGTGGCAGATAGCGGTGGCGCTTATCTCCGGCATTTCCGCCAAGGAGGTGGTGGTGAGCAGCTTTTCCGTTCTCTTTGGGGTAAGCAACACCAATTCAGCCGCAGGCATGGCTTCTATCGTGGCGAATGTGCAGGCGCAAAATCCTGCGTTCGGACCGCTGAACGCCTACTGTCTGATGTTGTTCTGCCTTCTTTACATTCCCTGTGTCGCAGCAGTGGCGACTATCAGGAAGGAGAGCGGCTCATGGAAATTTACGGGAAGGCTGATGGCGTTTCAGGTTCTGCTTGCGTGGCTGGCAGCAGTAGCCGTATTTCAGATAGGAAGCCTGTTTCTTTCGTAAAAGTATGATGTACCGGCATAAACGGCGGTACAGGAAAGGGAAAGCTGTATGAGTAGTATGAGAGGAATTGACACACCTGTCAGGCAGCGCAGGAGAAGGGTGTTTAAAGAGGTGGCAAATTTGGCGTATACCTCTACCAATTTAAAGGATGACATGGAGGCGCTTCCCTACAAGATTGTGGATTACGACGAGTCGGTTTATGATAGTGTCTATCGGGACAGGGCGATTGTGCGTGAAAGGCTCAGGCTGGCTATGGGTATGTCCCTGCGCCCTGAAAACAGGGAGCGCCCCGGACATTTGACGGAAGGGATAGAGGAGAGTAATATTGATGAAAAGTATTACGAACCGCCTCTGATGCAGGTAATTCCGTCGGCGTGTAATGCCTGCCCCGAAAATCATTATGAGGTTACCAACACCTGTATGGGCTGTGTGGCGCATCCCTGCAGGGAGGTTTGTCCTGTGGGGGCCATGACGATGCAGAACGGCAAGTCTTTTATCGATCAGGAAAAATGTATCAAATGCGGCAAATGTAAGGCAATCTGCCCCTATGACGCCATTTCCCATAAAGAACGCCCCTGTGTCAAGGCGTGCGGCGTGGGCGCTATCAAAAACGACAAACGGGGCAGGGCGGCAATCGACAATGAAGCCTGCGTGTCCTGCGGACAGTGCATGGTGAGTTGTCCGTTTGGCGCAATCGCGGACAAATCCCAGATTTTCCAGTTGATACGTGCGCTGCAGTCTGGCAGAATGATTATTGCGCAGGTGGCGCCTGCCTTCGCCGGACAGTTCGGGCCAAAAGTGACGCCGGATATGTTAAAAACGGCGCTGAAGGAACTGGGCTTTGCCGATGTCTATGAAACGGCGCTTGGCGCGGATTTGGGATGTGCCGCCGAAGCAGAGCATTATGTAAAAGAGGTGGCAAGCGGAAAACAGGCATTTGCCCTGACCTCCTGCTGCCCCTCATGGGCAATGATGGCAAAAAACCTCTTTCCCGAAAATATTGATAAAATCAGCAATGAGCTGACACCCATGGTAGCGACGGCGCGTCTGATTAAGCAGGAGCATCCCGAGGCAAGCGTGGTTTTTATCGGTCCTTGTGCCTCTAAAAAGCTGGAGGCTTCCCGCAGGACGGTGCGCTCCGATGTGGATTTTGTGATTACCTTTGAAGAGCTGACCGGTATGTTTGAGGCAAGGGGAATTCTGTTAGAAGAAATTAAGGCAATGGATGAAATGCGGGATGCTACGGCTGCCGGACGCGGTTACGGCGTTGCAGGAGGCGTGGCAAGTGCCATTGAAGAATGTATCAAGACTTATTATCCGGGCACGGCGGTGCATATAGAACATGCGGAGAGCCTGACGGAGTGTAAAAAAATGCTGCTGCTTGCCAAAGCAGGCAAGAAGAACGGCTGCCTGATAGAAGGTATGGCATGTCCGGGCGGTTGTATTGCGGGTGCGGGTACTAATATTGCGCTGACACAGGCGGCAAAAGAAGTAGAGAAGTTTAAGTCGGAGGCGGCAAGGAAAGTGCCGGAGCAGTAAAAACAAGAAGAGAGGCTTGCCGTGAAATGCTTGCATATCCGAAAAAAGCCATTATAATAAACAGTAAGGACGGCACAAAAGTCCGGCTTGCGTGCGCCTGCAAAAAACTTATAAAAAATTGTGCAGTATATATGCAGAAACGAGGAATACTATGACAAAAATCAGGACAAGATATGCGCCCAGTCCCACGGGAAAGATGCATGTGGGCAACCTGCGCTCCGCATTATATGAATTTTTGATTGCCAAACATGCGGGCGGCGATTTTATGCTCCGCATCGAGGATACGGATCAAGAGCGCTTTGTAGAAGGTGCAACGGAGATTATCTACCGGACCCTTGAAAAAACAGGTCTAAAGCATGATGAGGGACCGGATAAGGACGGCGGCTTTGGACCTTATGTCCAGAGTGAGCGTATGAAGACAGGTATCTACATGAAATACGCGAAGGAGCTGATTGACAAAGGCGAGGCGTATTATTGCTTCTGTGACAAGGAGAGACTTGCTTCCCTGAAGACGGAAATCGTGGAGGGCAAGGAAATCATGATTTATGATAAGCACTGCCTGTCCCTTTCCAAAGAGGAGGTAGAGGAGAAGCTGGCGGCAGGCGCGCCGTTTGTCATCAGACAGAATAATCCGACGGAGGGCACTACCACCTTCCATGATGAACTTTACGGGGACATCACGGTAAACAACAGTGAGCTTGACGATATGATACTGATAAAATCGGACGGTTATCCCACCTACAATTTTGCCAATGTAGTAGATGACCACACCATGCACATTACCCATGTGGTGCGCGGCAACGAGTATCTTTCTTCCTCGCCCAAGTACACAAGACTCTACGAGGCGTTTGGATGGGAGGTGCCGGTCTATGTGCATCTGCCGCTGATTACGGATGAAAACCACAAGAAGCTGTCCAAGAGAAGCGGACATTCTTCATTTGAAGATTTGCTGGAGCAGGGATTTCTGACGGAGGCAGTCGTAAATTATATCGCCCTTTTGGGATGGAGTCCTGAGGACAACAGGGAAATCTTTACGTTGGACGAGCTGATAAAGGAATTTGATTACCACAGAATCAGCAAGTCGCCTGCCGTGTTTGATATTGTAAAATTAAAATGGATGAATGGGGAGTACTTAAAGGCAATGGATTTGGACGCTTTCTATGAGATGGCAAAGCCGTATCTTGCAGAGGCGCTGGGAGAAGGGTTTGATCTGAAAAAAATTGCCGCTATGGTGAAGACCAGAATTGAGGTATTTCCTGATATCGCGGAGCAGGTAGATTTCTTCCATACGCTTCCGGAGTATGACGCAGAGATGTATACCCACAAAAAAATGAAGACGGATGCGGCTTCTTCCCTTACCGTGCTTCAGGAGGTGCTGCCTATACTGGAGGCGCAGGAGGATTACACTAACGATGCACTTTATCAGGCGCTGCTTGCTTATGTAGAGCAAAAGGGCTGCAAAAACGGTTATGTGATGTGGCCTATACGGACGGCGGTATCGGGGAAGCAGATGACGCCTGCAGGCGCTACCGAAATTATGGAAATTCTGGGAAAAGACGAATCTGTCCGGCGTATCAAAAAGGGGATAGAGAAGTTAAAAGGGTAATATATTGAAAGAAATTTTAAACGAAGCGCAGCAAAGAGCGCTTTGCCATACGCATGGTCCGGCAATGGTGCTCGCCGGACCGGGCAGCGGCAAGACGACCGTGATTACAGGGCGGGTAAAAAGGCTCATAGAACAGGAAAAAATACCGCCCGCCGATATATTGGTGCTAACCTATACCAAAGCAGCCGCCCAGTCCATGCAGCAGCGTTTTATCAGGGAATGGCAGGGAGCGTTCTATCCGGTTTCCTTTGGCACCTTTCATGCAGTTTCTTATCATATTCTGAGAGAGCATTTTTATCTGGGCAGCGAGTGTCTCATTGCCGAAAAAGAAAAAATCCAAATCGTAAATCACATATGGGTACGGCTGTTTCACACGAAGCCGGAAACGGACAGTATAGAGCAGCTTCTTTTGTGTCTTGCACGCTATAAAAACGGCGCGGCGGCGGAGGCGCTTCCCTTGCCTGCCAATGTTTCCCTTGAGGAGTTTGCGGCATTTTATGGGGCATATACCGAATATTGTACGGTAAAGGGCAGGCTGGATTTTGACGATATGCAAATTCGCTGTCTGGATTTGTTTCGGACAAAGCCACAGGTTTTAGAATGCTGGCAGGAGCGGTTTTCGCAGATTTTGGTGGATGAATTTCAAGATTGCAATAAAGTCCAGTATGAAATCTTAAAGCTGCTTGCCGCACCGCAGGAAAACCTTTTCGTAGTGGGTGACGACGACCAGTCCATATATGGATTTCGGGGCGCAAGTCCGGATATTATGCAGCAATTTGCCAAGGACTATAAAAGGGCGGAAAGAATATTTCTGGAGGCAAATTACAGGAGCAGGGAAGAGATAATCAAGGCGGCAGAAAGTGTTATTGTACAGAACAAAAAGCGTTTTGCCAAAAAGATGTACGCGGCGGGTGAGCGGCAGAAGATACCGCTGACGGAGCCGGTGTATATCAAGGGCTTTGCGGACAGAGAAGAGGAATATACCTGTCTGGCTGCCCGTCTGCGCAGCTTTTCCAAAGTAATGCCGTATCGTGAGATGTGTGTGCTTTTTCGGACAAACAGGGAACTGCAGCAGATAATTCCGTTTCTGGAAAGGGGCGGCGTCCCATATGGAATCAAGGGGCAAACAGAAAATAAGTATGTGCATTTTGCGGTAAAAGACATCAACGCATACCTGAAACTGGCGGCTGGAGAAAACGGACGCGCTCTGTTTTTACAGATTATGAATCGTCCGTACCGCGACATTGAGAGGGAAATGCTCTGGGAAGAAACCGTAACGCTTTCGACAGTGGCAGAAGAGTGCGATGCCAACAGAAAAACAGAGGCAGCGTCAGCCGTAAGGCTTTTGCAGAAGCAGCTGCAGACAATAGCGGCTTTTCCGCCCAGCCTTGCCATAGGCTATATCCGCAAAGCGATGGGTTACGAAAACTGGGTGCGGGGAAGAGCGGGGATACAGGCGGATGTATACAAAGCATGGAAGACGCTTTTGGATACGATACAGGAAGAAGCAAAGGCTTTTGGGTGTATAGAAGAATGGCTTGCTTTTGCAGAACAGGAAGAGAGAAAGGCAAAGCCCCAAAAAACAGAAGGCGTACAGCTTATGACTATGCATGCTGCAAAAGGACTGGAATTTACCTATGTGTGCATACCGGATGCAAACGAGAAAAAGCAGATAAAGAAGGCGGGCAAAGAGACAGCCGGCAGTTATGGGGCGGAAAGTATGGAAGAGGAGGAACGGCGTCTTTTTTATGTGGGAATGACGCGTGCAAAAACAGCCTTGGACATCCTATACCTCACAGGTACAAAAGCATGTCCAAGGCAGCCGTCACATTTTATTGCGCCAATACTAAAATATTATTCGGATTCTTCTTCCACCAGTTCGTCAAACTCCTGATTGTCGAGATACTCATCAAAAGCATCGGAAACTGCCTCATATTCGTCATCATCTTCAATATAAATAAGCGCAGGTTCGGCATTCGGGTCACTTTCGTCCTCCTTATAGCCGTAAAACCAAACTTCTCCGTCCTGATTCTCTCCCTTTTCGTCCAAGGGAAGCAGAACAATATAATCCTTCTTTGCAACCGTCAAAATCGTAATAACCGCACAAGAAACCTTTTCGCCGTCCTCCAGTTCCAATTCAACAGTCATTTCCTCTTCTGCAAAATGCTCATCAGCCATAACACAATCTCCTTTATTCCTTTTCCTACATTATAATCCCCACCCTGCCCGCTGTAAATAATTTTCCAACAAATCATAGAACAAGACGGACAGATGTGGTATAATGTCCGTAAAAGGCAGAGTCACACTTGCAGTAATTGACAGAAGGAGCGTTCTACAGGATGGAGATAACGAAAGGCAGCCCATTTCCACTGGGTGCAAAAATAGAAGACAGCGGTGTTAACTTTTCTTATGTCAGCAAAGAAGCAAACTGCGGTATCGTTTTGTTTGATAAGGATACCTTACAAGAGAAAGAAAAAATTCCATTTCCGCCATTGTATATGGTCGGAAATGTTCATTTTATGCATGTATGCGGTATTTCCACAGAAAACACCGCATATTGCTTTTATGAGAAAGAAAGTTATGTGACGGATAGCAGAGGACGTGCTTTTTGCGGCGGACATGTCTATGGCAGGGAAGAAATTTGGGAAAAGGGTGCAAGGCCTGCATTGTTTATGCTGCAGGACTATGACTGGGAGGGAGATGTTTCTCCGGATGTTTCCTATGAGGAAAGCATTTGCTACCTGATTCATGTAAGAGGTTTTACCAGACATTCTTCTTCCAAGGTGAAAGCGAAGGGGACTTTTGCGGGACTTGCAGAGAAGATTTCCTACTTAAAAGAGTTGGGCGTCACTACACTGGAATTACAGCCTGTATATGAATTTGCCGAGATAGAAAAAAGAATGATTTCGGAAACGCCGTATATTCCTGCGGTTATGGCGCAGCCGGCAGATAAAGTATTTACAAATTACTGGGGCTATACCAAAGGATATTATTACAGCCCCAAAAACAGTTATGCTTATGTGCAGGATGCGGTGGCAGAGTTTAAAAATATGGTAAAACAACTGCACAAAAGCGGCTTGGAGGTGGTACTGCAGTTTTATTTTACCAAGGATATACAGGAAAGCGAAATCGCAGAGATATTGCACTACTGGGTTTTGGAGTACCATGTGGACGGGTTTCACTTGAAAGGGGAGAATATTCCTGCAAAGATGCTTGCAAATGACCCTGCACTTGCAAAGACAAAGCTGTGGTATTATGACTTTCCGGATGGGGCGCAAAACGGATTTTTACCAGGGGCGGATGGAAACGGGAAGCGGTATCTGGCTGAATATCGGGATGTTTACTGCTATGATATGCGCCGTTTCTTAAAAGGGGATGAAGGTATGCTGCCTGCCGTTATGTATCATTTGCGGCATAATCCGTCGACATGCGGGCAAATCAATTATATAACCAATTATGACGGCTTTACGCTTATGGATTTGGTTTCTTATGACAGAAAGCATAATGAAAGCAATGGTGAGGATAACAAAGACGGTGCGGATTACAACGCAAGCTGGAATTGTGGACAGGAAGGGAAAAGCCGTAAAAAGGCGGTGCTTGCCCTCAGGGAAAAGCAGATAAAAAACGCCTTACTGCTATTGTTCTTATCGCAGGGAACGCCCCTTATTTTTATGGGGGATGAGTTTGGAAACTCGCAGGGGGGGAATAATAATCCCTACTGTCAAGACAATGAAATCACATGGCTGAACTGGAAAAATGCGGAGTCCGGAAGGAAAATTTTATTGTTTGTCAAGGAACTGACAGATATCCGAAAGAAACATCCGGTGCTTAGGCAGGAGAGGGAAGTCAGGCTGATGGATTATGGCGCATGTGGCTATCCGGATGCTTCTTATCATGGCGCGGCTCCTTGGAAGCCGGATATGTCCGGCTGCAGCAGGCAGCTTGGCGTTATGTATTGTGGAAAATATGTCAGAAAGGACAGAGCCCACTGCGACGATTTCTTTTACATTGCTTATAACTTGCATTGGGAGCCATACGAGTTTGCTTTACCCAAACTGCCGAAAGATATGCGCTGGGAACTTTATACAGCGTCGGATGCAGTACAGGAGAAGCAGACGGACGAGGTGAAAGAGGAAGAGCAGAAAGTAATCAGGCTGACGGGAAGATGCATTTGCGTATTTATCAGTGTATCAAAGAAAAATGGTATCGGGGCGAAAGGGAAAGAGTGAAAGTTTTCAATCATTTAAAAACCATCACCTATCATAAATGGCTGGTCTGCAAGGGCTGCTTTGCAGTCGGACTTTATCGGCAGGGCCTACTGCACGATATGTCCAAATACAGTCCTTCGGAGTTTTGGGTGGGAGCAAAATATTTTCAGGGAAACAGAAGTCCCAACAATGCAGAGCGGGAAGCGGTCGGTTATTCTACGGCATGGCTGCATCACAAAGGGCGCAATAAGCATCATTATGAGTATTGGATTGACTATTCCCTGAGCGGAGGTTCGGGGGGAATGTCTCCTGCGCCTATGCCAAGGCGTTATATCGCAGAGATGGTCATGGACCGCATTGCGGCATGCAAAGTGTATTTGGGAGAGGATTATACGGACAGTTCCCCGCTTACTTATTACAAAAGCAGGAAAGAACCGGCGCCTATGCATGAATTTACCAAAAAGAATCTGGAATTTCTATTGTGTATGCTGGCAGAAAAAGGAGAGAAAAAGACTTTTTCCTATATCAAAAGAAGATTTTTGAAAAAAGCGGGAAAGAAGCGATAGGCATGGCATTATTGCTTTGGAAACAGTCACAGAATCAGAAAGAAAAGAATATGATAAAGTAAATCAATTTAGAAATGAGAATGCTCATGTGTAATTGGATTATTCTTTTTCTTCTGTTTTGCGGCGGCTGCCATAATGGGGCAGGCTTTTTGAATAACGGCTGTGGCTGCGGTAGAGGACGCGATTGCGACCGTGACGAAGGGCGTGACCGCGATTGTGACCGTGACAGAGGACGTGACTGCGACTGCGGCTGTGACGGAGGACGCGACCGCGATTGTGACCGTGACGGAGGACGCGACCGCGATTGTGACCGTGACGGAGGACGCGACCGTGACTGCGACTGTGACAGAGGGCGCGATCGTGACCGTGACAGAGGACGTGACTGTGATTGCGACAGAGGACGCGACCGGGGCAGGGATTCCGATTGTGGAATGACACCGCCGCCATGGATTAGAAGCAATTATGCCAATGGTGATACTTGCGGCTGTGAAGAAAAGTAAAAGGCAGCAAACTGTAATATTGGCAGTCTCATTTTTGTATCAGGGGATGTTTATTCCCCTGATACAAAAAAATGCTCATTCTTTAAAAAAAATTGTGCAATATAGTAGAAATCTTTCCGAAAATTGTTTATAATCATTATGAATACCGGATAAAACCGGCAGAACCGGTTTGTTTGGAAAGAAAGGAGAACGGTATGGTAGAATACTTATTGGGGAACCATTTGGTACAAAGCGGAAAGTTGTCTGCAGAGCAGTTGACGGCAGTAATAAGTAAGATGGATGAAGTCAGGGTAAAACTGGGGCTTTTGGCTGTTGCAGAGGGCATGATGACGATAGAACAGGCTGATGAAGTAAACCGTTTTCAAGCCACTATGGACAAGCGTTTTGGGGACATTGCAGTTGAAAAAGGATATCTTACGGAGGAGCAAATCAGCAATCTCTTAAAGAAACAGGGGAATACATATCTGGCCTTTGCTCAGGCGCTTGTAGATGAGAACCTTTTACAGCTTCAGGAGCTGGAAGAGATGATGGACAGCTTTCAGCAGGAAAACAGCTTTACCAAATCCGATATGGAAGATTTGCGCAGCGATGATCCGGATAGGATAGTGCCATTGTTCCTTCCGCCGGAGGCAATGTGCTTTAAGGATATTACAGGCGTTCTTATCAGAACCATGATTCGTTGTATAGACAGGCATGTATACATGGGAAAGGCAGAGTTGGGGAACGAGTTATCGGTGAAGGAGTCTGCCTTCCAGAAAATAGCGGCTTTCTCGGTTCCTGTTGCGGGCTATAAGGCGATGGAGACAGGGCTTGCCGAAGAAGATGGCGGCCTTGCCGTGATAGCGGCTGCTTATTGCAGAGAGAGCGAGCCTCTTGAAAAAGAGGACATGCTGGATGCCGCCGGAGAATTTTTGAATTGTGTCAACGGTTTGTATGCAACTTCGCTGAGCAGGAACGGCATTGATTCTGAGTTGCTGCCACCCATATTTTTTGAGGCTTCTTCTGCGCTTAAGGACACGGCTGTTTTGAGTGTTCCGGTATACGCCAGAGGCAAAAAAGCAATTTTCATTATTATGGGACAAGAATAAGGAGGATTAGAAAATGGCGAAAATTTTAATTATAGATGACTCCAAAATGTCCAGAAGAATGCTGCGGACTATTTTGGAAGGAATCGGGCACGATATAGCAGGCGAAGCGACAAACGGTGAAGAAGGCGTCAGGCTTTATAAAGAGCTTAAGCCGGATGCCGTGACGATGGATATTACGATGCCGGAAATGGACGGGATTAGCTGCTTAAAGGCAATAAAAGAGTTTGACGAGGCAGCAAGCGTGATTATGGTGACAGCGGCAGGGCAGTCCTCCAAGCTGATGGATGCACTGAAGCTGGGGGCAAAAGAATTTATCTGTAAGCCCTATGAGCCCGAACAGGTTATCAATGCCATCAAAGAAGTGTTGAAAAATAAATAAATTGTATGTTCAAAAATGCCGCCGGAATCCCAATATGCTCCGGCGGCATTTCCTGTATAGTCTATGAAAAGTTTTAGTAAGAGGTATAAGATTTGATTTCTTTCCACAAATCGTTGTACAGCGTATCGGCTTCTTCTCCCAGATAGGAAAAAGTTTCCAGATTATCATATTTTGATAAATCAGGAAAGGCGATTTCGGAATTTCGGATATCGTCATCCTCAATCAAATCCCGTGCCGCTGTGTTCGGGGTGGAGTAGGTGATAAACTCAAAGTTCATCAGTGCAATGTCGCCGCGGCACATAAAATCAATAAATTTCTCAGCATTTTCTTTGTTTTCAGCGTTTTTGGGAATTACCCAGCTATCAATCCAGATATTAGTTCCCTCTTCGGGAATGACATATGCCAGATTGGGATTCTCGCGCTGCGTATAGATGGCTTCGCCGGAGTAGATAACGCCGATTGCCGCCTCATCGCCAATCATCTTATCGCGCACTTGGTCGATAACATATGCCTGCACAAGGGGCTTTTGTGCAATCAGGAGTTCCTTTGCTTCCTGCAGCTCGGATTCATTGGTACTGTTCATGGAATATCCCAGTCTCTTTAAAGCGACCATAAATAAATCACGAACGGAATCCTGCATTAAGATACTGTCTTTGTATGTTTCATCCCAGAGGATCGACCAGCCTGTGACAGGTTCGTCTACCATGGTAGTATTATACAGGATGCCCACGGTACCCCAGCAGTATGGAACAGAATAGAGATTGCCGGGGTCAAAAGCGAGGGACTGCTCATAATATTCGGCGCCGATGTTGGCGCGTGCATTGGGAAGATTATCCCAGTTTAATTTTGCGAGTAAGTCGTTGTCAATCATTTTCTGAATCATGTAGTCGGAAGGGCAGACCACATCATAATTGGAAGCGCCGGCCTCAATTTTGGGATACATGGTTTCATTTGTGTCAAATTCATCATAGATGACTTCGATGCCGGTTTCCTCCTCAAAAAGCTTGATGGTTTCTTCGTCTATATACTCACCCCAGTTATAGACATACACCTTTCCGTTGGGATATTTGTCAGAGGAGCCGCAGCCTGCAAACAGACAGGCGGTCATGACGAAGCAGAGCCCCAAAGAAAACAATTTTTTCATAATTTTTCCTCCATTTCAACATTCCGCTACTTGGCGGGCTTATCTTTTGGTGTCCTGTTTACAAGAAACAGCAAAACCAGAACCACCACAAAAATAATGGTGGACAGAGCGTACATTTCCGGTTTTATGCCTTTACGCACCTCCGTATATATCTTTGTAGATAATGTATCAATTCCCGGGCCTTTTGTAAAGTATGTAATGATAAAATCGTCTAAAGACATGGTAAATGCCATCAAAAAGCCGGATAGGACGCCGGGCAGTATATCCGGAAAAATAACTTTGAAAAACGCCTGTATATGGGAAGCGCCCAAATCCAGGGCCGCTTCATAGACGCTGGGATTAAGCTGTTTCATACGCGGCATGACACTTAAAATTACATATGGTATATTGAAAGTAATGTGGGACAAAAGGATGGTAAAAAAACCCAGCCTTATGCCAAGGACGATAAAGAGCAGCATAAGGGAAATGCCGGTTACGATATCTGCGTTGAGCATGGGAATGTTGGTGACTCCCATGACGATGGCGCGCCCTTTCTTTTTCATGCTTTGAATGGCAATGCAGGAGATTGTACCGACAACGGTTGCCACGAGAGAGGAGATAAGCGCGATGGAAAGCGTATTCCAGAGAGCCCGCATAATTTCCTCATTCTCAAATAACGATATATACCATTTTACCGTAAAACCACCCCATTTGGCGCGGGATTTGCTCGCATTAAAGGACAGAACGCCGAGCGTGGCGATGGGGGCGTACAGAAAGATAAAAATGAGTGCAATATAAATACGTCTTGCTGCATTTTTCATAAAGTTGCGCCCTCCCCGTCTTTGTCAAATATGGCGGACAATACCATGTTAATCAGAATAAAAACCATAAGGACAATGGAAAGTCCGCTTCCTAAGTGCCAGTTGCCGGTCTGGGTAAATTCCTGTTCGATGACGTTGCCGATAAGCAGGATTTTGCTGCCGCCAAGCAAAGTCGATATAACGAAAGTGGTAAGTGCCGGTACAAATACCATGGTGATACCGCTGATAACGCCGGGCAGACTTAAGGGGAAAATAATCCGCAAAAAGGTCTGGAAGGAGCCGGCACCTAAATCTCTCGCCGCATTGACGACGTTGTTGTCTATTTTAGTCAGCGCATTGTAAATGGGCAGAACCATAAAGGGCAGGAAATTGTATACCATACCCAGTATAATTGCCGACGGCGTGTTAATGATATTGAGCGCGGGCAGATGCAAAAACCGCAGTACGGTATTGATAATGCCGTTTTTTTCCAAAAGCGTTTCCCATGCCATAGTGCGCAGCAGAAAATTCATCCACATAGGCAGTATAAAAATCAGCACGATGAAAGAGTGCTGGCTGACCTTCATACCTGCCAAAATCATGGCGAGGGGGTATGCCAAAAACAGGCATATCACAGTGCCGGCGAAGGAGAGCAGCAGGGAAAACCACAATGCCTTTGCGTGTTCCGCAGTGGCAATGGCGGCTATATTTGCAAAGGTAAAAGCGCCTGTCTTGTCCGTAAGACCATAATATACCACCATGCAGAGCGGGATAATGATAAATGCGGCACACCAGAACAGATAGGGAAGAGAGAGCATTTTTTTATTCATCTGTTTTTACTGCCTCCTCATCCTCAGATTCCGGTTTGTTCATAATCTGGATATTAAAGGGCTCTACCAGAATGCCTACCGGTGTGCCGACAGGGAACATGCGGGTAGAGTGGACAAGCCATTCAAAACCGCCTGCCTGTACCTCCATTTCGTAGTGGACACCCTTGAATATGATGTGGGAAACCACGCCCTGTATGGTGCCTTCCTCCGGCTTTACAAGCTCCACATCTTCAGGGCGGATAACAACGTCCACCGGCTTGTTTTGCCCGAAGCCTTCATCCACGCAGGAAAAGCGCGCTCCTAAAATCTCTACAAGGCGGTCTTTTACCATAATGCCGCCGATAATGTTGCTGTCACCGATAAAGTCCGCTACAAAAGCGTTTTCAGGTTCGTTATAAATGCGCTCAGGAGAACCTATCTGCTGAATGTAGCCTTGATTCATAACCACGATGGTATCGGACATGGTAAGCGCTTCTTCCTGATCGTGGGTCACATAAATAAAAGTGATGCCAAGCTCATTTTTTAAGCGGATTAATTCATACTGCATATCCTGCCTGAGCTTTAAGTCCAAAGCGCCAAGGGGCTCATCCAAAAGCAGCAGGCGGGGTTCGTTGACAATCGCCCTTGCAATGGCGATACGCTGCTGCTGACCGCCGGAAAGAGAGTCCGGCATCCGCTTTTCATAGCCGTCCAGATTGACAAGCTTTAATGCGTATTTGATTTTGTCGTTGATATACGCTTTGGTTTTATTTTTTATTTTCAGTCCAAAAGCAATATTTTCCGCAATATTCATGTGCGTAAACAGGGCATATTTCTGGAACACTGTGTTCAATGGACGTTTGTTTGCAGGCAGACAGGTAATATCCGCGCCATCAAAAATAACCTTGCCGGTATCAGGCTGTTCAAAACCGCCTAAGATGCGCAGGGTGGTTGTTTTGCCGCAGCCGCTGGGACCGAGCAGCGTTAAAAATTCGTTTTCCCTTATGTAGAGATTCAAATCGTCCAGTACCATATGACTGTCATATGATTTAGAGATATGCTCCAAATTTACCAGTACGTCCTTCATATCTTCAAACCTCCCAAAAAATAGAAATCAATATACCGGCCTGAAATCCTGTATATTCCAGTGAATCAACCGCATACATGCATGTTACATTTTATAATGAAACGTCTGAAAAAGCAACGCATATTTTCCATACTCATGTAAAAACGTGTAAAAAAAGAAAAATCCAAAAAAAGAGAAGTTTTCATTAACAAAAATAGGATAATATGTTATATTTAGTTATGAAGTATTGCAGAAATGGAGGAAGCAGCATGGAAAAGTACGTTGCTTACGTATCGACCTATACGATGGGAGATAAACACGGTATCAAAATTTATGACGTGGACATGAAAAATGGAAAGTTTACGGAAAAGGATCAGGTGGAAATCACCAATTCTTCCTATGTTACAATTTCCAAGAGCAAAAAGTATTTGTATTCCATAACGGATTTTGGAGTGGAAGCATATCACATTTTAAAGGACGGCAGTCTGGAATTAATTAATTTTGCCCCAATCAATGGTATGAGAGGATGTTATCTTTCCACTGATTATGAGGATAAATTTCTTTTTGTCGCAGGTTATCACGACGGCAAACTGACGGTGCTTCGCCTGAATGCGGATGGCTCCATTGGCGATATTACCGATGAGATTTACCACAAAGGGCTGGGCAGCGTGGCGGAACGCAATTTCAGGCCGCATATCAACTGCGCCAGAATGACCCATGACAATAAATATCTTCTGGTAGCGGATCAGGGGATGGACCATGTGAATGTGTACCGGCTTGACCATGAGAGAGGAACGCTTCGGCTTGCGGACGTGGTGCGCGGGGATATCGAATCGGCGCCGAGGCATATTAAGATATCCAAAAACGGCAGATATATTTATATCGTACATGAGCTGGCGTGCAACATTACGGTTTATCATTATGAAGAAAAAAATGAGAATCCTTATTTTGAGCGGATACAGACAATTGTTACGACGGAGTCGGACGAGAGAGATTACGGATGTTCGGCAAGCGCGCTGACTTTTTCCGAAGATTATGATTATCTGTTGGCATCGACGGCAGGAGAGAATTCGGTTGCTGTTTTTAAAGTGGATCAGGAAAACGGTATGCTTGAGAAGCTTTTCTGCCTGCCGGTAAGCGGCGAATATCCAAAAGATGCGGCAATCTTTCCCGATAACAGGCATTTGGTGTCTCTAAACCATGCATCCGATACCATGACTTTTTTTGAAGTGGATGTGGAGAAGGGTACGATGATAATGTCTACCAAGGAAATTCCTGTGGACAGGCCAAATTGCATTGCATTTCATGAAATTGAGGGCTAAAAGGGGTTAAGGAATTTATTTCCTGTGCCGATATAGTAGACGAAGTAATCTAAAAAAGGCAAATGGATTTGCAAAACAAGAGTCAAGGAGGGTAAAAAAATGAGCGTTAGTGCAGTAAACTCAAACACTGCCGTACAGACCTACAGCAATGATTATGCAGCGTCCAAACCGGCAGAAAAGACAGAATCCGGCAAAACGGAAGCCGGTGCTGTTTATGAAGCGTCTAAGGGCGAAGAGAAAAAAGCGACATATTCGGTAAACAAGATGAGCAAAGAAGAGAGAAGCGCACTTGTTTCCAAGCTGCAGGCGGATGCGGAGAACAGGCAGAGCCAGTTGGTTTCCATGGTGCAGAAGATGATGTCCCAGCAGGCAAATGCATACGGACAGGCTAACGACATCTGGAAATTTTTAGCGAGCGGCAAAGCAAAGGTAGACCCTGCAACCAGAGCACAGGCACAGGCAGATATTGCAGAAGATGGATATTATGGTGTAAAGCAGACTGCTTCCCGTCTTTTTGATTTTGCAAGTGCGCTTGCAGGTGATGACGTGGAAAAAATGAAAGAGATGCAGGCTGCAATTGAAAAAGGCTTCAAAAAGGCAGAGAAGACTTGGGGCGGCAAGCTTCCGGGCATTTCTTATGACACCAAAGAAGCTGTAAACAAAATGTTTGACGATTACTATTCGGCAATGGGCGTTGAAGCGTAACATTTTTTCAAAACAATTTCATTTTAAAAAGGGAAACCATCAGACTTATGTCTGGTGGTTTTTTTATGCATAAGAGTACGGCTTTGGTACATGCTATTTATAATATGCGAATAGAAGATAATCTTCTGCATATGTAAAATCCAAAACAAATAATGTATAGTTACAGTGAAAAACAGGAAAGTAGCAAAATATACAAAAATGAGGGCTTATAATTAAATAATATATACAAAGTTATAAAAATGTATTGACTTTTTGGAAAAAAATGATTATATTTATCTCATAAAGTAAAGTTACAAATGACAAAAAGACAGTTACAAAGACCTGACGGAGAGGAAGAACGGGCAGGGAATAGGAAAGGATTGGTAGGAATATGAAAAAGGTATTGAGTGTTATCCTGATAACAATTATGCTGGCGGCACTTACCGGATGCGGTAACGCTTCATCGCAGTCGGGCAAAAAAACCTATACGTTTGCGACTTGGGCTGCCGGAACGGAACTGCAGGAATTCCAGCAGATTATTGACAAGGTGAATGAGGAGGCAAATGGCGAGTATACCATAGAGGTGCTTAGCATTCCTTCCGACTATTATGTAAAGATTTCCACTAAGATTGCAGCAAAGAAGAGCCCTGATTTTTTCTGGCTGACACAGGAACTGATATCCAAATATGCAGATATGGGCGCATTGGCGGATATTACGGCGCAGTTTGAGGCAAGCAGCGTGCTTACGCCGGATCTGTTTTATGAAGGCGTGCTGGCTTCGGCACAGTATAATGGCTCTTACTGGGGACTGCCTTGGATTGCGAACCCGATGATGGTGTATTATAACAAGACAATGTTTACGGATTTGGGAATTCCCTGTCCCGAAGCGACCGATGACTGGACGTGGGCGGAGTTTATCGATGTCTGCAGGCAGTTTTCCGGCAAGGAGTACAAAGGCAACACCGTATACGGAACCGTGATTGACGGCTGGCCTAACATAGAAACCTTTATCTGGGCAGGCGGCGGAGACATCATCGGTGAAGACGGAACTACCATTGTGCTGGATTCTGCCGAGGCAAAGAATGGGCTTGGATATCTGCAGACGATTGTGTCGGAGGGCTTATCTCCCAGATATGCCGAAGTTTCCAGTCTCGGAGACAACAATGTATGGTTTGAGAAGCAGAGAGTGGCAATGTATTTTGGCGGTATGCAGGATAATTTTGAGATTAAGGTAGCGGCGATGAGCGAAGACGAACAGTTTGAAATCGGTTACGCACCCCTGCCGGTTTGCGATGGCGGCGGTCAGTGGAGCTTCGACTGGACTGCTTCCACGGTAATGGCAAAATCACTTGAAGGAGACGAGACGGCATACAAAGCGCTGGAAGCAGTAACACAGGCGTTCTTTGAGTGGAAGATTGCACCTCCTGTAAAGGATTCCGTGGAAAATGTGGTAAACATCAATGCGACGAAGGAAAATGCACTGGAAACGATAGCTTACACCATGGAATATGCACGAAGCGCAAATTATATTCCGGAATGGTCGGATATCAACGATAAGCTTTGGTATAACCTTTATGTACAGCTTCTGAGTGACAGCAACTTTGACTATAAGGCGGAGATGGATACGATAGCAGCCTATGCAAGGGATCTGATAAACCAAAGGAAGTAAGTCAGAAGTACCAAACGATGGATAATAAGTCCGCCAAAGCGGGTTTTAGAAGCAGCGCAGAAATGAAATGAGGTAAAGTATGAAAAAAAGAGAAAAAGCAGGTTTTTTCTTTATTCTGCCATGGCTGATAGGCTTGATTGTCTTTACGGCATTCCCTATGATAGCGGCAGTCTATATCAGTATGACGGATTGGGATATTGTGGGAAATGCGGCGTTCATAGGGATAAACAACTATAAGATGCTGTTTTCCTCGGAAGAATTTATCAGAAGTCTCTGGGTAACGGTCAGATACGCCGTGATTGCCGTACCGCTTATTATAGCAACCTCGCTTACGATGGCGGTACTGGTATCAAAGAACCGTAAAGGCTCAGGCATTTTCAGGGTGATTTACTATATGCCGGCGATTGTTTCCGGCGTTGCGGTTGCCATTGTATTTAAATGGATTCTGGACCCAAGCTACGGTTTGCTGAATGGTGTGCTTTCCTTTTTTGGTATACAGGGACCGGACTGGCTTTACGACCCTGACTGGGTGCTTCCTTCCTACCTGATTATGGCGGTATGGGGCGCCGGCGGCAGTCTCTTGACTTATCTGGCAGCGCTTAAGGACATTCCGGAGGATTTGTATGGGGCGGCAATGATTGATGGTGCCAATGTATTTCAGAGGGTGAAATATATTACGGTTCCGCTGATGACGCCGATTATTTTCTACAATCTGGTCTTGGGCATTATCGGTGCCTTCCGGAAATTTACAGACGCTTATGTACTCGGCGGAGCAGGAAAAGAAGGAAACTTTTATATGGTGTATCTGTATGAGGAAGCGTTTGGGCATTACCGGATGGGCTATGCGACGGCGCTGGCGTGGGTGCTCTTTGTCATCATACTGCTGCTGACCTTTATTGTAAACTGGACAAAGAAATACTGGGTATACAGTGAGTGACGCAGGACGGAGAGGGAACGAAGATGAAAAAAACAACGACAAGTGCAATCTGGTTTAGGCGGTTTAAAACAGTTATGTGGTATGTGGTAACCATCTTTGGCGCAGTCATTATGCTGTTGCCCTTTGTATGGATGGTAAGTACCAGCTTTAAAGTAGAAAATGAAATATTTTCCATGCCTATAAAGTGGTTTCCCAAAAAAGCAACGATTGCCAATTATACAAGGGCATTGGAAGTAGTACCGATTTTTAAATGTATGCTGAATACGCTGATTATTGCAGTACCCAAGATTTTAGGCGAGGTTTTTGTATCGGCGTTAGTGGCGTTTGGATTTGCAAGGTTTCATTTTAAAGGGCGCAATTTCCTGTTTATGATTATGCTGGCGACGATGATGCTTCCCTATGAAGTAACCATGATTCCTACCTTTATGGTATGGTCGGGACTGGGATTTTCGGACAGCTATGTGCCGCTGATACTGCCGGCGTTTTGCGGCTCAGCCTCTTTTATCTTCTTTTTAAGGATGTACTTTGAAACCGTTCCGAGAGACTATGAGGAAGCGGCGTGGATAGACGGCGCAAAGAACCTGAAGGTATTCCGCATGATATTTGTGCCGTTGGCAAAACCTGCACTTATCACCATCAGCCTTTGGTCCTTTATGGGTACTTGGAATGACCTTTTGGGACAGTTGATTTACATCGACTCCCAACCCAAATATACGATACAGCTTGCGCTGGCTTCGTTCAGCTCCATGACGGGAGAAACCCTCTGGGGTCCCCTGATGGCAGCATCCTTTATGGCATTAATCCCTGTTATTGCACTCCTTCTTTACGCACAGAAGTATTTTATGGAAGGCGTAAAAATGGGCGGCGTGAAGGGATAAGGCAAATATATCAAACAACACACAATCACAAGTGGAGGAAAACATTATGATGAAAAAATTATTAGCAGCAAGTCTTGCAGTAGTTATGATTGCAGGGTGTCTCACCGGATGCGGTGACAAAAAGAAAAGCGGCGGCTGGGAAGTGGCGCAAAACTTTACCTATAAGGATATCGCGTCATGGGGTTCCATGCAGACACCTTCTGAGGGAAGCGGTGCAGGAACGGTAGAGTCCACCAACGATGCAGACGGTTATGTGACAATCAAGGCAGCAGCAGACGGCTGGGGCGGCGTGGAGTCCGGTTACTTTGAGATTGATTTGGCAAAGGAGCCTATGATTCTGGCACAGATCTTTGAAAATCCCGATGGTTATAACTGGGGTATGAAGGTGGTTCCCGAGAATCCGATTGCAGACCATGAGTGGGGGCTTTATATCATCAACGACAACAATTTGAAATGGAATAAGTATGCAGGTGTTAAGCTCTCAGAGGCACTTGGCGATGATTTTAAGGATATCTATGGCGAGCAGTGCAAGGTTAAAATCTGGATTTATCCTGCAGGCGGTCCTGAAGGAACTGTATCCGTATCCGAAATTCTTGTTGTAAATACCAAATAAAAAGTGGTGACTATGAAAAAACAATTAGCAGCGTTACTAATCGTTGCTCTGGTTGCTCCGGCCGCATGTGGCCGGAGCAGCGCAGAGAACAGCGGAGCTTATATGGCAGGACAAAAGAATATTGACAGGGTGGACAGATACGGTTCTGTACTTCCCAAAGATTATGAATGGTTTGACTATGAGGAGCGTGCGAAAGCCTACGACGGGTTGGTTTATGACGAAACGCTTTCCGGCGTCTATGCACCCTTTGTCTGGCAGGACGAAACCTATGACACATTCGGACTTGCGGCATATGTGGGTGACGGAAGAGTCGGCGCCGACGGCAGTGAGGAGGCAGTGACGACGGTCGCTTCTGTTTTAAGTGCAACGCTTCTTGGAATTGACAAGTCTTCTCAGAATGGAAAGAATTATGTGGCTATGCTGCATGCGTATTTTTCTGAGGAAGAAAACATAATATTGAACAATCCGGCGGGTTCGTCCAAGACCACTTCCATGTGGTATTTGATTTATCCGACGATACTATATACACAGGTGTCTGTCTGCTATCCGGATGAGGCACAAATCAGGGAGGATACGCTCTCTGCAATAGAAAGCTGGTATAAGGCTGCAGAAGTGATGGCGGCGGGCGACGGCTTTAACTATACGGGCTTTGACTTTGCGGAAATGGCGCCTTATCAGAACGATATCTGGAAAGAGCCGGATTCCGCGGCAGGGATTGCAGTGCTAATGTGGTACGGCTATTCGCTTACCGGAGAAGAAAAGTATCTGGAGATGGCAAAGACCTGTCTGGATTTTGTAAATACGTTCGAGGGGAGCTCCCTTTACGAAGCGCTTCTTTATTTTGCGCCTGCACTGGCGGCAAAACTGAATGCGGAATACGGGACAGCATATGATGTGGAAGGCTTTCTTGACGACGTGATGAACGGTGGTTCCATACCGAGAGGCGGCTGGGGCTCGATAGCGGGAGAGTGGGGAGACTACAGCATGAACGGGCTGATGGGTAGTACCACCGATGGCGGCGGTTATGCTTTTGCCATGAATACGTTTGCAGCGGCTTATGCCATGTCTTCTCTTGCAAAATATGATACCCGTTACGCGCAGGCGCTGGGCACATGGTATTTGCAGGCTGCGTCCAACAGCAGGTATTTCTTTGCGGATACCACCAATTTGGAAAACCAGTCCGCGGCGCTTGACGAAGCGCTTCTGGAACAGATAAATACATGGGGGTATTGCATTCCCTATGAAGGAATCCGCAAGAGCCAGAACAGCAAAACACCGTGGTTTGGCGGAGACCCCACCGTTTACGGGTGGGCGGATACGGATTTTTCACTTTACAGCGGCGCCCACATGGGTATGATGGGGGCAGTTGTGAGGCGTACGGATGTTGACGGTATCCTGAGAATCAACTGCAATGCGCAGGTTTGTGAACAGGAGGCATATGCCGCATATCTGTTGTTTAATCCCCATGACAAGGAGAAAACGGTTACTTATATACTGCCGGAGGGAAGCTTTGACTTGTTTGACAGCGTAAAAAAAGAAGTGATTGCAAGTGGTGTTTCCGAATCGGTGAAACTGACACTTTCCGCAGGGGAAGCCGTGGTGATAATAGAGCTTCCCGCAGGAAGTCAGGTGGCGCATGACGGCACCGGCTATTTTGTGGACGGAAAGCAGATTGCCTGCGATACGACGACTCTCTATATCAACGGGCTTTCCCATAACGATACGGTAAGCGGCACGGTGAAGCTGGATATAGACTGTGTGTCTACCAATCCGGAGGCAGAAGTGGACAGGATAGTACTCACCATAGGCGGCGTTTCCACAGAGTTTGCAGGCGGCAGTAAGGTGTCCTTTCAGACAAAGGATTATGGAAGCGGCAGCAAAACCGTTTTGCTGGAAGTCTATATGCAGGATGGCACATACGACAAAACAGATATCAGACTGCGGTTTGAGTGACAACAAAAAAGCAAACGAAATTGATAGGCGTGCATAAGTGCGCAGATGGGAGCAATCATGGTAAGAGAACCGGAATATCCGATTATGGAAGCGAAAGACGTAAAGCCTTCCCATGACTGGCTGAAGGTTGACGGCGTATTTAACTGCGGTGCCGTTAAATATAAAGAACAGTATTTGCTGCTCTGCAGGGTAGCGGAATCCTGCAGGGAGGAAAAAGAAGGAGAACGCCGTATTCCTGTCTATGATGAACGGGAGGACAGATTAAAGACGGTAATTATGGATATGGCGGAGGCGGAAAAATATGACTTTTCCGATTCCCGCATGATTTTTAAGAGGACACCTTCGGGTATTGCAAAAATCAAATATCTGACTTCCATTTCCCATCTGCGGCTTGCAAGAAGCGGCGACGGTATTCATTTTACAATCGATGAAGAACCGGCAGTCCGGTGGAGCGGGCGGTATGAGCGCTGGGGGATGGAGGACCCCCGTATCGTGTATCTGGAGGAGGATAAAACCTACTGTATTACCTATACGGCAGTATCGGAGCTGGGCGCTATGCCGGCAATCCTTTTGACAAAAGATTTTGTGCATTATGAACGTCTGGGCACGGCATTCCCGCCTGAAAATAAGGATGTGGTTGTTTTTCCCCAAAAGATAAATGGCGCTTATCAGGCATTTCACCGTCCTGTTCCTTTTGAAATCGGGACGCCGGATATCTGGATAGCGGATTCGCCTGATTTAATCCATTGGGGAAATCACCGCCATGTGTGCGGCGTTTCTGAGGATGGCTGGGAGAACGGCAGAATCGGAAGCGGGGCGCCGCCGATTTATACAAAGGACGGCTGGCTTCATATTTATCATGCGGCGGATAAAAACAGCCGGTATTGTCTGGGCGCCATGCTGACGAAGCTGCAGGAGCCGGATAAAATCATAAAAAAAGCGAAGCTTCCCATTTTTGAACCGGAAAAGGACTACGAGACGAACGGCTTCTTTGGCAAGGTAGTATTTACTTGCGGCTGCATATTAGAGGGCGAAGATATAGTGGTTTATTACGGTGCGGCGGATGATAAAATCTGTCGGGCAAGAATTGCATTAAGAGAGATAATGGACAAATTGTTTGCAGATACGATACATTAACGAAAATGCTGCTGGCGCAGCGGAATGAGAGGAAGCATGGTACAGGGTATTGACAGTTTACTGAAAAAACACAGGGAAAATGCAGGGCAGAGGGAAGCGGTAAAGCCGGTATTTGAAGGAGTGGACGGCTATGACGTATACAATCCGACGGCGCCCTTTATGTACGAAGAAAGAAAGCTTATCTGCGCACGTGTGGAGCCGCGGGACAGCGAGGTGTCAGAGACCGTCTTTTTTGAAGAGACCGAGAAGGATGTTTATGTGCCTGCAAAGGAACTGCCTCGTTTTTCTTTACAGGACCCATGCATTACAATGGTGGAGGGACAGTACATTCTAGGCGGTACGGAGGTCTTTCCCCATCCTGAAAATCCCGAGTGGGTTGCGTGGAGAACTGCATTTTTCTGCGGAGAGAAGCTGACTGCGCTGCGTCCGCTGGTAAAGGGTCCCATAGGAATGAAGGATGTGCGTCTGATAGAGCTTTCTGACAAAAGAATTGGCGTTTTTACCAGACCGCAGGGAGAAAAGGGCGGCAGAGGCAAGATTGGGTTTACCATTGTAAACGGACTTTCAGAGGTGACGGAAAAGGTCATGGAGGATGCGCCGCTTTTGGATTTGTTCCTACCTGACGAGTGGGGCGGCGTCAATGCGGCATATCTGCTGGATAATGGGGAAATCGGCGTTTTGGGACATGTGGCGTGCTTTGCACCTGAAGGAGTCAGGCACTATTATCCGATGACATTTCGGCTGACCCCTGAGACGGGAGAGCATACCATGCCCGTGATTCTGGCGGAGCGGCGTGAATTTCTTGCAGGAGCGAGCAAGCGGGAAGATCTTGTGGATGTGCTTTTCAGCGGCGGGCTTTACAGAGAAGGGAATACGCTGTTTCTGTATGTTGGAGTATCCGATTGTGAAGTACAGTATAAACCGGTGGAGAATCCTTTTTAGCGCAGAGAAAATACGGAAAAAGGCGGACGTCATGGAAAAGAATCTAAGGTGGTTTGAAAATACAGTCTTTTATGAAATTTATGTGCCGTCCTTCTGCGATGGCAACGGTGACGGCTTAGGCGATTTGCCGGGGGTGATAAGCAGAATAGAATATCTTGGGAAAATGGGGGTCGGTGCAATTTGGCTGACCCCGTTTTATACTTCGCCGCTTGTGGATAACGGCTATGATGTCAGCGACTATTTTTCTGTTGATGAAAGATATGGCACGATGGCAGATTTTGACAGACTTCTTAGCGCCGCACATGAAGCCGGCATCAGGGTGATTGTGGATATGGTGCTGAACCATACCTCGACGCAGCATGAATGGTTTATAAAGAGCTGTGAAAATCAGGAAAAGTACAGGGATTATTATATCTGGCGAAAGGAAATCCCAAACAACTGGGAATCCTTTTTTGACGGCGGGGCATGGGAATATGAGGAAAGGCGGGGCATGTATTATTATCATGCTTTTGCAAAGGAGCAGGCGTGCCTAAACTGGAGCAATCCCGAAATTTTAAGAGAATGTAAGGAAATTCTCCGGTTCTGGCTGGAGAAGGGTGTTGACGGTTTTAGGCTTGATGTGATAAATTTTTTAAAGACGGACAAAGAAGCTTTTTTCCAAAATAATCCGGAAAAAGACGGCGCGCAGGTTCATGTTTACGACAAGAACCAGAAAGGCGTCAGGGAAAAAATTGCCGCGCTGTCGGCGTATGTGCATTCTTATCCCGATACCTTTCTTTTAGGGGAAATCGGTGACGATGACTTGCAGACGATTCAGTCCTATATAGGGGAACCCCTTTTGGATACGGCGTTTTGCTTTAATCTTGGCAGCATGGAAAAGTGGGACGAGGCGTATCTGCTAAAGCAGGTGCTTTGTATGGAGGAGGCAGGACTTAATCCGACTTTGTTTTTCAGTTCTCATGATATGCGAAGGCATTTTTCCAGACTGTGCGGGGAGAATATGGAAATGGCAGAGCTGTTGGCGCTGTTTTTGCTGACGGCAAAAGGAGTTCCCTTTTTGTATCAGGGAGAGGAGCTGCCGCTTGCGGATGTGCGCCTTGCGGACAGCAGCGATTTAAAGGATGCACAGGGCAGGTATGCCTATGAAAAGATGCTTTCGGCAGGAGCCGGCGAGGAGGAGGCTTTCCTCTATGCGAAAGAACGCGCCAGAGACTATGCGAGGGCGCTGATTGATTGGCGGCATTGGGAGTATCCTAAGCAACAGCCCAAGGCACAGCCCAAGGCACAGCCTTTGGGATGCGACTCGGACTGCACTTTGAGATGCCTGTACGGGAAGCTGCTGAAGCTGCGGCGGGAATATAAAGCGCTGCGTATGGGGGAATACGGAGAAATAACGCTTTCCGGGCACAGGTTTTATTATGAGCGGAGCTGCGGACAGGAACGGATTGCCGTGACAATGGATTTTTCCCTGAAGGGATGGGAAATTTTTCAAAAAGAACGGGGAATTTCCCGAAAAGAACGGGGAATTTCCCGAAAAGAACGGGAAATGGAAAAAGCAGAGAAGGAAAAAGGAATTTTGCTTGTAATTAAAAATGAGAGCGGGCGTATCATAGGACTGGTAGAACATTTGGTTTAGGGAGAACCGCAGACTGCGGACAAAGATGCGCAAGTGTTTTAAGATACAGGGGGTGTAGGAATGAAAAAAGTATCCATGCAGGATATAGCAAGAGAACTGGGCTTTTCCAAAATGACGGTATCCAAATGCTTTCATGATAGTGAGGATATTCCGGAGGAGACGAAACAGGCGGTTTTTAAAAAAGCGGACGAGATGGGATATGAGTACAGGAAGCGGGTGAAATACCGGATTGCAGTGCTTTTTTCAGAGGTTTATTTTGAACCGAACGAAAAATTTTATAATGAATTGTATAAGCGGCTGACAGAGCAGGAATGGCGCAGCAGCATGAAGTTTTCCATGATTTATGTAAACAGGGAGGATGAGAGAAATCTGTATTTAAATCCTATGGTGCTGGAGAATGACGCCATTATGCTTTTGGGGCAGTTTTCCAAAAAATTTGTGGCTAGTATTGTGGAGCGCAGGATTCCGGTGGTGTGCCTTGACTTTTATTACAGGGGGATAGAGGCGGACTCCGTCATTTCTAACAG
>ERZ778515.549-NODE-549-length-32386-cov-11.819832_pt1 | contig 32386 bp, 25 predicted proteins | sample MGYA00510343_ERZ778515 | MGnify/ENA primary metagenome ERZ778515 (study PRJEB29527, sample SAMN07138965) | mouse gut metagenome | material: feces | host: mouse | place: China:Nanjing | collected 2016-01-25 ...
TGCCGTTCAGGAAGTTGGACTCGCCTTTTTATGGTTTAGCGGACAGTAATAGTTTTTTATAGTATTCTTCAGATGCCGGCGGGGTGTGACTCCACTCTGTCCTCCTGAGGGAGGGGGTAACGACCTTGTCTCTTGCCGGAATCCGATATTAAAACACCTCCGACTCACTATCTGTTCGGTGAAAATAGCTGCATAATGATTAAAAAAGTCTAATCCTGCCGACACTTCTATTCTTCTTCTGACCTGACAGTCACTGAAGTTTCTTCCGGAAGCGGAATGCTGTCGGATTCTTCAGGAAGCATCGGCACGCCGTCGTCGCGCCCTGACTCAGAATGGGACGCACGCTCAGGCGAAGAGTCAGATGCATTGCCACTCTTGCGGCGGTGCCTGAAAAGACGGTCAAAATCCTTGCGCCATGCCACTCCGAGTCCTTGAGTGGTGAGCGCGGATTTGAGATAATAGTTCTGATCGTTGAAATGATTATAGGCTTTGAGTCGCACACTGCCGCTGCGGGTGAGCAGATACTCTATGTCGAAGTCGCCGATAAAGGTGGAGCTGCTCGATGTACGGTCGCGGTATCCGAAGTTGCCGTTGATGAGCAGGCGGTTGTTGAAGAGGCGCGATGATAGAGCGAGGTCTACCTCCAGATCGGAGAAATCACCTTTGTCGGAACGCAGCGACGGCGCTATGTTGATTTTGTCGGTCAGCTGTCCGAGCATATTTGTGAGCTGCGACGACAATGTCGATGAGGCCACAGAGGCCCACTCGCCTCCACTGTTGCCGCCACCCATATATTCAGGGGTGTAGAAACGATTGAGTGCCAGCAGATAGATTATCTGGCGGTTCATCATATCTTCCGACGATATGATGCTTCGCACCTTCTGGGCCACCTCATCGTTGAGTGTCGGCAATTCAATGTCGAAACTGATGTCGGGTTGCGTCATCTCCCCCTTCACAAGCAGCATCGCATCGACAGGCACATTCGTGCGGTTTAGGTCATGGTCGGTGGCGAAGCTTTTGTCAAGGTCAGTCAGATTGGTGTTCACACGGTAGGCCGCCCGGATGTCGAGCAATCCGTTAAGCGGATCTCCGTTGAATGATATGCTACTTCCGGGTTTTATAATGAAGTCTTTAAGTATCAGGTCCTGAAGAGAGAAATTGTAGGTGCCCTCGCTTAGAGTGTATTTGCCATACATCTTGATGTCGTTCGACGCTGAGTTGTAGGTCAGGTTCATCGCCCCGCCTCCATGTGAAGTGATTTTGTCGCCTGCCACCGGATCCATCACTATCGTCAGCCGCGCCGACGGTGTGATTGTGGCGCGGATGTCCATGGCGAACACCGATTCGTCGGCAGCCTCTTCGGCCACTTTCCGGTTGAAGGCGGCCACTATCTCGTCGGGACTTTCCGGGTCGGCTGCTTCCTCCTGAAGCCGCGCCTCTTTGCGGCGGTCGGTAAAGGTAAGGAATTTATAGTCGAGCGCCTCCTGCGAGTCAGTGAGCACGAATGTGAAGGCTGACTGACCTACGGTGGTCATGTCGGCCAGAATACCCACGTAGCCCGGGCGTCCGATAATCCGTCCGCTTCCGGTGCCGAAGATGCGCCCGTACCATATGGGATTCATTGTGGCGTCGGTATCATAGACAAGAAGATTGCGGGCATTGCTGATGTTGAACCGGAAGGTCGGGTCATGGAAATAGTTGTGGTTCAGTGTGCCATCCAGTGTAGCGGAGTTGCCGTAGGAGTCATGAAGACGGAAGGAGGGGATGGTGATGCGTCCCGGAGCAATCCATACAGAGTCCCTGCCACAGTAAGTGACGTTGGTATAGTCTATCTTCAGACTGATTGTATCGGCATAAAGCCTGCCTTCCATATCGATATCCTTGAATGTGCCGAATAGTTTGGCTCGCCCGGATGCCCTCCCGTCCACTTTCGACGAGAAGGCAGACATAAATGTCTGAAGAAACCCGATACGCACCTTGTCGGCATCCACTCCGAACGACAGCGAGTCGCGTCCGAACCATATCCCACCGTCGATAAGGGCCACACGGCGTCCCGACTCTGATATATCGGCCCGGATACCCACTCTCCTGGCCTCGGTGTCGAAGTCTCCGCGAAGGTCGCCGTCACCAAGCACAGCATGGTTGTAGCTCAGGTCTTTGACGCTAAGTCGGCGCGTATATGCCTCCGGATGCCCCGACAGCAGGCCGCGCCCCACGGCCTCGCCCGTGGCATGCCCTCCGAAGGCCACATAGTTGATATTGAGCGTGTCGAATATGTAGTCGAGGTCAATGTCATGCAGTCGGACGTTGATTTCACTCTCAGGATCAGCCGAGGCCACTCCGTCGATAGTGACAAACTGGTCGGCATGCGATACCGAAAATCCAGTCACATCAATCTGACTGTCCTCATATTTTATCGAGGCCTCCCCTATCTCCCAGCCGGCGCCATTGAGCCAGAGTGTAGTCGGAAGGATGGAGGCGGTCACTACCTGTCCGGTGGCATTGAGTGCCGGTGCCAGTGCGGCGAGGAGATGCATGTCGCCATAAAATGCTCCCAGCTTCTCCTTGTTGAATCCAAGCAGCAGGTCGTATTCTCCACCCCTTGCACGAAGGTCGGCGTCAAGGTCGAGCACCCCCTTCTTGGTCGGTATGCTTGAATAGAAATCCATTGTCCCTTCGCCATCTGCTATCCGGGCGTCAAGACGCGTCTGCTGTATAAGCTTGTCGCGCCCCTGCTGTATGTAGGGCGCGCGGAAACCGAATGTCAGCAATCCCTCGGCTTCATTAAGCTCTCCATATATATCTGCCTCATAAAGCAGTCTGACTGGAAGACTGAAAAAATCCATCCAGCTGCCGCTCCGCATCACTCTGAAGTCATATTCCAGCCAGTTGTCGGCCGCAGGAACTGCATTATTATGATGGGTGTCGGCTTCAGATGCGTCATATGCTGCCGCGCGATGCGTTGCGCCTGCCGCACTGTCAGGATTTATTGCCGATGAGGCAGGCATGACACCGGCAATAAGCGTACGCACTATTCCCGGCAGTTGCGACGGACGGAAATCGCCCGCCACATTTCCCTGTATCCAGTCCGAATCAAGAGTGTAACGGCGCAGTCCGTCAGCGGAATCTTCTGATGCGAATAGCCCAAGATGCCGCAGTGTAAGTGGAGAGCGACCGTGTCCCAATGGCTGAAGACGCAGATTGTCGATGCTAAAGCTGCCATGCAGCGCATCCGGTGTAAGCCCGGCCATATCCAGATTCATCTCTCCGGATATGACACAGTCGCGAAGCCTGCCACCCATTGGCACAAGCACCTGCGGATAGACATGCTGTATGTCGGCGCCAAGCTGCAGCGAAGTCTTTGCTCCGGCGGGATGCAGCTCGCCATTTAATGATATCCGGAAATTCTCGTCGTCACATCCGACCGCTACCACCGTGAAATCCGGATTCTTGTCGACACTCACCGCGAGGTCTTTCAGCGCATATCCGTTGATTTCAGCCGATGCCACCTCTATTTCCGCTCTTAACTCCGGCAGCATCCGGTTGAGCCTTTCGATGAGCGCCACGCCCTTCCCATCGGCCAAATGCGCCGGGACAGCGCCATGTGCCCCGGGATTGAGAATCCCTTCTGCATGACCGCTGACCACGACTGTCCCCAACCGCGAGTCGCCCGAAATCCTGTCGGTTGCAATCCCTTCGGTCGAGAAGGCTGTGCGCAGACTCGTCGCCCCACCGGCGGCACTCGCGGCTGAGGCTGTAAGTTCGATGGCTCCGTAACTGCTGTCGATGGTGATGCGTGCATTCCCGCTGCGGCGGTCGAGCGCCCCCTCTCCCTCCGCAGTGATGTCAAGAGGGGCCGCTCCGCCAAGCAGCGTGGCCATCCGGCCCGAAGGTGCCGCCATCTCTGCTATGGTAGTGATGATATGGTGGCCGGCATGAAGAGTGAGCCCGGGGAGGCTCAGATTTGTATAACCCTTTTCTCCCCGTCGGAGTGCGGCATTTTCCACATTGAGTCTTAAATCCTCATACGGATTCTCGAGTGTAAGAGACGTGAGGTCTATACCTTCGATATTGCCGGAGGCATCGAGTGCCAGCGTGAAGGGAGTCTGCAGTGACGACAGTCCCGGCAGGAATCCGGCAAACTCAGCCGGCACAAGATGTTCGCCCCTCACCTTGACGTCGAATGTGCGTTCGCCTAACATCCGGCGTATATCACCGCCGTAGTGTCCCAATGGCAGAGTGATGTCGCTCAGTGTGATGCGGGTGTTGGGGAGATTGAGCGAGAAGTCGGCTATCGATATGTCGCCGTGCTCAATGACTGCGCGCATTGCCAGACGGCGAATCTCAAGCGACTCGTTAATGGTCAGCGCAAGACGGCGCAGGTCGATGTCGACACACTCGTCTGACAGACGCGGAAGCGCCACATCGGCATTGAGTCCGGTGAGACTGATATGATTGAAGTCGATTGCGCGGTCGGTGCGCTGCGGTTGCCACTGGCGATGGAATGAAAGCGCGCTTTTGCGTATCACGATATTGCGGATACACAGGTCAAATTTCGTCGGGGGCTTATTTTTCTCTTTCGGAGCGAATGCGTCGATGACAAACCGGATGTTGAGCGGTGCGCCTTCGCTGCTCTGCCACACATCGCCCTGCAGACCGATAAGTTCGGCATAGGTTATGATGACCCGTCGATGGGCAAGGAGATCCCAGATGCTTATTCCGGCTCCGACTTTTTCAACATACAGACATTGCCTGCCGTCGGGCTGAGGTTGGTAGAGGATAAGATCACGCACCACCACCTCGTTGAAAGGATTGATTGTGACATCCCCTATTTCCACCCGGCTTCCCACGAGAGCCGACAGCTCTTCACAAGCGACTTGGCGCACTTTTTCCTGCACCGACGGCACAGAGAGTGTCACATACAGTCCGACATATAGCACGGCCACGACAGCAATGGCGGTGAAAAGCAGACTTCTCACCACCCTGTATGTCCAGAGCCATTTATCCTTGGTGCTCACTCCGTTTGGGGTACTCTTGTGTAATGGTTGTCGTTATTGTTGTCGCTGTCGCAGCAGGCGGAATCGCTTCGGGCGCCGCGACTGTATAGCCTTGTCACGGGCAATGACGCGGGCATAGTAAATGCCGGTGTCGTGAGGGTTCACTCGTCGTTGAAATCCTCAGGGGCTTCGTAGGAGTTGCGCAGCAGGTTGATCAGCATCACCAAAGCATGATTGGTGGCAGATTCTATCACTGTGTTTCTGTCGCCGCTAAAGTGCATGCACTCGGTCACTGTCTTATCCTGCACTTTGGCCGCCATCCATACGGTGCCCACCGGCTTCTGGCGTGTCCCGCCGTCGGGTCCGGCTATCCCGGATGTGGCGATGGCGCAATCGGTGTGCATCAGGCGTGTCACCCCTTCTGCCATCTCCCCCACTACCTGTCGGCTGACAGCGCCGTACTGTCCCAGATTGCCGCGCGACACGCCAAGGACGTTGGCCTTCACATCGTTGGAGTAACTTACAACACTGCCCAGAAAATAGGCCGATGAACCGGGCACCTGCGTGATGCGATGGGCCAGATTACCCCCCGTACAGCTCTCGGCGAAAGCCACTGTGAGCTCGCGCTCGCGCAGCAGCCCCCCCAACACTTCGGCCGGCGTGTAGTCGTCCATCGCCACGATGTCGGTGGTGAATATATCATTGAGATTGCGATGATATTTGTTCATCTTGAAACGTAGTAGTTCCACTCCGGTGCTGATGCCTGTCAGGGTGACTCGCGTCACAAGATGGTCGTTGTCGATCGTGAGACGTATGTATTCGGGCAACTGCTCCTCAAAGTGCCGGAGCACCCGGTTCAGTTCTTCGTGGGTGTAGCCATATATCACCACATGGCGTGTCTCTTTAAACTGCTGCATGACTTCTTCTATGTGTCTGTCGGTGAGGTGATGTATTATATATATGCTGTGCGGCTCAAAGCTCGGTGCGGGCGTAAGGAGGGAGCGAGAGGTCGCCACGTTCTCCTGGTTTGATGCGCATTGCTCCGGCCATGGCCACCATGGCCGCATTGTCGGTGGTGAAACTGCGCTTCGGAATCCATGCCCGTATGCGGCGGTCGGCACAGAATGCCGCTATCGCTTCACGCACGCCGGAATTGGCCGACACCCCCCCTCCGATGGCGAGATGCTTCGGTTTGTGAATCGCCACGGCTTTCTTCAGCTTGTCGAGCAGTATCTCTATTATAGTGTGCTGCAGAGAGGCTGCAAGGTCGGCTTTGCGCCGCTCTATGAAGTCAGGGTCCTGACGCAGGTTGTCGCGGAGGGTATAAAGGAAACTGGTCTTCAGTCCGGAGAATGAGTAGTCCAGCCCGTCGATATGCGGTTTGCTGAATTTAAATGCCTTCGGGTCTCCCTCGGCGGCCAGACGGTCGATATGAGGGCCGCCCGGATAAGGTAGGCCCATCACTTTGGCGCATTTGTCGAACGCCTCGCCGGCAGCATCATCGATGGTGCGCCCTATTATCTCCATGTCGTCGGCCGAGCGTACCAGAATTATCTGTGAGTTGCCACCCGACACGAGAAGACACATATAGGGGAATTCGGGCACTTCGTCGGCCTCGCTCTCTTTTACGAAATGAGCCAGAGCATGAGCCTGAAGATGATTGACGTCGATCAGCGGGATGCCAAGCCCGAGCGCCATCCCTTTGGCAAAACTCGTGCCGACAAGGAGCGACCCCATCAGCCCCGGTCCGCGGGTATAGGCAATGGCCGTAAGCTGCTCTTTGGTTATGCCGGCCTGGCGTATAGCCTCACTCACCACCGGCAGTATGTTCTGCTGATGCGCACGCGATGCAAGCTCAGGCACGACTCCGCCGTAGGCCTCATGCACCTTCTGACTGGCTATGACGTTGCTGCGCAGCACTCCGTCGATTATCACAGCAGCCGAAGTGTCGTCGCACGATGATTCTATTCCTAATATTGCGTTCATTATGATGCTCGTTTTGCTGATACGGAGCCGCCACGGCGGAGCGCGTCCGCCCGACTCCATATATTCGTGCAAAATTACTATTTTTTTTCGAATCGAGAGATAATCTGTTGCCGTAAAATTCTATTCCCCGCCTCTTTCGCCTTCACATAATCCCCCGCCGACACCCCGGCACGCCTCCACTCAGACTTCCGCACATCGCACATGTCAGCCGGATAGTCAGCCCGGAACCCCGGCTGCTCAAAAAAAACAGCTCAAAAAAATCCACCCAATCACTTGCATAATTCACCGATAATGTGTAACTTTGCAACGATTTTTGTGGCACATCCTTTAAAGCTTCTGAGAATGATGCACTTAGGGGCGATATGAGAACTGAGATGGCGGCCATGGATTTCACATTTCGAGTTTTTAAAATCAATTCAGAAACCAAACAGCCATGTCAAAAGTTTGTCAGATAACAGGCAAGAAGACCCAGGTGGGTAACAATGTCTCTCACTCTAAGCGCCGCACAAAGCGCAAATTCGAGGTTAACCTGCACAAGAAGAAATTCTACTGGGTAGAGCAGGATATGTGGATTGAGCTTACGGTATCGGCTCACGCACTCCGCACCATCAACAAAATCGGTCTCAACGCTGCCCTCAAGAAGGCTGAGGCTGAAGGCAATCTTGACTTCAGAAACATCAATATCCTTTCACTCTAAGAGGAGCCACACGCAGGCGCGGCGAGCCTACTCGCCTCCAGCGCAATCTCCCGCATAAAGCAATCAATCACATAATCCAACTATGGCAAAGAAAGCTAAAGGCAATCGAGTGCAAGTGATTCTCGAGTGCACCGAACATAAGGCAAGCGGCATGCCCGGTATGTCACGTTACATCACTACAAAAAACCGCAAAAACACCCCGGGGCGTCTGGAGTTGAAGAAATACAACCCCATCCTGAAAAAAATGACCATCCACAAAGAAATCAAATAAGCATCTGAACTATGGCAAAGAAAACCGTGGCGTCTCTTCAGAAAGGCGAAGGACGCACCTATAGCAAAGTCATCAAAATGGAGAAGTCTCCCAAGACAGGCGCTTATGTCTTCAAAGAGGAAATGGTGCCCAACGACGCTGTACAGGCTGCTCTGAAGTGATTCGCACTTCGGCATCTCCGACATACACGAGGCCGACAAGTCTTCCGACTTGTCGGCCTCGCTCTTGTTCCGTAAATCATTAGCACGACTGAACACACTGCGTATTGTGGTTCTACCCTGCCCGTCCGGAATATACCCTTGAGGCGATGGACCCATACTTCAGGACTATGACGACCACGTCCCGCCACCACGTCTGCAAAACTTAAGTTTGCTTTTCTCCGGATTTTTTGTTAGATTTGCAATCCGGATTCATCCATCTGAATTTCTCGACATGAACCTCGATGATTATACATACTGCGGGTTCCGACGCATCGTTTGCGCCGTGCCTGATCTGAAAATCGCCGACGTAAGGCACAATATCAACGCCATGACGGGTATTATCGACGCCAATCCCGACGCCGATATAATCCTTTTCCCGGAATTATCTGTCACCGGGTACTCCTGTGCCGACCTGTTCGGGCAGAATCTCCTGCTCAATGATTCGCTTAAAGGACTCGCTTCGATTTGCGACCACCTGCACAAACGGCACAGCGACAGCCTCCCCTCTCCGCTCGTGGTGGCAGGAGCGCCAATAGAATTCCGCAACAGGCTATTCAACTGCGCTATATTGATTTATGACGGCGAAATCAAAGGAATTGTGCCAAAGACATATATTCCCAATTATTCGGAATATTATGAACAGCGGTGGTTTGCCTCTGCATCAGACCTGCCGGCAGGGAGCTGCATCAATATCAATTCCGCCGACCGAGAGTTGCCGGGGAGACACGACTCTCTCGCCATCTCCGGCCGAATCATACCGATTGGCACAGATCTCCTATTCCGTTTCAACGGAATGACCATCGGAGCGGAAATCTGCGAAGACCTCTGGGTACCGCAGCCCCCTTCGGGTGCAATGTCAATGGCCGGCGCCGATGTTATACTCAATCTATCCGCTTCCAACGAAACCATTGGCAAGCACCGATACCGGCGCGACCTTATCCGGCAACAGTCGGCGCGATGCCGATGCGTATACGCCTACGCATCGGCAGGAGCAGGTGAATCGTCGACCGACCTCGCTTTCTCCGGATACTCCGCGATTGCCGAGGATGGAGCGATTCTGGCTGAATCCGGAAGATTCCTCGATAACGGTCAATCTACTGTGGCCGATGTCGATTTGCAGAAAATCGCTTTCGACCGCAGGCATACTAATACTTTCCGCACACCTCTCGGCCACGACTGTCAGGAATTCAGAATCATTGAAATACCTGCAGTCGAGCTGCCGGCACAGCATAATACTGCCCGCGATACGTCTTGTCGGCTCTCCGGACGTACGGTCGAACCTCATCCGTTTGTTCCGGCCGACCCCTCGCGACGCAACGACAATTGCACCGAAATCGTAGATATCCAGTGCCACGGACTGCGTCAGCGGCTGAAGGCAATAGGTTGTAAGTCGCTGGTTATCGGCGTGTCCGGAGGACTGGACTCCACTCTGGCGCTACTTGTGGCATGCCGCACATTCGACATGATGCGGATGCCGCGCAACGGGATAAAAGCAATCACTATGCCCGGTCTTGCCACTACATCCAAAACCCGCAACAATGCCTGGCATCTCATGGAACTTCTGGGAGTCTCTTCGCTCGAAATCCCAATAGGAGCGGCTGTGGCTCAGCATTTCAACGATATCGGACAGGACCCGCATTGCCATGACGCGGCTTTTGAGAACTCTCAGGCCCGCGAACGCACGCAGATTCTTATGGACTATGCCAACCGTTGCGGCGGTATAGTGCTCGGCACTGGCGACCTCTCCGAACTGGCTCTCGGCTGGTGTACATATAATGGCGACCATATGTCGATGTATGCCGTCAATGCTTCGGTGCCGAAGACTCTTGTGAAGCATCTGGTGGAGTGGTTTGCAGAACGCGAGGAAAATAAAGAAATCTCGAGAGTTCTGATTGATATCGTCAATACACCGATTTCGCCTGAACTCGTGCCTTGCGATGATGATGCCGACACGATTGCCCAGCGCACCGAAGACCTCGTGGGCCCTTACGAACTCCACGACTTTTTTCTTTATCATACATTACGCTACGGCGAGTCGCCGCGCAAGATTCTGATTCTCGCACGCGAGGCTTTCGCCGGAGTATACACCGACGAAGTGCTGCTGAAATGGCTCCGCAATTTCTATCGCCGTTTCTTCTCTCAGCAGTTCAAGCGCTCATGTATGCCCGACGGTCCGAAAGTGGGAAGCGTATGTCTATCGCCCAGAGGCGACTGGCGCATGCCTTCCGATGCCTCTGCTGCAGCATGGATGAATGAACTTAATGATTTATGACGTCTACGATGAACCAGGAAGATTTTAAAGCCGACATACAGGAGGCTCTCGCCACTCTTCGAAAAGGTGGAATAATCCTATACCCTACCGATACGATTTGGGGGATAGGCGCAGATGCCACTAATCCGGAGGCCGTGGCCCGTATATATGCACTTAAACGAAGGGAGGATTCGAAGTCGATGCTGGCGCTGGTGGAATCTGTCGATGCGCTCTATCGATGGGTGAAGTGCGTTCCGGAGACGGCGCTGCAGCTGGTTGACGTGGCCGTCGACCCGCTTACCATCATCTACGACTCTCCGCGAGGGATTGCACCGAATATGCTGGCCCCCGACGGGTCGCTGGGTATCCGCGTCACTTCGGAACGCTTCTCGCGAGAACTGTGCCGACGTCTGGGGAGGCCCGTTGTGTCGACTTCGGCTAATATCAGCGGACACCCCGCGGCTCCTTTCTTCGATATGATTGAGCCGGAAATCCGCCAAGGTGTGGACTATGTGGCGGCTTACCGGCGCGATGACTCTGTCCCGCACCGACCGAGTGGAATCATTAAGGTGACCGACAGAGAGACGCTTACAATAATACGCTGATCAGGCAGATATCGCTCCCTTGCTAATGCCATAATCACCGATATACATGTAGGTGTTACTGTAAGTGACCGGAAATCTTTTAAGTAGATACGGTAATGTCAATACTGTATGAATATTTATAATCACGCCGTTGTGTCAGACCGTATCCCGCCGGCCGATTTTACTCTGCTGTTATGACGTATATAACCCCGCTATAATCTTTCTCTCCGCAACCGGATCGGCCCGACAATAGATGCGTTTTTATCGAAGTAAGTGTTCAAATTTAACCGATAGCAAATGAAATGGAATCTTTTATACAATCTGCGGCTTCTTTTTTGCCGCTTCCGGCTTGTCGTTCAGTCGAATATGTTTATATTCTCCTTCACTCCGCACCGGAATCGACTAAAAAACAAGCCCGCATATTGTATAAATTAGATTTTAACACTTACTTATGTTTTAATTTCCCGCAGCTACCTAAATTAACTTTTTAAACTCGCTTAACCCCCCGACAGCAGCAAATGAGAGGCAATCAGATTTCTATCATGATACAGCGTATGCGCTACGTGGCCACCGACCTGGTCACTACCGCTCTCGCTATTTTCGCCTTCAATATTTTCCGTTATTTCCTGATGGAGATGCATGAACGCGGGGGACTCTTGCTCGGTGAGTTTCTGGCTCAGTCCACTATCATAGCCGAACAGATTCTGCTCCCCGTAGGGCTGCTTGGAATCTATTGGTGGTCAGGCTACTACAACAGTCCTTTCTCGCGCTCGCGAGTGGAGGAATTCCAGTCGACGATGATATCTTCTGTGGTCAGCGCGGCCCTGATATATTTCAGTCTGCTTATCAACGACCCTCTTCCGGCGCGCACACAAAGCTACGAACTGCTTATCGTGCTTTGGGGATGCCTGTTTCTGTTTACATATGTGGGGCGTCTTATTCTCACCACTTCATCGATACGCCATCTGAGAGAGCGCGACTGGTTTTTCAATACAATCATCGTAGGAGATTCCGACCATGCGCTTTCCACGGCTTCGCGACTTGAAAACCTTCCCACCAATCTTGGGTATAATATCGTGGGGCACGTTCACATCGAGGGCGAACAATCGGCTTCGGCAACATTTACTGTGCTCGACGACGGTCAAGTCGACCGTCTGGCCCGTACACACAATATCGACCAGATTGTACTGGTGCCCGTTCCCGGCACTTCGGAAGAGAAGGTAATGCAGCTGCTTTTCAAATATTTCAGCACGGGGGTGCCGGTGCGCATGGCTCCTACGTCGCTTGCATTCCTCACATCGCATATACGCCTGGGCGACATAATCAGCGAACCGATGATCGACCTTACCGCCCCGGCCATGAACGAGCTGCAGCGCAATACGAAGCGGATCATGGATGTGCTTTTCTCGGCTGCGGCCCTGCTGCTCCTCTCTCCTCTGTATCTGGCTCTGGCAATACTGGTAAAGACCACATCGAAAGGGCCGGTAATCTACAGGCAGGAACGCGTGGGATATCGTCAGAAACCGTTCAGAATTCTGAAATTCCGCAGTATGCGTGTCGATGCGGAGGCTAATGGCCCGCAGCTGTCGGATGAGACCGACCCGCGGATAACCCCGCTCGGGAAAGTGATGCGCAAGTATCGGCTCGACGAACTGCCTCAATTCTGGAATGTTCTCAAAGGGGATATGTCGCTCGTTGGGCCGCGCCCCGAACGCGCTTATTTCATCGAGCAGATTGTACGCGAAGCTCCATATTACACGCTGATTCATCAGGTGAAGCCCGGCATCACATCCTGGGGTATGGTGAAGTTCGGATATGCACGAAGTGTCGCGGAGATGGTGGAGCGCACACGATACGACCTTATCTATCTCTCCAACATGTCGGTAGGTGTGGATATCAAAATCCTGCTGCATACCATTAAAACGGTCCTTTTGGGCAGGGGACTCTGACGGCTCTGGCCGCATCCCACCCTCCCGGGATGATGACCCCTACAGCCGCGACATGCGGCGACACATCTCTCCTTAATTATTTTATTAATCTTTAAATATCTGACTTTGGCTTATAAAGAGACACATAACCGATTTACTGAGGCCTGGATGAAAATCGTGGCCTGGCGTGAGCGGCATATCAAGGAGAGCCGGTTTATATATCTGCTGGCTCTGGTGGTGGGAGTGCTGTGCGGTTTCGCGGCGCAGCTGCTGAAGTTCCTGATTCATGCAATATCCGGATTCCTTACAGCCCATGTAAGCAATACATCTGCCAATTTCTCTTACCTCATATATCCGGTGGTGGGGATACTTATCGTCACGTTGTTTGTGCGATATGTGGTGAAAGACAATATCTCGCATGGTGTCACACGTGTGCTCTATGCGATATCGCAACGTAAGTCGCGTCTGAAGAAGAAGAATTGCTATGCTTCGCTCGTGGCCTCTTCTATTACAATCGGGTTCGGCGGCTCCGTAGGCGCCGAGGGACCCATTGTGTTCACAGGGGCTGCAATCGGCTCGAACATCGGCCAGGCATTCCGGCTGTCGCCTAAGATTCTGATGATTTTGGTGGGGTGCGGTGCCGCCGCCGGAATTGCGGGGATATTCCGCGCTCCGATCGCCGGAATGCTTTTCACGCTTGAGGTGCTGATGATTGACTTCACCGGAGCGACTGTCATGCCGCTACTTATATCTTCAATTACCGGGGCCACCGTGGCCTACGTGATGGAAGGATACGATGCTGAATTCTTTTTCGCCCAAAGCGAGCCTTTCATGACACGCAAAATCCCCTATGCCATACTGCTGGGTGTCGTCACCGGATTCGTATCCCTGTATTTTACACGCATGATGATGACCATGGAAGGTATGTTTGGCAAAATCCGCCATTCCTGGCAGAAGATTCTGTCGGGCGGTGCGATTCTGGCATCGCTGATCTTTCTATTTCCTCCGCTCTATGGCGAGGGGTATTCATCGATTAATAATCTGCTGGAGGGCAATGTAAGTTCGATTGTCGACGGGTCGTTCTTCTACGTCGACCGCGATTCGGTATGGTTCATCTCGCTCTATATCGCCATGATTGTGCTTATGAAGGTGTTCGCCACTTCGGCCACCAACGGTGCCGGAGGTGTGGGAGGCACTTTCGCGCCATCTCTGTTTGTAGGTGCGATGGCAGGGTTCGTATTTGCTTATGTGCTGAATAATCTTGATATAGGCATCGATATCAGCAACAAGAATTTCGCGTTAATGGGTATGGCCGGAGTGATGAGCGGCGTGATGCACGCTCCGCTTATGGCAATCTTCCTTACGGCGGAGATGACCGGAGGCTACGAGCTCTTCCTGCCTCTGCTGATTGTGTCGACTCTTTCTTATATGACAATTAAGCTCTTCGAGCCTTACAGCATCTATTCGATGCGTCTGGCAAAGAAGGGTGAACTGATGACCAATGAAAAAGACCAGGCCGTGCTGACACTGCTCAAAATCGACAATCTGATTGAAAAGGACTGCAGGGTGGTGCATCCGGAAATGAGTCTGAAGGAGATGGTGGATGTAATCTCGGAATCACACCGCAACATCTTCCCTGTCACGGAGGCCGACGGACGGCTCGTGGGCATCGTGCTGCTTGACGATATCAGGAATATTATGTTCCGCCCCGACCTATACAGAAAGATGACCGTATCCCGCTTCATGTCGATGCCTCCGGCTCGCATCGAGATAACCGAGTCGATGGAGAAGGTGATGGATACGTTCGACCGCACGAATGCCTGGAATCTGCCCGTAGTGCAGGACGGCAAGTATATCGGTCTGGTATCGAAGTCGAAGATTTTCAATTCCTATCGCCGTGTGCTCCGTCATTATTCCGACGACTGACCTCTGTCTTCTCAATTTCCCATTTTTCTAATTTTATTAAATTCCTGTGGATAAGAAAGACCTTAAAATAGTATTCTTCGGCACGCCGGAATTCGCTGTGACGAGTCTCGACGCTCTGGTGCGCGAGGGTTTTAATGTGGCTGCTGTGGTGACTATGCCCGATAAGCCTGCCGGACGGGGCAAGAAAATTCAGATGAGCGACGTGAAGCGTTATGCTATCGAGCACTACCTGCCTGTGCTGCAGCCTGAAAAGCTAAAAGCTCCGGATTTCCTGGATGCGCTGGCCGCTATCGGCGCCGACCTTTTTATCGTAATCGCGTTCCGGATGCTCCCGGAGTGTGTGTGGGCGATGCCGCGTCTTGGCACATTCAACCTCCACGCGTCTCTTCTGCCCAAATACCGTGGAGCGGCTCCTATCAATCATGCGGTAATCAATGGAGAGTCCGAGACCGGAATCACAACGTTCTTCCTTAAAAATGAAATTGATACGGGCGATATGATTACTCAGCGTTCCATCTCAATCGGTGAGAATGAGAATGCCGGACAGATCCACGACCGCCTTATGGTGCTGGGTGCTGAAGCTGTGGTGGATACGGTAAATTCGATTCTCAACGGGTCTCTCTCTACGTGCCCCCAGCCGGAGGGTGAGTTTATCGCGGCTCCGAAGATATTTAAAGATACATGCCGTATCAACTGGCAGCTCCCGGCCAAGCGGGTGCATGACTTCGTGCGCGGTCTGGCCCCATACCCTGCGGCATGGACTCAGATGACCGAGCATAACGGCCGGATTTCGGATGTAAAGATTTTTGCCACTTCGCTCCATAACATACCGACCGGGATGTCGCTTGCTCCGGGTGAGGCTCTTGTGGCCGGAAAGCACCTCTATGCCGGCACGGCTGACGGCCGCGCCCTGGAAATTCTCTCGCTCCAGCCGGCCGGCAAACGGGCCATGCCCGCAGATGCCTTTATCTTAGGATATCATCCCGTCATGTTTACATAAGAATAAATAAGTTTAAACGGGTTCTATGTTCTAACGCAACCATTCATCAATCTGCCACATCTTTATTTGCATGGAAATGACCGGACTGTTATTACTTCAACAAGAAGCCGTTTAAATTTGATTTTTACAATCTGCGGGATTATTTGTTAGTCGATTCCGGATTGCCGATCAGTCGAATATGTTCTTATTCTTCTCCGCTCCGCACCGGAAACGGCAATAAATAAGCCGCAGACTGTAGGAAAGATTTCCTTTCACTTACTATCGGTTAAATTTGAACACTTACTTATCTCATCGTTTTAATTATGGCTGACACTGACAAGTCGGTAGTGCGGATTCTTTTCAATCTGCTTGAAGCCCACGGCGTGCGCAGGGTAGTATGTTCTCCCGGCTCCCGCAATGCGCCGCTGCTCATAGCCGCTGACGCCCGCAAGCGACTGGAGACATCGGTGGTGATCGACGAGCGTTCGGCCGCTTTCGTGGCTTTGGGGATGGCGATGGTGAGCCGGCGGCCGGTGGCTTTAGTATGCACTTCGGGCACGGCGCTGCTTAATTACGCTCCGGCTGTGGCGGAGGCCTATTATCAGGGGGTGCCATTGATTGTGATTTCGGCCGACCGTCCTCTGGAATGGATTGATCAGGATGACTCGCAGACCATCCGTCAGCCCGAAGCGCTGCGCAATTTCGTCAAAGGAAGCTATTCACTCTCCGACCGTGAGCAATGCGATCGCCCGGGATGGTATGAGACGCGTATCGTCAATGACGCCATTCTCACTGCGCTTGCTCCAAAGCAAGGGCCGGTGCATATCAATGTGCGCCTGTCTCCTCCGCTGGGTGCCACTGTTGAAGATGACGATGCCGACGACTCGCCGGTCAGAATGATAGAACGCATATTTCCCTCGGATGTGCCGGATGCCGCCACTATGAAGCGACTTGCCGCCGATGCGCGAGAATGCAAGCTATTGGTTGTGGCCGGATTCATGCCGCCTGATGCCCGGCTCAATAAGGCGCTGGCAGCCATGCGACGCATGCCGGGGGTGGCCGTAGTGGCGGAGTCTGTCTCTAATCTGCATCTCCGGCCGGAGGATTATGCGGCCGATACTCTCTTCTGCTCGCTTGATGATGATGAGAGATTGAAGCTGGCTCCGGATCTCGTAATATCTCTGGGCGGTGCGCTGGTGTCGAGGATGCTTAAGGAATTTCTGCGGGAATGCGGCCGCCGCAACCCGGATATGCGACACTGGAGTGTGGGACATAATCACACCACTGTAGATTGTTTTCAGGCTCTCTCCTGCCGAATCGATGCGGATCCGGGCAGGTTTATGTCGGCTCTTGCCGGACGAATGACTCATTTTGACCGAACCGCGCCCGACTCATCCCTGCATGACTGCCGTTATGCTGCGTTATGGCATGAGGCCCGTATCCCGGCCATGCGCCGCATGGCCCGCATTGCTGAGGAATGCGGATGGTCGGATCTTAAGGCTTTCGACATTATTCTCGACCGGATCCCTGCTGATGCCAATCTCATACTCTCCAATGGCACATCCATACGCTATGCACAGATTCTCGAACGGCATATCCCGCATGCTGAATATTGCAACCGCGGCGTGTCGGGCATAGACGGCTCCACCTCTACGGCTGTCGGAGCGGCGCTCTGCTATCAGGGGGGTGAGACGTGGCTGGTGACGGGCGACACATCATGGGCATATGATATCTCCGCGCTCCAGTCGCTGAAGTCTCTGGGCGCGGCTCTGAAGATTATACTCATCAATAACGCCGGAGGGGGTATATTCCGTTTCATATCCTCTACCGCTGCTCTGGAATGCCGCGAACGCTGTTTCTGTGCCGACCCGGAGCTCGACTCCCGAAGTCTCGCCGCCACTTTCGGTCTGGCCTACCGCCTTGCGGATTCTGCAGCCGACCTCGCGGAGGCGTTGCAGTGGCTGGCTGCCGCTCCGGCGCCGGCTGTGGTGGAGGTGACCACTCCTCCGGAAGAGAGTGCCGCTATTCTGCGACGCGCGTTGCGGATGACGTGAGATTGCAGGTGTTAAGTAAGGGTTGAATTTTTATTTATCTGATACGCGGGCTTATTTCTTAGCCGATGACGGTGCGGAGTGATGTGGAATATGGAGATATTCGGCTGAGCCACATGACGGAAACGACAAAATACTAAGCCGCGGATTGAGAAAAGATTTCCTTTCACTTACTTTCGTTTGAGTTTGGACACTTACTTAAAATTTTATTTATACAACTTATTCACAATAATACACATATGTGCTGGCAGACTATTAAGGAATATACCGACATCCTGTTTGAAAAAAAAGAGGGTGTAGCCAAAATCACTATCAACAGGCCGAAGGTCTACAATGCATTTCGTCCGCTTACGAATCAGGAAATGCTCGATGCCATGCGTATCTGCCGTGAGGATAATTCGATACGTGTGGTGATTCTCACCGGCTCCGGCGACAAGGCTTTCTGCTCCGGTGGCGACCAGCATTACAAGGGGCACGGAGGCTATATCGATGCCGATGGCACGCCGAGGCTGAATGTGCTCGATCTGCATAAGGCAATCCGTTCGCTGCCTAAACCGGTGATCGCCATGGTCAATGGCTATTCTATCGGTGGAGGCAATGTGCTGAATGTGGTGTGCGACCTTTCCATCGCATCTGAAAATGCCCGGTTCGGGCAGACAGGACCGAAGGTGGGAAGTTTCGACGCCGGCTTCGGTTCTTCGTATCTGGCCCGCTGTGTCGGGCAGAAGAAAGCGCGCGAAATCTGGTTCCTCTGCCGCCAGTATACGGCCCGCGAGGCTCTTGAGATGGGAATGGTCAACGCTGTCGTTCCTTTCGAGCGTCTGGAGGAGGAAACTATGGAGTGGTGCCGCGACATTATCAAGCGTTCGCCTCTGGCTATCCGCATGATCAAGCGCGCACTCAACGCCGAACTTGACGGACAGCATGGTCTGATGGAGTTCGCAGGTGATGCCACTCTTATGTACTATCTCATGGATGAGGCTCAGGAGGGGAAAAACGCTTTCCTCGAGAAGCGCGACCCGGATTTCGACCAGTTCCCGATGTTCCCCTGATTTTATCTGCGTGACGGGCTGCCTGATGAATACTTCTATTACGTTGACACCGGGCAGTCCGCACGATAATCTATTAATAATATGCGACTTGCCATTTGTCCTTATATGCTCCGGTTCCGGGAACCGGCCATTACTTCGCGTGAGACGTTGACTGAAAAACCCACATATCTGCTGAAAATATGGGACGAGCGCAATCCACTGATATTCGGCATCGGTGAAGCGGCTGTGTTCCCGGGTCTGTCGCCTGAGGCCGACCATCGGTATGAGTACAAACTTATCGAACTTCTCGCCAATATCGCCATCGGACGTCCTACCGACCTGTCACGCCACTCATCGATTCAGTTCGGTCTGGAACAGGCTCTGCGTGATTTCGCCTCGGGCGGACAACGGATATATTTTGATTCACCGTTTACTTCGGGTGAGAAGTCGATTGAAATCAACGGTCTGGTGTGGATGGGCGACAGGGAGACGATGCATCGCCGACTGGAGCAGAAAATCAATCAGGGATTCAAGTGCGTCAAACTTAAAATCGGGGCCCTTGCATGGCCCGACGAACTGAGCCTTATCCGTGAAATCCGCACCCGTTTCTCGCCCGACGAACTTACGGTGCGTGTGGATGCCAACGGTGCTTTCCGAATGGAGAACGTATTCCCTGTATTGGCTCAGCTTGCCGACCTTGGCGTCCATTCGATTGAGCAGCCGATTCCTGCGCGTAACCCCGAGCTGATGAAGTTTGTATGCCGTATGTCGCCGGTGCCTGTAGCGCTTGATGAGGATCTGATCGGCATCGCATCTTCTGAAGAACGACGCCGGCTGCTGGATTATGTACGCCCGGCATATATCGTACTGAAACCTGCACTCTGCGGCGGATTCTCCGGTGCCTCCGACTGGATTGAAGCTGCCTCCGGTCTTGGAATCGGCTGGTGGATCACATCGGCGCTGGAATCAAATGTAGGCCTGAACGCTATCGCTCAGTATGCCGGGACATTCGATAATTCGATGCCGCAAGGTTTGGGGACAGGAGGACTTTATACCAATAATTTCAGTCTTCCGATACGTCTTGATGGCGACCGTATGCGTTTTCTGCCGGATTCGCCTGTAGATGATGCCCAGTTCATATCGCTCGACTGGAAAGACTGACCACACGCGACCGCCCTGTATGTCTCACCTCCACACAACGATTGATTCCCATCTGTCCGGTCGCCATGATGCAACCGGATTATGGAGGCTGACTGTGATAACACTTACTTATCCTAAATGACTATCCTGAATGACTTATCCTGAATTCATAGCCGAATGGCGCTCTAAATCAGCTTGCTGCATTGTGCATACATCGGGTTCTACCGGCACTCCGAAGGAGCTGAAACTCTCCAAGGACATCATGCGTCGCAGTGCGCTGCGCACTGTGACGTTCTTCGGACTCAGACACGGTGACAGAGTGCATTCCTGCATATCTCCCGATTTTATCGGAGGCAAGATGATGGCAGTGCGTGCAGAAGTGGCAGGATTGCGCCTCTCTTGGGAGAATCCGTCCAACCGTCCCTTAATCACTATGGAGCATCCGACAGATTACCCGGCGATGGTGGCTGTGGTGCCCTCGCAGATGCTCTGCATTCTGGAACGCCCCGATCTTTTGGAGATGCGACCAAACGGGCACCCCACTGCATGGCTTATCGGTGGAGCTCCTATCGATGCTGCGCTTAGGCGTCGGATTGCTGAAAGCGGGATTGTGGCCTGGGAATCGTATGGCATGACGGAGACGGCCTCACATATTGCGCTGCGCCGTGTGGCCGACCCGCCTCTCCCCTTTCGCCCCATGAATGGAGTCTCGCTTATGGCTGATGAGCGTGGATGCCTGATCATATCCGTGGATGAAAAGGAAAATGTGATTACCAATGATTTGGTGGAGTTTGATAATTCTGGTGGTTTCTTCGTGCGTGGCCGGGCCGATAATGTGATTATCACCGGGGGGAAAAAAGTGCAGCCTGAAACGGTGGAGGCTACTTTGCGCGGTGAACTTGGCGCTTATGGCATCAGCGATGTGATGCTCACATCCGAACCTGACATAAAGTGGGGGGCGCGTCTGCTGCTGCTTGTGGAGATTGCGGGTACGCCGGACTTCCCCATTGCTGACGAAGTAATCGGAGCGGATGAAATATTGCGGCAAATCGAGGCGATTTGCCGCTCAAGGCTCGCACCGCATGAAGTGCCTAAAGAAATCCGCGCCGTCAGGCATCTGCCGCGCACACCCAACGGAAAACTTTGCCGCTGACAGCAGAGCCTCGTGCCCACTCCCATATCGCGGCCACTCTCCTACAGCCGACGGCAAATTACTGCGCGAACACATCTGTAGGACGCTTGACCGCCCCTGCCTTGCCAAATATTGGGGAACGTGGGCTTAAACTTTACCATTAACTTACTTCGGAGGGTTGCAGAACTCAGATAAATGTTGTAAATTTGTGTTTAATAACACTGTTTTGACTGCCGGAAGCTGACTCGTCCCATCTAACTATTTGCAAATCAAAAAGTTAGCCTCATACCAGAGCATCTGACGGATTAACCCTTAGTCATGATCAAGAAAAGTACCTTTGAGCAGATTATAAGTCAGGATATGGCCGAGATGTGGAATACCCTCACACCGGACCAGAAACGTATCGTGACAAAAAATTTTACGATTCAGAATTTCAAGAAGAATCAGATCATTTATGCAGAGAAGGAGGCTCCGGAGATGCTCTGGTGCCTGCTCAAGGGTAAGGTGAAGATGTATAAGAGCGGCATTGGCGACCGGGTGCAGATTCTGCGACTCTATCGCCCGGTGCAGTATTTCGGGTACCGTGCTTATTTCGCCGGCGAACCATATGTGTCGAGCGCCGCCGCTTTCGAACCCTCTACACTCGGCATGCTGCCGATGGAGGTCGTGGATTCCCTTATCAGGCAGAATAATGATCTGGCAATGTTCTTTATCCATGAACTGTCAAGAAATCTTGGCGGTTCCGACACAAAGATTGTCAATCTCACTCAGAAGCACATCCGTGGCCGTCTGGCTGACGCGTTGCTGCTACTGATTGAGAATTATGGCCTTGAGGACGACGACTCCACCTTGAAAATCTACATGAGTCGTGAAGACCTTGCCAACCTCTCCAATATGACCACATCTAACGCAATCCGCACACTGACCGCCTTCACCAACGAGAAACTGATTATCGTCGATGGTCGCAAAATCAAGATCATCAACGAAGCCCAGCTCCGCAAAATCTCCAAATTCGGCTGATTCACCGAATTATGTTTTTCTCCTGAGAACGCTACGCCACACCGTGCCATAATACACAAGCAAGCCAGACTCTTTGCGCAATCAGAGTCTGGCTTGTTTTCATTAAATATAAGTAAGTGTTCAAATTAAACCGATAGTAATTATCGGCCGTCGCGAATCATATATGATTTGCGACGGCCGTATATGTGTCGTAATAAGGCATCAGCGTCGCCGCAAAGCGACAAGACCTATAAGCAGGCAGAGCAGAAGTCCGGCTATGCCGCTGAAAAAGGTGACGGGGGTGCCGAAGGCATCCGCAAGCAGTCCCCAGCCTCCGGAGGCCAATGCTCCTCCGGCCGCAAGCGCTATGGAGATGATGGAATAAATGCGGGAATAGTCGCGAGCGCCGAATACTCTCAGGGTAAGCATGGCCGTCTGCACAGTCACTCCGGCATATGCCCAGCCGAAAAGAAAGGCTCCCGAGAGTATCATGGGGAATGACCCGGCTCCGGCAAGCAATACTCCGAGTCCTGCGATTCCGCCACCTGTGGTCAGTGCCACTCCAATACGGCTGTCGCGGTCGTTGACAATCCCGAGCACAAGCTTGCCCACTGTCACTCCAGCCATCACGAGAGCCGCTGTGAGTGAGGCCTGCTCGATGCTGAATCCATGAGCTCCGACATATCCGGGGATGAATAGATTGAGCGTCGAGATACCCATCATGAGGAAGGCAAAGAGTATCATCCCGTAGAATAACGGATTGCGGACGGCCCGGCCATACTCCATTCCCGGCAACTCCCGCGCCCCGGGTGCGCGACGTGTCGCATCACCCTGAGGTGCGGCTGCGGCATCCATGCCGCAGGGCAGCAATCCTTTGTCCGACGGCCGGTCACGAAGCAGCAACGCGAGTAACGGCGTCACTATCAGCAGGCAGATACCGCCGAATACGGCATAACCCCAGCGCCATCCCCATTCAGTGATAATCCATCCGGCAATCGGGTTGAAAAATATTATTGCTGTCCGGTAAAAAAAGACAAAATCATATATTCTCTACAAATATAATAAGTTACACCTGTTTTACGAAAAAGGGCTTGTCATTTGAGGCGATGTGAAATTGGTAGCATTAAGCATCAAAAAGCCCTTAAAAGACATCTATACGAGTCTGTTTCATGCTGTATGAGATAAAAATAGTCCATTTCCTATCATGTCAAAGTTTTACCGGACAGCAATAGAAAAATATCCCTCCTATGCCAGAAGCGGCGCTGCAGATTCCAATCATCATCCCGACTCGGGTATGAAACCAGCGGTTGATTATCGTCGGGAAACTGAGGTAAAGCAGAAAGGCGAGTGTAATGCCCATCACTCCACCGGAAATATAAAATTCCCACACATGGCGGAAGAGAGACATGGCGAGAAAGTCAATCCCCATCACAGCCGAGCTTACGGAGAATAGCATCCGCGCACTATAGCGCTCCAGCATCTTCCCGGCCAATGGCAGCATCAGCGAGGAGGTGACGTACATTATCGACATGTAAATCCCGAACTCCCCCACCGTCACTCCAAGCGACTGGCTGACCGGACTGTAGTATATCCCGGCGCAACTGAACGACAGGCCTACGTTGACACTCATCATCAGACAGCAGCATATCAGTATCACATATGCGTAGTGCATCCGGCCGCCATGCGGAGGCGACATTCTCCCATATGCGGCTGCTGGATTGGATTTGTTGTCGGTTACGGCAGTGTGTTTCATTGTAGTTTGATTCGGGATGCTCTTCAGAGCACCGAGCGGATAATGCCACGCTGAGAATGCTCTACAAAGTGAAGTATCTCATCGCGGATGTCCCCGGCCGGTATCTGCTCGCGAATCTGGCGGACGGCATTGGTGACATTGAGGTCGCTCATATAGAGGATGCGGTAAATCTCTGTGATGGTCTGTATCTTTTCGGCCGAGAATCCATGTCGATGCATCCCTATGGTGTTGAGTCCCACATACGAAATCGGCTCGCGGGCCGCCTTGACGTAAGGGGGGATATCCTTGTTGACCAGTGCGCCTCCCTGCAGCATGATGTGTTTGCCAAGATGGCAGAACTGATGCACCAGACTTCCGCCGCCTATTACGGCGCAGTCGTCGACCACCACCTCTCCTGCCAGCTGTGTGGCATTGGAGATAATCACATTATTGCCTATCACACAGTCGTGAGCTATATGTGTGTAAGCCATGATGAGGCAATTGTCGCCGACTTTGGTGAACCCGCGTGAGGCGGTGCCTCGGTTGACGGTGGCACATTCCCGTATCGTGGTGCCGTTGCCGATGAAGGCCAGTGTCTCCTCCCCCTTGAACTTCAAGTCCTGCGGGACTCCGGCTATCACAGCGCCCGGAAAAATCTTCACGCCGTCGCCGATGCGGGCGCCCGGGAAAATGGTGACATTGTTGCCTATCTCGCAATTGTCGCCTATCTCCACATTTTCGTATATGCAGGTGAATGCGCCTATCTTGACATTGTTGCCTACTCGGGCGTCAGGATGCACTTGATTCATCACGTTCATTTCAACTGTTGTGTACACGGTGTGTATCCCTTGATGTCTTATTTGTTTTTAATGATCTGGGCCATGAATTCGGCTTCGCAGACTATCTTCTCACCCACGAAGGCGTAACCCTTCACCACCGCGCAGCCACGGCGTATCTCTGTCATGAGGCTCACTGAAAGTATCAGAGTGTTGCCGGGCACCACCTTCTGACGGAATTTCACATTGTCGATTTTCAGGAAGTAGGTGGAATATTTTTCGGGTTCGTCAAGATTGTTAAGCACCATCACGCCGGCTGCCTGTGCCATCGCCTCTATCTGCAGCACGCCGGGCATCACAGGTTCCTGAGGGAAATGTCCCTGGAAAAAAGGCTCGTTGACGGTGACATTCTTGATGGCCACACAATGCCTGCGGTCGATTTCTATCACTTTGTCGATAAGCAGGAAGGGATAGCGGTGAGGCAACATCCCGCGTATGCCGTCGATATCAATCAGCGGGGCCAGGTTGGGATTGTAGATGGGGGCCTGCACCTCGGTGTGTTTCACTTCTTTGCGGAGCATACGCGCAAATCCGCTGTTGACTGTATGGCCGGGACGTATGGCTACTACGCGCCCCTTCAGCGGACGTCCCACAAGGGCAAGGTCGCCGATCAGGTCCATCAGTTTGTGACGGGCCGGCTCATTGTCCCATTTCAGAGGTTTGGGATTGATGTAACCCATCTCTTTGAGCTGCACGTGAGGCACTTTGACCAAATCGCATATGGCATCGATATGCTCCTGAGATACGGGCTGGTCATAGATCACTATGGCATTGTCGAGGTCGCCTCCTTTGATAAGCCCGTGCTGCAACAGTCCCTCTATCTCGCGGACGAATACGAATGTGCGGGCGCTGGCCACTTTCTTATGGAAGTCGGCCAGATCATCAAGTATGGCAAATTGGTTGGGGAGAACAGGTGAATTATACTCTACCATCACCTCGACGCTGAATCCGTCGTCGGGATAAATAATGATTGAGCTTCCTGTAGCCTCATCCTTATATTTTGTCTTGCTCTTTATGATGTAGTAATCTTTCTCTTTTTCAAGTTCTTCGAACCCCACTCGCTCCAGATTCTCGATATAGGGGAGCGCCGAACCGTCGAGAATCGGCATCTCCGCGCCGTTAATCTCAATCAGGCAGTTGTCGACCTGCGATGCGTAGAGTGCCGCCATGGCATGTTCGATTGTGGATACACGCACGTCGCCGACGCCGATTACGGTGCCGCGGGTCGTGTCGACCACTTTTTCGGCAAGCGCCGGTATCTCGGGCTGGCCTTCCAGATCCATGCGCTTGAAACGTATGCCGAAGTCGGCCGGTGCGGGGCGGAATGTGGCCTTGCGCACTTCTCCCGAGTGGAGTGTCTTCCCTTCGAGACTGAAGGAGTCCTTGATTGTAAGCTGATTCATTTCTATTTGTTGGGTTGTTTGTTGTCGTTGTGTGTGTGTTATGTAGGCCGACGCCGCGCTTTAGAAACCCTGCGAGGAGCGAAGGGACGGTTATATCCTGACTCTCGCTTGCAGTTTTATTTGTCTGAGGAAGCGAATAGTTCCTCAATACGCTTCAGATAGACCTGTGTCCTGGCAAAACGTCGGGCCTCGACGGCCGGATAGCCGATAAGGCGCTGCCCATCGCCGACTGAGTTGGGAATACCTGACTGGGCACCGAACTCGTTATGGTTGCCCACGCGGATATGTCCGGCAAAGCCGCATTGTCCGCCCACACGGTTGCCATGACCTATATGTGTGCTGCCTGCGACTCCGGTCTGCGCGGCGAATACATTGCCACGCCCTATCTCTACGTTGTGCGCCACCTGGATGAGATTGTCGAGTTTGGTGCCTGCGCCGATCACGGTATGTCCGAATGTGGCGCGGTCTATGCAGGTGTTGGCTCCGATCTCCACATCATCCTCTATCACGACGTTGCCGATCTGAGGTATTTTCTCGTATATGTCTCCTTTAGGGGCGAAACCGAAACCATCGGCTCCCACTACCGCGCCAGAGTGTACGATGCAGCGGGCGCCTATGACGCACCCTTCGTATACCTTCACTCCCGGGCGAAGCACCGTGCCCTCGCCTATGACGCATCCTGCCCCGACATAGCATTGCGGATAGATGCTCGCTCCTTTTGCTATCTTCGCTCCTTCACCTATGTATGCGAATGCTCCGATATATACTCCGTCGGCCACTTCGGCCGACGCCGCTATGTGCGACGGCTGCTCTATCCCCGAGGGGCGCGACTTCATGCTCTCGAAGGCCGTCAGCAGCTCGGCAAGAGCCGAGTATGGATCGGCGACCCTTATCAACACCGGACGCACCGCATCTCCGGCTTCAAAATCGTTTCCGACCAGCACGGCCGAGGCCTGCGTCGTGTGGATAAAATGGGCGTATTTCGGATTGGCTATAAATGTAATCTGACCCTCTCCGGCCTCTTCTATCTTGCCGAAGCCGGTGAGTGCCAGCTCCCCGTCTCCTTCCACTCTGCCTCCGGTCAGAGAGGCTATCATATTAGGCGTTACTTTCATATCTTCGATTCATGCATCACCGCCTCCCGCAGGGATGATACCCAGGCAGTCGAAGAGAGCGGAGAGAGGGGTGTGAAGGCCGCGATGCTTGTTTCTAAAATTTTTCATCTCACGTCTGACGAAGATGAGTTTTCAATCTGCAAATATCGTAATTTTTTTTGGATTTTCCATTCTTTATGCCCCTATTTCAACGTCAAATACCCAATTTTGAGGAATATCGGGGGGTTATGAGTATGATTGTTGGCTTACCTTATAAAAAATAGTGAAAAAAATCATGACATTCTGTTGATAAACATCCTAAAAAGATTTGGCAGTCTAAACCAAAATTTCTAATTTTGCCATTCAGATAGAGAGTCCGCTCAGGATTCCCTGCGGGCTGCCCGTCAGGACGACCCTCCCGACTTTGAATATTCTAACTTTAAATTTAAACGAGACATTCTTATGAAAATCTCCCACATCGAACACATCGGCATCGCCGTGCCAAATCTTGAAGAGGCTATCAAGTATTATGAAAACGTTTTGGGCCTCAAGTGCTACAAGCAGGAGGTAGTGGCCGACCAGAAGGTGACTACTGCTTTCTTCCAGCTCGGCGACACTAAAATCGAGCTGCTCGAAGCCACTTCGCCTGACTCGACAATCGCCAAGTTCATCGAGAAAAACGGCGGCAAGGGAGGTATGCACCACCTCGCTTTCGCTGTAGAAGACGGAGTGACCAACGCTCTGGCCGAATGTGAGGAGAAGGGTATCCGCACAATCGACAAGGCTCCTCGCGCCGGCGCCGACGGCCTGCAGATCGCATTCCTCCACCCCAAATGCACTGAGGCCGTGCTCACAGAGCTCTGCGAGGACCCTAACAAATAATCCGAATCCAATTACATCTGGGATTGAGACCCGCCTGCGGCCAAATGCCGCGCTCTGACGGGACTCAATCCCGCTTCCCATTTTTACTCAACATAATCATGAGCAAACAATCAGAAAAAATCCAGGAACTTATCGCCAAGCGTGCCGAGGCTCGTCTGGGCGGTGGCGAAAAGGCTATTGAAAAGCAGCACCAGCGCGGCAAATATACTGCCCGCGAACGCATCGCACAGCTGCTTGACGAAGGGAGCTTCGAGGAGCTCGACATGTTCGTCACCCACCGCTGCACCAACTTCGGACAGGATAAGAAACATATTCTCGGCGACGGCGTGGTGACCGGCTTCGGCACCATCGAGGGTCGTCTGGTATACGTTTTCGCCCAGGATTTCACAGTATTCGGTGGCTCTCTCTCGGAGACAATGGCCCTCAAAATCTGCAAGGTCATGGATATGGCCATGAAGATGGGTGCCCCGGTAATCGGCCTCAATGACTCGGGCGGCGCCCGTATTCAGGAAGGCATCAACGCTCTGGCCGGCTATTCCGAAATCTTCCAGCGTAATATTCTCGCTTCCGGAGTAGTGCCTCAGATTTCCGCAATACTCGGCCCCTGCGCCGGTGGCGCGGTCTACAGCCCGGCTCTGACCGACTTCACTATCATGGTGAAGGGTATTTCTTATATGTTCCTCACAGGCCCGTCGGTGGTGAAGACTGTCACTGGCGAGGATGTGACTCAGGAACAGCTCGGTGGCGCAAGCGTGCACGCCTCAAAGAGCGGCGTGACTCATTTCGCCTGCGAGGACGGTGAGGAAGCTCTCATGCTTATCCGCAAGCTTATCAGCTATATCCCTCAGAACAACCTCGAAGAGACCCCCCTCGTGGACTGCGATGACCCGATCGACCGCCTGGAGGATGACCTCAATGAGATTATCCCCGACAGCCCGAAACGTTCTTACGACATGTATGACGTTATCGGGAAAATCATCGACAACGGCGAATTCCTTGAGGTGCAGCCCGACTATGCCAAGAACATTATCACTGGCTTCGCCCGTTTCAACGGTCAGGCTGTGGGTGTCGTGGCCAACCAGCCCAAAGTGCTCGCCGGCGTGCTCGACTCCAACGCTTCGCGCAAGGGTGCCCGATTCGTGCGCTTCTGCGATGCCTTCAATATCCCGCTGGTCACTCTGGTCGACGTGCCCGGATTCCTGCCCGGCACGGGCCAGGAATACAACGGCGTAATCCTGCACGGCGCAAAGCTGCTCTACGCATATGGCGAGGCCACTGTGCCTAAAGTCACAGTGACTCTGCGTAAGAGCTACGGCGGCTCCCACATCGTGATGAGCTGCAAGCAGCTCCGCGGCGACGTCAACTATGCATGGCCCACCGCTGAAATCGCTGTGATGGGCGCGGAAGGTGCTGTCGGCGTTCTATATGCCAAGGAGGCCAAGAATCATGAGAATCCCGCCAAATATCTTCAGGAGAAGCAGGATGAATACACCAATCTCTTCGCCAACCCCTACAATGCCGCGAAGTATGGCTATATCGATGATGTGATCGAGCCTCGCAACACTCGCTTCCGCATCATCCGCGCTCTGCAGATGCTTGCCACCAAGAAAGTGCAGAATCCGCCTAAGAAACATGGCAACATCCCTCTGTAAATCCAGTAAAATCCCAGACAATGCTGAAAAAATCAATTCTTTCGGCCTCTTTCTGTCTCATGCTGCTCGTCGGCTCGCCGGCGGCGGCATGGGCACAGGATGCGGCCGACAGCCGCGCTCCTTATGAGGAGGTACAGGCACTGCCCGACGGTCAGGAAGCCGTGATGAGCGAGGCCGTACCCTCGGAGGAGGTAAACACAGTCGAGGTGAGCCAGGAGGCTCGGAAGATGTCGCAGGCCGAAAAAGCCCAGAACGTAAAAGAGAACGACTCCTGGGGAGGCGCTATCACCATTATAGCCATGTGCATCGTGGTGGGAGCTCTCGTGCTGCTAAGCATCTTCTTCCTCGGATTCGGCAAAATCTCAGAGAAGCTCCTCTCGCAGAAGAAACTTGAGGCTCACGGCAAGACCATCGATGATGTCGATGACGACCATGAGCACGTGGATTCCGGTGAGGTGATAGCGGCTATCTCAATGGCGCTGGCCGAGCATTTCAACGACCAGCATGATATGGAGGATACAATCCTCACTATCCGCCGGATGCGACGCGCTTATTCTCCCTGGAATTCAAAAATCTACAATCTCCGCGAGAATCCCGCGCTCCACCGCAACGCCCCGCGCCCGATGCCGGTCAGCAAAAACAAATAATTTCCCCACTACCCCACTCCTTTTTTCAATCAATACGAAATGAAAGAATACAAGTATAAAATCAACGGCACCCGCTTCAATGTGGCCGTAGGCGATATCGTCGACAATAAGGTGCACGTCGAGGTCAACGGCACCCCCTATGATGTGGAGCTCGAAAAGGCTCCCGCCGGCGCCAACAAGGTTTCTCCGCTCGTAAAGCCAAAGGCTCCCGCCGCTGCTCCACGCACGGAGACAGGTGCGAAGGTTATATCAAAGCCCGCAGCTCCCGCGGGCCCCGGCACTTCTGTCAAGAGTCCACTGCCCGGCACAATCATGAGCATCAATGTCAGCGAAGGACAGGCCGTAAAGGCAGGCGACACCGTATGTGTGCTTGAAGCCATGAAGATGGAGAACGATATCCACTGCTCTGCTTCGGGCACTGTCAAGAAAATCCTCGTAGGCGTAGGCGACGCTATCCTGGAGGGCACTGACATTATGATTATTGAGTGATAACAACCGTCGTTTATAACTGACACAACTTTAACTATACATCATTCTAATGTTATTGCTCAGTTCTTTCTCCGCATTTCTGGAGGATTCGCTGACCACATTCTGGAATTTCACCGGTTTCGCCAACTGCGAATGGGGAAATATCATTATGCTGGCTGTCGGCTGCTTCTTCGTATGGCTCGCCATCAAGAAGAATTTCGAACCGCTGCTGCTCGTACCCATCGGTTTCGGCATGCTGCTCGGTAATATTCCTTTCCAGCCCGGCATGGAAATCGGCATCTATGAGGAGGGTTCGGTGCTGAACATCCTCTATAACGGTGTCGAGAAGGGTTGGTATCCTCCGCTGATTTTCCTCGGCATCGGTGCCATGACCGACTTCTCGGCTCTTCTGGCCAACCCCAAACTCATGGTGATCGGCGCCTGCGCCCAGTTCGGAATCTTCGGTGCCTATATGCTTTCGCTGCTCGTGGGATTCGACCCGCTTTCTGCCGGCTGTGTGGCCATCATCGGCGGAGCCGACGGCCCGACTGCAATCTTTACCACTTCGAAGCTCAATCCGAAACTTCTCGGTGCCGTGGCGGTGTCGGCTTATTCCTATATGGCTCTTATCCCGCTTATCCAGCCCCCGCTGATGCGATTCTTCACCACTGAGAAGGAGCGTCTGATTAAGATGAAACCTGCACGTGTGGTAAGCCAGAACGAGAAAATCATCTTCCCGATTGTGGGCCTGCTGCTCACCTGCTTTGTGGTACCATCGGGTATCCCGTTGCTCGGCATGCTCTTCTTCGGCAACCTGCTGCGTGAGTCGGGCGTGACAACACGTCTGGCCAAGACAGCCCAGAACGCCATGACCGACATCATCACTATCCTGCTTGGCCTCACTGTGGGCGCATCGACTCAGGCCGATGTATTCCTGAGCTGGGATACGCTGAAAATCTTCGGTCTCGGATTCCTGGCTTTCATCATCGCATCGGCGGCCGGAGTGTTGAGCGTGAAGTTCTTCAACCTCTTCCTTGCGAAGAACAAGAAAATCAACCCGCTTATCGGCAACGCCGGCGTATCGGCTGTGCCGATGGCTGCACGCATCTCCAATAATGTAGGCCTGGAGTATGATCCCTCCAACTATCTGCTGATGCACGCCATGGGTCCCAACGTGGCCGGTGTGATCGGTTCGGCTGTAGCCGCAGGTGTCCTGCTCAGCTTCCTGGGTTAATTCCATTCAGCAATCCGACTATCGCTGTTTTCCCCTTCCGGGAGAACAATTACCTTTCATTATCACGCCCCCTTCTGCCGCAGTAGGCAGAAGGGGGCGATTTCTTTACACACCTGCTTTCGCTGTGGTGAGGATGGCCTCTCGGGCCTTAAAACCAATCCGGCGGCAAGCGAGGACACATGCCTCACTGACCGCCGGTCAATATCCAATCGTCTTAGAAACTGTTTAAAATTAGAATTGAAAAAATGTTATAGGGCATAACAAAC
>ERZ778515.554-NODE-554-length-32065-cov-7.858700_pt1 | contig 32065 bp, 28 predicted proteins | sample MGYA00510343_ERZ778515 | MGnify/ENA primary metagenome ERZ778515 (study PRJEB29527, sample SAMN07138965) | mouse gut metagenome | material: feces | host: mouse | place: China:Nanjing | collected 2016-01-25 ...
TTACCATGTGATTATAGGGCTTCGTGTTTAGTTTTCGTGTTTCTTAAAAGCCTTGATTTATGCGGTGTTGCGGTGGTTGTCTATAAATACTTGCCCCGAACGAAGCTGGAAAAACAACGACGATACGCCATTTAATGGGATTTTTAAGACCTCAATCAGGAAAATGTACTATTGATGGTCTGGATTGTTGGAACGAGAGAGATAAAGTGCAGGCAAAACTTGGCTATATTCCCGGTGAAATCAGTTTTTTTGATGATATGTCGGGCACAGACTTTTTAAAATTTATTGCAGACTATCGTAGAATCGGTACACAGAGTCGTAAAGAAGAACTGTTGGAACGTTTTGAGTTAGACCCAAAAAGCAAGATAAAAAAGATGAGCAAAGGAACAAAGTAAAAGCTTGGAATTGTCGCCGCATTTATGCACAACCCTGATATTCTTTGTATTGCAGATGCTTGCAAATGTTGGCGGAAACGCCGAAAAAGCAAAGTATTTCACATTTTTCACCTTGTTTTATCCAGATGGTATTATTGCTGGCGAAAGCAGTGCAATCATTGACATATTTATACTTTTGGCAAGCGCAATTATATTGTATGGGTTAGGAATTATAATATTTGAGAGAAAAGACTTGCATATCTAGTACAAGGGGCTGTTGCAAAATAGCGTATGCACGCACTATATGGTATAAATATCTGAAACATCTTAATCATATATTGTGGAATTGTCAAATTTTGCAATAGCCTCATTATTTTTCTATGTATTTCCTTTCTTGTGAACTACCCATTGTCTAAAGCCAATGGGCTTCCTGCTTCATCGACCTCGTAACCAAACTTGTTTGGTTTACCTACTATCTCCACAGGCGTTAATTCGGGCAGTCCCTGCCCTATAACGGTTGATACCATACATTCCTACCTTGTATATTTTACGTGCCGAAGGAAAGCTTGGTTTTTGCATCATCATTTCTCAGCACAACCACCTATATACAGTTATCAATGTTCGTGTATGGATTTACCATAACAGAAAATATAGATCGTGGCAAGCGTTAGTTTTGTGGGCTTAACCCATCCTCTAAAGCTAATGGGATTGCGCCCACATTAAAAAAATACTACCAAAATGATAATATTTTCAATTAATTATTTCCCATTCTTTAATAGCCATACCTCTTTCTATATTTCAAGAATAGAAAAACAGACAAAGCAAGCGCCATCAATTCTGCTGCCGGTGTTGCCAACCAGATACCATTCACTCCAAGAAGCAAAGGAAGCACGATCATGGCAATCAACATAAATACAAACGATCTGGAAAATGCAAGAACAGCCGAAACAACGCCATTTGATAATGCGGTAAACATTCCACTGGCAAAGATATTAAACCCAATAAAGAACAATGCAACTGTACATATCCTATTTCCTGTTACTGCCAAAGCGTGTACTGGATTGTCTAGTCTTGCAAATACAGACACTAATGGCTTTGTCAGTAAAAAGGAAGCTGCAACCGTAATCACAGAAATAAATGTAATTACCTTTAAACTCACCGCAACCAATTTTTTCAATTTTTCATGGTTTTGTTCTCCATAATAAAAACTCAACATGGGCGCAACCCCATAAGAATACCCTGTGTAAAGAGAACTAACAAACATCAGTACATACATAATAATCGTAACCGCTGCAACGCCATCCTCCCCTACATAATGAAGCATCGTCCAGTTAAACATCATTGTGATAATTCCAGTGACAAGTGCAGTTGCCATCTCCGAGCATCCATTTGTAGCTGCACTTACAAGAACTTTGAACCGCAACACAGGTTTCTTAAAATGCAACAAGCTCTTTTTATGGCTAAAAACAAACAGACCAACAACTGCTGTCACAGAATATCCAAGTCCAGTTGCAATTGCCGCACCGCTAATTCCCATATCAACCCCTGCAATAAACACATAGTCAAGCACCATGTTCAAAACACCACCTGTCACAGAACAGGCTAAAGAAAGATTAGCCTTTTCGCTGGCAATCATATAAAGAGTAAAGTTATTCATTAGAAGAATTGGCACAGTGAACGCCAGATAACGGCTTAAATATTCCACACAGTATCTTTCTACATCAGAGGAAAGGTTCATTCCAGCAAAAATCTGATGCATTGTCAGATACCCGACTATACACATCACAATCCCTACAATGACATTTATCAGAATCAAAAAGGTAAAATCTTCCTTTGCCTCGTCCGTCTTGTGCTCCCCCATCTTCTTCATAATAACTGCACTGCCGCCAGTGGCAAGCATGGTAGAGATTGCTGTGACAAGCTGGATAATCGGCGCTGTCAGATTAATTGCTGACAATGCATTCGTACCAATTAAATTTGACACAAATAGACCATCAACCATTGTATAAAAAGACATAAATACTGTCATGACAATCGTTGGCACAGCAAATTTTAAAATATTGTTTAATGTTACAGGTTTTTCATATACGTTTAGGTTTTCCATAAACTTTTTCTCCAATCACCAAGATGTACTTGCAAAGTCTTTTGTTCCAGATATTGCAAAAGTATATCTTGTATTTTCTTCCTATATATCGTATCATAGACCATACAGTAACAGTACAGTCAAATTTATTAACATAAAAGAGGTAGATTCATTATGAATAAAACAAATAAGCTTCTTACAATTGGTCAGTTTGCCACCATGCATGGAATCAATAAAAAAACATTAATGTGGTATGATGAAATCGGATTATTTAAACCTGCCTGTATCAATCCTGAAAATGGATATCGGTGCTATAACTATCATCAAAGCCCTATCTTGGAAACAATCCTTTTACTTCGGGAATTGGATGTTTCCATTCCTGAAATACAGGATTTTATGAAAAACCGCTCTGCTGGCAATTTAAAAGACCTTTTGGAAGATAAAATAGCAGCCCTTGACCTGCGTATTACGCATCTGCAGGCAGTTCGCACCACCCTATGTACACACCACCAAAACATGTCTACTCTGTTGACAATGAATTTATCTGAAATCAGCATTGTCGAACGCAAAGAACGTTATCTGGTCACAGTTGATATCAATCAGGAAACCTCTTTTGAAGATGAAGTAGAACTTATTACAGCCGAAACGGAAAAATATCAGCTTGGACGCTTGCATGATGCCTCCTATGGTTCCATGATTCCTGTTTCCAGTCTTCTTGCTGGCAATTATAACGATTATTCCAAACTGTTTATTGAGATTCCCTTCCTTACATATCAGACAGGTCTTCACATACCTCCTACGGGAAAATACTTAAGTGCTTTTCATAAAGGGGATTGGGATAAACTCCCTCAGCGGTACGAAGAAATTTTTGCATTTGCCAAACAACACAATCTAACACTTCATGATTTTGCTTATGAAATGGGAATCAATGAGAATGTCATTGACCGGATTAACGATTACATTGTACAAATTGAAATCCCTATTGATGGATAATTGTAAACTCTCCTATATTTTACATTCATGAAAGCAGCCCACGCTGTAAAGGCTCACTCAAAATAACAATATCGACTGTTCTATGAAATCCCATCTGCAATAGCCCGAAAAAATTCTATATGCTTTAGTTCATAATCTTCTGCCATAAAATCAGGGTCTGCGCTAGTCTTTACAATAATTATCTGCTTTGACGGATTGACATAAATCCACTGCCCATAGACGCCTATCGCCATAAATTCACCCTGATTTCCTTCTGGCACCCACCACTGATATCCATATCCAATCACATTATAAGCATCTCTGTTCGCGCCCGGTTTGGAATATTCTGCACTGACATCCATACTCTCTTTTACCCATTCTTTTGTAAGAATTTGCTTCCCCTGATAACTGCCCTCATTCAAATACAACCTCGCAAATCGCGCATAGTCTCTAAGAGAAACACTTAGTCCTCCCATTGCAAGTTCTGTGTCATTGCTTAATGTCCAATATGCATCATGTTCTACTCCAATCTTTTTCCAGAGCTTTTCTTCCATATATTCTGCGAGACCGCATCCAGTGGCATTTTTAATGACCTGTCCCAAAATCTCTGTATTAATACTCAAATACCTTCGATAAGTATAGGGTTCCTCTTGCAATCCATATTTTGCAATAACCTTCATTGCAGGTGTACCTATTAAAGTACGCATAGAAAAATTACTCATATCGGTATCTTCATCAAAATTAATTCCAGAAGCCATTTGCAAGCACGCTCTAATAGGAATATTTTCCAACTCCGTTCCAACAAACTCTGGAATATACTTCCCAATCGGATCCTCAATACTTTCAATATATCCTTCTGATACAGCAATCCCCATTAAAGCCGACACAAAGGACTTTCCCATCGAATTGGAAGAAAACAATGTATTTTCATCTCCGCCAAAAAAGTATTCTTCGTATTTAATTACATCATTTTTAATAACAAGCATAGCCGAAGTTTTCGTATCCTCCATAAATTTTTCAGAAGGATAAAATGTATCTTTAAAATGAAACCCTTCTGCCAATTTAGTGTTATCTTCTTTTAAAAAGTGAAATGTTTCTCCTTCTTTGCTTATTTTCTTCGTCGGTTGTATTTCTGGTGTATGCTGAAATGTATGTGCTAAATTTTCATTTTTAAAACTATTTAGCGATGTATAAAGTATTTTAATTTTTTCTCCAAAACAGAGCCACAATACCCCAATTACAATGACAGCACCAACAATAACTATACCAAATCGTTTCATTTTTTTCATAACCTGATTTCCTTTCTTTTGTTTTATTTTCTTATTTCTTCTTTATTCTAAACCGTACAGTAACAGTCTAGTCAATACCCATTTAACATTATTATATAAAAAATACATTCTCAGTGATTCTATAAAAATTTAAAATTATAGAATCACTAAGAATGCATTCTAATTTCAATTATTTTAATTTGTTAAGATTTAATATATTCGACACAAATGGAATTACTATTTCTTTTAAAATCATATTGATATTCTTTAATTTTTTACTTGAATCAAAGAATATTGCAAAATATTTCAACAGATTTTTTAACGCTCCAAAACGCTTTGTACCTTGCAGCAGACCATGCCATGCATAATAAGAACCTTCCAACGGTCACTGATAAGCATTAAAATGGTTTCTATCGGACAGGTAAATAAATTTTTTTAATAAAAGTCCCTTACTTCTTCATAATAGTTTCTTTTAGGTAACTACAGCACAATAAAGTGCTTACTTTACGTTTTTACTCTACAGATATATTATAGTCTTACAGGCAGGGAAAATAAACCGCAAACAAAATCAAAAAAGAAAATATAGGAGGAACGAGACTATGAAAATCGCAGTTATTTGTGCAAATGGTAAAGAAGGTAAGTTGATTGTCGAGGAAGCTATCACAAGAGGGGCAGATGTTACTGCCATTGTGCGTGGAGAAAACCAATCAGCAGCAAAACAGGTCATTCAGAAAGACCTGTTTGATTTGACCGCAGCCGATTTGGAGGGCTTTGATGTTGTGATTGACGCTTTTGGTGCATGGACGCCGAAAACGCTACCACAACATAGCACTTCCCTGAAACATCTTTGCGACCTTGTAAGTGGCAAGAAAACAAGACTTCTTGTTGTTGGCGGAGCGGGTAGCCTATATGTGAACCCAGAGCATACAATACAGGTCATGGACGGGGCAGACTTCCCAGAAATGTTCAAGCCACTTGCTTCCAATATGGGAAAAGCACTTGATGCGCTTCGAACTAGAACTGATGTAAGATGGACATATATTAGTCCTGCCGGCGATTTCCAAGCAGATGGGGCAAAAACCGGAAAATATATCTTAGCCGGTGAAGAATTGACATTGAACACTAAAGGAGAAAGCGTAATCAGTTATGCCGACTATGCAGTTGCTATGGTTGATGAAGCCTTAAATGGCAACCACATTCAGCAGAGAATTTCAGTTGTAGCAGAATAAAACAGAAAGACTTCTTTATCTGATAAAATGCGGGCAACTTTCGCTGCATAGTTCTTCTCTGCATTCGTGCACCTAAAAAGAGGGTGATTATGATAAATAATCACCCTCTTTTTACACACTACTCCCATATGCCCGCTTTTGCGGGTACTCAAATCAGGATGTATGAAATACTAATTTCACACTATTTGTTAGTGTTGTTGATATGTTGTTGTGAATATTTTTTATCATTGTAAAAACTAATAACTATAAGGATTCTTTTTTCCTCATTAGCACACGCCCTGCGCAAGCATTGCATTAACTACCTTCTCGAAACCTGCTATGTTTGCACCAGCCACATAGTTGCCTTCCATGCCATATCTCTTTGCTGCATCATCAATATTATGATAAATATTTACCATAATATTCTGCAATTTTGCGTCAACTTCCTCAAAACTCCAGCTCAAACGCTCACTATTCTGTGACATCTCCAATGCTGATGTAGCAACACCACCTGCATTTGCAGCCTTACCACCAACAAACCATACACCATTCTGCTGCAAATACTCTGTCGCATCAATTGTTGTAGGCATGTTTGCGCCCTCGCAGACACATTTGCAACCATTTGCTACAAGCTGCTTTGCATCCTCAATAAGAAGTTCATTTTGTGTTGCACATGGAAGTGCAATATCGCACTTAATCTGCCATACTCCGCGTCCTTCGTGATACTCTGCACTAGGTCTTGCTGCTGCGTACTCTGTCAATCTCGCTCTCTTTACTTCTTTTACTTCTTTAAGCAGAGCAACATCAATTCCTTCTGCATCATAAATCCAACCTGTAGAATCAGAACATGTAACAACCTTTGCACCCATCTGCTGTGCCTTTTGTGTCGCATAAATTGCAACATTTCCAGCACCAGATACAACGACTGTCTTACCTTCTATAGACTCACCGTGACACTTCATCAATTCCTGTGTCAGATAAAGAAGACCATAACCAGTCGCTTCTGTACGTGCCAAAGAGCCACCATATGTAAGTCCCTTACCTGTGAGTACCCCCTCAAAAGTACCTTTAATTCTCTTGTACTGTCCGAACATAAAACCAATTTCTCTTGCACCTGTCCCAATATCCCCAGCCGGAACATCCACATCTGCACCAATGTACTTAGAAAGCTCTGTCATAAAACTTTGGCAGAACGCCATAATCTCTCTATCAGACTTGCCCTTTGGGTCAAAATCAGAGCCACCCTTGCCACCACCAATTGGCAAACTTGTGAGAGAATTTTTGAAAATCTGCTCAAATCCCAAAAACTTAATAATCCCCAAATTTACAGAAGGGTGTAAGCGAAGGCCTCCCTTGTAAGGTCCAATCGCATTGTTAAACTGTACGCGGAATCCCCTGTTTACCTGCACCTGTCCTTTGTCATCTACCCATGGTACACGAAACATAAGCTGACGATCAGGCTCTATAATTCTCTCGAGAATTGCGTTCTTTTTGTAAAGCTCCTCATTTGCCTCAACAACAGGTCTAAGTGAATTTAAAACCTCTGTCACAGCCTGGATAAACTCCGGCTCGCTTGCATTCTTTTTCTTTACAAGCTCTAAAACCTCATCTACATAAGACATACTGACTCCTCCTTAATTAATAAAAATATCCCTTTCAAACAATGTGCCTTTCAACACTTTAGCGCGCTAAACTTAACGAGTATATTATAATTTAATTTTTTTTCTAACACAACAAAAAATACACTGTCACAGCAAATTTTGTATAATTTACTAAAATTTATTGAAATAATTTATGATTTTCAGTCTTATTTTACGTCTTTTCTGTGTGCTATCAAGTATTTTTTTATAAAAATACCACAAACATTTGTTTTGTTTTTTTTACTTTACAACCTTTCCAGGCAGTGCATAGCGTTGTAGACACGCTTGGCACATTTTGTCAAATGCACTTCCTTCTTCCTTCTCCAACTGTTCCACATACTCATGTGCATGTGTATCATCCTCATACAGTTGCATCATATTGATTGCAAGATTAGAACAATGGTCAGCAATTCGCTCGTAGTTATTTGTGATATCCGAAAGAATAAAGCCCAATTCTGGTGTGCATTTTCCCTTTTTTAGCCGTTTCATATGACGCTTTTTCATTTCCTTCTGCAAAATATCAATCGCTTCTTCAAAAGGTTCAATTGCTTTTGCCGCCTCCATATCCTCTGTTCTCAAGACTTCTACAGAGGCGCTAACGATATCTCGAACCGCCTGTGAAAATACTTGTAACTCCTCAGTAGCCTTCTCCGAAAATTGTTGTTCTTTCTTATCCATTGTCTTTGCACAATCCACCAAATTTATAGCATGATCAGAGATTCGCTCCAAATCTCCTACACTGTGAAGAAGCATTGTAAGTTTTCTCGAATCTGGCTCACTTAAATTTCGGCTCGAAAGTTTCACCAAGTAACCACTAATTTCATCTTCATAACGATCCACTAGACTTTCCATCTGCTCTACATCTTTTGCATTTTTCTTGTCATAGACAAACAAGTTATCTGCTGCCAAATTCAAAGCTTCCTTTGTAAGCTCTGCCATTTTCATTGTATAAGAATATGCTTGCTCCAACGCAAAAGATGGTGTGTTCAAAAAACGCTCGTCCATCTTAGCAAACAGCTCATTCTCTTGTGCCTGACGTTCCTCCTCCTCATCTGGCTTAATTAAAATCAACGATAATTTCTCTAAAACATTTGCAAAGGGCAATAAAATCAAAGTTGCAGTCACATTAAACCCTGTATGCACAAGCGCAATTCCAGCGCTGTCTGCCGCTTCCTCCATAAACTCAAAATTAATAAATGCATGTAAAATATAAAATACAATCAAAAAAATTGCTGTTCCAATCACATTAAAAAGCAAATGAACAATCGAAGCACGCCGCGCATTTTTGCTCGCTCCAACACCTGACATCATCGCTGTGGCACATGTACCAATGTTCTGTCCAAGAATAATTGGTACAGCCGCTGCGTAATTAATGCTTCCTGTCGCACACAGTGCCTGCAAAATACCAACAGATGCCGAAGAAGATTGAATAACTGCTGTAATCAATGCACCTACAAGCAGTCCAAGGATCGGATTGGTAAACATTGTAAAAAGCCCCGTAAACCATGGAACTTGACTTAACGGTTTCATAGCTGATGACATTGTATCCATTCCTGTCATCAATATCGCAAATCCAACCAGAATCGAACCTAAATCGCGTTTTCTGCCATTTTTCAGAAAAAGAATAAACACCACACCAATCACAGCCAGAATTGGTGAAAAAGAGGTTGGTTTAACAAGCTGCAAAAAAAAGTTATCACTCTCAATGCCAGTCAAACTCAAAAGCCATGAAGTGATAGTCGTTCCAACATTCGCACCCATAATAATTCCAATTGCCTGCGAAAGTTTCATTATACCTGAGTTTACAAAACCAACCACCATGACAGTAGTTGCAGATGAAGATTGAATGACCGCTGTCACGCCTGCTCCCAACAACACAGCTTTAAGCCTGTTATTTGTCAAATTTTCAAGAACACGCTCAAGACGCCCACCAGAAAGCTTCTCAAGTCCCTCACTAAGAAGATGCATTCCATACAAAAACAGTGCAAGACCACCAATCATTGTCAACAAGTCAAAAAAATCCATAAATTCCTCCCAATCATTTCGATAGACTCTTGAAATCTTTTTACACTTCATATTACATAATTTTTGTTAGAAACACATCAACTAATTCGTGTGTATCTAACAAAATATTTGCTGCAAAACGAAGAAGATTGCGATAATCTATCTATTATAATTATTATCCTTATCTTGGCTGTGTCTTATACTATAAGATTGTTAGCAGAATACCAAAAATCAAGTAGAAAAAAGATTCATCTTTCTATACCAAACACAATTTCTGACCAAATAAAAATTCTTTCTTAACAGTTCTTAAACAATCAATAGAACGTCCACCCATACTTTCATTATAATCAGTACCATAAAAATTACAAGTATTATTTAATACAAAGTATAAAATCTGATTTTTGTTCCTATAAGACTTAGTATTTACTATTAACTCTACAAAAAAATACATATCTAGCAGATAAAAACCCATTTGTACAACAACTTGTTTCTTATATTAATTTAATAGCGTACTAAAACCTATTGCAAATAAAAATAACACAATATAATTTTAATTTGAATTTAATGTATGAATTTTTTTATTGTGCTATAATTAGGAATTAGAAAATCTAATACAAATATAATTGTAAGGAATTTTTCAAAAAGCTATCTTTACTGTATGGAGGAACACAATGATCAATACAGCAACAAAATCCACTGGTGTCATGAACCATAATTCCATTCTCTCAATAAATATACCAGAAAAACAAAGTGTAAAAAACCAAAATAATATCATGACTCTTATTAAAAATCCTAGAACAAACAGTACTCCTACAACATCTGGTCAGCCACAAAATAGAGCACAGCAAACGCCTCAATATAACCAGCCACAAAATAGAACACAGCAAACGCCTCAATATAACCAGCCACAAAATAGAACACAGCAAACGCCTCAATATAACCAGCCACAAAATAGAACACAACAAGCGCTACAAAACAGACCACCACGTCAATCACAAAATATTCAGCCTGCACTAACTGCGGGACAACAAAATACAGCAAGTACTCCTGGAGTACCCGCAGCAAAACCAATCCCTATGTTGTACAACAAAGTGCAAAAGGGGCAAAAGACACTGTTATCTACATCCGTGCTTACTACCATTAATGCTTGTTTTGGTTGGAATGTTACTGATGCACGGTGTGATGTGGATGTCTCCGCATTCCTACTTGGTGCAAACGGAAAAGTTATTGGCGATTCTTGGTTTGTATTTTATGGTCAGACAATCAGCCCTGATCACAGCACAAAATTTGTTGAAGGCGGCAGTTCCGACCGAGAATTGATTCAAATTGATTTTACCAAACTCAATTCGCAGGTGAAAAAGATTGTTTTTGTCCTCACCATCAATGATGCACTAAAAAACAGACTGCACTTTGGCATGTTAAAAGACGCCTATATACGAATTATGGACCAATCTAACAAAGAACTTGTAAGTTTTCTAATGACAGAATACTATAATAATATCATTTCTATGATGATTGGAGAACTCTATTTACATAATGGTTCATGGAAATTTAACGCTATTGGAAATGGTGTTGCCAAAGACCTTGCAGGATTATGTGAGCTTTATGGTGTGCAAGTAATTTAACCTTAAAAATTCTACTGCAAAGTAGATGCAAGAAAGATTTCGAGAAACTATATAAAATCAACACCCCGCAGCAAGCTATGGGGTATTAACGCCTCGCAGCATTCACCAAATATCTGCCTCACAGTTGCTTGGCTTATTGTTCGCGAGAATAAAAAGGAGTATAAATCAATGTTAATATTTGAAGTAATTAATGAATTAACCTTAAAAGTAACTTGTCGTGGAAATGATGTTTTGTTTACCAAAGCAGGGTCATTTATCTGTGGTGAAAATGGCGGACAAAAAAATTATAAATTTGAGAAATTACTGCTCGGGCCACAGCAAAATGCAGGGCAAGCACTATTAGGCTCACTTATGCGACGTGTAACAGGTGAAAATCTTCCTCTCATGAAAGTTATGATGAACGGCGATAGTGTTACCTACTATGCAAACCATGCTCAACACGTAGTTGTGTACCAACTTCAACAAGGCGAGATTCTCTCCATTGAATCCGAAAATATTCTTGCATTTACGCCAGATTGTAAGTATGATGTACGATTTATCGGCTGTGGTGTCATATCACAGAAAGGACTCGCCACATCGACGCTGGCAGGGATAGGCCCTAACGCATATGTTGCAATTTTAATCGATGGCAATCCAATCGTTCTAAGCAATATCCAAACAGGTTCTACGCTCACTGTCGACCCTGACGCCGTAGTTTGCTGGATGGGAAATGGTTACTGTGACCCAGATGTCAAGATGGATGTTAACTGGAAAACCTTCATTGGTCAAACTTCTGGAGAATCGTACAGTTTTGAATGGAACGCTCGCCAACCTGTAACAGTTATTATACAGCCAAATGAACGCGCAAGTGGCATTAGTCTTGGCATGGATGGCGGTCGACTTGGACACAGACCAAATTAATCTGTTCCTTCAGTTGTAACGCTTCGCAAGCGCAAGCACTGTCTCAAGCATAGCTTCCGCATAAACCTTCTCTGTTGATGGATAGATTACTTTTTGCGAAAAAGAATATTGCTGCGCCAATTCTGGCGCAGCGATTCCCTGATCGGCCGCCTCCAACATAGAAATATCAAATATACTGTCTCCTGCTGCTATCACAAAATCAGAACAAATATAATCTCGAAATCGATCAACTGCGATTCCTTTATTTAATGTTTTGGGAATAACATACACTTTAGTCCCATTGTGAAAAACATCCACAACTTCTGTATTTAACAATCCTTTCAAATCTTCTACTACGGCCTCTGGTTGCTCACATTTTGTAAATACAAATAACGATTTAATAAATCGTAGTTCAAAAATTCTGCGCATATCTCGATTTAGCAATTCTAACGCTTTATGCAATTCTTCTATGCTATTCCGAATCCGTTTTAGTGAATCTTGATACCACTTTTCATCTTCTTTTCCATCAACAAGAAGAACTCCTCCATTGCAGACAAGCACATATGAAAATGCTCCCACACCTAGATTAATTCTTTGATACTGCTCTATTGTTCTAGTGGTAGTCGGCACAACTAAAAGCTGATTAGCACATTTTTCTTGTTTCATAAGCTTCTCCAAAAGACGATAAGTTTCCTGTGTAATAAACGAAATTTCCCTTTCACGATAAATTTCAACGCAACATTTCTGACTTCCAATATCATGCTTATACGAATAAATCAACGTATTGTCCAAATCTGTATGAAATACAATCATTTCTGCCTCCACATTATCTTCCATAAATCAAGTAAAAACCCCTACTTGTGCGCCGGGTGCGTGCAGCAAAGCTGCTAATTTCCTTACGCACCCCTGTGCATAAATAAAGCAAAGTGAACCAACTCACTTTGCTTTATCAAAACCAATCCTGCTAACATTTTTTAACAAGCATAAACTTATCAAGAAATTCTTGTGTATGATCAGCTACAATCCCGTAAGGATTTTCCTCATATACTTCAAAATACCCATATCCAAAATCCACCCACTCAAATTTGCCGGTATCATTATTAAAAACAAGTGTTATTTGACCCATGTTAATAAGTATATCACCAATATACGCTCTGTTGCCAAAATCATTTCCACCTGTCCAAGCACCCTTAAATGCCTCTTGAAGATAATCTACCACATATGCAACATCTGTCTCTGTCAATAAATCCAGTGAAAGCTCGGCATGGCTTGTATTGTTCGCATTTACCAACCAGTCCTCTCTATTGACATATCTCTTTACAAATCCGACAGGATTAAACTTTATTTGTCCAGAAATTGTACCATACTTATTTTTGCTTCCTAAAATTCGTGAGTAGAAATTTTTTAAATTATCGTGCAATTGAAATCCAATTATTTGCTCAACCAAATCCCAATTAATCGTTATCGTTCCAGCGGCAGTAGTCTGAAGCTGTTTTATTTTCGGTATTCGTGTCATTATAATATATCCTCTTGACAAAATCCTTCTATTTCTTATTTACAACAAGTTTTCTAACCATGTCTACAGGAATCATTGTGACTGCGAGCACCACAATCCAAATCCAACCCATAATGCCAAAAGGCTCACAGCTAAACATATTCCCAATCCACGTAAATACTGTAAATGGTATTAGCGCCGCGTTCACAATCAATGCCTGCACAAGAATAATTGTCAAAAAGACCTTAATAAATCCTGTATTTTGGTCAAGCCCCTTAAAGATGCCAAATCCGTCATCTCTAACATTGAAACCATTGAACAATGCACTTACAATAAACAATACAAAATAACCTGTCAAATGTTGTTCTTCTGTGTCAAATAAATCAACAAAAAATGGTGTTTTTAGATATACAAAACTAACTACAGTAAGCCACAGACCCATTGTCAAAATCTGCGCCATCATCGGTTTGCTCACAATACTCTCATCTCTGCGTCTTGGCTTTTCACGCATATATTTTTCCAGTGCTGGCTCATTGCCAAGCATAATCGCACCAAGACTATCCATAACAAGGTTTACAAACAATAAATGTGTTACCTTTAATGGCTCGTCTACCCCAAAGAATGGTGCGATGGCACTTACCACAACCGCAGTCACATTAATTACCAACTGGAACTTGCAGAATTTTAAAATATTGTGATAGATAGTACGTCCATACAAAATAGCGTCTTTGATGGACTTAAAGTTATCATCAAGAATAACAATTTTACCAGCTTCCTTAGCGGCCTCTGTACCACTACCCATAGCAAATCCCACATCCGCACGCTTTAATGCTGGCGAATCGTTCACGCCATCGCCAGTCATACCAACAACAAGATTCATCTCTTGGCAAAGCCTTACCATACGCGATTTATCCGTTGGAAGCGCTCTTGCAATTACACGAATTTTGGGTATAATCTTCTTTACTTCTTCATCTGACATCTCATTTAATTGTGCTGAGGAAAGCGCCATCTCGTCATTGCTCTTTAACAAACCTGCATCCTTTGCAATTGCCACAGCAGTCTCGAGTCTGTCTCCAGTAATCATAACAACCTGAATACCAGCATTTTGTACTTCCCTAATGGCATCTCTTGCTTCTGGTCTCACATCATCACGAATGCCCACTAAACCGATAATAACAATATCATCATTGATCTTGCTCTCCACAAGTGAACTCTCAGAATAGCCAAACGCAAGTACACGCATTGCCTTCGCTGCAAGCTCATCAATCTTTCTGTCTAGCACTGCTTTGTCTATATCTTTGATATTGCCGTCGGCATCCAGATATTTTGTCGCCGCTGCAAGAAGCCGCTCTGGTGCACCTTTGTAAAATGTCTTACCCACACTGTCAATCCGCGCTTGGCTAAATTTGTTGGTCGAGTTAAATCCCTGCTGGGCAGAGACAACATACTCCTTGTTGGAGGCCAAACTATTAAAGGTATCTTCTCCAATAAACTTCATCAACGCCTGATCAGTAGCATTTCCGCCAATAACTCTGTGTGACGCATCAAACAGAGATTGTGTATTTTTACCAATTGCAAGGTCAATCAATCCTTTTATCTTACTGTGTTTACTCAACTGTGGAATGTCAATTGAATTTCCGTCTGCACAGAAGAAATCGACTACTTCCAGTGATCCTTTTGTAATTGTACCTGTCTTATCACTAAAAAGAATATTTAATGAACCTGCTGTCTCAATACCTTCCGCCTTTCTAACAAGAACATTGTGGTCGAGCATTTTACTTGTATTTTGCATTAAAACAAGTGAAATCATTAGAGGAAGTCCCTCTGGCACTGCACAGACAACAATTACAACCGCAAGTGATACTGCATCGATTACATTCTTAATAATATCTGGTATTGGCTGCGCAAAATATCCTGAAGCACCACCCTCAAATACAAGAATTGCATGTGCCAGATAAAAGAGTGCAATCACAACAGCACCAATATAACCAAAAGTCGAGATCTGCTTGGCAAGTTTGGCAAGCTTTACTTTTAACGGTGAATCTGGCTCATCCTCTTGCATCTCCTCTGCCATCTTACCCATCATAGTCTTTAAGCCAACTTTTCTGACATCAAGAACACCTTCCCCGTCAAAAATCACAGCACCGCGAAACAGAGAATACTTGTCCACAAAAGTATCACCAGTAATATCATCTGCAAGTTGCACACTTGGATCTGCTGCTGTCTTTTTACACTCCTCTGCCTCTCCATTTAAGGCAGAATTGTCTACTTTAAGTGCCCCATCAATCAGAATACCATCCGCTGGTACTTTATCACCTGATTGAAGTAAAACTTTGTCCCCAACAACGACATCATCCACTTCAATAACTGTAACAACCCCGTTTCTGTAGACTTTGCACTTGTCTTTCTCGGTGCTGTCCTTCAGTTCACGATACTTAGTATCACTTGCCACGCCTGTCTTTGCCGAAACAAACGCCACCACCAACACTGCAACAATCGTTCCCAAAGGCTCATAAATCTCCGCGTAGCCAAAGAAAAACATAACAATCATCAGTGCTGCAATTGCCAGAAGGATTTTAATCATAGGATCCCCAAAAGTCTCCTTAAACTCCTCCCAGAAGGTGGTAGGTTCCGAATCTGGAATCTCATTAGAACCATACTGTCCACGTGACTGCTCGACCTCTTTGTCACTAAGTCCATTAAATTTCATTTTTCATTTTCTCCTCATAATTATAATTAAATAAATCTGTTGGCAAGCTCTCCAAGCCCTGGATCCGTGGTTCCCTGCCCCATAGCATTGAACTTCCACTCACCATTGTGTCTATAGATTTCACCAAAGATCATTGCTGTCATATTAGAATAGTCATCCGACAGATTGTACTTGCATAATTCAGTATTATTTCTTGCATCCACAATGCGGATAAACGCATTCTTAATCATTCCAAAATGCTGTTTTCTCTGAACTGCCTGATAAATGTTCACAACAACGACAATCTTGTCATATATCTGCGGAACAGACGCAAGGTCCACAATAATTTGTTCGTCATCTCCATCCCCTGCTCCAGTAAGGTTATCTCCCATATGCTGTACTGTACCCGTTGGATGCTTGAGGTTTCCAAAATATATAATATCCTCATTTGCGCAGAGTTTGCCGTTTCGCAACAAAATCGCAGATGCATCGCAGTCAATTGGTTGTGGCTTTGGCGCAAAAAATCCTTTCTTTGTCTGCGGCGCCTCATCCCATCCCAATCCAACAACGACTTTGGAAAGACCTGCATTATCTTTGGATAAACTTACTTTTTGTCCCTTTTGTAAACTAATTGACATCTCAATTCTCCCTTCCATCACCAAAAGCACTCTAAAAAACTTTTTGTAGTCTTTCTTATGCGCAACCAATATACTACTGGCGCCCTGTCAATAAACAGGACGCCGCTAGAACTTCTTATTCTACATCTACTCCGAAATTACCACACAATGCCGCAAGTCCACCCTGGAAACCGCTTCCAATTGCATTAAATTTCCACTCGCTACCATTCCGATAAAGTTCTCCAAACACTGCCGCTGTCTCAATAGAGAAATCCTCACCTAAATCATAACGAATCATCTCCTCACCACTTTCTTCATTATAGATACGGATAAATGCATTGCTGACCTGACCAAAATTCTGTCTTCTTGCCTCCGCCTCATAAATTGTTACAGTAAACGCAATTTTGGTAACACTGTCTGGAACATTGGACAGGTCAATCTTAATCTGCTCATCATCTCCCTCGCCAACACCTGTAAGATTGTCTCCTTGATGTACAACACTACCCGATGCGTGGGATAGATTTCCATAGAACACAAAATCCCCTGAATTGGAAACTTTCCCCGAATCTCCTAACAGAAATGCTGCTGCATCCAAGTCAAAATCTCCGCCGGTATCAAACGCGTTGACGTCCCATCCAAGTCCCACAACCACTTTTTTCAATCCTGGATTATCCTTTGTAAGACTAACCTTCTGACCTTTTTTTAAACAAACTGGCATTTTTATGCCCTCCTTTTTTATGATAAACTTTCAGAATCTTCCTAACAACATCAGATGCAAAAAGGTTCTAAAAATCTATTGCGAATATCAAACAGATTGTTACTATTAAGCAACTTCGATTCCATAATGCCCGCAAAGTGCTGCGAGTCCACCTTGGAAGCCACTTCCAATTGCATTGAATTTCCACTCACCGTTATGTCTATAAAGTTCTCCAACCACAACTGCTGTCTCAATTGAGAAATCCTCTCCCAAATCATATCGGATTAATTCCGTGTTCGTCATCTCATCAACAATACGGATAAATGCATTAGAAACCTGTCCAAAATTTTGCCTTCTGACATCTGCGTCATAGATAGTAACCGTAAAAGCCACTTTCTCCACATTAGAGGGAATTTTATCAAGGTCAATCTCGATTTGCTCGTCGTCTCCCTCACCCTCTCCTGTCAGGTTATCCCCCATATGCTTCACAGCTTCGCTTGGATGTGTCAAGTTACCGTAAAACACAAACTCATTCTCCGTCGGACATTTTCCGTTTGCACCCACCATAAAAGCCGCTGCATCCAAGTCAAAGTCCGCACCAGAATCAAATGCGTTAACATCCCATCCAAGTCCTATCATAATCTTCTTAAGACCCGGATTTCCTTTTGTAAGATCTACTTTCTGTCCTTTTGATAAATTGATTGGCATATGTTTTTCCTCCTTCATATGGAAAATTTATGTTACTTTTCATGGGTTAAAAATGCACATACACTGCGCATTTTGTGAGAACATGCTTCAGGTATGAGAAGTGATTTCTGCAAAGGAAAACTTTCCATATCACCCCAACTGTTTTACTATGAGGCAACTCCCACGCCGTGAATAGTAACAAACTTATCAGTACTTTTTATTGGGAACATGGTACATCTCATTGAACTCCCGTTTGATATTTTCAAGTCTTGCTTGATCCTCTTTGCGCTTTTGTTGTGCATCGTTTTGAATCTGTCTTGTCTCGTTAATACCATCCACAATTGTTCTCCAAGTTGTCTCCAGTGTTTCAATCTTGATCGAGCTACCTGCCGCCATCGCCGTTGTCAGCTTAGTCTGTTCCACTGTGTTCTGTGCATTGCGAATTAACATTTCATTTGTCTTTGCATCGAGCGCACTCATCGCATCCGCCTGTATTTTCTGGCGTTTAAGCATAATCGCCTGCGCAAGTGCCTGTTTGAATACAGGAAGCGTAATAATAAATGCAGAATTAATCTTTCTCACAAGATTCATATTGCTAAATTCCATTGCCTTAATCATTGGAATGGACTGCATTGCTACACTCTCCGCCGTCCTCAAATCTTGCGTTCTCTGTTCCAACATCATCAGCGCTTGGTTTAGGCTTGTAATCTCAAACTGAATGGAAGTATCTCCTGTCGTCTGCATATCAGACTCTCGCTGTGCAATGTATGCCTCGATTTCCTTACACCCCTGCTCGCCCGCAAGAATGTATTTTACAAGCTCATGATAATAGTTTACGTTGGCTTCAAACATTGTATTCAGATTGCGGTTAGACTGTTTAATCTCAGACTCATATTTTCTGAGTTCCACATAAATTTTGTCAACCTCGTCTCCCATTGTATGGTATTTGTCCAGTATCTTGTCAAGCTGCTTTCTCATATTGCCAAAAAGTTTATTAAACAGGGAAGGATTCTCCTGCAATTCGTCAATATCAAACTTTTCCATCACTCGCGCAAGGGCATTGAGCATCTCACTCGAGTCGTCAAGCTGGGACATATTCACATTGTTTAGCACAACATCAGATGCTTTGGATATCTCCTCAGCAACTTCCGCGCCGAAAGACACAATCGTCTCAAGATTATCAATCTCAATAGTACTTACAATATTATCCACCTCTTGAGAACCGACAAGCGTTTGATTCATCTGCTGTCTATCCTCCACAATATCATATGTCTCCACTACCTCAATTTCATTTTTGGTGTCCGCTGTAGTGGTCATTGCTGATGACTGTGTCTTTGTCTTACTAAAATCTAATCCCATTCTTTATCCGTTACTGAAAACTTATAAAAAGTTACAAGCCTTTTTATTTCATATCTGTTTCTTCTTTATCATTCCTTTTCCATTCAAATCTTCAATTCAAATAAAATTTGATTCTCGTTTTATGGTTTCTAATGTGATTTGATAGATATAATTCTGACGAATATTTATTAGTCTGTAATTTAATCTGAAAGGCTCTTTTTCTCTTTTTATAATGTTACATGTTTTACAGTAATTCTCCCCCTTCCTATTTTTTCATATCTTCTTGATATGTTGCGCTGTAACCTACGTTTTCTTTTTTCTAGTTTCTTTCCTTTTTTCACCCTCCCCTTCGGAAAAGTCTGTCACGCCACGAAAGCCGTGTACTTGAAGAAATCAGCGCCATATTGGGAACTTGCAAGTCATATACGTACTCGCCAATTTGATGCTCCTCCATCAATTTTCTATTAAAATATTTCTCTATATTTTGATATCCTGTAAGAAAAAAAAACACTACATCAAACCCTGTCAAATTTAAAAATGCTGCCAAAATAGAATCTTCTAAAGAAATTATTTTCTCTCCAGTATTAAAATAAATCAACTTTGGATTCTTTTTCGTAAAATCGAACTTTTGTATGAGTCGCACAATCTCTTTTGGCAGGTTAAGAATTGTCGCAACGATTGTGTACTCTGTACCATTCTCAAAAGTTCCCTTTATCACTTTGCTCTCAATTAAAAGCTGTAATTTATCAAGAATATGCTCCTGAATTTCCTCCCGCAAAAAACTATATGGATAATTTGGGTGCTCCCGAATCTTCTTTTTTTGCAGTCGCCCATTTCGATAAAACTCTGTCGCATACATTTTCATTGGATTTGGTGCCGTAGAATCAATATATGGCACATTTTTTACCACAAAAGTGTCTTCTGTCATCAGCGCCTTAACAGCACTCCAATATTTCTGTACCAGACCATCTTTCACACCAGATACTTTGGCAAAAATCACAGGCAATGTAACTGCACCATTCTCTGTGCTAAAATTGGGACGATATCGCAATTCCTCTTTCCATAAAATCTGTATCTCCTCATACATCGTCTGCAATGTGATAGAAACTGCTTTGGTATATTGATGATTGCGATACATTCCTGTATCCTGATACATCAGTTCGTCAAGCTCGCGCTCTGCATGATACGCAACCGTTCCTACCTGCAAATCCGCACTCTGTCTCGGATAACGATTCATGGACAGAGATTCTGCAAAATGTATTTCATATAAAAGAGTATCTTCTAGACAACACTTCGCACTCAAATCAGGAACTAGCACCAACACATCCACAGGAATCCGCGCCAAAAAGCGCAAAAATATCGCCTCGCTCTCATCCCTACAGGGTCCCATATGAATAAAACAGCTCACTTCTGGCATTTTCCAGTTTGAAAAGAGCAACTTTTGGTATCGTCGAATCCAGCAGAGCAGATAAACTGCCTTGTTGGTCAATCTAGAAAGATTGGAATCTGACTCTTTTGCCTCCTCAAGCATCTCATCTAGAAATGCTTTTACCATTAATCGTTGCAGTTCTATATTTGATGTGTATTGTATATTGGCCGATAGATCCATTAACATCTCGTCTTGTCTTGTATAATTTCTACGTCTTACTGCTGCTATTTCTTCTGTATCTGGCTTGGGAATACTGCCATCAACAATCACAAAATGCCGCTTACAATTCTCTAGCGCCAATTGAAACTGATACAATGCATTTGCATATGTCTGCTTGTCCTCCACGCCACTGATTCTGTAATAACAATTATAGAAAAATTTAGGGTCTGTTCCTCGCTCTGCAGGTGCTTTTTTGAAGTCCTCCAGCCCATTCCCCTCTATCCATGCATTCGTACAGTTAAGCACTTGTGGCCGTACACCATAAAGTCGCTCATTATTGAGTGCATTTTGCATCTGGGTTCGAATCCATTTGAGATTAAAATCCCGTGGAAATTCCTTTATCCCTGACAATTCAAGATTGTGCGAAATACAATTCTCCACATTGAGACTTTGGTATTTCGCGTCTCCGTGATACTGTAGTAACACAACATCACATCCCGCATTAGAAAGAATATTGACAAGCATTAATTCATAGCTACTAATTTCTCCCTCATACAGAATTTTTGGAATTTTGTTTTCACCAAGCAAATTAACAATACGCTCAAATCTATAATATAACCAGCACATAAACTTTATGTATGCATTTTTCAGCATATTGTCATTTTTTCCAGATTTTCGTAAGGAATCAAGTGTATCATAAAGAGAACGCGCCACATTTCCACGCTGGTAATCATTCATGCGCGGAAGCCATTTTTTCAAACTCTGGACAATAAAATCTGGACTCAGTCGAAAACCTAAGCCCATAATTTCTTCATAATAGGCAAGGTTTTTCTCATCTGGATTAGGAATTCTACCCTCAATGACCACACCTGAAAGCCTTGCTGCCTCATAATATCGCTGTATAAACTGTCCAATTGTCTCCGTATATCCATTAATCCTATAAAAATACACGCCTCTGTTTGGTCTGCTGTCACGTTCTATAAAAAAATCATTCAGATTGTTTATCTTAATATGCGCAAACATATTTTTCCCTCAATCACTATCCTATAACCACGCTTTTTCATAATAGTGAACTCCCCATTGTCTAAAACCAATGGACTTTCATTCTAGTCTTATACTTTAACTGTCTTGTTTGTTCAAAGTATATCATAATACCATTGTTTATTCAACAAAAACAGAACATACTTTCAAATATTAATCGATTTTTAATCTAAATTTAATGTTTCTCCCATTTTTTGCAACACTTAGGAGCCTGTAAATCCTTGAATAAATAGATTGATAAATTCATATCCTACTGCCATATTAATATTCTGTGCATTCCGAATCATTGTTGTGCTAATACCAATTACTTCCCCATACATGTTAAGAATTGCTCCGCCAGAACTGCCAGAAGATATAGGGGCTGTAAACTGTATTAAATCCACATCATCCATCTTCCGAAATCCAGAAATAATACCATCCGACACAGAATTAAAAAGTCCTAATGGGCTTCCTATCGCCACCACTTTCTGCCCTCTGACAAGTTTCTGTGGTCCCTTATAGACAGAGAGTGGGACAAGTGCTCTGTCAATCCGAATTACCGCAAGGTCAAGCAAAGCATTGTACTTGATAACCTGACTAGTTCTATAACAGGCGCTATCATTTTCAATCCGAACAGTAAAAAAGCTGCCATCGCTCAAAACATGATTGTTTGTCAAAATATACCCTTTTTTTCCAATCATAATACCAGAACCACAGGCAAATTCTTCTCCAGCACTGTCATGTACCATAATCATCACAACGGAAGATGCAAGCTGTGCGAGTTGTTCAAAACTCATTTCTGTTCTGGCAACACTTCTTTCACTGGTGTTAATATGTTCTGTGTGTGGTGGTATTGTCACAACACCTCCTGTATTTTGAGAAGGAGCTGACACGCTCTGATTTCTGCGAGGGGTCTGTACCGACTGTGGCGATACTGTTTTTCTATCTTGCCGTGGTGGTATTGTAATGCGTATAGGTCGTGCATCCTCCGACATTAACTGTGATGGTGCCTTTTTCTTATCTGGTCTTGGTGGAAGTACCACTTTGACATTGTGGCTATGTTGATTATTTTCTTGTTCGTTTTCCATTTTTTATCCCACACCATTTCCTAAACTATTGTTTATTATTCACTTATCTTCGTATCCTTAATGATACAATATAATTGATATTTAGAGATATACAAATTTATAAGGCGTACATAAAATACACATTAATTCAATTTTCCCAACAAAGCCTTCGTTTCATGCCTTGATTCTATACATATTTTACTAATATCATACCACAAAGTCAACACAAATAACATTAGAATTCACACTCTCTATAAAATTTGGTTGGTTTTTGACCTATTTTTATGTGAATTATAGCAAATTTTATACATAAATCGACAAAAAATCTTCATATTACAACATGATTTTCGCTAAATGGATAGACCATAAACTAGTGTCATTTGTTTCAGAAATGGGCTAATGCTTTGGGTTAGATTTGACTCGTTTTTTAGTTTTATTTTATAATGAAAACTATTACAATTTTTCCAAATGTGTGCTATAGTAGATTGATATTTGTAGCATTGCAAAATTATGATTTATTTTCCACAATCATTCAATTATTTTTGTTTAGGAGATTTTAATTATGAACAATTCAGTGCTCTATTACAGTGTCGGTGCACTTTTATACTGTCCTGCAAATAGAAAAACAATCGTTGATTCTATCACACAGCAAAAATTTGGTACAAAATATTCACTTGCTCTGTGTCTGGAAGATACCATACGCGACGACTGCGTTACTGAGGCAGAACACATCCTTACCAATTCACTGTACGAATTAGCGAAACGGAGCGTGCAAAATGCATTTTATTTACCCAAAATCTTTGTGCGTGTGAGAAATGCTCACCAAATTGGGAGACTTTGCAAAGCCTTTAGAGAGCATATCTCACTTGTCACAGGTTTTATCCTCCCCAAGTTTTCACTTGAAAATGCAGATATCTATATACAAGAGATTCTTCATGCAAACGAACTCGCCAGCCAGCCAATATACACTATGCCTATTTTTGAAAGTCCTAGCATGATAGATCTGCGATATAGAACAGAAATTTTATATACATTGAAGGAAAAACTTGATCAGATTGAAGACAAAGTATTGAATATTAGAGTTGGTGGTAATGACCTCTGTCATGCATTTGGATTCCGCAGACATGATGATGAATCCATACACCAAATCCGTCCAATCGCTAATATTTTCTCCGATATTATCACTGTATATGGTCGAGATTATGTGATTTCTGGACCAGTTTGGGAATACTATCACAGCAGTAATTGGGAACGGGGATTATATCATGAAATTGCTGACGATAAGCTTTGTGGTTTTATTGGAAAGACAGTTATCTATCCCAATCAAATCTCTGTTGTTAATGAGGCATACAAAGTATCAAAACAGGACTATCAAGATGCATTAGCAATCCTAAATTGGGATAAAACTTCTCATTCTCTGGTAGCTGGCAGCGTTAGTAAAGGACGCATGAACGAATACAAAACGCACTCTAACTGGGCACTGCGCACCTTGCTCACAGCAGAATATTTTGGCGTCAAAAAAACGCAGCCCAGCAATAATGATTAAACCAATATAATAGACAGTTTTCTCTGTGTGTACTCTCCATGCAATATCCTTGTCAGACAATTTATTGCAGTTAAAACAACTTATGTCTCCGCCAATTTCTTAATAATACCACAGCATTTGTAATGTTTTAACGGATAATATTCTATTGGGACTTGTTTCTCCTCAGCAAGTCTTACAATATGATTTAACTCTGGATTCTGTCTATATTTTTCATCAATTAATACCTTCCAAGGAACACGCCTTAACAGCACACGTGTTGTCTCCCCAATTCCTGGTTTGATAAGATTAATATCATCCACATCAAACACTGTTGCAAGTATACGCACCTCGTCGATACCATAACCATTTTTCTTTTCCGTGTTGGATAACTTCTGCATCTGACAATTTTCTGTTGATATATTTTGCACTATAAAATGCTGTTCTATTGCTTGAATAAATTCATAGGATAAATCGGAATCGGCCAGTTCCCCATAATAAACTGCCCCATGAAAATCATGTGGGCCTATAATATCATCCCGCAGAAAAGTCCTGCTCACCAGTCCTGATATTGTACAATTTAAGCAAGAACTTGGAATTAAAATATCCTCATGTGTACCGCATAATTCTGTCACATTTGCAGGGTCCGCCAAAACTGCAATCTCTGCGGACACTCCCTCATAAGCCTTAATATCTTGGCGCAATTCTTTTAATATTGCCCCTTTTCCAATCCAACCATCCAAAAAGAGAAGCTGTTGTGGCTGAAATCGCTCAAGAAGATATCTCATAGCATTATCGTCAATTCCTCTCCCCTTTATAATCGAAATTGCATAGTGTGGAATATTCAATTGATATTTAAAACGCAAATAACGCTTCACCAAAATTCCAATTGGAATCCCTGCTCTTGCAAGAGATACAAGTACTACATTTTTTCCTCTTGTTTGTACAATCTTATCTGACAAGCATCCTACTGCTAAAGCGGTTGGCCTTGCATATGTTTCTAGTGCTTTTGTATACACCTCCATATATTTCTGGGTTGGAACGTATTCAATTGGAAGCATTTCACTGTAATGTGTTCCCGCCTGAATTAACCGCTCGCGCACCGCTGTAGGCTGTGGTTCCACTAAACCAGTAATATCCTTTAAAAGCAATATGACGTCTTCTTCCTTGTATGAACTTCTCATATAAATCCCCCTTTCTTGTTAAATTCTGCAAATTTGACAACTTTTTGTGCCGCTTTAGTAGCTTATTTCCTGTGTGTCACTCTAGTGGCATATCTCCTCTACACGGGTCTGTGTATAAATCGAGTAGGAAAGGTTTATCTTCCCTACTTGCGCACGACCCGTGCGCCGCTTTAGCGGCTTATTTCCTCTGCACGGGTCTGTGCATAAAAAATTTCCCTGACAAATCACTTTATCAGGGAAATCCTAGCAGCGCTACAAGGATTCGAACCTTGAACTGACGGAGTCAGAGTCCGTTGCCTTACCGTTTGGCGATAGCGCTAAATCTATTCTATTTATGCTCTGTCTGTAGCACGTTATTTAGTATATAACAAGATTTAAAAAAATACAAGTACTTTTTTAATTTTTTTTCATATTTTTCGTTTTCTTACAATATCAAGGTAAAATATGACACAGTTATTTTTCAACTTCGAGTTTTTCTTACATCCATTTTTGCATAAACCTTTTTTCAAGTATAAAAATTCTAAAACCAGACCCCCTTTACCTAAAACGTTCTGTCTATCAAAACGCAATAACCTATGGATTTTTAAATTTGTATTTCTATTCATGCATTTATTCTGTAAACAATGGTTTAAGGTATGTAAAAATAGAAAGCTGTGATATACTTCTTTTATAGGAGAATAAATATCTAAAAGCAAGCATAAGTATCTTCTGCAATATCACATAAATATTTGTATGTAAATACAGAAAGGAACTATTACTATTTCATAACAATTTCGTATTCAATATTATTTTGCAATAACGGAATAAAAGAAATACATTCAACAAAATCGGAGATAAAATTAAATGAAATTTATTTGGCTACTTATAATCATTTGTATTATTACATTATCAATCACAACAATTGTTGATGTGATTGTGATGGGCAGCTATGTACTAAAGCTTTCCACATCTTGCAGAATTTCGCAATATATGATTGATAAAGAAAACCGTATTGACCTACAAAATGGAAATGAATGCTCAGGATATGCTGCCGCGTATGTTTTGCGTCATTTCGGTATCTTTGCCACTGGAACAGAACTCTATCAAAAGATGCCTTTTAAGGCATCTGATGGATGTGTCCCTCCGAAAGGAATCAAAAAAGTGCTGGAAAGCTATGGTTTTTGTGTTAAATATTGCGCTGGAAATCTTAACGCACTAAAAAATGAAGTCAGCAAAGGAACCCCTATTATTGTTTTTATAAAAGTTAGAAAAGACAAGCGATGGCTGCATTTTATACCAGTTGTCGGATATGATGAACACAATCTATTTTTGGCGGAATCGGCATCGGGATACATTAATTGCAATGAAAAAACATACAACAGAAAAATTAGCCAAAAAGAATTTTTGACACTCTGGAATACTGCAATGCTAAAAATGCCTTTCTATGCACGCACTTTTTATATAGTAGAGCAGCGTACCCCTTCCCTATAAAAATCGAGCAGGGAAGATGCATCTTCCCCTACTTAGATGCTCGTGTGTATAAAAAACTTACAATACACTACAACAACATGAAATACCAAACACACTTAGCACTTCCATATATTATATTCAAATTCACAGATTTTTGTAAGAATGGAGATTTATATGAAATTCTGGAAAGAAAATCAATCACTAATGTGGAGACATCATTATGAAACTGTGTGCATCACACCTTGGGGCCAAAATGCTCTGCGCATCCGCGCGACAAAATTCCCAAATTTTACTGCAAATGATTGGGCTTTGGAAGAATCAATCCCCGATACTTCTGCTGATGTCTCTATTAAATTTGACAGTATAGAAAACAGGGAAACTGTCAACGCTTCCATCACTAATGGACGACTCTGTGTTAAAGTGGACTCTGTGGGTATTATGACTTTTTATCGTGACGAACAGAAAATTCTAAAAGAATATCACAGAGATTACGACCAGCCTACCTGCCGTGAAAGTAGATGCCTTAAAATTCGCGGGCGAGAATACAAACCGATTGTCGGTGGCGACTATATGATAAAACTGCGCTTTGAGAGCAACGACAAAGAAAAAGTTTATGGAATGGGACAGTATCAGCAACCCTATCTTGACTTGAAAGGATGTACTTTAGAGCTTGCACAGCGCAATTCCCAGACATCTATTCCATTTGCAGTATCTAATCTCGGCTATGGATTCCTATGGAATCATCCTGGCATTGGAAATGTAATGTTTGGCAAAAATTATACGGAGTGGGAAGCAAAAGCTACAAAGCAATTAGACTATTGGATTACTGTTGATGACAATCCAGCAAAAATTCTTGAAAATTACACAGAAGTAACTGGAAGAACACCTATGATTAACAAAGAACTTCTAGGACTCTGGCAATGCAAACTGCGTTATCGAACACAAGACGAAGTACTTGGAATCGCAAGAAAATACAAGGAACTTGGAATTTTGCTTGACGTGATTGTCATTGACTTTTTCCATTGGACAAGACAACTATTGGGACTATGGAATGGGGTGGTGGAAGTCTATTCACTGGACATCCTAATGAACTTTGGAGTTATGGCGAGGAAGCGTTTGATATTATGAAACAGCAGCTTAACTTACGTCTTTCTATCAAACCTTATATTGAAAAACTGATGCAGCAGGCAGCAAAAACAGGTGCTTCACTGCTGCGAACCATGTTTTTCGAGTTTCCTAATGATGCCTATTGCTGGGAGTTAGACGACCAATATATGTTTGGAAATCAATATCTAGTCGCACCAATACTACAGTTAGGTCAACGGGAACGTGAAGTCTATCTTCCTGCTGGCACATGGAAACATATTATAAATTGTCAAATTTACAAGGGTGAACAGACAATAGTCTGCCCTGCGCCATTAGACCAAATTCCAGTATTTGAGAGACAACTTTAATTTTTATTGAAAAAGTCGCTCCTATTCCTCTTGGGAAAACCCTGGGCAAACTCCCTTATCCGTGATGAGCAAAGGGCGCTTTACCAACATTCCATCTGTGGACAATAGCTGGTATTGCTCCTCCTCGCTCATTGTGGGCAGTTTATCTTTGAGTGCTTGTTCTTTGTACAAATTTCCACTTGTATTGAAAAAACGTTTTAATGGCAATCCACTCTTTTCATGCCATTGTTTTAGCTCCTCCGCAGTCGGATTTTCTTCTTTAATTGGGCGAACTTCTGCCTCATATCCAGCTTCCTTAACCCAATTTAATGCTTTTTTACAAGTGGTACATTTTTCATAACACAATATTATTGGTTTCATCACCTTTTCCTCCTAATCATCAATGCCAAACACAAATTCCAACTGGTCTTTCGCAGCATCTAATTTATCATCTAAAAGATCCAATTCCCGTTCTAATCTCTTGTACTCGTCTCTTGTCAAAGACTGCTTTTTATAGAGATATTCCAGCTCATCTTCATGCTGGTCAAGTAGATCGTCAATCTGTTTCTCCTCCTGTTTGAAAGCAAAAAATTGCTCCATATCCTGAGACACTGTTCCACTTGGTACTGCCGCGTTTGCTTTTGTCACAAACGCCTCCACCAAACTGCTTAAATCCGCCATCGTATTGGTTGTTTTTATGTCTGCGGAAACACTCTGCTGGTCTGATGATGCAGCACCACTTATGTCAGAGTTTACCGAATTATGATAAGTACCTTCATCATGCCCCGGTATATGACCATTTCCCACATTCGTATTATTTTGAGGTTGCTGATTGTTTCCCACATTTGTGTCATTTTGAAGTTGTTGACTATTTCCTACATTTGTATTATTTTGAGACTGCTGATTATTGTCTGCATCAGACGGAAACTGTGTATTGTTTGGTGTATTATTGTTTCCTTGACTCTGCACATTTTCATTCGTATTAACATCTGGCACAGCTTGCTCACTGTTGTCAGAAACAGCATCTAGCTGGCCTTGCACATCATTTGTTTCGGTGGCATACATTGTCCCTGATGCCAATAGTCGTTCCAAATCTGTTACCTGCTGTTCAAGATGTGCAATCTGTTCTTTCAGTGCCTCTGTCTCCTCACTATTTCCAGCATTTGATTGACACCCTGTCATCATAAACGCAGTTACAATTGCAATTATTGCTATCCTGTTTTTCATCTGATTCCTCCTTATTCTTTAAAATAGCCTCCCAGAGTCTATTTAGGACCAAAAATATTTTACTGTTCTTTAGAATTTGTTGAATATTTTTACGAATTATCTCATTATAGCATATCACGGCTAGAAACTGCAATCGAATCCATCATGTTTCATATGACAAATCCCATAACTTGTTACAACTCACACCAACGTCAGATTTTGCACCAATTTACGAACATTCGATGTGAATTGCAACAATGGATGCACACAAAATGCCTAAAAACAGGCATTTTGGCGCTGGATCCGACACCATGCAGCAAGTGCATGGCGCGGGTGTGAAACCATAGCTTTTCAATTGTACTTTTGCAAAATGTTTCAAAGTTCATCTCCATCTTTCTTTTTTATCCAGAATATGAAATCTCTATCAAATCAAATTTACTGAAGAATTTTCCAAAACATTTGGTAACAATGTATAAATTGCCCAAATCATTATACTTTATTAGTATAGCGTATTTCTTCACAAAAACGCAGTACAAATCATTGTCTTTTAGTCCTCAAGTAACCCCAATTCCCGCCGCCATCTATTATAATTATTTCTTCCGCCCGGAAATACATTTTGTGCACTCCAAAGTGAAGATTTTTTTAAATGCTTGTTTGCATACTTCAAATGAGAAAATAACATGTGCAATGCCCTGTCAATACCAGTTCGCTCTTGAAAAACAATAGTTTCTGGAAGCATTACATTTCCCACAGAAAGCATCTGAAGCTCCTTAATATCAACGTAATAGTACGTATAAAAGTTTCCAATCAGTTCATAACAACACAAACTATCCCCCGCAAAAAATAAACATGCAAAATTTCCTAAGCCTTGATGAAGCACAAGCGTTGAGTGGTAAGGTGAATACACTTTTTTCTTTAATCGCTTGACATATATCCCTTTTCCCTGAAACAAAAAATCTGCTGCAAAATAAGTATATCGCCCATTTAACGTCTCGTTCATCATTTGTACAATCTGCTCTGAAGTAAGTTCATTTCTAGAGAACTGTTGCATTATACCATCTTCACACACACGTACCCATACGACAAACTCCATGTCTACTTTTACATCTGCCACTAAATCAATTGGATTTTTTGCCTTGGATTTATTCTCTAAATACTTCTGGAAATTTTCGTAATCATCATGAAAATAATCATTGTAAAGACACACTTGATTAGAAGGATATACCTCCTGAACCGTTCTACTAGAATCATTGAGGCTTTCTAATTCATCATCCGAATCTTCCCACGTCGTATCATCAAAATCTGGGAATTTAAATCCAAGCGCTTCTAAAAAATCCACCACCTCCCATGCGTCTCCCATTTCGTCTTTCCAAAAATAAAGATGCTTTGACAAGGATTCTGCTGAACAGCCAAACTCCTTTGCCAATAGTGCTGCATTTCCGCGCCACTGATCCCATTCCTCCTCTGCAATTGGTTCAAAACAATCTGGTACAGTCGAAAATTTATCCAATTCCATCCCATTCTTGTACAGATAATAGTCCCAAAAACTATCATCATAAATAGAACATACCATTACTGGTCCTTCTAACTTTTGTGATAACACTTTTGCAAACTTGTCATCTGCATAACAATATTCATTAAAGCTAAGGATATTCCCACCTTCACAATCGCAAAGTTCACATTCCTCTAGCAGAATGAAAAACACATTTTCCCCTGCTGCAAGTTCTTTGACAATTTCCCAAACATCCACATTATGCTGTTTCTTAAAAACTGCCACATTCCAAAATACACCCATAGTTTCCTCCTTTACACCAGTTTACAGCTTTTTAAAATTTACTCGATTTGCTGTTTAAAATATAATAAATATGCACTTTATTGCCCACAAAACTGCTGCTTCTTTACAATCTCGTATTTCATACAATCATTTATTTCTATAAGGAATTATAGCTATCCTCCATACAATTCCCAGAGCGGTCTCGGAAACTCTTTAAGCCCGAATTTCCGCTCTTTTTTCATGTTC
>ERZ778515.557-NODE-557-length-31909-cov-6.307779_pt1 | contig 31909 bp, 23 predicted proteins | sample MGYA00510343_ERZ778515 | MGnify/ENA primary metagenome ERZ778515 (study PRJEB29527, sample SAMN07138965) | mouse gut metagenome | material: feces | host: mouse | place: China:Nanjing | collected 2016-01-25 ...
TGACTCTTTGATTTATGCGCATCAAAAGTGACAACTTTTTCTAGTTCAAGTCACTATAGTCAATAATACGGTAAATCAAGCTTAATCGTCTTGGTAGCCTCTTCCTTTTTAGCATCAACAACCTTTGCATACACTTGAGTTGTACGGACATTCGTATGACCAAGCATTTTGCTAACAGTATAAATGTCTGTTCCTCCGGCGAGTTGCAGGGTTGCATACGAGTGCCTAAAACAATGGTAGGTGATGTGCTTCGTTATTCCGGCTTCTGCAACCCATTTCTTTATCGGACGGTTAATCCATGACGGGTCTGGCAGTCCGCCAAAAACTAATTGTTCGCCGTCCTTCCTTTCACCACATAATTGAAATGCTTGTTCGGATATAGGCATATACTCAACGCCTTTGGTCTTTTGCTGAGTAAAGTTCAAACGGTAACCACCATTGAATACCTCTATCTCTGACCACTTCAACTTTTGAATGTCACAATGACGAAGCCCGGTAAGTGCAGAAAAGAGGGCGGCACGCTTCAACAACGGGTCGCATGGAGTTTGAGCCAGCGGTTCAGTTCTTCAATGGTCAAGTATTCCCTACGGCTTTCTTGACCTTGAATACCCCTGATCTTTGCCCCAATATCAACCGTCAAATAGCCGTCAATGAAAGCCTGCTTCAATGCAGCCTTGAATATGGAGAAATAAGTGGATGCCGTATTTTGCGAGATGACACCTTTCTTGCCTCCTCCCTGTGGGGCGTTCAATAGGAACATACGGAATGATTCTATCAGCTTCAAGTCAATCTGTGAGAAAAGGATGGTATCTCCTTTCGCAAAGATTTTCAACAATTCATGTACACGCTTCCAGTTGATGATAATGGAATCGGAGCTATGGGCGTGGCGTAACCGTTGCACATGGTCGAAGTAGTCTATGAAGTTGCAACGTGAACGCTCTAGCTGCTCTGCCTGTTCTGCATCCGTTTCAGAATAAAGCGAAGCGTTATCGTATTCCTTTTGGCGCAGGCTCCTCACCTTGTCGGCATAGATACACGATTCTTGGTCTAATTGAGATTTGCATTGGATGATGCCGTTCAAGTCACGCTTTAGCTTATAAGTGGTCTTGCCGTCTTTGTCGGTTCGGGCATTCCGCGACTTATCCCATATGGGAGTGGTTATAGTACGGCTCAGATATTCACGCACTCTTTGGGGAGTGGGTTTGTCTGCTTGGAAAACCGGATAAGCTTCAACATACAGGTACCATTCCTCGCGGTATTCCGATTTGCGGAGTTTTACTGAAACTCGTGTATTGGCCAACGCTTTCTTCATTGCTTCATCCCTTTATATAGGTTATCAATTTCTTTCTTGGGCACATAAACGAAGTTACCTATCTGCCGGGTAGGGATAGAGTATTTACGGATATGTAGATAGACCGTACTGTCTTCTAAATGAAACTTCTTGGATATTTCGCCGATAGTATAACAGTCTTTAGGCTCCAAGCTATATAGTTTTGCAACGGGTTTGGGTTTTGTCAGAGCTTTCTTTCGTAGCGGATAGAGTTTCAGCAGTTCTTCTTTGCTGACACGGATTTGGTTAGTTCCAAGATTTATGTGCGAAATAGTCCCTTTATGTATCAGACGATACAGCGTATCTTTGCTGATGCCGAACATGGCATAAGCTTCCGACACCTTGATGTAATCTTGGTGCTTCGGGATGCTCTTTACAATTTCATCCAATCGCTGATTCCGCTTCTCTTCGTCTTTCCTGCGCTTATAGGCAATGTTGGAACAGCGTTTGGAGCAATACCACGATTCTATGGTCTTGGCGATGAACTCCTGACCACACACCTGGCATTTGCGCTTTATCTCGAACTTTGCTGCTGGCATAATGCTGATTTTTACTTGTTTGCATTCAATCCGTTTATATTTTGTCGCAGATTTCCGACTTTCTTATCGCGGCACAAATATGGTACAAATATACAATAAAAATCCGAGAAACAAGCAAATCCATCAGAAAGTGTTAAAAATAAAGTAGGGTGTAACTCATTGAGCTACACCCTACTTCTCTATCGTTAGTTATCGTTGTTTACCGATACTTACTTCACTTCCTCAAAGTCGGCATCCTGAATATCCTCGCCTGTCTTGCCTGCATCATTGGGCTGCTGTGCTCCGGCACCTGCACCGTTGAAGCCAGCTCCAGCACCTGCACCCGGCTGCGCACCCTGTGCACCCTGATACATCTGTGCGCTTGCAGCCTGCATCACGTTGTTAAGGTTTGCCGTGGCAGCGTCTATCGCAGCTATGTCACCGCTCTTGTGAGCATCCTTGAGCTGCTGGAGAGCAGACTCGATACCGGGCTTCTGGTCGGCAGGAATCTTGTCGCCATTGTCCTTCAGGAAGTTCTCCGTGGTGAAAATCATAGAGTCTGCCTGATTCATCTTGTCGATGCGCTCACGCTCCTTCTTGTCGTTCTCGGCGTTCTGCTCAGCCTCTGCCTTCATGCGGTCAATCTCTTCCTTGCTCAGTCCGGAAGAAGCCTCGATGCGTATTGCCTGCTCCTTGCCCGTAGCCTTGTCTTTTGCCGATACCTTGAGGATACCGTTGGCATCGATGTCGAACGTCACCTCTATCTGAGGAACACCGCGGCGCGCCGGAGCAATGCCTGTAAGGTTGAACTGACCGATGCTCTTGTTCTGTGCAGCCATGGGACGCTCGCCCTGCAATACGTGGATTGTAACCTCTGTCTGGTTGTCGGCTGCTGTAGAGAACACCTCGCTCTTCTTGCACGGAATTGTCGTGTTGCTCTCAATGAGCTTTGTCATCACGCCGCCCATTGTCTCGATACCGAGTGTAAGCGGGGTCACGTCGAGCAGCACTATGTCGCCCACACCGCCTTCCTTGTTGAGGATTGCGCCCTGTATAGATGCACCGACAGCCACAACCTCATCGGGGTTGACACCCTTTGAAGGCTCTTTGCCGAAGTAGTTCTTTACAAGTGTCTGCACAGCAGGTATACGGCTTGAACCGCCCACGAGGATAACCTCGTCAATGTCTGCCGTGGACAGCTTCGCATCGCGCATCGCATTCTGACACGGAACAAGACATGCCTGTATCAGACCGTGAGCCAGCTGCTCGAACTTTGCACGTGTAAGCGTCTTCACAAGGTGCTTTGGCACACCGCCAACGGGCATGATGTAAGGCAGGTTTATCTCTGTAGAAGTAGAACTTGAAAGCTCTATCTTTGCCTTCTCGGCAGCCTCCTTCAGGCGCTGCATTGCCATGGGGTCGGCAGAAAGGTCTGCACCCTCGTCGTTCTTGAACTCCTGTACGAGCCAGTCGATTATGACCTGATCGAAGTCGTCGCCGCCAAGGTGTGTGTCACCGTTTGTAGAGAGCACTTCGAACACGCCGCCGCCGAACTCGAGGATTGAGATATCGAATGTACCGCCACCGAGGTCGAACACTGCAATCTTCATATCCTTGTTAGCCTTGTCAACACCGTATGCCAGCGCAGCGGCCGTAGGCTCATTGACGATACGGCGCACGTTGAGTCCTGCAATCTGTCCAGCCTCCTTCGTAGCCTGACGCTGTGAGTCGCTGAAATATGCCGGAACGGTGATGACTGCATCCGTAACCTCCTGTCCGAGATAGTCTTCTGCGGTCTTCTTCATCTTTTGGAGAACCATTGCCGATATCTCCTGCGGAGTGTACATGCGGTCGTCTATCTTCACACGCGGAGTGTTGTTGTCGCCCCTTACCACATCGAAGGGCACACGTGCGATTTCTTTCTGAGTCTGGTCAAATGTCTCACCCATGAAGCGCTTTATCGAATATATTGTCTTCTTGGGGTTTGTAATTGCCTGACGCTTTGCGGGGTCTCCGACCTTACGCTCTCCGTCGTCGACAAATCCGACAACAGAAGGCGTCGTACGCTTGCCCTCACTGTTTGTTATCACTACCGGTTCGTTGCCCTCGAAAACGGCAACGCATGAGTTTGTAGTTCCTAAGTCGATTCCAATAATCTTTCCCATAATCTTTATTTTTTATTATTATTATTCTGTTTTATCTTCGGACTTGCGTCCACAGAATATACAACAAAGGATGTGCCAATGGCAGAAAGGGTGTCACAGGCATGACATTTTGACACATTCACGACATTACCTGCAAACCGGTAACGCACGTTTTACCGCATATACACACATATTATATTAGTAATGGTATAAACATGCCTCGGTATGTATACCGGACAACCGTATGCACACGGTGCCAAACAGAATGTCAACGCCACATTGCATAGCACGTTCCGCAGTTCACTGCCATGCGCAGGGAATATACCCCGGCACCGTCACAAGCTACATCCATCGAGCGTCCGTCAGGAAGATAGGCGTGTATCGTACCGTCGGCATTAAACTTGAAAAGTTCCTTGCTGACGCCATTTCCCTCAACCGACCATGTGTCAGTCTTCTTGTCATACCTGAAATAGCTTATCTTTCCGTCGGGAGACGTTATCTCATAACCGTCCTCCAGTGTCTTCACTGCATACATCAGTCCGTCGGTTCCTTCCACCTTACGTGTCTTTCCGATGTCCGCCCTGACCGGATTCTTACCGCTCCAAAACTCTATCGTATTGAGCACCAGCACGTCTGCCACACCGCAAACAGCATAAGCAGGAGAAATAAGGATAAAAATAAGTTCGTTAAGAAACTTGTTTCCAGTAGCCTGTTTGTTCCATGCCGCCAGCTTGTTGAACAGTCTGAACGAACCTACACATGACACGAGCATCGAGCCTGACAGCAACAGACAGGCAACAGATGTAAAGCTTTTCTTCTTCATATCTTCCCTTTATTTTTATTATTAACAGATAGTTCACTGGCGGAACACCTCTCCGCCGCATGCAAATATAGCGGCTTTTAAAAGTCTGGAATGGCATGAAAGCGTTAAATAAAGCAACCGCCGAGTTAAACATCATTTATGGAAACGGGGAATAAACATAAGTTAAGCAAATCCACAAGGCATATAATCTTACGTGATACATCCACGATATCCAGTCATGTTGCCATGCCGCCTATTTCATTCATGCAACAGTTAAATTGTTGCTATCCCTGCATTTTACAATAACAATTCCCGTTTCCACATTCTATTAATGCCTATTTTCAACTCCTTACATATAAATCATTCTTCATATTTATTCTGATGCTTTATTCTCAAAATACATATTATTTACGCAAATAAACATATAGATATGTTAAACGGGATACTACATAAACGTAAGTTAGATGAATTTATCTTTCTTGTTATACTACAAACCGCCCGAACGTAAGAACGTAAGAGAAAGTTGATTAATAACTTACAGAGTTGATACAATTAGTCGAACTCACGTTAAATAAAGTATATTTGAGTTCGGCATAAGACAATCTGCAAGCGTCATCCTCCGGTAGGGACTTTTTCTTGTAAATGTCCGTGTCTCATCCCGCTTAAAGCTGTTTTTATGTGTTGTTTTTACGGACATTTACAAGAAAAAGTCCCTACCGAAGGATGGATTTATAACTTGCTTATGTCGGACTCACGTTATATTTATATGACTAATCAAAAGTTTCATTACGGACGGCAGAGAGCCTCGCAGACGCGGTCTTGAAAGTTCCGCCCCGACGACGAATGCCTTATACCCATGTTTATTATAGAGAAACACAGGACGTGACCGTTGGCAGCCGTGCAGTATCCCGCAAGTGCGCTTACGCCTGTCACGGTTCCCGTCTTAGCCTTTACGTTCTCGTGTGCATATCCGCGACGCATGCGCTTGGCAAGCGTGCCGTCGACACCAGCTATGGGCATGGTGGGCAGAAGAGCGTCGTATATTTCCTTGTCGGCATAGGCATAGCGGAGGAACCTTACTTCCATGTGCGGCGATACATAGTTGTATAGTGACAGCCCGCTGCCGTCGGCAACATAATAATGTGAGGGCTTCAAGCCCAGTTTTGAGACAAGACGGTTTACCGCCTGTCTTCCGTGACGTGCCGATATGACACGGGAACCGCCTGTATCCGCCGCCAGCTGATAGAACATCGATTCGGCATAGAGATTGTCGCTCCGTTTCATCATGCGCTTCATTATGTCGCCCAACAAACGCTCCTTGCGGCATATCTCACGTGCACCGTATGGCGTACGCCCCTCTCTAAGTTCCCCGCCGATATATATGCCTTCCTTTTCAAGTCTTGCCTTGAAGCGCTTTGCAAACTCATCTTTCCTGTTTATAAGCAGCGGGGAGAGCACAGGGTTGTCGTCATCCCAGCACCAGCCCTCGCCAAGGCGGTCACTGTCCTTCATTGTCAGGTCTGCGTAGATGTCACCCCTTATTGTGTCTATACCCAACTGCTTTACGGCTTCCACAAACATGTCCATGTCTGCATTGCCAAAGGCAGGGTCGAAACCGCCCTTGCAATAAACGTCGCCGTTTAATGCCGTACTGTCCATGTCGCCTTTATAGTGCAGCGATGTGACATATTTATACGAACTGCCCAGACGGTCGAGAGCCGTCACGGCAACAATCATCTTCATGGTGCTTGCCGGCCGCATCAGCTGCCTTTCATTATATCTGTATATTGCCGAGTCGGCTGTGAGGTCGTAAATCTCCATTCCCACGGTCGACGTGGTGAATATGCTGCTTTCCATAAGTTTGTCTATACGTGCCTGTATGTTAAGAGGCCATGGCAGCTCACGGTCTTCCCCAATATTCTCCGTGGTATCTGCTGTAACCGTATCCGCCTCTTCATAATCCTCCACCTGCCTTATGTCCTGTGCACCTGTCCTGATGAAAGAAAACATGAAAACAACCCCGAAAACAGCAGATATTATCCCTTTTCTGTAAAATATATTGCCCATCATGCTTACAAAATTAAGCATTTTATTCCATAAAAATGATAATATCCATAGCATAAAGAGTTCCGGCACCCATGCTTATTGCATAGATGCCGGAATTCTTTATGCTATGGAGCAGTGGCTTTATCACCACTCGCTACCCCAAAGATCACTGCTATTGTCTTCTTTTCCTTCAAGTTCATGCCCTGGCTCCTGAATATCAGGATTGCTACCACTCTGCCCAGGTCTGTTTGGATCTGTTTGTGAGAAATCCATTAATGCAGATTCAATCTCGACTTCAACGACAGTTATTATCGGCTTTATATATTCTTTTCTATTCATAATAGATATATATTACTTGATTATTTAACAACCACTTTCTTGCCATTCACAATATATATTCCACCAGACACAGGTATTGAAGTAGAACCTGCCTCTACTGTTGCAGACTTAACAAGACTACCTCCCACTGTATATACATTTACTTTCTGTGCTTTACCGGTAGTAATGTTAATAGTGTTAATACCACCTTTTACGCTGAAAGCGTTACTATCAGCACCTTTAACCGTATCAATACCTGTTGTGCCTCCACCTTCTACGACATTTCCGTTTTCATCCAAAAGTCCAATCCTGAACTCTTTTGCCTGCGCGGAATTATCTGTTACAGCAGTTCTTACATAGGTTCTAAATGCCTTACAGTTTGCATCTGTTGCCATTGGACGGAATACACCACCAGAGAAACCATATAATTTATACTGGCTTACAGGAGCCAGTACACTGGCATTAGTTGCCGCATAAAGTCCAAGGAACTCTGCGCCTGCACCTTGTTTTGACGGAGCGACGGCATAAATATCTTTGCTGCCTGTCGCTGATATTTCCTTGTTCTCAAGAGATGCAAAAACTTTTCCGTCAGCCTGTGAGGGTTTGCCGTCCTTAAATTTCAATACATAAGGCTCATTTGCTGCCATAGAGCCGTTCTGATATTGGAACCAATATGTATTTGTATTAACATCTACATCATTAAACTGCATTATCTTATCTATTCCAAGAGCTGCATATTCTGTAGCTGTAAGAGAAAACGGAAGACAAGTAGTAGCCATATCCGAAGCAGAAAATGCACGATCGTAAGAAAGCTTTACAGCGGTAAATCCTGCTGGAATGAACAAAGCATCATCATTTTCCTCAGACGTAGCATCTTCAAGAACAGCATTTGCACATTTCCCATTTACTACGATATTCTTCCCATTTGTAAACGCTTCAGCTTCAATATCTGTATCCTGTACATAAACAAACGTATTTTTCTTTCCAACCGTAGGATTATAAGATAAATTCCCGTTCACTACATTTGCATAGAAAACAGTCTGCTCTTTTGACTTGGCATCAGTATATTGTACTTTATACACAATGTTATCTGCCATTTTTTTGTCAAGAACACCAAAAGTTCCATCTGCATTTATTGAAAGACCAAAAGAGGAACGAAGCTTGTAGCCTAAGTCCATATTCAGTACGTTTGTAGTACGTATGCCACTCTCATCATATATATTATACGAAGTCTTATTTGCTGTCTCAAAACTTGTTGTTATACGACCGGTGTTTGTAACGGCAAATGTTCCATTCTCTATACCAAGGTTCATGATAGTACCCTGATTGATGGCAAACAGATTACCTGCTGTTTCATTGGGATAAACTATTTTATAACCATTACCATTTATCACATAGTCTGACCCCCAAGTACCCAATGTAAATGTTGGAGAAGATGCCTCAATTGTAACATTACTGCCTAATACGATGTTCTTATATTCGGCAGCTGCGCTTATCTTCGCTTTATAATCATCAACAATTTTTTGTTGTTCGTCTATCTCCTTTTGCTTTGCAGCCAAAGCCTCCGTATTAGGAACAGCCTGTATTTCTGTACCTGCCGGCATCTGAGACTGAAGAGTATTAAGCTTTCTCAACAAAGCTGCAGTAGTTGATATACCACTCTCTGAATCTACTCCATAAGAAGTTTCTGTTTCTCCTTTAGAATAGAATGCCACAACCATATAGACTGCACCATCTTCAAGTTCTTCAAGTGCAGAATTTGCCCATAATTTCTTATACGATAAATCGCCGTCTGCTGCAGAAGAAACCTTGCTAAAGCCGTCATAAGCAGCAGTGCGTATATAGAGAGTCCCGTCTTTTTCCAACTTATAATAAAGTTCTTTTATTTCCCCTGTATATCCGGATCTTGTCGCATCATAAAAAGCTTTTATGGCATCTTTTTCATCATATCCGTAACGCACATTTTCATTTTTTGTTGCAGGAATCGCCGAATACTGTAAACGTAAACTCTGCAATTCTGCTTCTGCAGCATTAATTTCCTCATTGGCTCTTACAGAAGCATCAAGTGCAGACTTTGCAGCCCGTAAACCAGAGAAGTCTGTTATAATCTTCTGCGCATACCCCTCCCCTGTCACACCGAGCAGCATGGCCAATCCTAAAAAGTAACTTTTTTTCATATTGAACCTATTACTTGATTATTTGATTAATTATTAATATATTACTTATTTACTACATTTAAAATCGGGTGCAAAGATACTAATATACTTTTATTGATTGTATATCAGACAGTTAAAAATGTGTTAATAAAATATAAAACATACACTTGTATATTGATTTGCCATACTCTAAAAAGGATAAAAGCATCGCTAATCAAATAAACAAGAAAGGCAGACTCCTTTTATTTAACGTGAGTCCGGCATAAAACAATCCGTACGAACGAAGGGATGTATCATTCATCAAACCCAAATTATAACAACAGATACTCCCTTACTTCGCAACGGGATATTAATTACCCTGCAAGGAAGCATTTATTACCGTGCAAGGAGATATTAAATACCATGTAACGAAGTATTAATTGCAGTATAAGGAAGCATCCGTTGTCAGGTAAGGAAGCATTAATTGCAAGGTAACTAATACTCCGTTACAATGTAAGAAAAGGTATATTGCGGGTAAAAATATAATCTTTTCCGGAATGAGGATATAAAAAATTCCGCATCCCCGAAGAGCGGAATGCGGAATAACAGTTAAATCAGAGAACTACAACAGGCTGTGCCTGCTCATAAAGTTGCCATGGCTATGACGTCAGGGCTGCGGCTCTTCCGCGGCATTGCCCGTCACCACGGCGTTTTTTGGAAGCTCTGCCACGGTGCAACGGCTAAGCAGGTCGCAGACACGGGTGTTTGTTTTCTTGTCCTTATAGGTCTCGGGCATGAAGTTGACGTGCATGCCGCGCACGTTCTTCTGTGCGTTGAACTCCTTCGCCGAGGCGGCTGCCTTGGTCTTCAGACCTATCTTAAACGAGCCGAGACCGTCTATCTTCACACGTTTGGAGTCCTGCATGGCGCGTGTCATAGTGGGTACCAACTCTCGGAGTACGGCTTCGATGTCCGACCGCTTCACGGTACAGTTCTCCTGCATTATCTCCGCCAGCTGGCGGGTTGTCATTGTTTCGGTCACCACTGCGCGTGCATACCATTTCCTGTAACCGCTTGCCGACTTGTTGTTATTCTGATATAAACGATAAAATACTGCCATAATTCTTAATCTTTTAATTGTTAATAAATTGTTTTGTTGTTTCTCTTGTCTGACAATCCTCGTCAGGATTGCAGGGTACCCTTATGTTCGACGGTGCAAAGATAATACAAATGACATTACATGTCAAGCCTGAATGCGATACACTATGCGATACACTTGTGCATACACAATGCGATACACCGCCACGAAACGAGGTCCGGCTACGGCTGTTTACGGCATTATTGTGCTGATATACAGACAAAAACATTATCTTTGCAGAATGAAGAACTTAATTTTACTGATGACGTTTCTTGCGGCAGCGGCATGTACCGGCAACGGCAGCCGCACGGGAAACGACGATGACAGGGAGGCTTACAAGTGTCTCGAAGAGGCGAACAGACTGAATGAGAAGGAAGAGCACGACTCGGCAAGAGCCGTGCTTGCACGCGGGCTGGGCTATGAAAACGCCGCCGACAGCACCAAGGGCATGCTCAACGCAGAGATGTCTGCCGCATATACACTGAGCGGAAACATGGACAAGGCTCTGGAATACGGGAGGAAAGCCATGGAGATGTGCCGCGACAATGTGGAGATGTACGTCATATTGTGCGGAAACACGGGTATTGTATACAGGCGGTCGGGCATGAACGACTCTGCCGCGACGTGCTACAAGGAGGGTGTTGAGGCGGCACAGCGGAGCGGATATGACGAAGGTCTGGCTTATCTGTACAACAACCTGTCCGTGCTGTATTATGAAATGGAACGCTACGACGAGGGCATCGGATACTCGATAAAAGCGAAGGAATGTGCAGAAAGGTCCGGCGACGGGATTGAATGTCTCTCGGCAATGGCAAACGAGGGCATAGGGTATGCCAAGAAAGGAGACGACAGGCGTGCCGCCGCGCTTCTGAAGACGGTATTCGGAAAGGCGGAGAGCATGAACAGCACGCCGCTGAAGCTGAAGGTGATAAACTATCTGCTAAGCGCATGCCGCAAGCTGGGAGACGAAAAGTCAACCGACTTTTATCTTGCCAGGGGCGAGAAGATAGCCGCAGAGGTGCCGGAAACGAACATCGCCGTAGCGGGAATAATGGAATCGAAAATGCAGACACAGCTGGACCGCGGCAAATACCGCGAGGCACTTGCCACGGCAAAACAGCTCGAAGCAATAAAGGCGTTCCATGCCGTGCCTCTCTACAAGCTGCGCATGGCAGAGGCGCAATGCCACGCCGGACTTGGCAACCACCGCGAGGCATACAGGCTGGAGCATGAGGCGGTGGCGATGCAGGACAGTGTGCGCAACGGGGAAGTGGAGAAACAGTTGTCGGAATATTCCGTGCGCTTCAAGACACAGGAGAAGGAACTGGAGATAAGCCGCCTGCAACGGGAAAAGAGCGCCGAACGGGCGCGCATGCTGGCTGTGGTTGCCGTTCTGACGGCAGTTGCGGCAGCACTCATAACAGCACTGCTGTGGACAAGACACCGCAGGAAGGCACGGAGGCAACAGACGGAAATAGACATGGCGCGCAAATACATAGACGGCATGGAGGCGGAACGGGCACGGCTGGCACGCGAGCTGCACGACGGAGCATGCAACGACCTTCTTGCCTTGGGCATGGACATCAGGAGCGGCAACACGGGCATGGACGAAATGGCAGACCGCGTGCAGACAATGCGCACATCGCTGCGCCGCATCTCCCACGAGCTTATGCCGCCGTCGTTCAGGTATGCTTCGATAGACGAGATTGCCGCAGACTATCTGACGCACCTTGTTAAACCGGACAACATGCACATAGAATACAGCCTGAGGGGTGAAGGCTGGGGCAACATTCCAGACAGCGTGTCCTATCAGCTCTACCGCATAATGCAGGAGGCGGTGAGCAACGTGATACGCCACTCGGCATGCACAAAGGCGGAGTTAGAGATGACATGCGACGGAACGCACATATCACTCTCCGTGACCGACAACGGAAACGGTGGAGGCACGGACGGAAACAACGGAAAAGGAATAAGTTCGATGCGCGACAGGGCTGACAGCATAGGGGCGCAGTTTGAGTGGAAATCCGACAGCAGGGGTACGCGCATAAAAGTATGTATTTAGGCGCACAGAAGCCTTGAAGCCCCTACCGTTAGCCGTAGTTTTGCGATAACATCCTGCTTTATTGAGCGCATTTTTTTGATAATGAGGAATGAAATGTTTAATTTTGAACTGAAAAGTAATATAGTGGAAATCCTTACTACAAAAAACAAGCAGTGTACCATAAAATAAAGCAGACAGGCGAAGTTGACATATTGGTAATAGAAGACCATCAGATTGTGCTGCTGGGTCTGAGCACATTACTGTCGACATGCGACGGCATAAGGCGCATAGACAAGGCAACGACAGCCGTCGAAGCAATATCCCTCGCAAGGGAGCATGCCTTCGACATTGTCATCATAGACGTTGAACTGCCGGACATGTCGGGCTTTGACCTTTTGGACAGGCTGCGCGAGATAAGTCCCGACGTGTCGGTGATATTCCATTCCATGCACGAGGAGTTTTGGATAATAAAGCGCATGATGAACAGCGGCGCCGATGCCATAGTGCTCAAGAGCGACGACATAGGCGAACTGAGGAAAGCCGTAGAGCGCGTGGTGTCGGGCGACAGCTATTACAGCAGCAGGTACGAGGAGTATTGCCGCGAATATGAGAAGCAGCAGATACTGACGGAAAGGGAACTGGACGTGCTGAGAGCCATTGCCGAGGGAAAGAAAACGGCAGAAATAGCCGCACAGCTGTTTGTATCGAACAACACCGTGGAGTTCCACCGCAAACGGCTGCTGCGCAAGCTGGGGGCTTCGAACATGGCTGAACTTATAAAGAAAGCCATGGAACGGGGATTTATGCGGCCATAAATATAAAGGCACGAAGCATCATGAAACATCTTTACATGCTTTACCACTGAGACTCAGGAATATAAAAAAATCAAACAAAAAAAGAATTATGAAGAAGCAAATAACTCTTGTCATCATGGCATTGATAATATCATGCAGTGCCGAAGCCCAATTCATAAAGAAACTGGAAAAGGCTCTCCAAAAAGCCAACAGTGCCCTGAACAGCGTATCAGGACAGACAGGCAGCAACCCCGGCTCAAACAAAACGGGATATATAACATATCAGGAGGAGCCTTCGTTTGTAAACAGCTGGGGAGCAATGGAATTTATCAAGGCTGTGGGCAACTCGGAAAATGGCGCGATACAGGTGATAATACGCATAAAGACAAAAAGCGGGAAGCACTACAGCGTAAAGGCTGACAAGGTTTACGGTCCGAACGGTGAGAAACTTGTGGAAAACAAGAACTGGACGCGCGGGGAATGGACGCTGAAAGATGCCGCAAACGGAATATACGTAAGTCCGGTGTGGGTGGTTCCGACAACATACAAGAGCCTCAGCCATATATGCGTGGTTACGTATCTGCAGGACATTTGGGCGGATATTCACAACATACCGATAGAATGGCAGAAGCCCGCGTCAGGCGGCACAAGCCTGCCGGCGATATCCCAGAAGAGCTTCGGAAGCGTCAGGATAGGCATGAGACTTCAGAATGTGCCCAAGACCATGCGTGGTGTATATACAAGGGTACAGGAAAGCGGATACGGATGTGACGGTACGCAGTATGAATGCTATGACGGTGACGACAACGTGCTGACAGTGGCAGACAGCGACGGAGACAACATAGTAGACGAGATGACAGTGTTCAAGCAGGGCGTGAAGATAGAAGGCACACCTATTTATATAGGAATGCCCCTGAGCAGCCTCAGAGCCGTTAAGGGAATAAGACGGCTTAACAACGGCAGCGACTATTACAAGTATGGCAACTACGAGATATATCTGTCGGAGAACAACACGGCATACATGGTGGTTATAAGATAAGCCGCAGACATCTGCGGCTTTAAGCATTGCAGCAGACCGCAGCAGTTCACGCCCCAGCCATAAAAATGACAAAAAGTTTTGAACTACGGGCAATTTGTATTACCTTTGCATCACGGTTCCGTAGCTTAGCTGAATAGAGCGTCAGATTCCGGTTCTGAAGGTCGTGGGTTTGAATCCCACCGGAATCACACCACAGGCAGGCGGAAATCCTTTGTAACAGAAGGGTTTCCGCCTGCGGCGCTATATACCGGCGGTAAAGGGACTTGCATGTATACCTTTTATTATTATTAAACATTGTCCTTTTAAAAATAAATATTATCTTTGCATAAAGATAAGCCTTGCCACGGCAACTTGAAACGGGCTTTATCAATTATCATAACAAATCAATTACTATCATGGACATTACTGAGAGATTTTTAAACTACGTGAAGTTTGACACACAATCTTCCGAAGAGAGCGAAAGCGTGCCAAGTACTCCCAAACAAATTGTATTTGCCAAGTATCTTAAGGATGAACTGAAAGACGAGGGCTTTGACGATGTGGAGATGGACGAAATGGGATATGTCTATGCAACTCTAAAGTCAAATGTTAAGAAGGATGTACCTACGATAGGTTTTATAAGCCATTACGACACTTCACCCGATTGCAGCGGTGCAAATATCAAGCCGAGCATCGTGAAAAATTATGACGGAACGGACATTGAACTGTCACCGGGAATAATATCATCGCCAAAGAAATTTCCGGAACTTCTGGCTCATATAGGCGAAGATCTGATAGTCACCGACGGACATACCCTGCTCGGAGCAGACGACAAGGCGGGCATAGCCGAGATTGTACAGGCTATGTGCTGGCTCCGCGACCACAAGGAAATAAAGCACGGCGACATACGCATTGCGTTCAATCCCGACGAGGAAATAGGTATGGGAGCACACCATTTCGATGTAGAGAAGTTCGGTTGTGAATGGGCATACACTATGGACGGCGGCGATTTGGGCGACCTCGAGTTTGAAAACTTCAACGCCGCATCTGCAAAGATAAATATCAAGGGCATGAGCGTTCATCCCGGATATGCCAAGGGAAAGATGATCAACGCGAACCGTCTTGCTGCCGAATTTGCCGGAATGCTGCCCGCAGACGAGACTCCTGAGACCACCGAAGGGTATCAGGGCTTCTATCATCTGTTGGGAATTGAGTCGAACATCGAAAGTGCAAAGATGTCTTATATCATACGCGACCACGACCGTGAAAGATTTGAAGAGCGCAAAAGCTTCATCAAGGAATGTGTCAGGGAAATGAATAATAAATACGGCGAAGGCACGGTGAGCGCAGATGTAAAGGATCAGTACTACAACATGAAAGAGAAAATTGATCCTAACATGCACGTAATAGATATCGTACTGAAAGCCATGCAGGCATGCGACGTGCCGCCGAAGGTTGAGCCTATACGCGGCGGAACCGACGGGGCACAGCTGTCGTTCAAGAGTCTTCCGTGCCCGAACATATTCGCCGGCGGCGTGAACTTCCACGGACCGTTCGAGTTTGTGTCCATTCAGGTAATGGAAAAGGCTATGCAGGTAATCGTGAAAATATGCGAGCTTACAGCCGAATATAATGACTGAAGAATTACGAATTACGAGTTTTGAGTTACGGGTTGTCGCATTTCATGCGATGCCGAGTTATTAATTAAGAATTATAATTTGTCAAATCAAACTGCGCAGGGGATAATATCATAGTTACAAACTCGTAACCCGTAATTCAAAACTCTAAATTCGTAATTCAAAATTCATAACTCTACTTCGCATGAAATGCGACAACCCGTAATTCAAAACCCGTAACCCGTAATTCAAAATTCGTAATTCGCCATGTCCGAACTGCCCTATCTCATCAACGATCTTGCCCTAATCCTCATCGTAGCCGGCATTGTTACGATACTGTTTAAAAAGCTGAAACAGCCTCTCGTGCTCGGTTATGTTGTCGCAGGGTTCCTTGTCAGCCCCCACATGCCTTATATAATGTCTGTTGCAGACAGGGCGGACATACATACATGGGCGGACATCGGCGTGATGTTCCTGCTCTTCTCATTGGGTCTCGACTTCTCTTTCAAGAAGATACTGAAGATGGGTGCATCTCCAGTGATAGCCACATGTGCCATTGTCTTCTGCATGATGATGCTCGGAATAGGCGTCGGCAATACTTTCGGATGGAGCCACATGGACTGCATCTTCCTCGGGGGCATGCTGGCAATGAGCTCAACCACCATTATCTACAAGGCTTTCGATGACCTCGGGCTGCGCCAGCAACGCTTTGCAGGGATGGTCATGAGCGTGCTTATACTCGAAGACATGCTTGCCATAGTGATGATGGTGATGCTTTCGGCTATAGCCGGCGGCAACAGTCCCGACGGCGGGCAAATGCTGCAGAGCATAATGAAAATAGGCTTCTTCCTTATTCTATGGTTTGTCGTAGGCATATTCGCAATCCCTCTTCTGTTGCGTTCCATGCGCAAACACATCAATAACGAGACACTTCTTATCGTTGCCCTCGGTCTGTGCTGCGCCATGGCTGTCCTGTCGACAAAGGTGGGATTCAGCAGTGCCTTCGGGGCTTTCGTCATGGGTTCGATACTTGCCGAGACTGTTGAAGCGGAAAAAATAACCCGTCTTGTGGAACCCGTAAAGAACCTTTTCGGCGCAATATTCTTCGTCTCCGTGGGCATGCTGGTAGACCCCGGCATACTTGTCGAATACGCACTGCCTATCTTTATACTCGTTATAACCATACTCATAGGACAGTCGGTATTGGGAAGTTTCAGCTTCCTTATCAGCGGACAGACACTCAAGTCGGCTATGCAATGCGGCTTTTCCATGGCGCAGATAGGCGAATTTTCGTTCATCATAGCATCATTGGGACTGTCACTCGGCGTGATAAGCCAGTTCTTATATCCTGTCGTAGTTGCCGTATCGGTAATCACCACGTTCCTTACTCCATACATGATGCGCGCCTCAACACCATGCTATAACCGTCTTGAGCGGCATTTGCCGGCAAAGTGGATATCGCTGCTGAACGACCTTACACTCAGCCGCCAGTCATCTCTGCCCGAAGGAAACTGGAAGAGGCTCTTGGCAGAAATGGTGCGCAACACCGTCATCTACTCAATCCTGTCGGCAGCGGCAACGGCACTCATGTTCATGTTCTTCCTGCCGTTCATACGCAGCATACTGCCCCACTGGTGGGCAAATGCCACGTGTATCGTGCTTACGGTTATGATAATATCCCCGTTCCTGCGCGCCATGGTGATGAAAAAGAACCACAGCGAGGAGTTCAAGATGCTTTGGAAAGAAAGCCGCAGAAACCATATACCGCTCATGCTTACCATTGTCGTGAGGTTTATAATAGCCATATCATTCGTATTTTATATATGCAACTACCTCACACGGTTCACCAATGCCCTCATAATATGTATCGCCACAGTTCTTGTGATACTGATAATACTGTCACGGCGCATCAAGCAGCGCAGCATAAGACTTGAGCGGCTGTTTGTACTCAACCTGCGTTCGCGCGACATAAAGGCGCAGGTTGACGGGCACAAGAAGCCGCTTTACGAAGGTCATCTGCTCGACCGTGACGTGCACATATCCGACTTCGAGATACCCGAAAACTCCGTATGGGCAGGCAAGACGCTGCGCGAACTGCGCTTCCGCAACAGGTTCGGCATACATGTAAGCAGCATACTGCGCGGCATAATACGCATAAACATCCCCAACGGAGAAAACGTCATATTCCCCGGAGACAAGATACAGGCGATCGGAAGCGACGAGCAGCTCACCGCATTCAGTGCGGCAATGAGAAATGATGTGTACGATGAAGACCCCGACATAGAGAAGCGGGAAATGAAACTGCGCCAGATTATAATATCAGAAAACAGTCCAATCATCGGAAAGACACTCATCGAAAGCGGCATACGCGACATTTACAACTGCATGGTGGTGGGACTTGAGGAGCGCAAGGAGAACCTTTCGCAAATAGAGCCGTCACACGTCATGCAACAAGGTGACGTGATATGGGTTGTGGGAGAGGAAGAATCTCTGGACAGACTCACGGAGGCTGCATACGGGAAATAACCCGGTGCACACAATATCGCTATAGACAACATCATAAAGAGAAGGAAGATAATCCATAATTATATTATACATTAAAGATGAAACCAAACTTCTTTAATACGGTTACGAGATGCTTTAAGGCATCAATGCCCGTGTTTCTATGTCTGTTTGCATGCCCGCAACATGCCGGAGCACAAATAGCAAAGATATTGATGGCGCACGATGTAAACATGATTGAGTCGAGATATGAAAAGAACTCACGCCAACAATACGAACAAAACTATTACAACAACGACTGGTGCGACTACTACCTGTTCCGCAGAAACGACAGGTCGTACAACCTGCATCCGGGAAAGAACACTGCATTTATTGTCCCGCAAAAAGAAAAAATATATAATCCCGCAAAAGAAGCAACACAATACAGGTATTACCGCGGCATCTTTCCAGATGATTTCAACGTAAACACGCCATACGCACTACCGGTAAAGAGCGGTACAAGGACGGCGTGGAGGACAGACAGGCACGAAACATACAAAACCCTGAACTTCAAGACAGAAAGAGGCGACACCATATATGCCACACGCGGCGGAACGCTCTGCAAGACGCCAAGCTCACGCTTTATTCTGGTGTATCATCCCGACCATACATTCGCCGTATATGCAGGATTAAGGGACAAATTCGCAGCACCCGGTGACAGAATAAGAACAGCACAGCCCATCGGCATTGCCGGACAAGACAACATTTCCATATCGTTCTTCTTTCTTGACAAGAACAAGTTCAACGGTCCCGATGCCGCAGGATATCCATATTCACACTTCGTTCCCACGTTCAGGACAGAGCAGGGAGACATCCGCCCCATAGAGCATAAGTTCTACCGTGCCGTAACAGACGATGCGCTAATCATGCAGGACATGAGCAAAAAAGAACAGAAAAGGTATCTAAAACACAAATAACATGCGCCTCCTTTTAACCGCACTGGTTTATGCCGCATTTACATGCAGTGCCTTCTCACAACATATTTCAATCGAATATTCAGGTTCTCCACTTACTCACCGGGACAAAAGACAAATTGAAATATTCCTCAGGCATGCCGCAGATTTCTACAGCCGGCATGGCTTGTCCGACACTTTAAACATCAGACTGAACTTATTTGACGACAAAGAGAAATGGAAACGGTTCCTTATAGAAAGAAATCCACGTTATAAAAAAGTCCCGATAATGCCACAAGGAATATTCAACCTGAAGACAAAAGAATGCAGCGTGATGCTTGTCGGCGGCATGAAGGGCATGAGCCTCGGAGTGATAAGGCACGAACTTAGCCACGCCCTGTTCAGGAGTATATTCGGTACCAATACGCTGCCGTGGCTTAATGAAGGTCTTTCGGAATATTTCCAACATTGCAATGTAACAAAGAACGGGCTGAAACACAGTCTTGAACCTTACGAAAAAGGACGGCTGCGCACAATGCTGATGCTTGATGAAATCAGACTTGAGGACATCTTTAACTACAAACATGAAGAGTTCATGCATCACCAGCAAACCAACGACCAAGTCACATATATAACGTCACACGCAATAGTCACATTCTTTATCGAGGCTACTCCACAAGACTACTTCAAGAAGCTTGTGTCTGTTCTGAAAGACAGCAACGACAAAGACAGCAACCTACAGAAAATAGACAAGACATATCCCGGCGGATGGGAACAGCTGAAGAAAGACTTTGAAGACTATTATAAATAACAACAAGACCGGCACAAAGGCTGCATGCTGACATGTGCAAGAAGCCACTTGCCACACATCAGCCGCACCACATCACTATCTGTTGATGATATATGCCACCTGCACTGACAGCGTCCTGTCTTTAGGCTCCTGCAACACCCAGCCCGTCTTGACAGGGTTTTGCAGGCTGTGCCCGTAGCTAAGTCCGAGCTGCCAGTTGGAAAAATCTATGCCGACATAGACCTTCACACCATAGTCAAACCGCTTGTACATACCGTCAGAGAAGATATTGTCCACATCTGTAACTCCGTGAGCACCGTCCACGGAACTCTTTCCAAACAGTCCGCAGGCTACATAGGGACCCGCACTTGCAGACATCCTGACCCTGTCGGTAACGCCAAACTTATATCCAACCATTACCGGAAGCTCCAGATAATAAGCATCGCACTTCCAGTCCACCGTACCGGCATTCTCTTCTTCCGATGCAAAGACATCATCTTTCCAGCCCTTGCATGTAAAAAGCAATGATGTTTCCAAATATGGACAATCTATCTTGTCGGAGAAAAGATATTCTCCTTTCACACCCACATTAAACCCGAGATGGTTCTTATAATCTTTAGGCTGAGACACATTCAGACCAGCCGTCACACCATAACTAAAGCCTTGTGCAAACGTTACAATGCTCAAGAACAATACCGTAAATAATAAAAAATACCTTTTCATATAATGTGTATTAAATGACCTGTTGTCATGCGATATACATAAAAACGAGAAAAAATATCCTTTATTATATAAGAAAGCCACTAATAACAGGCTGCAAAACACCAGCAGGACAATATCAATACCACTGCACGGCGTTGGTGTATCCACTGCGTTTGTCATACTTCAGCGCGTCCGTAAGCGTGGCGGCGTTGCAGCGGAAAGAGAAGTTGTAGGATGTATAAGGCGCAAGAACAACCGAACAGCTCATGCTGAAACAGTGCAGGTCGCGCTGCAGCGATGCCGTCGTCATGGACAAGTCGTGCTCCTCAAAGTCGTATCCGCTCGAGAAACTGATGTTCCAACCGTCGCTTATACGCACGTTTCCGCTGAAGTTGAGGTTCTGCGTAAACTTGTAAGGATAGCGCATCGACTTGGTATTGAAACGCCCTCCCGTGTTCTCACGCATCGTCACGCCATAGCCCACGGTCAGCGACCACGGCATGGAAAACTTCATATATCCGTCCTCATCGGTCTCCGCCTTCGTCGAAGTCTTTTTCTTCGCACCATGCTGTCCGCGCACCATGTCATCGTCAACGTTCGACTCCACGTCCGTATCCATGCCCTCGTCGTCCTTCTCTTCATCCTCCTCTTCGTCGTCGCCATGCCCGAACCACTTCTTCAGCTTCTCGGGATTAAGGGTGAACGATATATTCTGCGACATGCCCTGAAAACGTCCGAAGCGTCCCTTGCTGTACTCCGTATGCGTGCCGACGTAGGGATTTCCGTTCTCATCAAGCTCATACGCATAAGTCGCAAACACGGCATTCATGTTGAACGTATAATTTTTCCACCATTTAAGACGTATTCGCATGGTGAGGTCACTCCACGGTCTCTGCTTTGCAGCCATGTTGTACGACATGCTCGCCCCAAGTTCGTCGATGATGCTCAGTTTTTTAAATCCCGTCGAATCCTTGTCCGAACGTATCTTCATCTCAATGTTGTTGGACATATCAAACGTAAAGCTTCCGGTCTTTCCCCTGCCCGGCACGCCGAACAACGAGCCCGAATAAGGCGAATACTCCACAAGCGACACGTTGCCGTCGGCATCCGTCTTCTGATAAGTATCGTAATATCCGTAACGCTCCGCGCCGAAGTCGGGCGCATAGTTGAAGCTTACGTTGGGCGTAAACACATGGCGCACGGCTACAATCTTGTCGCCGAAGATTTTCCGGTTGGGCACATAGAAGCCATACAGCTTTGTCGATGCACTGAGGCTCATGCTCCAGTTATATACGTTGTTGAAGCCATACACCGTGTCGCACACTTCCCTCTGTGCCTCACTGTCCCACGAGCGCATCACCTTGTTTGTATACATGCGGTCGGTGAAACTTATCGAAGGGTTGATGTTAAGGAAGTTGAACAGCGTGAAATTGGCATTTACCGGCACCGAGTGCTGGAAGCCGTTGCGCCAGTCTTTGACAATGTTTGCCTTCATCAGCTGGTCTTCCTTCGTGTGTATGGAGTTGCTGAGATGTCCGGTATAGCTCATCGATATCTTCTCATACCAGCGTTCCTTGCCTGCCATGTGCCGCCGTTTGAACGGATAGAAGCGGCTTATGGAGATATTCAGGTCAGGCAGGGTGAGGTCTATCATCGAGTCGCGCATGTTCTGGTTGAGGTTTGTCGTCCCGCTCAGCGTCATGCCTATGCTCGAGAAAGTGGTGCTCCAGCTCACGCTCGAAGTTCGCGTGCTCTGCGTATAACTCTGCGGGTTGTACATGCTGTTGAGGTTGTTGCGCTCGTAGCTCGATGTCGCAAAGTTCACGCTTGCCGACAGCGTGCTGAACGGGTTAGCCTTTGCGTCCTGACGGTGCATCCACTGTATCTTGAAGCTCTCCTGTTCGGCAAAGTCGGGCATGCCCTTGTCGCCGTTCTTCGTGTCCTGATAGCTGAAGTAGAAACTTCCGCTGTACTTATACCGCTTGCGGTAGTTGCTCGCCGCCGACAGTCCCCACGAGCCCTTGGTATAAATCTCTCCGAGCAGCTTCAGGTCCCACTTGTCGCTCATGGCAAAATAATATCCGCCGTCGCGGAGATAGAAGCCGCGCGAACTCTCATCTCCGTATGTCGGCATGATGAAGCCGCTCGAATAGCTCTTTGTAAACGGGAAGAAGCCGTAGGGAATGGCTATGGGCAGCGGAACATCCGCCACAACGAGATATGCCGGTCCGAAGACAACGTCCTTGCCGGGACGTACCTTCGCACGCGAAAGGGCTATGTAGAAGTCGGGATGAGGCAGGTCGCACGTGGTGTAGCGCCCGTGTTCGAGATAGAGCACGCCCGAGGAGTCGCGCTTCGAGCGTTCGCTCGACAAGAAACCGTCCTGCTGCGCAGTGTACACATTATTTATAAAGCCCTTCTTTGTCTTGAAGTTAAAGGCAATGGTGTCGCTCTCATACTCGTCCGAACCCATCTTGAAGACGGGCTGTCCCTTAACCTCGCCGGTTGTGTCGGCTGTTCCTGTGGCACGCACCAGACTGCTGTCCATGCTCATCGCGATACGGTCGCTCGTGAGGTCCATGTTCTCATACTTCACGTTCGACGCTCCGAAGAGATATGCCAGTTTGTTTCCCGCATCATAAACCATCGAGTCTTCCGAAGCAAAGTTCACGGGCGCGTCTATCCCACCGGACCTTTGCCTGTTAAGACTGTCAAGCCTTATCGAGTCGTCCACCGCCTTGTTGTGCCTGTATATTGCGAGCTGCAACGAGTCCATCTTTGTCGTATCGGGACCGCCCGCCCGCGCCGCCGTGTCTGTCACAACCGTGTCTGCCGCAGCCACACTGCTGTTTTTTGCCGCCCCGCGCCTCTTTTTCTGCAAAAAAGGCATGCCGTTATCCGCCCACATAAACATGAAGGCAGACAGCAGTATAAATATGATGGATTTCGTTCTCATTATAATGCAGGCTGCAAAATTACATAAATTAAAGTTAAAAGCATATCAAAGTGAGCTTTTTATGTTTTATTTAACGTTTATGCTGGGCATTTGTAAAAGGGCGAAGTAATTCATAATTAATAATTTATAATTTATAATTGGGGAGACAAAAGGAGCACCGAGATACATCAACATGAGTAGAAGAACGCATCAACATGAGCAAAAGAACACATCAACATGAGTAGGGACACATTCTTGTATCTGTCCGCACGCATCGAAGAGGCGTTCTGTTCAGGAGTTAAAATCTTCAATACAAATGTCTTGTTGTTTAATCTCTTTATCTGTGTTAATCCAACAAAAAACATATAACTGTTGCTGTTACGGGGCAACTCTTTTCATGGGAAGAACGCCTCTTCGATGCGTGCGGACAGATACAAGACGTGTTGTTGAACGAAGTGAAAAATGTGTCCCTACCTTTTGGAGAACAAGTTTATCATTCATCGGCAGTCATTATGAACATTAAGGAGAACACGTTTAAAGCCACCAGCCGTTACCATGAACACTAAGGAGAAACGCTTGTCATTCATCGCCCGTTATCACGAACTGACGCAATATACACGGCATGGAATCCTCCCGGTTTTTCAACTGTTTTCCAAAAGGCGGTCTTTTAGCCTCCAAAAGACGACCTTTCGGAGCATGAAAGACCATGTTTTGGACGCCAAAAGACCGCCTTTTGGAAGCTGGAAGATATCCTGCTGACTGTCAGCGAGATACAGACAATGACGGAACAACTGTCCTTTTCAAGTTTCTCACCCTGCAATTTTCTATCGGAGATGTGTCAAAAGACTCACTGCCGTCCCTTATGTCACAGTTCTCAAAGGTGAAGCCGGCAAGCCTGTACTTGTCCGATGCGCCTACGTCAAGAAACCTCCGGCAGTCCATGTCCACGCGCCTCACCGTGATGTCATTACACCGCGAAAGAGGCATGTCGGGGCGTTCCAGCATCTTGAAGAACTGTGTCCACGGGCGCACCACAAGGAAACTTCCGCAGTTTCCGGTGAGGTCTTCCACGGTGATGTGCTCATAGTGCTGCGGCGTGTCGGGGCGCATCTTGAGCCACAGCACACGGTCTGCCCTCAGCACACGGCAGCGGCGCAGCACCACATTGCTGTCGTGCAGGCTCTCACTGCCCAGCGTCAGACACCCGTGCACACGTCCGTAGGTGCAGTTCTGCACAACGATGTTCCGGCACGGGCCGTTGTCCGGATCCTTGTCGGCAAACGTTCCCTTGCCGCCTTTCAGCACCACGGCATCGTCGTTCACGCTCATGTAACATCCGTCTATCAGCACATCGTGACACGCGTCGATGTCTATGGCGTCGCTGCTCGGTGCCTTGATGCCCTCCGTAGGTGCAAAGATATGGCATCCGAGGTATCTCACGTGATGACAGCGGTACAGGTGGTTGGTCCAGAACGGGCTGTTGACAAGACGCACGTCCTGCACCGTCACGTTGCTGCTGTTGGATATATAGACAAGGCGCGGGCGCTGGGCATCCTTGTTCGTGCACTCCGGGTTCCACTTGCGGCGTATCCAGAACTCCTCCCAATAGTGTCTGCCGTTGCCGTCTATCGTCCCCTTGCCCGCTATGGTGAAGCCGTCAACGCCGTCGGCGTTTACCAGTGCGGCGAAATAAGTGCACGTCTCGCCTTCCATGCGGGTCTTCATCACCTTGAAGTCGCGTATCCGCTCACTTCCTTTCAGCACCCCGCCCTCTTCTATATAAAGATGTGTGCCCTGCCTGAAAAACAGCGAGCCGCTAAGAAACGTGCCCCGCGGGATGACCACTACCCCGCCGCCGCTCTCCGCCGCCATGTCTATAACCCGCTGCAACGCCCCGGTCTGCACCGTAGTGGAATCGCTCTTGACGCCATGTTCGGTTACGACGAACCTGCGTCCCAGTGTATCCGTATCAACCCGCAAGGTGTCCGAAAACCATGCCGGCATAACGCTGCCGTCGGGAAATGTTTCTTTCTCCGGCTGTGCCGCAGCCGTAAGCACAGCCAGCAGCAACGCCGCTACAATCCATTTGTGTCTGTTCATGAGTGTATATTCTGTATATTTAAATGTCCATCACCGACAGGAGCCGGTATCCTTCATGCCATTGCGAGAATTCATCTCACCAGCCTCATCCTGCGCCACAGCCACGACGGTATCATCCGCCACAGCCCCACGAGCAGCCTGTAGCGCCAGTCGATGATACAGACATGGCTTTTCCTCTCTATGGCACGGACGATGTGACGCGCCACCATGCCAGCGTCCATAAGCATGGGATAGCCCCTGCCGTCGCCAAGAAGAGGCGTTGCCACAAAGCCGGGACGTATGTCCGTAAAGGCTATATCGAGCCTGCGCGTTGCCGACTGCTGCTCAAGAGCCTGTATATAGACGTTCTGAAAAGCTTTTGTCGCGCTGTATGAGGGTGCGGGTCCAAGCCCCTTGACACCCGCAACAGATGAAATGACGGCGATATGTCCACGCCCGCAGCCGGCAAAATAGCGGTAGGCGGCGCCCACCATGCGCGTAAAGCCCGCGGCATTGGTGGCGACCGTCGCCATCTCCACGTCCATGTCGAGCGTCATGTTCTGCCTTCCCACGCCCGAAGCATGGAAATACAGGTCCATGCCGCCGAGCTTTTCAATGAGACAGCGGAGACGTCCGGGGGCATCGTCGTCCGTTACGTCTATTGTCATCGTCTGCACCCTGTCCGGTGCCGATGCCCTTATGTCTTCAAGTATGCCGCCCCGGCGCGCCGCAACGCCCACCTGCCACCCGCGCTCCAACAGCAGGCGGCACACCGCGAGACCTATGCCCGACGAGGCTCCCATTATAACTGCACGTTTCATATATTGCGAAAATAACAATATTTGGTGACATAAAGAAACTTTATGCGTGTTTTATGAACGTTTAAAATAAAAATCCTTATCTTTGCATAACAAGCGGGGCGCAATGACGGTTTTATGCCATTGTACTATAGCTGCCTGCCTATTTTAATTCATAAAACAATACAAAGGATATGAAAGACTTCTTCAAACAGATGTTTGCCACCATCGCCGGCATACTGGTACTTACCCTCGTCACCTGCATACTGGGCGTGATGAGCATCGTCGGAATGGTAGCATCGGGCTCTGCCACAAAGAACGTGAGCGACAACACCGTACTTGTAATCAATCTTCAGGGCGTGATGGAAGAGCGTGCCGAGGATAACATCATGGCGGAACTGACAGGACAGACGGTGCAGAACATCGGACTGGACGACATGCTGAATGCAATAGAAAAAGCCAGGAACAACGACAACATAAAGGGAATATATATCGAGGCGGGACTGTTTTCTGCCGACTCGTATGCGTCGATGCAGGCAATGCGCAGGGCACTTGCCGACTTCAGGAAGAGCGGAAAGTGGATTGTAGCATACGGCGACACGTATACGCAGGGCACATACTATCTGGCATCGGTGGCAGACAGGGTGCTGCTGAACCCGAGCGGACAGATTGACTGGCACGGACTGGCGGCACAGCCCATGTTCCTCAAGGACCTCATGGCTAAGTTCGGGGTAAAGATGCAGCTTGCAAAGGTGGGCACATACAAGAGCGCACCGGAGATGTTCACAGCCGACAAGATGAGCGAGCCGAACCGCGAACAGGTGACGGCATATATAAAAGGTATATGGGAAAACGTATGCAAGGAGGTTGCGGCAAGCCGCAAAATCAGCGTCGGGACCCTGAACACGTACGCGGACAACTTCATAACGCTTGACGACCCGAAGAACTACGTGAAGTATAAGCTGGCGGACAAGCTGGTCTATACCGACGAGATAAAGGACGAGATAAGGAAAATGATGAAGCTCGGCAAGGACGACGACATCAACACAGTGGGTCTTGCGGAGATGAAGCAGCTGAAAGGAAGCAAGGAAAAAGGCGACCAGATTGCCGTTTACTATGCCTACGGAGACATTGTCGACAGCGAGACGGGCGGAAGCCTGATGTCGCAGGGACACAAGATTGTGGGCACGAAGGTGTGCAAGGACCTCGAGAAACTTATGGAAGACGACGATGTGAAGGCTGTGGTGCTACGCGTGAATTCGGGCGGAGGCAGCGCATACGCCTCTGAACAGATATGGCACAGCGTGAAGAAGCTAAAGGAAAAGAAACCCGTGGTGGTATCCATGGGCGGCATGGCTGCATCGGGCGGATATTATATAAGCTGCGTGTCAAACTGGATTGTGGCAGAGCCTACGACGCTGACGGGAAGCATCGGCATATTCGGAATGTTCCCGGACATGAGCGGGCTGCTCACACAGAAGCTCGGCGTGAAGTTCGACGAGGTCAGGACAAACAGGCACAGCGCATTCGGCACACAGGCACGCCCGTTCAACGAAGAGGAGATGAGCTATCTCAACGCCTACATAGACCGCGGATACAACCTGTTCAGAAGCCGCGTGGCAGAAGGCAGGAAGATGAAGACGGAGAGCGTGGAGAAGCTGGCACAGGGACGTGTATGGCTGGGACAGGATGCCTACGCCAACAAGCTTGTTGACGAGCTTGGCGGACTGGACAAGGCTGTGGCAAAGGCTGCCGCACTGGCAAAGGTCAAGGAATATCACACAGCGGCTTATCCTGCAAAGGCAGACTGGCTGGAGCAGTTTATGAACAAGGCGTCGGGCAGCAGCTACATTGACAACAGCATGCGCGCCGCACTGGGCGAGTATTACGAGACGTTCATGCTCCTCAAGGACATAAACAACCAGAATGCGATACAGGCAAGGATACCTTATATAATAAAGGTGAAGTAAAAAGAAACGGCATTTGCACAAGTAAGACATGGAAGGCGACTTCATCAGAATAGACAACCGGCTGCTGCCGCTGAGCTGGCTGTACGGCATCGGGGTAAGGATAAGAAACTGGATGTTTGACATAGGCTTGAAGAAAAGCCGCAGTTTCGACATACCCGTGATATCCGTGGGCAACCTCACGGTGGGCGGCTCGGGCAAGACACCGCACGTGGAATATCTCGTGCGGCTGCTGAAGGACAAGGTGAAGGTTGCCGTGCTGAGCCGCGGATACAAGCGGAAGAGCAAGGGATACGTGCTCGCCGGAAAGCAGACGAAGATGCAGGAGATAGGCGACGAGCCTTACCAGATGAAGAACAAGTTCGGCGACATATATGTGGCAGTGGACAAAGACAGGTGTCACGGCATAGAACAGCTGACTGGAAACAAGGAGACCAACGACACGGACGTAATCCTTTTGGACGATGCGTTCCAGCACAGGCACGTCAAGCCGGGGATAAACATACTGCTCGTAGACTATCACCGCCTTATAATCTACGACAAGCTGCTGCCCGCAGGAAGGCTGCGCGAGCCGCTGTCGGGAAAAAACAGGGCAGACATCGTGATAGTGACAAAATGTCCCAAGGACATGAAACCTATGGACTTCAGGGTTATAATGAGGGCTATGAACCTGTATCCGTATCAAAAACTGTTTTTCACCACACTGAAATACGGAAGCCTGATACCAGTCTATTGCGGTGAAAAACGCAAGATGGAGAGCATCGGAAAGGATGAGAACATACTGCTGCTGACGGGCATTGCATCGCCGGAACAAATGGTGACGGACATCAGACCGTACACGGAGAACATCGTGCAGATGAACTTCCCGGATCATCACCAGTTTACTCCGAAGGACATAAACAGGATTAACGAGGAGTTTGCCGGCATGCCCTCGCCCAAAATAATAATAACGACGGAGAAGGACAACACGCGCCTGTTCGGCATGGAAGGACTGAGCGAGGAGGTGAGACACAGCATGTTCATACTGCCGGTGGAGGTCTGCTTCATGCAGGAACAGGAGGAAATGTTTAACGAAAAGATTATAGGATATGTACGAAAAAATTCAAGAAACAGCATCCTGGCTAAAGCAAAGGATGACAACAAGTCCAAAAACGGCAATCATCTTAGGAACAGGCCTGGGACAATTAGCTTCAGAAATAACTGACAAATACGAGTTCCCGTATCAGGAAATACCCAACTTCCCCGTGTCTACGGTTGAAGGACATGCCGGAAAGCTTATCTTCGGCAAGCTCGGAGGTGTGGACATAATGGCAATGGAGGGACGTTTCCACTATTACGAAGGATACAGCATGAAGGAGGTTACATTCCCCATACGCGTGATGTATGAGCTTGGCATAAAGACATTGTTTGTATCTAACGCGTCGGGAGGCATGAACCCCGAGTTTAAAATCGGCGACCTGATGATTATCACAGACCACATAAACTTCTTCCCCGAGCACCCGCTGCGCGGAAAGAACTTCCCCACCGGACCGCGTTTCCCGGACATGCACGAGACATACGACAATGCGCTCATAGCACAGGCTGACGCCATTGCCGCCGAAAAGGGCATCCGCGTGGTTCACGGAGTGTACATGGGAGTGCAGGGTCCGACGTTCGAGACACCAGCGGAATATAAGATGTATCACCGCATGGGTGCCGACGCAGTGGGCATGAGCACCGTTCCCGAGGTTATCGTTGCCCACCACTGCGGCATCAGGACTTTCGGAATAAGCATCATAACAGACCTCGGACTTGAGGACACGCCCGTAGAGGTAAGCCACGAAGAGGTGCAGGTGGCTGCAAACAAGGCACAGCCGCTGATGACGGAGATAATGAGGGAGATGATAAGGAGAGCGTAGGAATTGAAATGAAGAACGAAGAATAAAGAAAGAAGAATTTGCTACCGCCATTCAGGTATTGGATTAACATACTGTGAACGATGTGCGGCAGCAAATTCTTCATTCTTTATTCTTCATTCTTCATTTAACAAATAAAAGTAATGGAAATAGCAAAACTGGGTGAGTTCGGGCTTATAAATCATCTTACAAAAGACATAAAGCCGGGAAACGAGACGACAAAATATGGTATAGGAGACGACTGCGCCGTGCTGAACTATGCCAATAAGGAGACGCTGGTGACAAGCGACATGCTTATGGAAGGCGTGCACTTCGACCGCACTTATATAGACATGCAGCATCTGGGATACAAGGCTGCAATGGTGAACATCAGCGACATATTCGCCATGAACGGCACGCCGAGACAGATGATTGTGAACATCGCGCTGAGCAAGAGCTTCACCGTGGAGGACCTCGAGATGTTCTACACTGGTCTGCGAATTGCCTGCGACAAATGGAAAGTGGACATCGTCGGCGGCGACACCACGTCCTCGTACACGGGAATGGCTATAAGCATAACATGTATAGGTGAAGGAGACAAGGACAACACCGTATACCGCAACGGGGCAAAGGACACCGACCTGATATGCGTGTCGGGCGACCTCGGGGCGGCATACATGGGGCTCCAGCTCCTCGAACGTGAAAAGAGCGTATATTATCAGCAGGTGGACGAGGCGCGGAAAAAGAACGACCGCAAGGCACTTGAGGAACTGTCGCACTTTCAGCCGGAGTTTGCCGGCAAGGAATATCTGCTGCAACGGCAGCTGAAACCCGAAGCACGGGGAGACATCATAGAAAAGCTGAAAGCCATGAACATACGTCCGACGGCAATGATCGACATCAGCGACGGACTGAGCAGCGAGATACTGCACATCTGCAAGCAAAGCGGATGCGGCTGCCGCATATACGAAAAGAACCTGCCGATAGACTATCAGACGGCGGTAATGGCTGAAGAAATGAACATGAACGTAACCACATGCGCCTTGAACGGCGGCGAAGACTATGAGCTGCTGTTTACTGTTCCGATTGGAGACTACGCAAAGATAGAGGAGATGGAGGACGTCAGGCTAATAGGACATATAACAAAAAAGGAGCTTGGAACAATGCTCATAACACGCGACAACAACGAGTTTGAGCTGAAAGCACAGGGCTGGAACCCGCTTAAATAACAAAAAAGCAACTCTTTTTTACTTATTTTTGTTAAAAAACCGTCGGTTTCTTAATTTTATTAAGGATGTCTGACGGTTTTTCATTTTTATGTATTACTTTTGCAAACGCTAAAACGAACCAAGCGTTTAAGCGACATAAAAGGGTACGGTGCCATAGCTCAGTTGGTAGAGCAAAGGACTGAAAATCCTTGTGTCCCTGGTT
>ERZ778515.567-NODE-567-length-31575-cov-5.427411_pt1 | contig 31575 bp, 22 predicted proteins | sample MGYA00510343_ERZ778515 | MGnify/ENA primary metagenome ERZ778515 (study PRJEB29527, sample SAMN07138965) | mouse gut metagenome | material: feces | host: mouse | place: China:Nanjing | collected 2016-01-25 ...
GCTGACACGCTCCGCACCGCCAGACGTTCCCATACACTAAGGCGGTGCGGAGATTCCGTTTTATAAAGCCGTATTTGTATTTGCCGGACAACGCCGGATAGGGAATAATCGTCATTAATATATGAAAAGAGCGTAAAAGAGTGTTTGAAGTGGCGTTCAGTCGAAAAACTTTTTTTACTTTTGTAGGTGTATGGATTGTGCATAATTTTTTAAAAGATATATCATATGAATCTGAAGGTACGATTGACGATAATGAACTTTCTTGAGTTCGCGGTATGGGGTGCTTATCTTACTTCGATGGGTAGTTACCTGGCCGGTGTGGGGCAGGCCGGCCAAATCGGTTGGTATTATGCTGTGCAAGGTATTGTTTCTTTGTTTATGCCGGCATTGGTGGGCATCGTGGCTGATCGTTGGATACAAGGGCAGCGGGTGTATAGCCTCTGTCATACGTTAGCGGGAGTGTTTATGCTGGCTACGGCTTATTACGGATATACGGCAGGTTCGGAAGTTGATTTTACCACTTTATTTAGTCTATATACATTAAGTGTGGCTTTCTTTATGCCTACTATGGCTTTGGCCAATTCCGTGGCTTATTCGGCGTTGGAGGGTGCCGGGCTGGATACAATCAAGGCCTTTCCTCCGATCCGTGTATTCGGGACGATAGGTTTTATTTGTTCCATGTGGATTGTAGATTTGGGCGGCATGCAGCAGACGGCCGGACAGTTTGCCCTGTCTGGCGCATTGAGTTTGGTCTTGGCCCTTTACGCTCTTACTCTTCCGGCTTGTCCGGTAGCGGTTTCCGATGAGAAAAAGAGCTTGGCGGATGCACTTGGTTTGCGTGCCTTTGCTTTGTTCCGTCAGCCTCGTATGGCTCTGTTTTTCATCTTTTCCATGTGTTTGGGCATGTGTTTGCAAGTTACTAACAGTTTTGCCAATCCTTTTATCTCGTCATTCGGACAGATTGAAGCCTATGTCGGTACTTTTGGTGTAGATCATGCCAATATTCTTATTTCGCTTTCACAAATGAGCGAGACGTTGTGTATTCTGCTTATTCCTGTTTTTCTGAGTAAGTTTGGTATTAAGCGTGTCATGCTTATCGCCATGCTTGCCTGGGCTTTTCGTTTCGGCTTTTTCGCCTTGGGGAATCCGGGTTCCGGCGTGTGGTTGTTTGTCTTGTCGATGATTGTCTATGGAGTCGCTTTTGATTTCTTTAATATTTCCGGTTCTCTTTTTGTAGACCGGGAGACGGATTTGAGTATCCGTAGCAGCGCGCAAGGCTTATTTATGATGATGACGAACGGTTTCGGTGCCACTTTCGGTATGTTGGCTGCGCAAGCTGTAGTAGACCGGTATGTTTATACGTTGGGCGAGAATGCAACGGGCGAGCAGGTAATTGCCGGATGGACTACGTGTTGGTATATTTTCGCGGCCTATGCTTTGTTGGTGGCTTTGCTCTTTGCTGTAAGTTTCCGTTATAAACATGTGCCGGAAACTACCCGATCGTGATAAAAGACGTTTGCTATGCTTCGGAATCTATATATAACAGATATTACCCGTTGTACACGAGACAATGAAGCCTATATGGCGGTGTTGCGTGAAACGGACGGAGAGCGCATCTTGCCTGTGCTGATGGAACGGGATGCTGCCCAACAACTGCTTTTACAGATACAGAGTGTAGTGCGTCCGTCTTTATCATTGTCTTTGCCCGGTATTATGCGGCAGATTTTTCAGAGTTGCCGGATTCGTATGTGTGAGGTTCGTATTTGCGGAGTGCAGGGCGGTGTTACTTTCTGCCATCTTCTTTTCGAGCAGGATCATGTGGAGCGGGTAGTACGCAATTGTCGTGCATCGGACGGATTACAGTTGGCGTGCGCTTTCGGATGCCCTGTAAGGATCGACGAGGAACTGTTGGAACGACAACATATGCGTCAGGCCGGAGAAAGTTCCTATTCTATTCCTGTCAATTCCGTTACGACAGAAGCGCTGAAAGGTGCCTTGCAGCAAGCCATTAAAGAAGAAAACTATGAACTGGCATCACAGTTGCGTGATGAACTGAGAAGAAGGAAATGAAAGAAACAAGATATTTTTATGCACCGGATGTGCGGACGAACAACCAATTGCCCCCTGAAGAAGCCGCCCATTGTTTGCGTGTGTTGCGCCTGACCGAAGGAGATGAGATACATCTCACTGACGGTCGGGGCTCTTTTTTCCGTGCGGAGATTACCGGTACGGGCGGCAAACATTGCCTGTTTCGTATACTGGAAGAGCTGCCTTGTCCCCGTGCATGGGCGGCCCGTCTGCATCTGGCGGTGGCCCCGACCAAAAACATAGATCGTATGGAGTGGTTGGCAGAGAAAGCTACGGAGATTGGTTTTGATGAATTGAGTTTTATATTCTGTCGGTTTTCCGAGCGGCGTTCCGTCAAGACGGAACGTATCGACAAGATACTGGTGTCGGCTATGAAGCAGAGCCATAAGGCCGAAAAGCCCGTGCTGAATGAGCCGGAAGACTTTCGTCATTTTGTGGAGCGTCCGTTTGCCGGACAAAAGTTCATAGCCCATTGTTATGAGGAAGCCGATATAGAAACGGGAGAAGCGCAGACCGCAGTTTCAGCTAGGAAGCAGTCTGTTGGAAAACCTCTGCTGTGGGATGTTTTGGAGCGCGGGAAAGACGCTTTGGTGATGATCGGACCGGAAGGGGATTTCAGTGTTGACGAAGTGCGCTTGGCGTTGTCGCACGGTTTCTGCTCCGTTAGTCTGGGAAGAAGCCGTCTGCGTACGGAAACGGCAGCGTTGGTGGCTGTGCATCTGATGCATTTGAAAAATGCCTTTTGATTTGTGTACCTTGTATATATAATTAAGGAGAAATTGGAATGAAGAAAAGAACGCTAATCGGAATGGGCTTATTGTTAGTGGCGGTTATTGCTGCTTTGTGCCTGTTCATGTGTCGTAGAGCGGAAACATATGTATACGTGCTTCCGGCCGATATGAAAGCGGTTGCCTCGGTTGATGTGGCGGCCTTGGCTAAGGTGACCGGTTGGAATGCCGACAGTCTGCAAGCTGCGGGACTTGCCGGCCCGGATGGAGAAGCTGTCGGATTAGACCTCTCCAAGAAAATATATGCTTTCGTCTCTCCCGAAGACTATGTCGGTGTGACGGGAGTTGTTGACGATGCCGGTCTTTTGCAGAAATTCCTGCAAAAGAAATCGGAGGAGGGCGTGTGCAGTGCGGTCCGTGAGCAACGCGGTTTCCGGTGGACGACCTTATCCGACCGTTGGTTGGCGGCTTTCGATGACGATAAATGGCTGGTTATGGGACCGGCTATGGGAAAGGAACAGGATGAGTTGCGTTATAAAATGCTTCTTTATCTGCGGCAGGATAAAGCCGAAAGCGGAGTAGGGAGCCCGTTGTTTGCGGAGCTTCCGCAACAGACCGGTCCGGTGACTGCTGTTACCCGGCTTGATGTCGTGCCTCAGGCGTATGTGCCCGCTAAAGTTGATCCGCAAGATGTCCGTATGGCATTTTCATTGCAGTTGGAGGACAACCGGATGGCTTTGCATATTGCTTTGCTTTCCGACCACCCGGAGATACAAAAACGCTGTGACGAGATCAAGGCCCTTTTCCGACCGATCCGTGGCGACCTGGCAGCGTACGACCTGCAACGTCCTCTCCTGTGGGCGTGTGTCAACCTCGACGGAGAAAAGCTGGTGGAACAGTTACGTAAGAACCCCAGTGTCCGCACGGCTCTTATCATGTTGAATATGGCTATCGACGCCGATATGATTCTTAAGAGCATAGATGGCGATGTGGCAGTGAGCGTAGAAGGATTGGACGGTAACGTAAGTATTCCTACCCGGTTGACGGCCCGTTTGCGTAATACGGATTTTCTGTCGCATGCCGATGATTGGAAACGGCCGGCGGGCGGACGCTCCGATTTAGCGATCGAGGAACAAGGAAACGATCGTTTCTATTTGTCGATGGGAGACTATAGTTTTTATTTGGGGGTGAAAGACCGCAGTCTGTATGTAACCAATAACGAGCGTTTGGCATCTTCGGCCTTGGTTGCCCCCCCCGAAGGGCAACTGGCCTCTCTTCGCAAGGAAATGGAAGGTTGTTATTGGTATGTCACGATAGACTTGACGCGCTTATCGCAGCAAGGAAGTACGTGGCTCCCTGTCGCTGCCGAAGGAAAGGATGCACAATATGTACGGAACCTGCAAGATATATGCACTCGCTTGGTGATAAAATCGGTTGAACCGCAACAACTTGATGTTGAATTATATGCTCCGGACGGTACGGATCTGACGAAAGAACTGCTCAAATGGATACGATAGAACTAAAGAACACATTGCCTTCCGTGTTCGTCACACGTAACGATGTTCAGAGTGATATTTGGCATCAGACGGTGACCTTGGAGCGCGGACAGATATATCTGGTAGAGGCCGCTTCGGGAACCGGTAAATCTTCGCTGTGCAGTTATCTGATCGGTTACAGACAGGATTACGAAGGTATTATCTGCTTCGACGGGAAAAATATCCGCAGTCTGACAGTGAAAGATTGGGTGGAAGTACGCAAACGTTCCATCAGTTGCCTGTTTCAGGAACTCAGACTGTTTCCCGGACTGACGGCGTATGAAAATGTGGCCATCAAGAACAGCCTGACGGGGTGTAAGCGCAAAAAGAAGATCAAAGCCTGGTTCGAAGCATTGGGCATTGCCGATAAAATTCATACGCCGGTAGGAAGGATGAGTTTCGGGCAACAGCAGCGTGTTGCTTTGATTCGTGCGCTGGTTCAGCCTTTCGATTTCCTGTTGCTCGATGAGCCGGTAAGTCATCTTGACGACCGGAATGCCGCCCTGTTGGGCGAGTTGCTGACGGAAGAAGTCAGGGTGCGGGAAGCCGGCATGGTGGTGACGAGCGTCGGTAAACATATTCGATTGAATTACGATAAAACATTCAGGTTATGACATTGGTTTGGAAACTGCTGCGTCAGCATATCAGCCTTCCGCAACTGGTAGGTTTCTTCTTCGCCAATCTGTTCGGCATGCTTATCGTTCTGCTCGGCTTTCAGCTGTATCACGATATTTTGCCGGTATTCACACAGGGCGATACCTTCCTAAAAAAAGATTTTCTTATCGTCTCCAAGCGCATCGGTACGGTCGGGACATTCAGCGGACGGGCTTCCACTTTTACATCGGCCGAAGTGGACGACATACGCAAACAACGTTTTTGCAAAGATGTAGGAGCATTCACGGCCAGCCGCTACACGGTGAGTGCCGGTATGGGGATAGAGGGCATTGCCTCGTTTCGCACCGAAATGTTCTTTGAGTCCGTGCCCGCTCAGTTTGTCGATACCGATAGCGAACGTTGGCATTTCACGCCCGAAAGCGGAGTGGTGCCCATCATTCTGCCGCGCAACTACCTGGCCATCTATAATTTCGGCTTTGCCCGCACGCGTTCGCTTCCTCAACTGTCAGAAAGTGTTATCGGTATGGTCGATCTCGATATTGTCATGCGCGGAGCGGGACGCGAAGGACGGGTGAAAGGCAAGGTCATCGGTTTCAGCAACCGTTTGAATACCATACTTGTCCCCGACGATTTCATGGCGTGGAGCAATGCCGAATATGCGCCGGGAGCCGATACGGCACCTACCCGTCTGATCGTAGAGGTAGACAACCCGGCGGACGATGCCGTTGTGCGCTATTTCCAGCACAAGGGATATGAGTTGGAAGACGATAAACTGGCAGCCGGGCGCCATACTTATTTCTTGAAAGTGTTGGCGGGCATTGTGATGAGCGTGGGATTGTTCATCAGTCTCCTGTCCTTTTATATCTTGACGCTGAGCATTTACCTGCTGGTGCAGAAAAATACCTCCAAACTTGAGAATCTCCTGTTGATCGGTTATAGTCCGGCGCGTGTCAGCCTGCCCTATCAGTTGCTGGCGGTGGGAATGAATGCCGTTGTGTTGCTGCTGTCTTTGCTGTTGCTCGTCTGCGTACGCGAATTCTATATGGAGCGTATCTGGATGCTGTTTCCGCAGATGGAAGAAGCATCTTTGTGGCCCTCTTGCTTGTTGGGCGGACTGCTGTTTGCCGGTGTCAGTGCTTTCAATGTGCTGGCGGTGCGCAGGAAGGTACAGTCGGTATGGCATAGAAAAGAATAAATACAATGGAACACCTTACCTTATTATATAAGAAGTGGGCCGGAGCGGAGCCTGTGTCCGTAATGGCCTTGCCGGGTGCCGGAAGCAACCGGTGTTATTACCGTTTTACGGGACCCGACGGACGTACGGCCATCGGTGTTGTCGGAACGTCACGCGATGAAAACCACGCTTTCATCTACCTGACCCGACATTTCACATTGCGTAAGCTTCCCGTGCCGCAGATTCTGGCTGTGGCCGACGACGGGTTGAGATACTTGCAAACCGACTTGGGCGACCGTTCTTTGTTTGATGCACTGGCGAAGGGACGTGCGGCCGGCGGACGTTATACGGCGGACGAACGTGATTTGTTGTTGCGTACGATCATCCGTTTGCCGGAGTTGCAGATCCGGGGGGCGCGCGGTCTTGATTTCAGTCAGTGTTATCCGCAGACCGAAATGGACCGTACCAGTGTGTTGTTTGATCTGAATTACTTCAAATATTGTTTTTTGAAAGCCACCGGACTTGATTTCCATGAGTTGAAACTCGAAGCCGGTTTTCAGCTCATGGCCAAGGAACTTACGCAACACCGGAGCGAGGCTTTCCTATACCGGGATTTTCAGGCGCGCAATGTGATGCTGGATCCTTCGGGCAATCCTTTCTTTATCGACTATCAGGGCGGACGTAAGGGACCGATACAATACGATGTGGCCAGTTTCCTGTGGCAGGCGTCGGCCAAATATTCCGCTGAGTTGCGTCGGGAATTGACGGATGCCTACATCGCTTCTTTGAAACAGTATACGGAGGTGAACGAAGTCGAGTTCCGCGCCACACTGGAGCGTTTTGTACTTTTCCGCGTGCTTCAGGTGTTGGGAGCGTACGGTTTTCGCGGGTATTTCGAGCGCAAGAAACACTTTCTGGAAAGTATTCCGCCGGCCATGCAGAATCTTCGCGAGTTGCTTGCTGCCGGTGCCTGTCCTTATCCCTATTTGAACCGGGTGCTCACCGAATTGACCGAGTTGCCGCAGTTCCGCTTGCGGGAAGAGCAGACTGTGACGCGTTCCGACGGTTACCGTACCGCCGATGTGAATGTCTACAAGGCACATGTCAAGGACGGTCCGGCCACCTTTTCCAAATACGACGGCAAAGGGCCGCTCAAGGTACGTGTGTTCAGTTTCTCGTTCCGCAAAGGCATTCCCGAGGACGAGAGCGGAAACGGCGGCGGATACGTGTTCGATTGCCGCAGTACGCATAACCCCGGTCGGTATGAACCCTATAAACAACTGACAGGCTTGGACGAGCCCGTGATCCGTTTTCTGGAAGACGACGGTGAGATACTTGTTTTTCTGGAGAGTGTATATAAACTGGCTGATGCCCATGTGGCCCGTTACATACAGCGCGGGTTCACCGATCTGATGTTCTGTTTCGGCTGTACGGGCGGTCAGCATCGTAGTGTCTATTCCGCCCAGCATCTGGCCGAGCACCTGAACCGTAAGTTCGGTGTCGAAGTGCATGTCTGCCACCGCGAGCAGGGCATCGAACAAACTTTTCCCGTCAATCCGTTGCCTTCCGACGATTTAATAGTTTCCTGATAATGAAAGCCATGATATTTGCCGCCGGGCTGGGCACCCGCTTGCGGCCGCTCACCGATACAATGCCTAAGGCACTGGTGCCTGTAGGCGGACGTCCGTTGCTGAAGATACTGATAGAGAAAATGATAGCTGCCGGTGTGACGGAGATTGTGATTAATGTGCACCATTTTGCCGAACAGATCGTACGTTTCGTGGAGGAGCATCGTTCGTTCGGCATCCGTATCGCTTTCAGCGACGAAACCGCCGGCTTGCTCGAAACGGGCGGGGGGATCAAGCAAGCCGTACCGCTGCTCACGGCGGGCAGTATGGGGGAGGAGCGTTTTCTGATACACAACGTGGACATTCTGAGCAACGTTGACTTGGGGGACTTCTACAGGCAGGCCCGGCCCGGAGCCGCCGTGTTGCTGGTGAGTGAGCGACAGACCCAGCGCTACCTGCTTTTTGATGATGACGACCGTTTGGTGGGGTGGACCAACTTGAAAACGGGTGAGGTGAAGACGCCTTACCCCCATCTGGACGTAAACGCCTGTCGCCGCTATGCCTTTGCCGGCATCCATCTCATTTCGTCGCGCCTGTTTCCTCGCTTCGAGGCATGGGGGCCGAAGTTTTCCATTATCGATTTCTACCTGTCTGTGTGTCACGAAGAGCCAATTTATGCCCGTGTGTGCCCGGATTTACGACTGATGGACGTGGGTAAGCAGGACACGTTGGCGCAGGCCGATGCTTTTCTGCTCACATGTGTCTGACCGGTCGTGTGTGCAACAGAATCGTATAGTTCCTGTAGAAAATAGTTGTAACGCTCACAGTATTCCTGTTTCTCAGAGCGACCGTACTGATATTTGCTATGGGGATTTGTCGTGGGCTGAGAAAGATATACGAATGAGACGGTCTGTGGGGAAGATTCTGAAGTCCGGTCTTTTTTATGGGAACGATAAGCTTATGACCGATTGTAGATAATATGGCTCATCGGGTGCTGCATTCGCGCACAGATTCCTTTTAGTCTCGTTTGTCCTTACAACAAGTCCACGGATAATGGTTCTGCCGTTACCGAGGTGATTCATGGCAGACCTTTTTACACTATTTTCGGCAGATAAACTTTTAAAATAGTATCTTTTGCTATATTCTTATCAGATTAATTTATTTAAATATTTAGTATTAATGGGTTAGATTATCGAAAAATAGGGTAACTTTGCAGACGAAAGAAAGTTAAAGTCAGGGAAAGTATATTGTATATGGGGCAAGAAAAGTCTTTTTCGAAGCGCAGTAGGGCGACAGTGTTGATAGAAGTCTTTGTATGTATCGACGTATGGTGCCTTTGCAGCGTGGTTAGTTTTTTATGGTTATGGTGGGGGAATCGAAAGCAGCGTTGCTGGGAACGGCATGTTTCACGGGATATATTGGGACTGACCGGTGTTCGCAGCTGCGAATATAGTTTGTGGAGCAGGGCTTTTCGGCAAGCGATGGTGGCAGGATACGATAGGGCTGCCGACTTGAACCCGCTAGGAGGTTTGCAACATTTTCCGACGCTCTTTGCTTTTTTGGCTGTCTTCTTTGTGCCTGTGGCGTATGTTCCCTTTGTGATAGCGGGTGCCCTCTGCCATGAAATGGTGTGGGTATTCTATGTGTGGAAGTCGGCCTGGCTAAAGCACAAATTCCGTAGCCCGCTGTTGTGCTGGAATACACATTACATGTATATTTCCAATTGGCCGGAGGATAACCGGATGAGATATTTCAGTTGGGACGAATTGGAGGTGCAGAGCGAATGTGTGCCGGTATGTAGCCAGGAAAACGGGACGAAAGATACGGGTAACTATAATGTCTACAGACTGTTTACAGCCGACGAACACAAACCGGTGTGCTCCGTTACGCTCGATTTCTACGAAAATGCTAATGCCTTGCGTACACGGCTTGAGCGCTTGCCCCGCAGGAATCAGGCGCTTTCCGAAAGGTAAACGTGGCCCTTTGGCACGAATAGGGGAATAATAAGTCGTAAAAATTAGCCGATTTGAACTAAACGGTTGGGAGGCTCGGTGGCTGAAAGGGTAAAATCGGACGTCTTATACGTTATGGGAACGGGGAGAAAGAGTTTAGCGTTGTGGAAATCTCTTTATATATTTTCCGGCATCGAAAATTGCGATGCCGGATTTTTTGTTGTAATTTTGTGCTTTAAACCGAAATATACGACGAGCACATGCAACAGAAGATTATTATCCTGGACTTCGGCTCGCAGACCACACAGCTTATCGGGCGTCGCGTCCGCGAACTGGACACTTTCTGCGAAATTCTTCCTTACAACAAATTCCCTGAAAATGATCCCGACGTTATCGGCGTGATTCTGAGCGGATCGCCTTACAGCGTTTATGACGAACAGGCGTTCAAGATAGACCTCGACAAGATTCGTGGTCGTTATCCCGTTCTCGGCATCTGCTACGGCGCTCAGTTTATGAGCTATACGTTGGGCGGAAAAGTGGAGCCGGCCGGCACACGCGAATACGGGCGTGCCAATCTGGCTTCGTTCGAGAAGGAAAATCCGCTGTTCCGGGGATTCGACGAGCATTCGCAGGTGTGGATGAGCCACGGCGACACCATCACGGCATTGCCGGAGCACTTCCGTGTGATTGCTTCCACCGATAAGGTGGTGAATGCCGCCTATCAGGCCGACGGCGAGCAGCTATGGGGCGTGCAGTTCCATCCCGAAGTGTTCCACTCCGTACAGGGCACGCTGTTGCTGAAAAACTTCGTGGTGGACATCTGCGGCAGCCGGCAGGACTGGAGTGCCGCCTCGTTTGTCGATACCACGGTGGAGGCATTGAAAGCGCAGTTGGGCGACGACCGTGTGATTCTGGGACTGAGCGGAGGAGTGGATTCCTCGGTAGCCGCTGTATTGCTCAACAAGGCCATCGGCAAGAATCTGACCTGCATTTTCGTGGATCACGGTATGTTGCGCAAGAACGAGTTCAAGAATGTGCTTCACGACTACGAATGCTTGGGACTGAATGTAATAGGAGTAGACGCCAGCGCCAAGTTCTTCAAAGACCTGGAAGGCGTGACCGATCCCGAGCAGAAGCGTAAGATCATCGGTCGCGACTTCGTGGAGGTGTTCGATGCCGAAGCCCGTAAGATAACCGATGCACGCTGGCTGGCGCAAGGCACCATCTACCCCGATCGCATCGAGAGCCTGAACATCACCGGCAAGACCATCAAGAGCCACCATAATGTAGGCGGACTGCCCGAGGAGATGAACCTGCGGCTGTGCGAACCGTTGCAGTGGCTCTTCAAGGATGAGGTGCGCCGCGTGGGGCGGCAGATGGGGATGCCCGAGCATCTTATCACGCGCCATCCCTTCCCCGGGCCCGGTTTGGCCGTACGCATCCTGGGCGACATCACGCCCGAGAAAGTGCGTATCCTGCAAGATGCCGACGACATCTTCATTCAGGGGCTTCGCGACTGGGGGCTGTACGATCAGGTGTGGCAGGCCGGTGTCATTCTCCTGCCTATCAAGAGTGTGGGGGTGATGGGCGACGAGCGCACCTATGAACGGGCCGTGGCGTTGCGCGCCGTGACGAGCACCGATGCCATGACGGCCGACTGGGCGCATCTGCCGTACGACTTCATGGCCAAGGTGAGCAACGATATTATCAACCATGTGAAAGGGGTGAACCGCGTATGCTACGACATTTCTTCCAAGCCCCCTTCGACCATTGAGTGGGAATAACGGACTGTCGTCGACCGTCTCCTAAGTAAAGACGCTGAAACGTTATATTCGTATACAGGCTTACCGCTTTTCTGTGCGGTGAGCCTGTTTTTTTATGTCTGCCGGCCCGAAAACTACACATCGCGACATGATCTCCACAAATCAAGGTGCGGTGTGCAGACATCAAAGCCTGTTGGGCGGAAATCGTGTCATGAAAGGAAGAAAGGAGGCCGGACGGTCGAAAGATATGTCCAAGAACATGTTTTTTATTGGGTGGAGGATGATGTGTTTTTGATAGATAAAGTGTATATTTGCCACTTGTTATACCCGTTGCATAACGGGCAGCCTAACAGATGAAAAACCTAAATCTGAACAGATAGAATGAAAAAATCATTACTTGTATGTTGCGGACTTCTGTCGTTTCTTTCGGCGGGAGCGCAACGAACGATGGAAACACTCGACCGGGGCCTTGTGGCCGTGAAAGTGGCCGGAGGCGTATACACCGGTTGGCGTATACTGGGAGAAGAGTATTACGACACGAAGTACAACCTGTACCGCGATGGTGTGAAAGTGAATGCCGAACCGCTGGAAGTGTCCAATTACAAAGATGCCGGCGGAACGGCGGATTCGAAGTACACCGTGCGTGCCGTGGTGCGCGGGGTGGAGCAGCCCGAATCGAAACCGGTCGGTGTGTGGGGAAAATCCTATCTTTCCGTGCCGATGGGGAGAGTATATTCCCGTCGGGGGACGGATATCACGGCGGGGTATCTGCTGAACGATGTATCGACGGCCGATCTGGACGGCGACGGAGAATTCGAACTGATCGTGAAGCGTATCAATGCGTGGGACGACCGCGATCTGTATCCGGTGGAGAACGACAGTGCCTATGTGTTCTTCGAAGCCTATAAACTGGACGGTACGAAATTGTGGCAGATAGACTGCGGTCCCAATATGGTGAGCGGCAGTAATGTGGAGATCAATCTGGTGGCTTACGACTGGGACGGCGACGGAAAGGCCGAACTGCTGATGCGGGCTGCCGACGGCACCATACTGCCCGACGGCACGGTGATAGGCGACATTACGAAGAATTACCGCTGGTCGGTGTCGCATTCGGCCAATATGACGTATATGACAGCCGGCGACGAATTTCTCCTTTACATGGAGGGCGCTACGGGCAAGCTCTACAACCGGCGCCCGTTTCCGCTGAAACGCCTGGAGGACGGAGAGACGGACCTCGACAAGGCGTGGGGCGACGGGTACGGACATCGCAGCAACAAATTCTTTTTCGGGGCCCCCTATCTGGACGGACGCCGGCCGAGTATCTTTCTGGCACGCGGTATCTATTCCCGGCACAAGATGGTGGCTTTCGACGTGAATCCCGTCACCCACGAACTGACGGAACGCTGGCGCTGGAACCAGAGCAGCTTAGGCCCGTGGTTCGGACAAGGCTATCACAATTACGGGATTGCCGATGTAGACTGGGACGGACGCGATGAAATCGTGTACGGTTCGATGGTGATTGACGACAACGGTCGGGGACTGTCCACCACCGGATTGGGCCATGGCGACGCACAGCATTGCGGCGATCTGGATCCGTACCGCAAAGGACAGGAGATATTTGCCTGCAACGAGGACGCGATGGGAGCCAATTACCGGGATGCCACGACGAGCAAGATCTATTACTGGTATTCGTTGGGGCGCGACTGCGGGCGTTGCATGGCCGGTAACTTTACCGATCAGTATCCGGGTTCGCAGATGATAGCCGTAGGTACGGGGCTGGTAAGTTCCGTGACCGCCAAATCCGTGGCCGACGGATGGTCGGGTATCACGCAGGATTTCCGTATCTACTGGGATGGCGACCTGTGTGAGGAAAGCCTGGACGGCGACGGAACGGAAGGACCGGCGGCTGTGTATAAATTCGGGCAAGGCAGTCCGATATTCACGGCTACGGGAACGAAGATGTGCAACTGGACGAAGAACACCCCCTGTCTGCAAGGCGATATACTGGGCGATTGGCGCGAGGAACTCGTGCTCCGTTCGGAGGACAATATGGAGCTACGCGTCTATACCACAACGGACATCACGCCGTGGCGCAACTACACGCTGTTGCACGACATGCAGTACCGTCAGGCGATATGCTGGCAGATGTGCGGTTATAACCAGCCTCCCCACGTGAGCTATTTCCTGGGCAAGGCCGAAGGAATCACCGTGGCTCCGCCTCCGGTGATGACAAACGGTCGTGAAGAAATCATCGGCGGACGGATTACGGCTGCCGGTAACGGGAAGCACCTTCTGCTGGCCGATCCTGCCGGCGGCGAGGTGACCGTGGACGAGGGCGTGGCACCCTACATCCTTACGGTAAACGCTTTCTCGCATACGGAGGGACACAATGATAACGACAATATCACGACCACCCGTTCCACCTATACGTTGAAGGGAGGTCGGCTGACGGGAGAGATGCGTCTGGTGAAACAGGGCGAAGGCATCCTCAACCTGAACGGCACGCACGACTACAGCGGCGAGACGAATCTGTGGGGCGGTATGGTGAATTTCAGTGGCAGTTTGCCGAACAGCCCGGTGTGGATGAATCGTTTTGCGGAACTGAATGCCGCCGGCGTGCTGGGAAAGGGGCTTAAGGCCGAATATGGTTCCGTGTTGCGCGTAGGCGGCGAGCAGAGCCGGGGTACATTGAAAGCCGCCGGCTATACGATGAATTTCGGAGCTGTGGCCGAGTTTGATATTTTTGCCGACGGAACGTCCGATACGTTGCTTTTGGACGGGATGCTGGAACTTAAGCCGTCGAATTTTGCCGCCCACGGACCGGCCTATAACGCACCGGTGTTCCGTTTCGTACAGCATAATAAAGCCGGTAGCCAACGACCGGAGCCGGGGCGTTATCTGCTGGTGAAAGCCGCTTCGCTGAACGGTGACTTGGCGGCTGTGAAGATAGAAGGCATGGAAGGTATCGACTGCCGGTTGGAGCAGGAGGGCGGTAATGTTTATTTGCAGGTGAATGCGTTGCGCGAAGCCACCACGATATACTGGAACGGCGAGGCCGAATCGGGGCTGTGGAACCTGAACGACTGTGCCAACTTCAGCAACGGAGGCGATGCGGATGTTTTTGTGACGGGGGACAAGGTGGTGTTCGACGATGCCGCCCGCTGTTTCACGGTGAATCTGGGCGGTGATGTGGAACCCGATACCGTGCTGTTTACCGGCGGTCGGGATTATACGCTGCAAGGCAACGGACGCATAACCGGTGCGGCTCGTCTGGTGAAGGAAGGAACGGGCGTGCTGACGATAAAGAATCTGAACGCCTACCAGGGCAAGACGACGTTGGCCGGCGGCACCACCCGTGTTTCCGTACTGGGTAACGAACAGAACGCAACGGGAGCCTTGGGAAGCTATACCACCGCGACCGATCGTTTTGAGATACGTAACGGCGCGGTGCTGCAAACGACCGGAAACGTGACGATGGGAATTCCGGTACGCATCGGAGCCGGCGGCGGTGAGATCAATTGCGGCGGCGCGTTTGAGATGAAGGCACAGATAGCGGGCGACACGCTGACCAAATCGGGAAACGGGACGATGAGCATGAGTGTGGACAACGCACTGAAGGCTACGGTGCTGAAAGCAGGAACGTTGGCCATGACGGCGGACGGTATCGGCTTAGGCAACCGCCTCATTCTGGAGGGAGGAACCTATCAAGATAGCGATAACAGCTATTCGTACAGTAACAATGCGGTGAATTTCCATGTTCCGGTTGGTAAGAAAGCCGTCTTGAATCTGGACTCCCGTTGCACTTATAAAGGGCGGTTGACCGGTGAGGGTACGGTCAGTGTGAATGTGCCCTGGATCCGCACGCAACTGCAAGGCGACTGGTCGGCCTTCAAAGGGACACTTAAGCCGACGAATACCGGCAACGGACTGACGCTTGACAACGGTTACGGACTGCCGAATGCAACACTTGATCTTTCGGCAGGCGTCACCGTGACCAATTCCGGCAAGACATTCCGCATCGGTAAAGTCGTAGGAACCGGTAAGTTGGGCGCATTGGCACCCTGGGCCAAGTCGGGTGTGAACACCTGGGCGGTGGGTTCGCTGAACACCGATTTTACGTTTGGCGGTTCGATTACCGGCGAAGGCACCCAATTTAATAAGGTGGGCAGCGGGACGATGAAGGTGACCGGTATCAGCGACTTCACCGGCAATTGCACGGTGTCGGGCGGTGCGCTCTGTCTGGATAACAAGACGGCGACCAAACCCATGCTGGGGACGGGTACGCTTCAAGTAAACAACGGGACCACGCTGTGCGGGCAAGGCCGTTTGGGCAATACGGTGACGGTGAATGCCGGCGGTACGGTACGTCCCGGTGTGACGGAGACTTCGATGAGCGGTACGATCGATTTCGGCGGGAAGAATGTCAGTTTCGCTCCCCGTTCCGTGTTGCGCATTTATGTGCGTAGCAACCGTTGGTATACCAGTCTGGCCAACATCGGCGTGATGAGGCTGCAAGGCACACTGAAAGTGGATGTGTACGAAGGATTGACGTTGCCGGTAGGTACGGAACTGGTGCTGTGGACAGCCGAAAGCAACAGCGTGAGTTCGAATCCCGTTCTGGAACTGGGATCGCCCGGAGAAGGATGCGAGTGGGACACTTCGGACATCGACAAAGGGATTCTGCGTGTAGCGGTGGCTACCGGAATCAGCCAGGTGCCGCAGGACGAGAACGTGGAATGCACGGTTTGCACGTTGTCCGGTGCGGTGGTGGCGCACTTTGCTTGTGCGAACAAGGATATCCAGGCCACCCTAGATGCTACGGCGCTCCCCCAAGGGACGTATATCGTGAAAGCACAGGGGCGGACAGCCGGCGGTGCGATGAAGTGCAGGAAGAAATAAAGGAAAAGGCCTCTGCATTGGAAAGGCTGTAGAAAGCATGACGCCGTTCCCGATACAAACGGGAACGGCGTCTTTTTTTTGAACGCTCGGTCGGGATGCCCGAACAGCGGCTGAAACTGTCTGTGAGTGAGTAACAACATTTAACGGGACGATAAGTTTTTTTATTTTTCCGAATGAATGTCCGTGCCGATTTATCGTTTATCTTTGCCCGCAGAGAAAGTAAAAAGATTACAGAACATTTAAAATGTATTTTCATGGGTAAGTCAATTAAAGGAACCAGAACAGAGAAGAATTTGCTGAAGTCGTTTGCCGGAGAGTCACAGGCAAGAATGCGATATACATACTTTGCCAGTGCGGCGAAAAAAGAAGGTTACGAACAGATCTCCGCCATCTTTACCGAAACGGCCGATCAGGAGAAGGAACACGCCAAGCGTATGTTCAAATGGCTGGAAGGCGGCAGTGTGGAGATAACGGCTTCTTATCCGGCTGGAGTGATCGGCACCACGGCGGAGAATCTGAAAGCCGCAGCGGCCGGAGAGCATGAGGAATGGTCGGTGGATTATCCGAAATTTGCCGACGTGGCCGAAGAGGAAGGCTTTCCGGAGATTGCCAAAATGTATCGGATGATATGCGTGGCCGAGCGTGGGCACGAAGAGCGTTACAAAGCTTTGTTGGCTAATGTGGAGAATCACAAGGTGTTCGAAAAGGAGGAAGAGACCGTTTGGCAGTGTCGTAACTGCGGCTATATCCATACGGGGAAAGAGGCACCGGATATGTGCCCGGCCTGCCTGCATCCGCAAGCTCATTTCGAAGTGAAAAAGACGAATTATTAAATACGCGCCGGCAGGAACAGCCGGCGGATGCGATAGGAAAACAGGGGCTCGGACGGTTGCATTGGCAGCGGAACGGGCCCGATTTGTATCATTTTTAACAAGAGAACTTTATGAAAATCAAACAGATTATAGGAAGAGAAATTCTGGATTCGAGAGGCAATCCTACCGTAGAGGTGGAAGTGTGGCTGGAAAGCGGTGTTTGCGGCCGGGCATCGGTTCCTTCGGGAGCGTCGACAGGCGAGAACGAGGCGCTGGAACTTCGGGACGGCGACAAAAAGCGTTATGGCGGTAAGGGCGTGTTGCGGGCGGTGGAAAATGTGAATTCCGTCATTGCACCGGCTTTGGTCGGGACATCGGTGCTGGAGCAGCGGACGATAGATGCGGTCATGCTGGCCATGGACGGTACGCCCACCAAAGAACGCCTGGGGGCCAATGCCATGCTGGGCGTTTCGCTGGCTGTGGCAAAGGCCGCCGCCGCTTATCTCCGTATGCCGCTTTACCGCTATCTGGGCGGGACGAATACTTACGTGATGCCGGTGCCGATGATGAATATCATCAACGGCGGTTCACACAGCGACGCACCGATAGCCTTTCAGGAGTTTATGATCCGACCGGTGGGTGCCGCTTCGTTCCGGGAAGGACTGCGCATGGGAGCCGAAGTGTTTCATGCGTTGAAGAGCGTGCTGCACCGGCGCGGTCTGAGTACGGCGGTAGGCGATGAAGGAGGTTTTGCTCCGGCATTGGCCGGGACGGAAGATGCGTTGGACAGTATTCTGGCAGCTATTCGGGAGGCCGGCTACGAACCCGGACGAGATGTGACGATCGGCATGGACTGTGCCGCCTCGGAGTTTTACCGGAACGGAGTGTATGATTATACGCTTTTTGAAGGAGAAAAAGGGAAAAGACGAAGCAGCGAAGAACAAATCGCTTATCTGGAATCCCTGGTGGAAAAGTATCCTGTCGATTCCATCGAAGACGGTATGGCGGAGAACGACTGGGAAGGCTGGCGGAATCTGACCGAACGGTTGGGAGCGCGGTGCCAGCTGGTGGGCGACGATCTGTTTGTCACCAATGTGAAGTTTCTGGCCCGGGGTATAGAAACGGGATGCGGCAACGCGATATTGATCAAGGTGAATCAGATCGGAACACTGTCGGAAACGCTGGATGCTATCGAAATGGCCCATCGGCACGGTTATGCAACGGTGACTTCGCACCGCTCGGGAGAGACGGAAGACACGACTATTGCCGATATAGCCGTAGCCACCAACAGCGGACAGATAAAGACGGGTTCGCTGAGCCGTACCGACCGTATGGCTAAATACAACCAACTGCTGCGCATCGAAGAAGAATTGGGCGACCGGGCCGTTTACGGTTATCGTCGCATCCGGTAATTCTTTTTTTTCGCAACCGTCGTTATTTTTAGTTCGGATACAAAGCATACTTGCTTTGCAGCATCCCCAAGACGTTTGTCGTGCCTGTCTCCGTTTGCGTATGGAGGCAGGCTTTTTTTGTCGTGAGGATACCGGCTCGGCTTGGGCTTTTTAAGCTAAAGCGGGCTGGGTGACTATAGTGTGCGCTGGAGGCAGAATTAAAAAAAACTAAATATAAGACCGGTTTTTGTCCATATCGGTAAAAAATGATAATTTGCGTTTTATAAACGGCTGTTCAATGGAAATGTGATAACCCGACGGGCGTACGGCCCCGCTATTCGCGCTGCAGTGAAGGAGGGGAGGAGACATACGGTGCCAGGTATAATTGCAAAAGCAAATATGGTGTTGTCGGTCATAAAATGCTTGGCAGATGGATTCGGGCTATTGTCGACTAGGGGGCAAACAAGAAATGGTGATAAATCCTAATCAATCATGTACAAATCTTATACCTGTTTATTTTCAATCGGAGTGATACTCCTGTCATTGTCTGTATCGGTTGCGACGGCAAAAGTGGATAAACTTCCACGCATTCGTTTTATAACGCCATCGATAGCGCGTATACAATGGGATGCTAACGGTAATTATGAGGGAAACCATACCGGTGTGTGTGTATATCCGCAGAAAAAGGTACCGGTCAAGGTTATCGAAACAGATACTGCTATTATATATCGGTCGTCGGAACTCACGGTAGAAGTCGTGAAGCCGTCTTTGGCCGTAGTGTTCAGGGAACCTAAGAGCGGTCGGGTTATTCTTCATGAACATTTGGGTAATCCCCGCGAAAGTGAAACGGTGGTAAAAGAGAATGTGGTTTATGATGATAACTCGGCGCGTATCGTCGACACGGCCAACGGGAAGGTGACGGTCAAAAATGTTTTGCGCCGCGATACAACGGGGTGTTACACACGCTATCGTTGTCATTTTGTATTTGGTGATGAATCGCTCTACGGACTGGGTTCGCACATGGAAGATTATATGGATCTTAAAGGTAAGACCGTGTATCTCGTACAGCATAATCTGAAAATTGCGATGCCCGTGTTGGTTTCAACCGGCGGTTACGGACTGTTTTTCGATGCGGGATGTGCCATGAAGTTTGAAGATGCCACAATAGAATACGATGCTGCGAACCAGTTGGATTATTACTTCATGAAGGGGGATAATCTTGATAAAGTGGTGGCGCAATATCGCTATCTGACCGGCGGGGTATCCCTACAGCCCAAATACATGTTCGGGTATATCCAATCGAAGGAGAGATATGTGAGCAGCGACGACATATTACGTACCCTTGCGGAATATCGGCGGCGTCATATCCCTATCGATGTGATGGTGCAGGATTGGAACTATTGGCCCCAAGGATGGGGATATATGAAGATGGACCGGAAACACTATCCCGATCCGAAAGCCCTTGCTGATTCGGTTCATGCCCTTCATGCCAAAATTATGATTAGTATCTGGCCTAATCCGATGAAGAATCCGCAGCAGGCTGACTTTCAGAAGAGAGGATGGATGCTGGGGAACTCGGTTTATGATGCCTTTAATCCAGAGGCCCGTAAGTTGTATTGGGAGTATGCCGACAAGGAGTTCTTCTCCAACGGCTTTGATGCTTGGTGGTGTGACAGTTCCGAACCGCTTGACGCCGACTGGGGCAATATCGCGGAAACCGTAGACGGTCAGCGTTACGGATGGGACAGTCATGAAAGACGCTGGCAACTTAATAAGAATGTGCTTTCCGATTGTCTGGGAGCTGACAAATGCAATCTTTATTCGTTGTACCATGCAAAAGGCATTTATGAGAACCAACGTGCCGCATCTCGGCAGAAGCGGGTGGTGAATCTGACCCGCTCGGGATTTGCCGGACAGCAGCGTTACGGTACTATCGTGTGGAATGGCGATACCCATGCTTCGTGGGAATCTTTTCGTCAGCAAATCCCGTCGGGACTTAATTATATAGCGACCGGTAATCCGTATTGGACGATTGACGTCGGTTCGTTTTTTACTCGTAGCGACAACCGTTGGTTTGTAAAAGGTCGGTTCCCTAAAGGAGTCAACGACGAGGCTTTCCGTGAATATTATACCCGTATGTTTCAATGGGCGACATTTATGCCCGTATTGCGTAGCCATGGAACGGATACCCCTCGTGAGGTATGGCGTTTCGGCGAACCGGATACTAAGTATTATGATGCCATCCTGAAGATGATAAACCTGCGGTATACGCTCCTTCCGTACATCTACAGTATGGCCGGTGCACAGACTGTCCATGACTATACGATGGTTCGAATGCTTCCGTTTGATTTTGCCAATGATAAGAATGTGTGGGACCTGAAAGACGAATATATGTTTGGGAGCATACTCGTTTGCCCAGTCACGGCTCCGGGGGCGGAGGTACGAAAAGTGTATTTGCCGGATGCGGGTGACAACGCTTCGTGGATTGATTATTGGACGGGGAAAACCTATAAGCCCGGCCAATGGGTAGAGATGGAAGCAAGTATCGACAAATTGCCTTTGTTTGTACGCGGCGGAAGTATCATTCCTACATCGGAACCCACCGAATATGCGGCTGCACAAGAGGGAAGGCCGATAACCATTCATGTTTATCCCGGACGCGATAGCCGGTTTGATCTGTATGAAGATGAAGGCGACAACTATAATTATGAATCAGGCGGCTATACAGAAATACCTCTGATATGGAATGACAAAACCAGAAAACTTACTATCGGAGCGCGTAAAGGTTCTTTTGCCGGTATGTTGGCTAAACGTTCGTTTATTGTTTTGCTTCCGGACGGCAGCCGTAAAGTCGTAGATTATTCGGGAAATAGGGTGATAGTTAAACTGTAATTTCCTTTGATAAGATATGGAGGTAGCTTGATGGACTTTTTTAAAGTTCGTCAAGCTATTTTTATGTTGGTTGGTTATTTCGTTGTATTGTCGTTCGGCATCTTTGACACATAAGATACGCATAAATTTTATTGTTGGGGACGATGGAAGGTTTGGGGCCTCTCGTTCAGAAAAGCAATCCGGTTACAGATTTACTTTCTACATTATATAGGGTAAAATTTAATGCGTAACATTATGGGAAATTTTAAAGTGAAGTTTCGTCCCTCTACCGTAGCGGGAAAAGCCGGCACAGTGTATTATCAAGTGTATCACGCACGGCAAGTGAAGACAATCAGAACGGATTATAAACTCTACGCCGAGGAATGGAGCAAGGCGGATGCACGGATCGTCATCGAGCCTGGCAGTGAGCGCTGTGCGTATCTGCTCTCGGTGCGGCATCGGCTGGAAGCGGATATACGCCGGTTGGCGAGCCTTATTCGGTTGTATCGGGAACGGGCGAAAGACAGTTATACGGCGGCTGATCTGGCAAAGGCATTCCGAACGATGACGGTTGAAGGCTCTTTTGCCTCGTACGGTCGCGGAGCTGTGGAGCGTTTGCGGGGGCAGGGGCGCGAGCGTACGAGCGAAGCTTATGTGGCTGCGTTGCAGAGCTTTTTGAGATTCAGTAACGGACGTGATTTTTCGTTGGAAGAAATAGATTGGGATTTAATGAAAAACTATGAATATTATCTGAAGCAGAATCATCTGACGATGAACACCGTTTCTTTTTATATGCGTGTGTTGCGAGCCATTTACAACTCGGCCGTGGAGCGGAAACTTACGGAACAGCGTTTCCCGTTCCGCTATGTATATACCGGTATTGACAAGACCGTGAAACGAGCTGTCTCCCTGCAGGTGATTCGTCGCATCAAGGAGATGGACTTTTCCGGTGAACCTCATATGGCGTTTGCCCGCGACATGTTTCTGTTCAGTTTTTATACGCGGGGGATGTCGTTTGTGGACATGGCTTTTTTACGAAAAGAAGATCTGTCGGGAGGAATCCTTTCGTATCGCCGTCGCAAGACCGGACAGCAATTGTTGATAAAATGGGAGCCGTGTATGCAATATATCGTCGGCAGGTACCGATGCGACGGAACCCCTTATCTGTTGCCTATCGTCGGAGGAAACGATAGGAGCGAGCGGCGGCAGTATTTGAATACGCTCTTTATGGTGAACCGGCGTTTGAAAGAAATTTCCCGCAGGTTGCGGTTGCCAGTTCCTCTGACCATGTATGTGGCCCGGCATAGTTGGGCCAGCATCGCCCGGAGCCGACATATTCCTCTTTCCGTTATCAGTGAAGGCATGGGGCACGGTTCGGAACATACGACACAAATTTACCTGGCATCGCTCGATACGGCCGAGGTGGATAAAGCGAACGGACAGATATTGAGCTTATTGTAAATATACGGATTTCATAATATTATCTCTTGAACAGAGATAATCCTTTGGATGCAAAAGTAAACAAATCAAGGAAAAATAAAAAATAAAGTTTAATAAAATTCGCATTATTTATATTAAATATTATCGTTTTCTTATCAAGGAAAAAAGATAGTCTTCATTGTAATGTGTTTATTTATAGTATGATTAAACCTATTTTTTGTCTCTTTGTATATCTCTGTTCAAGAGATTGCGCAAAAATATATAGGTAAATAATTCTGTAGGAGGATGTGCTTTTACTTATATATTGTATAAAAACGTAATTGTTGAATTATTAAATACAAATGTTATGTCGCAGAATAAAACAGTAGTTCCCGGTATGGAAGGTGACAATTTCTCTATGAATGAGACTTCCGGTAACTTTTATGAAAGAACACAAGTGTCGGCAGGTGGAACCGTAGTACCTGGTATGAATCCGGGCGCAGTTCCATCACGTCCGCAGCGAATGCCTGTGGAACCGCGTTCCCAGACAGCTTCCCGTACCCGCAATTCCGGTAAGCCAGTGGTGGGATTTCTTTATTCCGTATCTCGTCGGGGTATCGGCGAATATTGGCCGCTTTATATAGGTCCTAATACAATAGGGCAATCCGGGAAGTGTGATATTTGCTTGAAGGAAGGTACAATCTCGGCCGAGCATGCCGTCTTGGTGGTCCGTAAAATGAAGAATCCCGAAAAGACGGTAGCTTCTATTAGCGATGCCCGTTCTACGAATGGTACGATGGTGAACGGGGTGAGCCTGGCTTTCAATGCAGTAGAATGCTTCAATAATGATATAATCACTGTAGGGGAGAATTACGAACTTGTACTGATTCTGATTGATACCGTTACGTTGGGATTGAAAGCCGTTGAAAATTTTCAGTTCTCCGTGTCGAACGACGAATCGGATTTCGACGGATGTTATAGTGGAATGGGGTGGCACAAATGCTCCTATAAGTGGCGATATAGTTGGATTCGACTTGTAGCGATAATAAAAAATAAGGCGAAACTATGGCGGTTATAAGATTACAAGGTAAAGAAGAAATCCGCAAACGGATTTATTATGAATTTGAATCTACCGACACTCCGCTAGGTGTCGGTGGTATGGGCAAGGTGTACAAAGGACGTTGTGTAGATGAACGCAACGGCTATTCGCGTGATGTAGCCATTAAATTCATGTATGACGATTTGCCTGAGCATGTGATCGAACGCGCCCGGCGTGAGGCTTCGATCCAGATACACAACGACAACCTTGTGGAAATGTTAGGTTTTGTGGAGACTGAGACCCGGAACATGTTGGGAGAATCCCAGCGACATTATCATGTGGTCAGCGAATTGTTGGAAGGAGTGATGCTGGATGATTTACTCAAAGGTAAAGTGACAGATCAGTGGGGAACCACAGTCCCTTTTGCCGAGCAGTTGTATCGGGACTATAACAATGCCCCAGTGCGTTTCGCCTTGTATATTATCAAAAGTATTCTAACGGGCATCATGTCGTTGCATGATATAGGTTATATCCATCGTGATATTGATCCGACTAACATAATGGTGACGGCGCAGGGACATGTTAAACTTATTGATTTTGGTATTGCCAAGCAGTTGAGCACGCTTACTACACATGACAAAGCGCTCACTTCTGCCGGACAGTTCATGGGGAAAGCTCAGTATGCGGCGCCAGAGTTGGTTCTGGGTGATGTAAGGCATCAGAATTGTACAACGGATATTTATGCTGTAGGCATTATTTTGTTCCGGTTGGTGGTGGGGCATCTTCCCTTCGAAGGGGCTACACATGAGGTGCTCGATATGCAGTTGCATCGAAAGATACCGTTACAACAGGTGCGCGACCGTCGGTTACGTGAGGTGATAGCTCGTGCTACGCATAAGAAACAGGAACGCCGTTTTCAGTCGGCAGCAGAATTTCGGGTTGCTGTGGACCAATTGGCTGTGACTGGTAATGGAACCGGGATTGATTGGAATATTTTGCTTCGCGGAGCAGCTATCGTGGCTGGTGTCTGTGCCGTGGGGGCAGGCGGTTTCTGGGCTTATGAGAAATTGCAGTCTGACAAAGGAAGAAAAGAAGCCGTTGTTATAGAGAAAGTAAAGTCTCGTCTTGAAAAAGAAACGATAAATAAAGAACCGAGAATGTCCGACTTTGAGAAAGCCCGTCAGATGCTTTGTAGTGCTTCTACTGCACCGGAAGGATTGAAACGATTGGAAGTATTGTCGGCCAATAATGAATTTGATGCTACATATTTATTGAGCCGCTTGTATGCCGATGACAGCGATCCTTCTGTATCGGATGAGATACGGAAGATGAAACACAATGGCAGTATACGGACAGATTTGTTGAGAGCCCACGAACTGAACCAGCTCTCGGTGGAACAGAATGGCGAGAGTTATAAGGCTCTTTATGAACTAGGAACCGATTTCCTGGCCGGTAGCGTACGTACAGGTATGCCTAATAAGCAAAGCCGTAACTTAAGTCTTTCGTATACTTATCTGAAGAAAGCTTGGAACTTGGCTCGTGACCATAATGATAAATTCTATGCCGGACTGATCGAGAAAGAGATACGGAAAATACCGGCGAAATATAAGAAATAAAATATTACGGTATGAATAGACCGACAGTCATGCAGCGGCCCAATGACCCCAATATCTATTTGTTTACGATGGGGGAATGGTATGGATACAATCCTAACCTGCAACCGTTGGGTAGCGGGGCGATGGGAACGGTATACATCGGCTTTCGCTGTTCTACGGGAGAACGAATCGCAGTAAAGCGTGTTAAAGACGTGTATGCCAATAACTACGCTATTCGTGAACGTGCTAAACAAGAGGCTTCGTTGGCTTTCCGTCACCAGAATCTGGTGGAGATGATTGGTTATTGCGAATGCGCGCCCACCACAGGGCCTATCTTTATTCTAAGTAAGTTTGTATCGGGCATCACACTTGACGAACATGTGAAGCGTAATTTGGAAGGGCGTCCCGATCGTGTGGAGAAAATCTGTCATACCATATTTCCTGTACTCGATGCGCTGGATTATGTACATTCGCGGGGGGTGATTCATCGCGATCTCAAGCCTTCGAACATTATGGTGGAGCAGGGAGCTAATGTACGGTTGATGGATTTGGGTATTGCCCGTATGAACGAGGGAAATAAATTCTCGGCTTTCGGTTTTATCGGTACGCCGCAATACGCCGCACCGGAGCAGATTTTACGCGGTACGGAAAAGGGTGGACAGATAAATGCTTCTACAGATGTTTATGAATTGGGAATAACTTTCTATGAACTTCTTACCGGGCACAATCCTTTTGATTGCGAGACTGAGGCTGATACACTGAAGAAGCAGATGACGGAAAAGTTACCGGCTGACTCCAAGATTCCGCATCGGGTGATGCAAGTCATTTGGAAAGCTACGGAAAAAGAACAAAGTCGGCGTTATCAGACGGCCCGACAGTTTAAAACGGCATTGGAAACCGCTTTACAGCCTGAACCGAGTTCTATGACACAGTTTTCGGATTGGCTGGGGAAGAATATCGTGTTGGTGGGTTGCGTAGTCGGAGTGATTGTGGCTCTTCTATTAATGTTATTTATTTGATTGATATGGGACTGATAAAAACATCAAAACCATTTGTCGGCGTTGCGGATTCGCGCATAGGAGGGCGATCCGAGAATCAGGACTCTTGCGGGTATGCCGATACCAAACTTGGATTGCTTGTCACGGTATGCGATGGCATGGGCGGTGGTCCGGGGGGAAAAACGGCTTCAAATATCGCCGTGCAGGAAATTATAACGAGTGTGGCCGAAGCCGATGGAACGGAGGATAGCGGCAATGTGCTGATTAAGGCCATTAGACGTGCCAATATGGCTATTATTGCTCGTGGCGACGAGGAACCGGAATTGAAGGGAATGGGTTCGACGGCTACAGTGTTGCTCATTAATTCCAATTCCGCATTGGTTGCCCATGTAGGAGACAGCCGAGTATATCAGTTGCGCAATCACGCCAAAATATTCCGTACTTTCGACCATTCGATGGTATTTGAACTGGTCAAACAGAAAGTGATTACCGAAGAGCAAGCTCGTTTGTCGGAACAATCGAACGTAATTACGCGCGCTTTGGGTATAAAGGCGGATGTAGAAGTAGATGTGTGTGAACTGGCTTATGAGAAAGGCGACCGCTTTCTGTTGTGCACTGACGGTGTGCACGGAACGATGCCGGAGAAAGAACTTATTTCTATTGTGACCGACATAAAGAAACCGTTGTCCGGTGTGATGGAAAATCTGGTTACGAAAGTAGATACCTATGGATTGCAGAAAGGAGGCGGTCATGATAACCTGACAGCCGCTCTTATAGAAACAAAATCAAATTCAATACTAAAAGAAAAAATGAGCAAACGAATAAAAAATCTATTGTTATGCCTGTTGGCTGTTCTCGTGATAAGCTTGTTGGGCAACGGAATCTTTGTCTATCAGAAACTAGGGGATGCAAAAGATGTTACAAAATCAGCATGGCTTGAGAGTGATTCCGTTCCTCGTCAAGTCTTTAATGATCAAATAACAAAATACAAAGCCGATTCGACGACATGGGATAAAGAACTAAAGGCTTTTGAATGTGCTCTGGAAGCAATAAAATTGACTTCTTCGGGATCTGATAATTTTAAAGAGAGGTTGGACACTATAAATAAACGAACAGAAGAGGTACTTAGTAATAAATAATAAAATTATGAAGATACTATCAATCGGACGCGATAGCGGATGCGATATTGTTCTGCACGATCATTCGGATGTGATTAGCAGACGACATGCTGTATTGAATATCACTAGTACGGGCAAAATGACCCTCATTGATCAAGGTCGTAACGGTACGTATGTGAACGGAATAAAGATAACGCCTAATATTCCTTTCCCCGTTAAGCGGAATGATGTGGTTTCGTTTGCTCATGTTATGCAGTTGGACTGGACATTGATACCTAATTATGCTGCTCGTTTTTATGGTATTATTGGAGCTGCCTTTGCGGTACTCTTGTTAATAGGCGGTGCAGTGGCTTTCTTTATACTACGTGGCGGTGATGGTTCGGGTAGCGATAGAGGAGATACGATGGTGGTAGATTCCGTACAAATACAGCGACCGGATTCTATAAAAGTTCAATCGCCGGATTCAACTCAGAAGCAGAAAACAGACAAGAGTCGGGACAAGTCTGTATCTCCTAAGGTGATAAAGAAATTACCGAAGAAAGATAATGAAAAAGGAGATAAAGCCCCGAAGAACAATTCGGTTGAGCAAGAACCGGATAAACCGGCCACCCCTTTACTATAAATAATTAAAATCATATTACTATGAAACTATTGAAAATAGGTAGCGCGCCGTCGAATAATATCGTGCTTCGAAGTCCGTATGTAAGTTCTTTGCATGCCGAACTTATTTTGCTTGATAACGGTGATATTTTATTGGAGGACAAGAATAGTCGTAACGGAACGTTCTTGATGAATCAACCGGTTAAAGCGGGAACTTCCGTACCTATCCGCAGAGGAGATGCCGTTCGTTTTGGTGATGTTGAATTGCAATGGAGTCAGGTACCGATGCCGGAAGACAACAGTCAGTATTCCGCTCTTTACGGTATTGGCAAGAATTTCCGAAATGAAATTCAAATTGACGGTAATACCGTGAGCCGCTTTCATGCAACTCTTAAAAAAGGGAAGGATGGCAAATTCTATATTCAGGATCACAGTAAGAATGGAACAACTGTGAATGGAATGAAAATTCGTACGGGCGAGAATGTACGGATAAAACGAACCGATGCTGTAGTATGTGGCGGAGTGCCGGTAGATGTGAAGCGGTTCATTCCCGCTTCTATCTGGCCGAAAGTGTTTGCTTCATCGGGAGTGGCAGCGGCAGTAGTGGCTTTAATTCTGATTCTTGCTCCCCATATTGGAGGTATACGACCAAAAGATTTGGTGCCGGCCACTTTGTATGTGCATGGTGCTTATTACGTGAAGGCAACGATTGAAGATGATCCTTTTCAGGATTCACGTTTTTCCCAGATATTTAATACCTTGGGAGTGTCTTGGTCTAATGAATATGTCATGGGGAAGAATCAGAAAACCAACCAATGGGAGGTGCTGACAGAGAATAATAAGGATGTGGTACAGCCGGTGAGTTATTCCGGTACGGCGTTTTTCGTGTCAAGGGATGGCAAGATGGGGACTAATCGTCATGTTGCTGTGCCTTGGGAATATCTGGACAAGAAGGATGAGGCCGACATTAGGAAAGCCGTAGAAAATGTTCGCCAAGAACTTATACCGGTGGCCCAACTGGTGAACCTTACGGAACTTAATACTTTGGCTTCTAAGAAAAACGTGGTAGCCCAATGTTTGTTATTACTGTGGCAAAAAGGAGGTGTTTCGCTGGCAGAATTGAACGGTTATATAAACGCTTTCAAGATTTCCAAAATCAAGCTATCCGGTAATACGGCATATATGGGTGTAGGGTATCCTAACCGGAATTATAATTCGGTGACGGAATTTGCCCGTTGTACGGTATTGAAAGAGTCGGGCGATCGGGAAAAAGATGTAGCTCTGCTACAGCTGAACGAGCACAAGACCCCGGAAGATATACCTTATATATATGATATGGAAAACGTACGTACGGATGTTGCCGATTTGAAACCGCAGGAAGAAGAACTTTATGCATTGGGGTATCCGGCCGGATTATTATTCTTCAACTTGTCGGACAATAAAGACGGCGGGTTGAAACCGTTCATCAGCAAAATAAGTGTAAGTAAGCAGCCGAATGTAAATACATTTGAGTTCCAGGGAGAAACGTTGGGCGGTGCCAGCGGATCGCCTATTGTCGACAAGAAAGGGCGTTTGGTGGGAGTGCTTTACGGTATGTGGCTTGTTGGGGCAACATACGGTCGGGGTTGCCATGCCAAATATTTGAAAGAATTATACGATCAAACTGTGGTTAAATGATAACTGATAAGTGGCATATAGCGATTTTTGCCTGTGTCTTTGTACTATCGGGCCGTTCTGTTGCTCAGACGGCTCGATGGGCAATCAAACCGGTATATAGTTCCTTGGTCCCTTTTGACGAACGTACGTTGAAAGTGCGTTCCGCTAACAAGGTAGGTTTGATCGATATGGAGGGAAAGGAAGTCCTTCCTGCGGCTTTTGATTCGATTACGAATCCATTCGAAGGGTATGCCCTTGCTTTGAAACATGTATCGGGAAAATATCAAATCCAGAGCGTTATCCAAACGGATTCTTATGCCCGGACGGAAGTGACGGAAACCTGTTTTCTTACCAAATATTCCCGGTTCCGTGAAGGAATGCTCTGCATAAGCGATGCACAGGGGCTTTGGGGATTTCTGGGTGTTGACGGCAAACTGGCTGTTGATTGTAAATACCTGGCTACACATCCGTTCTGCGAAGGATGGGCATCGGTGCTCATGAAAGATAAAACGGTGTTGTATATCAACCGTCAAGGGCAGGCGTTACGGGGAATGGAACCGGGCAACGGAGTGATATATTTCGGTTCTTCCTTTAAAGAAGGTCTGGCATTGGTCTATGCCCGTTCCGCCACCGGATTCAAGGGATATATGATCAATCGGGCGGGCAAGATAACAAGTGCTTACCATGCTGCGTTAAAGGAGGTTCAGGTGGATCCGGACGACTATACTCTGTTTCAGGCAGGAAAGCGGGAAGCTGAGGCACCCTTGGAGGCGGTTAACGCAGGTCCGAAACCTTTTCTTGAGAATGGCTTGTGGGGGTATGAGCAAGATGGAAAGACGATCCTTCCGCCGCAGTTTCAGGAAGCAACTCCGTTTATACAGGGGTATGCCCGGGTCCGTTGGAAAGGTAAATACGGGATATTGCGTCTGATAGACGGTATGTTTACCGGTCACGCTCAGAGCGAAACGCGATTGAGAGTTGCGAATAATACGTCTTCTTCTTTCGCTTATGTGATGCAGGGACCTGCGAACTGGGCGGACGGCCCATACGTGCTGACTTTTGAAAATGCCGAAACCGGTATAAAGGAGAAAGGGACTTATGAGGCCGACGGAACGTTCCGACTGGTTCCCAATGTAGAAATGCAACAAAAGCAGGCATCTTACAAACTGGCCTTATATGCCGATGACTTGAAGGTTTGGACTGGAATGCAAGAGCTGTTTTTCGATTATGGTCCTACACTTACTATAGGAGCTACAGTCCATGAGAGCTACAAGGCTAATGAACTTGACGAATGTGCCGGTCCTTTTGTTACGATAAAGAATAATACGGCTACCGACCAAGCGGTTCATGTGTATATAGCCGGAGGTCCGCTACGGACGGTGAGCAGGACGGTGACGGTGCCGGGAAACAGTTCTGAGACGGTGGGCAGTATTGCATCGGGGGTAGTAAAAACCATGACTGCCACGGTGACGATAAAAGTAGGTGAGGCTTTTAGCCAGACAAAAAAAGTAACGTTCAATCCTTTTTATTCAAGATAGTCTTATACATAATTAAATAAAGTGATCTTATGAAAAAATTATCAATGTTAATTGCCTCGTTGATGTGTGCGACGGGTTTGTTGGCCCAAGAATCTGTTATGGTTGAGGGGATAGGCTTGGGTGATGGCTTAAGCGATCGTGCTTATCGGATTTCAATCGGGCCGAAAGTAGGTGTGAATTTTTCCACGATGTCCGGTAATCCCGCCGGGGGAGATA
>ERZ778515.576-NODE-576-length-31352-cov-6.136275_pt1 | contig 31352 bp, 32 predicted proteins | sample MGYA00510343_ERZ778515 | MGnify/ENA primary metagenome ERZ778515 (study PRJEB29527, sample SAMN07138965) | mouse gut metagenome | material: feces | host: mouse | place: China:Nanjing | collected 2016-01-25 ...
TGATGGCTTCCGAACTTGGGCTTAACCCGAAAAAGGCCCGCCGTGCCGGACTTCTCCATGACATAGGCAAGGTGCCCGACGACGAGCCGGAACTGCCGCACGCTCTTCTCGGAATGAAGCTTGCCGAGAAATTCAAGGAGAAGCCCGAAATCTGCAACGCGATCGGGGCGCACCACGACGAAGTGGAGCAGACATCGCTCCTCGCTCCCATCGTGCAGGTTTGCGATGCCATTTCCGGAGCGCGTCCGGGTGCCCGGCGTGAAATCGTGGAGGCTTACATCAAGCGTCTCAACGACCTCGAACAGCTTGCCCTTTCTTATCCGGGCGTAATCAAGACCTACGCAATACAGGCCGGTCGTGAGCTTCGGGTGATAGTGGGTGCGGAGAAGATTTCCGACGTGGAGACGGAAAAGCTCTCGACTGAGATTGCCAAGAAAATCCAGGACGAGATGACGTATCCCGGACAGGTGAAGATTACGGTCATCCGTGAGACGCGTGCCGTAAGTTATGCCAAGTAAGGCCATGGTTGAAGACACCGAACTTACTCAGCCGCTTCCGGAGGTTACCAAAGGTGTGGGAGGCGATACGGAGGCCGCAGAGGCCGATATGCCGGCCTCCTCGCCGCGCAGTTTCGGCTGCGGCGGATGCACCAAGGCTCCTCGCGGGAAGCTCTATGCATACGACTGGCTTCGCGGCATCCCGGATCCTCAAGGCTCCGAGATGGTGCGCGTGCAGTTCAAGAACACGCGTTCAGGCTTCTACCGCAACGACCAGCATCTCGACCTCAAGCCGGGCGACATGGTGGCTGTTGAGGCCAGTCCGGGCCACGACATAGGCGAAGTGGTCATGACCGGGCCGTTGGTGCGCCATCAGATGCGCAAGGCCAGCCTGAAGGCTGATTCTGAAATACGTCGAGTGTTCCGGATAGCCAAGCCGTCAGACCTCGAGAAGTATGAGGAGGCCATGGCTCGTGAGCATGACACGATGATTCGTTCTCGCAAGATAGCCGAGGAGCTTGGCCTCAACATGAAGATTGGCGACGTGGAGTATCAGGGCGACGGGGCCAAGGCCATTTTCTATTACATCGCCGACGAGCGCGTGGATTTCCGCAAGCTGATACGCATACTTGCCGACACGTTCAAGATCCGGGTGGAGATGAAGCAGATAGGCGCACGCCAGGAGGCCGGAAGAATCGGGGGCATAGGCCCTTGCGGCCGTCCGCTTTGCTGCGCGAGCTGGCTTTCCAATTTCGTGTCGGTAGGCACGAGCGCGGCCCGGTTCCAGGACATATCTATGAATCCTCAGAAACTCGCGGGGCAGTGCGGAAAGCTCAAATGCTGCCTCAACTATGAGGTGGACAACTACATTGAGGCCGCCCGCAAGTTCCCGCCCAAGGACGCGGTGCTTCTCACGGCCGACGGCGAGTTCTATCAGTTCAAGACCGACATATTGAAGGGTGAGATAACTTATTCCACCGACAAATCCGTGCCTGCGAATCTTGTAACCATCTCTACAAAAAGGGCTTTTGAGGTCATCGCGCTCAACAAGCAGGGCGTGAAGCCCGAGGCTCTTTCCCTTGCCAAGGATGGGGAGGGGAAGGCTGATGCAGGTTTCGTCAATATGATAGGTCAGGACTCTCTGACGCGGTTCGACAAGAGCAAGCGCAAGAAAAAGAAGAAAACCAAAGGCAATCCTGCGGACAAGCAGGGCGACAAGCCAAAGCAGCAAAGGCAGCCTGAAGGCGAGGCGAAGGCCGATGCGCCGCAGGGCAAGGAGGCCGACGACCGTCGCCAGCGCAACCGACAGAAGCCTCAGCGAAAGAACAATCCGCAAAGGCCTGCCCAGCCCAGACAGCAGCCAGAGGGCGGCAAAAGCAATGACGAGACTCCTAAAAGACAGGAACAACGTGGCCAGAAACCCAAGAAGCACCCTAAGCCCCTTCCGAAACCGCAGGCCGATTCTCAGTCTGCCAAATCGGAATGACGGCATAGGATTGCTGTTGCTCGCCTTTGTGGCGGTTCTCTTTGCATCCTGCAGGCGGGATGGCCAGGCTGCATACGCCGAGTTTCACGGGCCGTCTTCGTCCGGTGCGTGGGATCCGCTTGAGGAGCTTGTGTTCACTCCCGCATTGACTGCGGAAGAAAGTGGCGGAAGCTACGACCTCCGGCTGACTGTCAGGCATACAGATTCGTACGGTGCCGACAGGCTGAGGCTTGTCATCGGCGAAGAGCGAGACAGCGTCGCTTTGCCCTCCGATACGATAGAAGTTGTTCTTGCCGATTCCGGCGGACGATGGCTCGGCAGCGGCAGCCACGGAGTGTACAGCAGGTCGGTGGTTTTGCGCCGAGGTTTCCGCCCCGGAGGCGGCTGCAGGATAACGGTAAGGCCGGATGCCGGCGCGCCGGTTGCCGGAATCAGCAGAATCGGCCTCTCATTCGTCAAATCAGAATAATTCAAACCATTGAAGTCATGGCATTTGAAAAGCATCCTTTCATATCAGAAGAATTGCGGGGAGAAATCTCATTCCGCATAAAACGCATACAAGGCATTATGGCGGAGTCGGGGATCGACGGCATGCTGATCAGCGGAAACGCCAACATATTCTATACGTCTGCCCGGTTCTTCCGGGGCTACACTTATGTCCCTTCGCAGGGCGAGGCGGTCTATTTCGTGGTGCGTCCGGTGGAGTACACCTTTGAAGGCGTGAAGTCTTTCTGCATCCGCAAGCCGGAGCAGATTCCGTCTGTGATGGAGGATAACGCCATTCCTCTTCCTGCCACACTCGCTGTTGAGGAGGACGCGCTCACGTATTCGGAGGTGATGCGCCTCCGCAAAGTCTTCCCTGACGCTTCCGCGGTCGATGCCGGGCCGGTGATGCGGCGTGCGCGTATGCAGAAGACGGCTTACGAGATCGGTCAGATGAAGATTGACGGCCTTCACCAGGCTGCGGCCTACCGCCGCATACCTCACATATACCGGGAGGACATGACCGACGTCGAGTTCCAGGTGGAGATTGAGCGCGTGCTGCGTCTTGAAGGTGCGTTGGGCTATTCGCGCATGTCGGGGCGGCTTATGGAGATCAATCTCGGAAGCGTGCTTTACGGGCCAAACGCCGATGCTCCGACTCCTTACGAGTTCGCGCTCGGAGGCGCAGGCACCGACCCGTCGCTGCCTGTCGGTGCGGACGGCTCCATAATGCGTGCCGGACATACAGTGATGGTTGACATGAACGGAGGCTTCAACGGCTATCAGAGCGACATGACGCGTGTATGGCGCATAGGCGATGTACCGGCGATTGCTGTCAAGGCGCATGAGTGTTCGCGGCGCATACTCCGCCGCCTGGAGGCCATAGGCCGTCCCGGCTGTCCTGTTTCCGACCTTTACCACGAGGCTATGAAGATTGTGGAGGAAGATGGACTGGAGAAATACTTCATGGGCCACACGCAGCAGGTAGGCTTCATAGGCCACGGAGTGGGCATCGAGCTGAACGAGCAGCCGGCTATCACGCCGCGTTCCAAAGACACGCTTCTCGAAGACATGACGCTTGCCATCGAGCCTAAGTTCGTCATTCCTGAAATCGGGGCTGTCGGCGTGGAGAACACATATGTCGTTGCGCCCGACGGCCTGCAGAGCATAACTCCGTTTCCCGAAGAGATTCAGGAGCTATGAATCTGAAGGAGAGACTGGCGGATCCGGTGTTCCGCCGCATAGGCGGAATAGCCGACGCGGCCGGACGCGAGGTGTATGTGGTAGGCGGCTACGTGCGCGACATTTTCCTTGACCGCACGTCGGGCGACATGGATTTCGTTACGGTCGGTTCAGGAATAGAGCTTGCCAAGGCCGTGGCGGCCGACCTCGGGAAGGGCGCGTACCTTTCCGTCTTTGCGACCTACGGCACGGCTCAGGTGAAATACAGGGGACTGGAGCTTGAGTTTGTCGGTGCGAGGCGTGAATCTTACAGCCAGGAGTCGCGCAATCCTGTGGTGGAGGACGGCACGCTTTCCGACGACATATCGCGCCGGGACTTCACTGTGAATGCGATGGCCATAAGCCTCAACGGCAGTTCTTTCGGTGATCTGGTGGACAATTTCGGAGGTGTCGGCGACCTTGAGGCTCGTCTGCTGCGCACACCTTTGGACCCGGACATCACATTTTCCGACGACCCTTTGCGGATGATGCGTGCCATACGGTTTGCGACACAGCTCGGATTCCGTATCCATCAGCCGACCTTCGAGGCCATTAAGCGCAACGCATCCAGAATGGAGATCATAACCAAAGAGCGCATCAACGACGAGCTTGGGAAGATAATGCGTTCCGCGAAGCCGTCGGTCGGATTCCTGCTGCTCGAAATGAGCGGCATCCTTCCGCTCATAATGCCTGAACTGTGTGCGCTCAAGGGCGTGGAGACCAAGGAGGGGCGAGGACACAAGGATAATTTCCGCCACACGCTCCAGGTGCTCGACAATGTCGCCGCAAAGTCCGAAGACGAATGGCTCCGGTGGGCGGCGTTGCTCCATGACATAGCCAAACCGGCGACCAAACGCTATGACCGCGCTCTCGGCTGGACTTTCCACAACCACAACTTCATAGGCGAGAAGATGATTCCGCGCATGTTCCGCCGGATGAAGATGCCGCTAAACGAGAAGATGAAATATGTGGCCAAGCTCGTCGGCATGCATATGCGTCCGCAGTCGGTGGCCGAAAGCGGAGTGTCCGATTCAGGCGTCCGCCGGATGATTACGGATGCCGGGGAAGACCTCGAAGACCTTATGACGCTCGCCGAGGCCGACATCACGTCGAAGAACCCCGAGAAGGTGAAGCGCATACTGTCGTCGTTCGGCGAGCTTCGCGTCCGCATAGGCCAGATCAACGAGGCCGACAACTGGCGCACATGGCACAATCCCATCAACGGCAACGAGATAATGGATTATTTCGGCATTCCCGGCAGCCCGGTGCTTTCAGAGCTCAAGAATGCGGTTAAAGAGGCCATATTCGACGGCCGCATACCTAACGAGCATGACGCGGCCTGGGCCTACCTGCTTGAGATAGCGCCGTCCTACGGCCTTGCCCTCCCTGGGAAATGATGCCCATACGGTCTTATAAAAAAACGACTGTGTTTAACACAGTCGTTTTTTATTGTTATTCGTTGACTTTCTCTTTTACCTTTTCCCAGCCTTCCTTGGCTTTCTCTTTTGTCTTGTCGGCAGCGTCCTTTACTGCCTTCTTTGAGTCGTCATAGACCTTTTCGGCTTTGTCGGCTGTCTTCTCGGCGGCGTTGGTTACTGCCTTTTTAGACTTGTCGTATGTCTTTTCAGCCTTGTTGCCGACTTCCGAGGCTTTCTGTTCCACGGTCTGCTTTCCGTCGTTGACAATGGCCTTGCCTTTGTTGACCGCACGGTTCACTGACAATGTGTCTTTGTCGGTGCCTTTCTTCACTATTATTTCAGTCGAGTCGTTCACGGCTTTTCCGTCACCGGATTGGCTGTTGGGATTTGCGCATGCCGCAAGTCCTATGCCTAAGGCTGCGGTGATGATGATTGATGTTCTTTTCATAATCATTGGTGTTTTTCAGTTTGTTCTGTTTTTCTTTTTATGTAATACAAAACGCCGGACAAGGCAGTGGGGTTCATTCTCGGCAAAAAAACGGGCGAATCCGAGAGTCGTTGGATCCGCCCTGAAGGTTTTTGGGTTATATGAATTGATTTCTTGTCAACGGTAGTCTTTGAGCATTGTCTGCAGACGTTTGCGTGCGAAGAATATGCGGCTCTTTACCGTTCCGAGCGGAAGATCCATCTTTTCGGCGATTTCGCTGTATTTGTATCCGGCTATGTACATCGTGAACGGCACTTTGTATTCCGGGGCGAACCCGTTGATCGCAGCCGATATTTCTTTGGCGGCGAATGAGCCTTCCGGTGTATCCAGGCCAGACTCCTGTGAGAGGTTGAGGTGGTAGAGGTCTTCTGACTGGTCTACGATTGTCGCGCTTCTCACCTGGCGTCGGTAGTTGTTGATGAAGATGTTGCGCATAATGGTGAACACCCAGCCCTTGAAGTTGACGTTGTCGACGTATTTCGACTCGTTGTCAAGAACCTTAAGCGTCGTGTCCTGCACGAGGTCTTGGGCTGCGTCACGGTTGGTCGTGAGCTGGTAAGCAAAGTTCAGGAGGTTGCTTTGCAGTCCGAGGAGACGGTTTTTGAATGTAAGGTGATCAGACATTGTGTGGAAGTTTAATTGGTTTTACTTCATTTGTGCTAATATAACATCGGGCGACAGAAAAAGTTATGGCAGCAGGCGATAAAAAACGATTATTTTCTTCATATTCGGGCAAGCGGTGGACAAAAGCGGCATTCCTTGCCCCGATGAGACCAAAAATGTCCTTATATTGCGAATGGCGGTATGGTAAGGTCATTGATGTATGGCGGAAAATGCTTACCTTTGCATTTCTCAATTATTTGTCAAGCGATGGGAAGACTAATCAAGAAAATGGCGTTATGGGTTTCACGCAAGTCGCATCTGCCGGTAATCGTTGTGGGCGGTCTTGTGGTGATGGTCTTGTTTTTCAACGATGAGACCTCGATGCAGCTCAATATGCAGTACCAGAGCCGCATAAACGAACTCAATGCCGAGATAAAGCTCAACCGGGACTCTGCGGCTTATTACAAGGCCAAGCGCGAGGCCATAGTCAAGGGCACGGAAAGTCTGGAGCACATAGCGCGTGAGCAGTACCTGATGCAGCGGCCTACGGAGGACGTGTACATACTAAAGTGAGATGTGCAGGGAGCAGAAAGAGCAGGTGGGAGTGGCAACAAATCATCAAAAATTCCGTCAATACTGATATGAAATCTGACAACAATCGCAAAGATATGGAAAAGCGCCGCAAGATTGCCGAACATGCGGCTACGCTCGGCATAATCCTCATAGCGGTGGCTCTCGCCGTGCCGCTGTTCAATCTGGCTTCGACCGTCATGGTCGGGATATTCAAGTGGGTCTATGCCGCCGGTGCGGTGGCTTTCACCACGGCGAGGGCTGCCGTGGCCAACGATCCGTCCGAGTCCATGCGTCTACGGAGGCTGCGCCGTCTTGAATTCTGGGCCGGAGTGGCTTTCATGGTCGGCGGTGCGTTCTGGTTCTACAACGAAAGCCGGTTTTCGGCATCGCCCACGGTGGGGTCGCTGGCCATCCTGCGCGAGACCATCATGTTTTCGCTTGCCGGTGCGGTGATTCAGATTGTGGCTGCATGGCTCATCTACGGACGCGAGAAGAAGGAGAAAGGGCAGGACAGGCAACGTTGAATTGAAAAGGTGTCCGGGACTGCCGGCAGTGCTGCCGTGATGCGGAATCGGACATTTAAAATTCGACATTGTGGATTTTTCTGATTATTATTATTAATTTTGCATCAGAAAAGCGACTTTATGAAGGCTACCTTGACAGTGGACCAAGGAAACTCGTATGCCAAGGCCACCGTCTTCACGGACGGGGAGGTGGCGGCGCGTCTGTGCTCCTCATCGCTTCAGATAGAGGAGATTGTGGCATTGGCGTCAGGGACGTTGGTTGGCGGAGCGATATACTCCGCAGTAGGGCATTTCGACACTCGTTTCGTGGAAAGCCTGAGGCAGGTCGTTGACGGGCCTGTGATAGCCATGACGCATTCCACGCCGCTTCCGGTTTCGATAGGCTATGCCACGCCGTCCACGCTCGGGCTGGACCGGATAGCCGCTGCGGCGGGCGCGTCTTTCATGTTTCCCGGCGAAGCGTTGCTCATAGCCGACTCAGGGACTGCATTGACGCTCGATGTGGTTGACTCCGAGGGGACTTTTATGTGCGGCAACATATCACCAGGCGTCAAGCTCCGTCTGCGGTCGCTCCACGAGTATACCGACCGTCTGCCGGAAGTGCCGAAGCAGGGCGATGTGCCTCTGTTCGGCTACGACACTGAGACGGCGATGCGTTCGGGTGCCGTGCGTGGTGTGGTCGCCGACATTGCCGACGGCTTCCGGCGTGCCTCAAAGGAATACGGGGCGGCAAGGCTGGTGCTCACAGGAGGCGATGCCGAGGCTCTCGTGCCGATGGTGGAGGAGTCGCTTGGATGGAAGGCTCAGGCCGTAATGGTGCGCGACCTGGTAGCAATCGGACTAAACAGAATATTAAGTTACAATGAAGATATTTAATCGCATATCTGCCGTCGTGGCCGTCGTGGCCGCCATATGGGCCGGAGCCGGCGCGCAGAACGTTACCACGCCTTATTCGATGTACGGATACGGCATATTGGGCGACAACGCCACATCCATGCAGCGGCAGATGGGCGGCGTGGGTTTTGCCATGAACAACGGCAGGCAGATCAATGCCATGAATCCTGCCTCTTATGCCGCGATAGACTCGTTGACTTTCCTTTTCGATCTGGGTGCAGATGTGTCGATGCTTTGGCAGAAAGAGGGGAGCGCGAAAGAGCGTTCGGTCGGTGGCGGCCTGGACTACATCACCATGCAGTTCCCGATATGCAAGTATATGGGAGGCTCCATAGGCCTGCTCCCTTACAGTTCGGTCGGTTATGCTTTCGGCAATGAAATACGCCACGGCACGCGTGAGAACCAGGGTACGGGAGGAATCAATCAGGCTTATCTCGGATTGAGCGGACGCTATGCGGGTGTCGCGCTCGGCTTCAACATATCGTATAATTTCGGCAACATCACCAACGACGTTTATTCGATGCCTGAAAGTTCAGGCCGCACTCTTTTCGAGCATGTCATGAAGGTGCGCGACTGGAACATCGTGGTCGGTGCGCAGTACACGGCCCGGCTGTCGAAGGACTCACGGCTCACGCTCGGTTTGACTTATTCGCCTAAAAAGACGTTGCTGGGCACTTCGCAGGCCACTGTGCAGGAGCTTTCGATGGAAAGCGGACCGGATACGGTGGGCTTTATGAACCTCAAAGGGAAGTATTATCAGCCCCACAGCTACGGAGTCGGGCTGAACTATACTTATGAGAAGGCGTACAGGCTGATGATCGAGGCCGATTTCGCCTTCCAGCAATGGTCCAAGGCTAAATACTCGGCGATGTATGCCGATCCGGATCCTAAGAATCCGAATGCCGACCCTAAGGTCATTTTCGACGGCATGAACTTCAACAACCGTGTGCGTTATGCTTTGGGCGCGGAGGTGGTGCCGAGGCTTCGCGGCAACTACGGCCAGCGCATAAGCTACCGCATAGGCGGCTTCTATACGCATGACTATCTGCGCATCAAGGGCAACAGCGTGCGTGAATACGGCGTGGGCTGCGGCGTGGGTCTGCCGACCCCTGAGGGGAAGACCATCATCAATCTCGGCGTGGAATGGCGCCACCGCGATGCGTATCCTCAGAATCTAATCAGTGAGAATTACCTGAACGTTACGCTCGGGGTCAACTTCAATGAACTTTGGTTCTGGAAGCGGAAGATAAAGTGAGGTGTTGAGGTCTCGGATGTCAGTGTTTTAGGAGATGCGGGCATTGTTGTCGTTTCTTGTGGTTTTGGTTGCTGCCGCGTTTTTCCTCCCCGCCTGCCGCGAGGAGAAGAAGGTTGACGTGGCTTCGCGCCTGAATCCCGAAAGGATGCCCACCATGTCTACGGAGAACGTCTCCACGCTCATCTCCGATTCGGGCATCACGCAGTACAAGATAGTCAGCCCTCTTTGGCTTGTCTACGACAATGCCGACACGCCTTATTGGAGTTTCCCGAAAGGCCTTTATCTGCGCAAGTACGATCCCCTTTTCCGGGTCATCGCTACGGTAGCGGCCGATTCGGCCCGTTACTTCAAGAACATGCGCCTTTGGAGGCTCGACGGCAATGTGGAGCTTACCAAGGCTCCGAAAGACCTGTTCCTTACCCAGCAGCTTTTTTGGGACGAGCGCCGACAGGAAATCTACAGTGATTCCTTCATCCATATAGAGACGACGACGCATGTGCTGGAGGGTCACGGGTTCATTTCCAATGACAAGCTGACCGGATACAGGATAATACGTCCTACGGGCATATTCCCGGTAGACCGTGCCGGGCTTTCTTCCGGCTCTTCACGTGCGTCCGCATCGTCTTCGCCGGCTATGGAGCCGGTGGCTGCGGTCGAGGCCGTCGAATCATCACCTGAAACGAGCGCATCGCCGCAAGGCGGCAATTGAATCTTTGAGAGTGCTTGGATTTTCTTCAGGATTTCGCCTCGTTGCAAGGCTCGGAAGGTTCTGTAAAATGCCCGTAAAAATCAGAACAAAAATTCAAATACGCTTTTAGGAATGACAATAGCCACAGCAATCATAATAACGATCATAGCGATAATCTTCTCCGGCCTTTTCTCTGGTTCGGAGATTGCCTACGTGCAGTCGAGCAAAGTCCGTATGGAGATAGACGCGGCGCGCGGCGGGCTGGCAGACCGCATACTCCATGTCTTCTCCCGCCATGAAGACATGTTCATCTCCACGTTGCTGGTGGGAAACAACGTGGTGCTTGTCATCTACGGTATCACGATTTCCATCCTCATAAATCCCTTCCTTGAAGACCTTTTCCACAACGAAGGGCTTGTGCTGATTTGCAACACGGTCATCTCCACGCTCATAATCCTCGTTACAGGCGAGTTCCTGCCGAAGGCGACTTTCCGCATCAACCCCAATTTCATGATGCGTCTGCTTTCGTTGCCGTTGTTTCTGATTTACGTAGTGCTTTATCCGGTGTCATTGTTCATATCGTTGATTTCCAAAGGGCTGATGAGGCTGTTCGGCATCAAGGGTGAGGCGGCGGCGACGTCTGGGCTTCTCACAATAGACCAGCTTGATGATTATATCCAGCAACAGCTCGAAAGCAAGGCGACGCACACTGATATAGAGAATGAGGTCAAGATATTCCGCAATGCCATAGACTTCAAGGACACGCAGATGGCCGAATGCATGATTCCGCGCAATGAAATAGTGGCCGTGAGCCTGGAAGGGACTTCGCGCGAAGAACTGCTCCAGAAATTCATCTCTACCGGGCTGTCCAAAATAGTAGTCTATCGTGAAGACATAGACGACATAGTGGGATATATCCACATCGATGAGATTTTCAAGCGTGAGTCTGATTGGAAACAGCATCTCAAGCCGGTGATATTCACTCCGGAGACTATGCTTGCCAACAAGATGATGCGCCGTATGCTTGCCCAAAAGAAGTCGCTCGTCATAGTGGTGGACGAGTTCGGCGGCACTGCCGGTCTTGCCACGCTTGAAGACCTCGTGGAGGAGATATTCGGCGAAATCGAGGACGAGCATGACAAGAAGACTCTTGTGGCCCGGCAGACAGGGCCGGACACGTATGAGTTCTCAGGACGTGTGGAGATTGAGCTGATTAACGAGAAATTCCATCTCGGCATACGCGAATCGGATGATTATCATACAATTGCGGGCTATATTCTGGTAAATCTTGAGGCGCTTCCAAAGCAAGGCGACACGTTCTGTATCGGCGACTTGGAGATTACTGTAACCAAGATGTCGGCTGCCCGCATCCTCCTCCTGTCTGTAACGCGCCTCCCCGACGATTCGCAGTAAATCCTGAAGAACCACAACGACCACAAAAAAACAGTTTTTGCTTGGATTTAAAAGAACCACAGCGACCACATAGTCCAAGTTTTGGTATAACCGATAATGGTCTTTGTGGTTTGTGTGGATTTAAAAGAACCACGGCGACCATATAGACCAAGTTTTGGTATAACCGATAGTGGTCTTTGCTGTTTGTGTGGATTTGAAAGAACCACGGCGACCATATAGACCAAGTTTTGGTATAACCGATAATGGTCTTTGTGGTTTGTGTGGATTTGAAAGAACCACGGCGACCATATAGACCAAGTTTTGGTATAACCGATAATGGTCTTTGCTGTTTGTGTGGATTTGAAAGAACCACAGCGACCATATAGACCAAGTTTTGGTATAACCGATAATGGTCTTTGTGGTTTGTGTGGATTTTAAAAACTGTAGTGGATTTTCGGGATGCGAATGAAACTTTCGGACGGTTTTCTTGTCTGTTTGGTAGAGATTTATTACTTTTGCCGAATAAAGCGGGGTCTTGAATCCGGCTTGACGGTCAACGCTCTAATAGTCAGAACCCAACACAATGAAATTTCGATTGCTCATATCTTTGGTCTGCTGCGGGATGCTGCTTTGCGCTCCTGTGGCCGCTATGGGTGCGTCCAAGAGCTGGGAGGCCTTGAAGACCGAGCGGTCGGATGCCAGATATGTGGTCAGGGATTCTGAAACGGAGATAAAGACCGCGCGAGGAGTCATCATCATCTCCTCTTCGAGGCCGCTTCAGGTAAAGGTGTTCACCATCCTTGGTCAGCTCGTGTCGAGTGAGACCATTGCTGCGGGTACGTCGCAGTTCGCTCCGGGCGCGCACGGGGTCTATATCGTCAAGGCAGGCGACCTCACCTGCAAGGTGGCTCTCTGACTGCCATTGAAATCTATTTCCGACAAGACATTTTCGGGGCGGAAAATTGGGATAAGTGCGGAGTTAATGTTAACTTTGCATCATTAAACAACACAACCCAACAAATCTAAAAAACGTCATGAAAGAGACAAACATCGACTGGGGCAACCTGACTTTCAGCTATATGCCCACAGACTACAATGTTAGATGTACTTATAAAGATGGCAAATGGGGCGAAATCGAGGTCAGCGACTCCGAGTATGTCCCGATGCACATCGCTGCTTCCTGCCTTCACTACGGCCAGGAGTCTTTCGAGGGCCTGAAGGCTTTCCGTGGCAAGGACGGCAAGGTGCGCGTGTTCCGTATGGAAGAGAACGCAAAGCGTTTCATCCGCAGTGCGGAAGGCATCAAGATGCAGCCCATGCCCGTGGAACTTTTCTGCGAGATGGTGCGTAAGGTGGTGAAGCTCAACGAGCGTTTCGTGCCTCCCTACGGCACCGGCGCGTCTCTCTATATCCGTCCGTTTGAAATCGGCATCTCCCCGCGTGTGGGCGTGAAGCCTGCCGATGAGTATATGGTGATTATGCTCGTTACTCCCGTCGGCCCCTATTTCAAGGAGGGATTCAAGCCTACCAAGGTTTGCATGTCGCGTGAATACGACCGTGTGGCTCCCAAAGGTACAGGCTCGATCAAGGTGGGCGGCAACTACGCCGCAAGCCTCGTTGCAGGCGAAAAGGCCCACGAGCTCGGTTATAGCGTGATGCTTTATCTCGACCCGAAAGAGAAGAAATATCTCGACGAATGCGGCGCAGCCAACTTCTTCGGAGTCAAGAACGGTACGTACATCACTCCGGCTTCCGAGTCGATTCTTCCCTCAATCACCAACATGAGCCTACGCCAGGTGGCTGCCGACCTCGGCATGAAGGTCGAGCCGCGCCATATCGGTATCGAGGAGCTTGATACGTTTGAGGAGGCAGGCGCATGCGGCACAGCAGCCGTGATTTCCCCGATCTGCCGCATCGACGATCTTGACACAGGCAAGCAGTACACCTTCGGCAAGGAGGGTGAGGCCGGCCCATGGTCCACGAAGCTTTACGAGGCTCTCCGTGCCATCCAGTACGGTGAAGCTCCTGACACCCACAATTGGTGCGAAGTCATCGAATAATCAGGTTTCAGTTCTGAGGCATATTCCCTTAGGGTATACGTGAAGCCTCTTTGGATGAATAATTGAATAATATGGGGGGAATCCGAATGGCGGTATGCCGAGGATTCCCCTTTTTGTCTTATCGTGTAAAGCAAACGGTTATGCTTGACTATAGAGGGATAATGCTGAAATACTACGAAGCCGGATCGCCGCTTTTCCGGACGCTTTGGATCCACAGTGAATGTGTGGCACGCAAAGCTTTGGAATGCCTTGACCGCAGAGGGATAGATGCCGACCGGGACTTTGTGCGTGAGGCGGCGATGCTCCATGACATAGGCATAGTGCGTTGCAACGCCCCGTCCATCTTCTGCACCGGCGCAGGGCCTTACATCCGCCACGGGATGCTTGGGGCAGAAATGCTGCGGAACGAGGGGCTGCCGCGCCATGCCTTGGTATGTGAACGGCATACCGGTTCCGGATTGAGCGCCGATGACATCATAAAAGAAAACCTTCCGCTCCCCCCGCGCGACATGTTGCCGCTGAGCGTGGAGGAGCGGGTGATATGCTATGCCGACAAGTTCTTTTCGAAATCGCGTCGGCTTGATGAAGAGAAGCCCGTGGATAAGATAATGGCGCAGATGGCGGCACACGGAGCCGATGTGGCCTCACGTTTCGCCGACCTGCACGCCCAGTTCGGTTGACCTTTGTGATTCAGGTGTCAGATTCGGGCATAACGCATAAGACGCGGCATCTGAGACACACTCTCAGCCGGCCGGGAAATAGTTTACGAGTCTCATTCCGTCGGCCGAAAGAAGGTCTTCGAGTTCATACAGATAGAACGACACCTCGATTTCTCCTGCCGAGTATGGGCTTATTTCGTATATTCCGTAGATGAAAGTGATGCCGTCAGGGGTTATGCGGAACTGTGCCGGGATTCCGATCTGGCTCGGTTCGGCCATTATGTCGCTGTTGCCTTCCAGCTTCGCACGTATGAGAGCGGTCAGCTCTTTTTCATATTTTGGCTTGAAGAGGTCGGCGAGCTTGAGCATACGGTTGGTCTTTAGGGAATAGTTCACGTAACGGTTGGCATACATGCCGTGTGCCGCTCCGCAGATGTATTCTCCCGCATAGTCCTGCCATACTATGATGTACGGATTCTGGAGGACCACCGACAGGATGTTGATGCGCTCGTTGCAAGACTCGGTTGAGTCGTTGCGGTCGGTGATTCTCCAACCTTTTTCCATCATAGGGGCTGCAACGCCCGATGAAGGGAATTCCACCTGTGCGAGGCTTATCAGCGAATCGCGCAGAGGTTTTATGTCGAAATCCCCTATTCTTGTCGGCAATACGCCTTGGCCGGTGTTGCGGCATAGGTTTGAGCCGGGAAGTTCCGTAAGCACGGAATCGGCATTGACGGCCTCGGAGATTTTTGTAAAGCTGTAGCTCTCAAATTCTACGGTCTGTGGTTTTATGCCTTTGTCGTCGGCCTTTTTGTCGGAGCCGCAGGCAGAGGCAAGAAGCATAATGGAGATGCTTAGAATCGATAATGGTCTTGATTTCATAATACTTTTATGTCCGTTTGGCATTGGGTCGCCACAGTCGGGACTGCAATGCGGATTTGGGAATTGGATTTTTGTAAACTTCTGGAAGAAAGGTTTATTACCATCCGCCGGAGGCACCGCCACCGCCTGATGATCCACCGCCGAACCCACCGCCGAACCCGTCTCCTCCACGAGACCCGCGGGAGCCGGCAATGGCGCCCAACGCTGCTGCGGCGAGGAGCGCGCCGTCCTCCTTTCTTGGTATAACGTACGGTGTGCGGGTTTGGTGGTGGCAATACTCGCATTTGAACGTTTTTTCTCCTTTTCCGGGATGGCGCGTAGTGGCCGGAACGGTGATTTTGTCAAGTACGAGATGGTTGGCCACAGTGCCGCAATGTGGGCAGGGCGTGTATATGTTTTGCTTCTTCGGGAAAGCGAAACGCTCTATGGTGCCGCATTTTCTGCATTCCCACACGTCGTAGTCAACCGTGTCGAGGCGTTCCTCGAGGTCTTGGCTCGGATTCAGAAGCTCGTTGTCCTCCTCTTCTCCGAGACGGTGCATCTTCGCGCCACATGTGTCGCATCTCACGGGTTTCCGGCGGTAATGGCCTTTGAGCCAAAGGGCCAGAAGGGCGAATGCCAGTGCCGCTCCGCAGGAGGCGATGGCGCATATCCAATATACCGGCATGTGCTTGGCCCATGTCTGCGACTTGTCGAAATTGCTTTTCTTACGCCCTCCGAGAAGGTCGGAGCCGAACAGGAACAGGGCGAAGACGAAAGCGATGCCGCCGATTATCCACAGGAACTGCATTATCACGTCACTGTCCAGTGCTTTCACTCCAGACGCATTTCCTCGCTGACGGCTTTGCAGCTCTTCGGCGTATGCCGGGTCGGAAAGCACCCTGACCATGTCGGCGGTCGCGGAATTGACCGCCGCGTCGAGATTTCCGGTCTTCATGTTGGCCACCACGTCTTTCTGTATTATGCGCGAGGCCACGGCGTCGGGCATCGCACCTTCTACGCCGTATCCGGTCTCGATGCGGGCTTTTCTGGCACCGGTTGAGATTACGAGCAGTATGCCGTTGTCGTTGTCGGCCTTACCGAGTCCCCACTGCCTGAAAAGCTCCGTGGAGTATTCTTCGATTGACATGTCGCCTATTTCGGGAACCACAGCCACCGCCATTTCAGCGGAAGTGCCTTGCCGGAATCCGTGGAGCCGGCGGTTCACTTCAGCCTTCGTCTCGGGCGAAAGCATATTGGCCGGGTCGGCGACGAAGCTGCGCGCGTCGGCGATGTTGGGGTTTTTCGGGAAATCCTGCGCTGCCGCCGGGTTCAGGCATAAGGCGAGCAGGATGAAAAGGATTATTGTCTTTGTTTTCATAAGTCTGATGGTTTTCATACAGCCGGAAGGCTATGTCCGTTGAGCTTGCGGAAAAGGTCGAGGGCATACACGTCGGTCATGCCGGAAATGTGGTCAAGAGCGCTTTGGATGCGTCCGTAGACCGAGTCGGCACGCGTGTCGTATTGCTTCGGCACCTTCTCGAGCAGGAGGCGCGAGAAGTTCTTTTCCGGATACATAACTGCCTCGACAAGGCAACGCATCAGGTATGTTATGATACGGTTTCCGGCTATTTCTATGTCAACAACCTCAGGTGCCCTGTAGATTTTCTCCCATGCTTTTTCGGAGCAGGCGGCGTATGCTTCGCTGAGCATGGGTTCGGTCTTTTCCACGAGCGAGCCTTGCATTTTTCCGGAAAGGATGCCGTCCTCGTTTTCCACGAAGACGCGGGCGCAGTCTTCCACGAGTGCGCCGATGACGTTGGAACGCAGATATGCCACGCGCTCGTTGGGGTCGTCGAGGCGTGCCATTGTCCTCCTCATCTGTGCGGCTCTGCTGTCTTCGAAGAAGTCGAGAAACAGGTCGGCTACCTCCTGGTGGTTCACGATTTTCAGCTTGTGGGCGTCTTCAAGGTCCATGATCTGATAGCAGATGTCGTCGGCGGCCTCCATGATGTAGACGAGGGGGTGGCGCGCGAAGACCCCGGGACGCAGTTCGGGTATTCCCAGTTCTTCTGCCACGAGCCTCCATATCCCTTCTTCTGATTCGAAATATCCGAACTTGCCTTTGTCTCCGGCGAACAGGGACGAGTGTGGATATTTCACGATTGAGGCCAGGACGCTGTAGGTCATGGCGAATCCTCCTTCCCGCCTTCCCACGAACCGGTGTGTGAGAAGCCGGAAGGAGTTGGCGTTCCCCTCAAAGTTTATGAGGTCGGCCCATTGACGCTCTGTAAGCAGAGGCTTGAGTTCCAGTCCCTCCCCTTCGCTGAAGAAGGTGGATATGGTCTTTTCTCCCGAATGCCCGAACGGCGGATTGCCGAGGTCGTGGCACAGGCACGCGGTGGCTACGATGTCGCCCAGCTCATGGAGCTTTTCTGCCCAAGGCGCATCGGAATGCCTTTCGCGCAGCAGACGGCTCACCTCATTGGCCATGGAACGTCCTACCGACGAGACCTCAAGACTGTGGGTGAGACGGTTGTGGACAAAAATGCTTCCGGGAAGGGGAAACACCTGAGTCTTGTTCTGCAGCCGACGGAAAGGGGAGGAGAATATCATCCTGTCGTAGTCGCGTTGGAAAGTGCTTCTTGTGTGCCGGCGCGGGTCATGGTACGCCTCCATGCCGAGACGCTTGGCAGAGATGAGGCGTTCCCACCGCATAGGCTGTGTGCACGGGTATGTTTTTTTGTCCTGTCGGGTCATGGAAGTACCTGTTTTTTGCAGACTGCAAAATTAATGAAATGCTTTGTTGTAGACGCAACAAACAGAATAAAACTTTTGCTCAATTGGAAAAATAGCCTTAACTTTGCATCGCAAAGCCGGAAACGACTTTCCGGCATGATGCAGAAATGGTGGAATGGTAGACACGAGGGACTTAAAATCCCTTGCCCTTAAAGGGGCGTGTGGGTTCGAGTCCCACTTTCTGTACACGCGATTCAGCCGAGGCCTCAGGTCTCGGCTGAATCGTTTATGCTGTTCGTCGTGTTTTCAGGCCGTTTTCAGACTAACCGGGCATAGTGGGCGGCTCCTCTGAGGCCGATGGCGGTGTGCATGTATGATAAGCGGCATATGATGCGGGTCTTCACGTCGGTGGCTTTTGCCATAACGCCTGTGATGAGCCGGCGGGCATCGGCGGTGAATCCCTCTTTTCTGTAAAGTCCGGCAAGTATGGCACGCCTAAGCAGCAGCAGCCTGAGAAGCCGTTCCCTGTCGGGATGGGAGGAATCCGCCACGTCGGCTTCAGCATGGTCGATGGCGAGTTCGCTTTGTTTCCCCCGTGAATGGTAAGACGTCCCGGTGATGGACTCTTCCTGCAGATATATGTCCACCATTGTGATCGTTGCAATCTTTATGTTCGGCTGGGCGAGCAGTATTCTTATGCCAAGCTCCCAGTCGTCCCAGGTGGACAGGGATTCGTCCCATCCGCCCGCCGCCGTTATGAGGCTCCTCCGTCCGGCAAAGCCTAAGGTATACAGGAACGAATGGAAGATGTGGAATTCAAAGTCGGCGTGCCTGTTGAATTTCTTGAATCTTGTAGAGCCGTCGCGGAGGTGTTCCAGTGCCTTCCAGCAGAGGATGTCCGTGTCGGTTTCGCTATCGAAAGAATTGATGATGTGTCTCACGAAGTCGGGCCGCATCGTGTCGTCGGAATCGAAGAAAGCCACTATTTCCGAGTCGGCCTCGCGAAGGCCTTTGTTGCGTGCGGCGGCGGCTCCGGGCTTCCTTTCCGTGAGCAGGGTGCATCTGGCCGTTCCGGAATAAGCGTCCATCCATCGTTTTACCGCGTCATACGAGCCGTCGGAAGAATTGTTGTCAACCACGATTATGCGGTCTGGCTGCAATGTCTGTGCGGCTATGCTGTCGAGGGTGCGTATGACGAGCGAAGCGCGGTTGTAGACGGGGATTATGATGCTTATTGTCGGTTTCATACCGCTAAATTACAAATAATCGGATTAAAATGCCTATTTTTGCACTATGAAAATCCTTTTTGTAGGCGATTATTCAGGAGTGCATGCCAATCTTGCCGCTGAGCTGCGCCGTCGTGGCCACAAGGTTACGGTGGTTTCCGACGGCGGTCTCCATATGCAGACCGAATCCGACATTTTCGTCAGGCGGGAGCCCGGCATCCTCGGGTCTTTCAGATATCTGTACAGGCTGTTCCAGATTCAGCCCGGGTTGAAGGGTTTCGACGTGGTGCAGCTTGTCAATCCCGGCTTTTTCGGCTTGCGTCCCGGAAAGCTGAGCTATTTTCTGAAGCATCTGAAGAATGACAACGGGTCGCTTTTCCTGACCTTGGCCGGGAATGACTTTTTCTTCGTTGAGGCGTGTGTCCGCAAGGACATGTTCCGCTTTTCGGAATTCCGCATAGGCAAGGAGAAGACCAGGCAGGTGATGTGCGACCCGGAATGCGAATACGGCTGGTTCAATTCTGCGTTGACGGATTATACGCGTTATCTTTATTCTCAGCTTGACGGCGCGGTGTCGCTTTTGCCCGAATATGACATGGCGGCCCGGCCGGTGCTCGGGGAAAGGCTTGCTTTCGCCGGGCTGCCGATTGACTTTTCCGTTCTTCCGGACCTGGACACGGAAGTGGAAGGGAAAGTGAGGATTTTCGTGGGAATGGTCAAAGGCCGAGAGATTGAAAAAGGCACCGACAGGCTGTTGCGCATTGCGGAGGATATGCAGAAGGAGATGCCGGAAAGGTGCGAGGCAGTCAAGGTGTGCAACCTGCCTTTGCGCGATTACCTCAGGGAAATGGCCGGGTCGCACATAGTGCTCGATCAGCTGTACAGTTATTCTCCCGGGATGAACGGCCTTCAGGCGGCGGCCTTGGGGCGTGTGTCTGCCACAGGAGCCCAGCCAGAATATTATGAATATCTCGGAGAAAAGGATTCCCGGCCGTTCCTGTGTGTCGCGCCTGACTCGGAAGACGGATTGCGCAATCAGCTCAGGCGGCTCATAATGGATCCGGAAGGGATTGCCGTGCGAGGGCAAAGCTGCAAAGATTTCGTGCGCAGGCACCATGACGTCCGTGTGGTCGCAGACCGGTTCGAGTCCCATTGGAACAACGTTGCCGGATCATGAACGGTGAGGGATGCAGGCTGCAGGTGCTGGTCTGCACTTTGGGTGCAGAGGGCATCCGCCGTGTATGCGCTTCGTCGCATCCAGAGGTGGACGGAGTGAGGTATTTGGTCAGCTGGCAGCAGCCCGACGGACATGTCGATGTGCCGGAAGAGATTAAGAAGCGGAATGACTTTGAAGTGGTTGTCTCGGCCACTCGTGGCCTTAGCCGCAACCGCAATGTCGCGCTTGATGCGGCTTCTGCACCTTTGGTTCTGATAAGCGACGATGATGTGGGCTACACGGCAGAAGGCCTGGAGCGTGTGTTGAAGGCCTTTGAAGATCGTCCGGAGACTGACCTGATAACGATGCAGTATGAATCTTCGGATAATCCCAAGAAGTATGTGCACGGGGAAGTGGATTTGCGGTGCAATCCGCGCGGCTACTATGCCACGAGCATTGAGATTGCGTTCAGGCTCTGGCGTTTGCGTGGTGCAGGAATCCGCTTCGACGAGCGTTTCGGCATCGGGGCCGAGTTCATCGCAGGAGAGGAGCAGATTCTGATTGACGATGCCTTGCGGGCAGGGATGAGGTGCCGTTATGTGCCGGGTGTCATATGCCGTCATGACGGATCCACCACTTCCGACCGTCATTTCTATGACCCTGCCTATATAGCCACCAAGGGAGCCGTGATTTCGCGCTTGTTCAGGTTATCGTGGCCGTTTCGCATGCTCACTCATGCACTGCGCAATGCCGGCGGCGGCAAGCCCATAAGCCGTATGGCCTATCTGCGGGCATGGCTCGGCGGCGTGGCGCGTCTTCGTCATGGCACAAAATGAAAGGGGCCGCGCCAGCAGTCTGGCGCAGCCCCGGAAAGTCCGTAGTGGAAATAAGAGGCTATCAGCCCTCTGTGATAGCGTCGGAGGGGCAAACCTGAGCGCAGCTGCCGCAGCTGATGCACTCGTCAGGGTTGATGTGGTAGATGTCGCCGGGAGTGATTGCTCCTACGGGGCAAACGGGCTCGCAGGTTCCGCAAGCTACACAGTTGTCGCCAATTACGTAAGCCATAGTTGTGTCTGATTTAAGTTAGTTATTTGTTAGAGTTATTCTTTTCTGAAAAGTCCTGCAAATTTAGCCCATTATTTCCAATCTGCAAAAAATCTTTCCTGAAAATTTTTTCTCTTCTCCTTTTTGGCTAATTTTGTGGCGGGATAAAGGATGCGATGTTGCGTCCTGAACGTTGTAATATTATGATTGTTTCAGAATTGCCGCTTGTGTCGGTCATCACAATAACGTTCAATGCCGCTCGTGAGCTGCCCCCGACCCTCAGGTCGGTCAAAGAGCAGACTTTCCGTGGCTTCGAGCATATAGTCATCGACGGTGCGTCGGCCGACGACACCGTTTCCGTGGCGCGCCGGGAAGGCGTGGAGGGCCTCAGGCTGGTGAGTGAGCCGGACCGTGGCCTGTACGACGCCATGAACAAAGGGCTTAAGACTGCGAGAGGGAAATATGTGGTTTTCCTGAATGCCGGCGACTCTTTCGCCGATGCCTCGGTTCTTCAGGCTTATGCCGACGCGGCCATGAAAGACCCCGACATCATCTATGCCGATACCGACCTTGTGGATGCCGGCAGGAAAGTGGTGGGGCACAGGCATCTTTCCGCTCCCGATGTATTGACTTTTGAAAGTTTCTCTCACGGGATGCTCGTATGCCACCAGGCTTTTATGGTGCGCAGGAGCATTGCCCCAAGGTATGACCTGCGCTATCGCTTCTCTGCCGACTACGACTGGACGGTTCGTTGCCTGGCGCTCACGGTTCCGCAGCGGTGCGTCAATCTGCATCGGGTGGCGATCCATTATCTCAAAGACGGGCTTACAGGGCGCAACAGGCGGGCCTCGCTTCTTGAGCGGTTCAGGATAATGAGCCGCCATTACGGCGCGCCGACGGCCATAGGCCGCCATGTCGGCTTCATCCCACGTGCGATCGCACGGAAGCTGGGGCGTTAGTTTGCAGATGTCAGGAATCATGTTTCAGCATATCGTCATATGAAGATAATAATCGCGGGCGACGGCGACACGGGCACTCATCTTGCGCGTCAGCTTTCGTATGAAGACCAGGATGTGGTGCTTCTCGGCACGGATGCGGCACGGCTTGCCGATATGGATGCCCGCTACAACATACTGACCCAGGAGGGCGAGGCCACTTCGGCCTCGGCGATGAAGGCCGCCGGGGTGGCGGGCGCCGACCTTTTCGTGGCCGTAACTCCTTGGGGCAACACCAATCTTGTGTCGGCCCAGCTTGCCAAGTCGCTGGGCGCGGGAAAGACCGTGGCGCGCATAGACAACCCGGAGTTCATTTCCGATGAAATGAAGTCATTGTTCAGGAATGTCGGGGTGGACACTCTCGTCTATCCCGAGCATTTTGCCGCAAAGGAGATTTCCACCGCGCTTGAATACAGCTGGCTCCGCTACCGTTATTCTCTCCACGACGGACAGATAATCGTGGCGGGCGTCAGGATTCCTGAAGGCGCGCCGGTTGACGGCATGGAATTGAGGGAGTTCGGCAAGGAACGGCATCGGTTTCATGTCTCTGCCATAAGGAGAGGGGGCGAGACCATAATCCCTTGCGGTACGGACGTGATACGGGCGAGGGACACCGTTTGGTTCACTTTGGCCGGAGGCGACGAACATGAACTCATACGCCTGTGCGGCCGTTCTGACTCCGCTATACGCAAGGTCATGGTGGCCGGGGCGGGCAAGATTGCGAGGACGCTTTGCCGCAGGCTCGGAAACCGGTTTGAGCTGACGGCGGTGGAGCCTGACCGGGAGCGTTGCCGCAAGCTTATGGAATGTTGCCGCGACGTGAATGTGGTCAATGCGGACTACAGGAATCTTGACGTGTTGCGCGACGAGAAGCTTCAAGACATGGATGCGTTCGTGGCTTTGACCGATGCGTCCGAAACCAACATAGTCAGCTGCCTTGTGGCCAGGGATTTCGGAGTGAGGAAGACAGTCGCCGAAATCGAGGACATGCAGTATTTATCCGAGGCAGAACGCCTTGACATAGACAAGGTGATAAACAAGAAGCTTCTCACGTCCAGCAGGATATACCAGATGCTGCTCGATTCGTTCCTGCCCACTCCGCGTTGCCTGGCTCTTGAGTATGCCGAGGTCGTGGAGATTGTGGCCGGGGAAGGCTCGAAGATAGTCAAGGATCCCGTGAAAGACCTCAAGTTGCCGAAAGGCACCACAATAGGCGGTATGATACGCGACGGGGTCGGGATGCTTGTAGGCGGTGAGACCCGGATCAGGCCCGGCGACCATCTCGTGATATTCTGCCTCACTGGCTCGTTGTCCAAAATAGAAAAATTCTTTGTCTGATGAATTCAAATCTCAGGTTCGCGCGCGTGTTTCGCGTCTGCGGATGGCTGTTGCTTCTTGAGGCTCTTTTTCTTCTCCTCCCGATGTGCGTTTCATTGGCCTACGGGGAAGATGACTGGTGGACATTCCTTGCTGCCGCAGTCTCAGCCGGTGCCGTGGGCGGAGGCGCGGCGTATTTCCTGCGGGGATGCCCCTCTCGCCTCAACCGTCTTGACGCGTTCCTGCTCACCACGATGGTCTGGGTGCTGTTCTCTGGCTTCGGAATGATTCCTTTTATGGCCGGGTCTCTCGGTGCCGATGCCGCAGGTGCGTTTTTCGAGACAATGAGCGGGTTCACCACTACGGGCGCGACCGTGATTGCGGATGTTGAGTCGCAGACACGCGGGCTTCTGTTTTGGCGCAGCCTGATACAGTGGATCGGGGGGCTGGGGATAGTGCTTTTCATTCTGGCGGTGCTTCCCGCGCTGAACCGCGACGGCGGCATATCCATGTTCAATGCCGAGATGACAGGGATAAGCCATGACAAGCTGCATCCGCGCATCAGGCAGACTGCCAAGTCCTTGTGGGAGGTGTACGGTGTCCTGACGGCAGTCCTGGCATTGCTCCTGTGGCTTGGGCCGATGGATTTCTTCGACAGTGTCTGCCAATCGATGACCACGATGTCTACAGGCGGCTTCTCGACACGGAACGACAGCATCGCAGGCTTCGGCAGCCGCTACGTGGCAGCGGCCGTTACGTTGTTCATGCTTGTCGGGGGTGTCAATTTCACATTGATATACAATATGTCGCGCGGAGACTTTTCGTCGTTGAGGCGCAACACTGTGGTCAAGGTGTACGCTGCCACTGTTGCGGCCATTTACGCTGTTCTTGCTGTTTCGTTGGCTTTTCAGGGTAATGAATGGGATTGGACTGACTTTCTGCTCCGCCCCATGTTCCTCATAGCGTCGGCCATTACCACCACCGGCTTTTCCTACGGAGGCTTTGAGGCATGGGGGCCGGTGGCCTTGACGCTGGTTTTCGTGATGATGCTCACTGGCGCGTGTGCCGGCTCCACAACCGGAGCCGTTAAGCTGGACCGTTTCACGGCTTTGGCCCGGCATGCCCGTAATGAAGTCATGCTCGGGCTTTATCCCAACAGGATGATGCACGTCGATGTCAACGGACGTATGCTTAACGAGGGGCAGATGTCGAGGATTTACGCGTTCATCGTCCTTTACCTTGCGTTGATTCTTGCCGGGACTCTGGTGCTTGCAGCCTGCGGGTTCAGTTTCACGGACTCGCTTTTTGCCACTACGTCGTGCATAGGCAACAACGGTCTCGGCTACGGGGCTACCGGCGGAAGTTTCTCCGTCATTCCTTCTGGAGCCAAGTGGATGCTTTCCGCATTGATGCTGGTGGGACGCCTGGAACTCTTCACCGTTATTGCGCTCTTCATCCCGTCTTTCTGGAAGAAATGACAGGGTGATTGTTTGATTCAGGACAAAAGCTGAAATGTTTCAGAAAGCCGACAGTCGGGCAAGGACATATGTCTTTTTGATGGTTCTATTAGGGAATTTTTCGGAATAAAAGGCCAATTGTTACCGTATTATTTAGTACTTTTGCGATATAAAAAGAGAAAAGTATGATTATTGATGTGAAGTCTCAGGCGGCTGTTGTGCAGAAAGAGGCGGTGAAGGAGTTCTCGCTTCAGGACGTGGCGCGCAAAGTCAACAATGTGAATCTCGACGAGGAGATTGTAGTGTTGGAGGGCTGGTGTCCGGGGAAGTCGGAGATGCCTGTCCCCGCGCGCGTGAATGCGCTCCTCATCATCCTGTGTACTCACGGCAAAGGCAGGATAGGAATAGACCTCAAGGAATATGAGGTGGAAAAAGACACTCTTCTTGTGATTCAGCCCAAGAACTATATCTATCTCATCGATTATGACGAAGATGCCAGGGCGAACATCGTGGCGTGTTCCGGCCATGTGGTGGAGGATGTGCTTCCTAAGCTGACCGATCTCCTCCCGCTTCTGATTCATCACCGTACGGAACCCGTAACGCATCTCAACGAAGAAGAGTCCGGAAACCTGAATGTGTTCTACCGGTTCCTGAGGACTAATCTGACTGGGCCGCGCACGCCGTTCCTGCAGCGTAAGGTGCTTTGCGTGCTTCAGGCTGCTTTGTTCGAGATGATGGACATGCATCACGCCCGGTCGAAGGAAGCCATATTCAGGCGGACGCGCAAGGAGGAAATAATGGCCAAGTTCATCCTCGCCGTAAGCGAGGATTTCCGTGAGCATCGCGAAGTGTCTTACTATGCCGAGCGGCTGTGCATCACTCCCAAGCATCTGTCTGCGGTGGCCAAAGAGACTTCAGGCCGCACTGCCGGCGAATGGATCGAGGGATATGTGACGATGGAGGCCAAAGTGCTCCTTAAATCCACCGACCTGACCGTTCAGGAGGTAGCGGCGCATCTGAATTTCGCCAACCAGTCGTTTTTCGGTAAATACTTCAAACATCAGACGGGGATGTCGCCTTCGGCATACCGTCGCGCGTTTTCCTGATTTATAGCATGTTCGCGCCCCATCCGCTGCGTTGGGGCATATGTTCCCCGTATAGCATCAGTGGCTTTTCAAGAGTCCATCCACGAGAGGCGTTGCGGACGCTCATCTTCACAAGGCCGCGTTTCTGGCGGGCTGCCTGCCTTACTTCGCCGACAAGTTCGGTCATGTCGTTGGCGCGTCGGCAGAAAAACGACATTTCGTTGCCGTCGGCGAAGCGAAGGCGCACGTGAAGCTCGTCGCCGATGCGCATCGGATGGCTTTCGTGGCGCGACGGCGCGAAAGAGTGGACATAGGGGTATATTCCGCGCGAAGAGCGTATTCCTTTGATTCCAGAGCAGGATGTTGTGTACATAAGGCATGTAATTTTGTTTTGACACAACAAAATTACGGCCTTCGGCTGCAATGTCTTTGCAGCGTACGGTTAATAAAAGTTCATTCGCCGGGGAGTGGGATGGAATGGCCGGAGCCGCTTCTTCATTATGGTCAGTGGCATGTCGCTACGCGGCGCAGCCTGACCATGCTTTGCTGGTAAGGGAATTCCAGTGTGAGCGTGGTCGAGGAATCGGCAGTGTAGGCTTTGAGGCGGTGCGACATCGGTCTGAGGCAGGCGTCGATCCATATGAGGTCGAATATTCCTCCGAAAGCGGTGGGTTGCAGCTCCCCCTTGATCATGCCGGGACTCCACAGGCCTCGGTTTGTCTCCGCTCCTCCGAGGTATACGATAAGGTAGCGGCCTTCGTCTTTCACTATTGCCAGCATGTAGTCTCCGCCTAAACGCAAAAGGTCGTTTTCGAGCGTGGAGTCGAAGACATGCCAATAGCCTTCTATTAGGTCGGTTGAGCGTGTCAGGTGTCTGTCGAGCGAATCGGGGTCGGCCCAACGGCTCATAAGGTCTTCCGGTACGGGTTCTTGCGTGAATGTGATGCTTTCGATGGCTATTTTCGAGCCTTGTCCGGCGAAGAGTCCCACGGAATCGGCTGTGAAGCCTTCCGGAATCGGCAATGCTCCGAGGTCGCAGACCTTGTCGGCAGCCACCGTGAGCCGCCATTCTCCCCGGATGCGCGCCAGTGTTGCCATATTGCGGTTTCCGGAAGACGCGAGATGCCCTGGGGCTTTTATTGTCAGTGATCTGCCGTCAGGGGTAGTGGCGGTGGCGCATACTGCCTGCATCGTGCCCAGTCCGTTGTCGTCGGTTTCTCCGGAACGGATTGAGACGCGCAGCTCTTCTCCGCCGGTTTGCCTTAGCGAGATTCCCCATTCTGGCTGCCGCCCCGTAAGCAGGGGATTTTTGCTTTGCAGGTCTGACACCACGGCTTTCAGACGCATATCCCTGACGCCTGGTTTCACAGGGAACAGGATGGTCTGGTTTCCTGATATTGTGTCTGGCCACTCCCCGAATCCTCGTGAATGGTTGAGAACCAGAGGGGAGGGAAGCATTCGGGCCAACGGGATGGCTTCTGCGGCCGTTGCCGTAAAGGCTGATGAGGAGATGAGAAGGGTTGAGGAGATCAGGGCGTTCATGTCATCGGGCCATGTTGATTATGCTTGTCGCTATTCCTACGGCGGCGAAGATGAAAATTATTGAGCCTATTATCCGGTTTATGAGCCATAATGAACGCAGGTTGAAGTGGGCTCTGACTTTGTCAACGAAAAGCGTTACGAGGTACCACCACAGTGCGGCTCCTCCAAGTATGAAGATGAATCCTATTATGTAGTGGTAAAACCTGATTTCAGGCATCAGAAAGTTGAAACGTGCGAACAGTCCTACTATCAGGAAGAGTATCAATGGATTGGAAAACGTGAAGAGAAAACCGCTTATGAAGTCGGTCTTGTGGCTTGTGGCCGCGTCGGGGGCTTTCTTCAGCTTGTGCGACGGGTTCTGCCGGAAAATGTAAAGGCCGAACCCTATGAGCACTGCACTGCCGATCAGTTGGATTATGTCTTGGTTGCGTTCGAGGAACCCTTCGATGAAAGACAGCCCGAATCCGGTGAGAATGCAATAGAAGAGGTCGCTCACGGCAGCGCCGAAACCCGTGTAGAGGCCCGACTTGCGGCCTTTGTTCAGCGTCCGCTGTATGCAGAGCATCCCTACCGGACCCATCGGGGCCGATACGAGTATGCCTATCGCCAGTCCTCGCCAGAGCATATAGAAAATGTCTTCCATCCCCTTGTCGGTTTTCTCAGTCGCGTATCATGTAGCCGCCCGATTCGCTGCGGAGGCACTGGTAGCGCGTCAGCCCGTAATTGAGGCTCCGGGCTTTGCCGTAGACCGGTGCGCCGCCGCCTGTCATCACATTGTAGCGCGAGCCGCATTCCGGGCAGACGGCTTCGAGACGGTTTTCAGCGTCAATGTATACTCGCACGTCGCGGCGGCACTCCACGGGGCAGGCGAGGTCGTAGGCCAAAGGTATGTCGGTGGTCCCGTCAAAAGGGTCTATGCCGCCGAAAAGCAGCACGCCTCCGAATCCGGTGTAGGTGGCCTCTGAATAATGGAAGCCGGACGGCTCGCCGAGTTCCTTGACGAATCTGCGGGACATTCCCGTGCCGCTGACGCCGTAGACGTTCCACATCCCTTGGTCGGTGAGGTTGATGCTCACCGGCATGGCCGGGATGCGGTCGTCGTCCACCTGGGCGCATCCGCAGATTGCCGCGCAGATTGTCGCCGCGAGCAGAGGCTTTATCATCCTACAGGACATTCCTTGTTGCTTTTTTGTGGCTCAGAATTTTATGGCGGTCATCACCGTGGCGAACTGGTCTACCATCTTCTGGAGCGTGCCGCCGACCATAGGCTTCAGCATCATGGGGATGTCTATGTCGAGAAGCACCTGCACCTCCGATTCCGTGTCGCCTTTGGAGTCGATGTGCACGCCGAGCGATAGCGGCACCGGTGTGCCTATGCCGGAAAGCTCGATGCGAGAGTAAGGCTCGAGCCTGCTTGTCTTAAGCCGGATTTCCCCTACAGGGCCTGCAGGAAGCGAAATGCTGTCGGATGTGATTTTTATCTGTTCCATCATTCCGCGCTTGTCTGCCGGGATTTTGTCTTCCGGTATGTTTTCTATGACGTTGCGGAGGTTTTCCAGGTCGGAAAGTTTTTCATATACCCTCTCTGCCGGAGCAGCGATTGTCTCTTTTGAGCTTTTGTAAGTAGCCATACGTTTGATTTATCACTGGCTGAGTCCAGCGGCTTGAACAAAAATTATCTGAACACGACTTTTCCGGTGCGGATATGTTGCACCGGAAAAGGAATGTTTTTCTCTTTCTAATGTCGGCGGCTTGTTTTATTCGCCGTCATGGCGTGGAGTCCAGTTGGCCGGGTCTTCGCGCCATTCCTGAAGCGTCTTCACGTAGGCGGGCGCGATGTAGTTGGTTGCCAATGCGGCTTCCAGCATGGTGCTGTAGTTGGAGAGCGAGATGAGGTTGACGTTGGCTTCGTGGAAACGCTTCACCGACACAGGGAATTCATAATTGAATATGGCGAGCATTCCGGCCACTTCGCAGCCTGCGTTGCGTATGGCCTCCACTGCTTTCAGGGAGCTTCCTCCGGTGGAGACGAGGTCTTCGATAACCACCACTTTCTGGCGCGGCTTGAGGTTGCCCTCGATGAGGTTCTCAAGTCCGTGGTCTTTCGGTGTGGAGCGCACGTATGCGTAAGGGAGGTCGAGGGTGTCGGCCACGAGCGCGCCCATGGCGATTGCTCCTGTGGCTACTCCGGCGATGGCGTCGGCCTCGGGGAAATTCTCAAGAATCATACGAGAAAGCTCCACTTTGATGAAGTTGCGTATGTCCGGGTAGGAAAGGGTTTTGCGGTTGTCCGTATAGATGGGGGAGTTCCATCCCGAAGCCCATACGAACGGGTTTTCGGGTTGAAGCTTGATTGCGCTGATCTGGAGCAGCTTTTCAGCCAGAAGAACGGCAGGAGTTTTCATTGCTATTGAGAATTTATGTGAGATGTTAACTCAGTGTCCGGTCGTCCCTTGATCGGGAGAAAACGTGAGGACACTCGATTGGTCGTTGCAAAATTACCAATATATGGCCTAATAACCAAAAAATCCCGAGAATTTAACACCTTTACCGACTGAAAAGTTCTTAATACGGGTAAATTTCCCTTTTATTCGTTGGCCGGATAAGAAAAAGTCGCTAACTTTGCACGATAGAACAGGGCTAACAACAAAAATGGCATCCCAAAACTCCTTCAAGAGCGCCCTTCTGGGCATGCAGGGAAATCTTCTTTCTTTCGCGATGAAGCTTACCCTTAACAGCGACGAGGCCCATGACCTCGTCCAGGACACCACGTTGAAGGCTCTGAACAATGAGGAAAAGTTTGTCGATAACGCGAATTTCAAAGGATGGATGATGACGATAATGCGCAACATCTTCATCAACAACTACCGCAAGTCGGCACGCGAAAACACGATAATCGACACTTCCGAAGACCGCTACAGGCTCAATGTCCCTCAGGATTCAGGTATGGAGACCCCCGACAACGCTTATTCCGTTTCGGAAATATCCTCAATCATTGCCGGTTTCCCTGAAGGTTTCCGCCAGCCGTTCACGATGCACGTGGCAGGCTACAAGTATGAGGAGATTTCCGAGGAGCTTTCCATGCCGCTCGGGACGGTGAAGAGCCGCATATTCTTCACGCGCAAACGTCTGCGTGAGATTCTGAAGGATTACCGCTGATTCTGGCCGATTTGAGGCTGAGAATACGGAAATCCGGTTTATTCAGCCGTTTGGTTTGTCTGGTGTAGGTTTGATTCGAGCTTTCATTTTCTAACGATAAATATTGCGACAGGACAAGGCCGGTGAGGCTCCCCTGTCGCTTTTTTCTTATAGCCGGATTTCGTATAAAAAAGCATCAGCTTAAGGCTGTGTCGTAATTAGAGGCTGTTTAACAAGCATTTTTAAACAGCCTCTTAATGTTTTTACGCCGTAGCCCCTTGCTTGGATTCCCCGTGTTTATCTGCCAAAGACTGCGGTCATTCAGGAAGTTTGTCCGCAAAGTTCGTCCGCAGGCCGCTGCCTGCAGCGACCCTGCATGTATTCCTCAATGGCTGCTGGTTGACCGTAAGCCTTTTCCAATCGAGTGTAATCTAATGTGCGGATGCCTGAAAAATTGTCGAGGTGTTTCCTGAAAGCGTTCTCAAGAATATGGAATAAGAGCTTGTTTAATAATAAATGTTACCGTCAGGGCGGTCAGTCGTCGAGCAGATT
>ERZ778515.578-NODE-578-length-31328-cov-6.225242_pt1 | contig 31328 bp, 26 predicted proteins | sample MGYA00510343_ERZ778515 | MGnify/ENA primary metagenome ERZ778515 (study PRJEB29527, sample SAMN07138965) | mouse gut metagenome | material: feces | host: mouse | place: China:Nanjing | collected 2016-01-25 ...
GATATCGTATCCCAGGTCTTTCTTTTCATACAGACGTCCTTGATTTGACGCTTACATCCGATTCTGAAAACCGGACGATGTTTCTCCTGACCGTCAGCGGGATACCATCCACCGTGACAGTCATCCCACCCACCGGCCTGTTTCAAACATAAAAAAACTGCTGCCCGCATCAGCATGCGATACAGCAGTTCAAATCCAGGCTTATGCGATACAGCAGTTCAAATCTAGGCTGTGGCTTCTTCCGCTTTGGCTTCTTCCGCCGTTTTCTGCGGAAGGCGCCCATACAGCGCGGTGTAATGACACAGTTTGTCAGCCAGTTCATCCGTGAACTTGCCCGGCAGTGCACGCCACGTCCAGTTGATGCCCACAGTGCTCGGCGTATTCATCCGGCTCTCATCACCCAGACCCAGCAGATCCTGACCGGTCAGGATCGACAGCTCTGACGGGGATGCCATCAGCTCCCGCATCATGATCCAGTTCTTTTCATCATCCTCCGATACCCGGAGATACTCCTCGGCAAATTTCACGCTTTCCCTTGGCGCTGTTTCAAACCATCCCATAATGGTCTGGTTATCATGCGTGCCGGTATAGGCAACGCTGTTCACCGGGTAGTTGAAGGGAAGATACTCGTTGTTGTTTCCATCACGGGAATCAAAAGCAAACTGCAGGATCTTCATGCCAGGATAACCTGTATCCTTGAGCAGCTTGCGGACCGAATCCGTCAGGAATCCCAGATCTTCCGCAATGATCTTTCCTTCCGGCACTTTTTCCTTGACCTTATCAAAGAGGTCCATGCCAGGGCCTTTCTTCCATTCGCCATTCTTCGCAGTGGTCGATCCATACGGAATTGCGTAATAGGAGTCGAAGCCACGGAAGTGATCGATCCGGATGATGTTATACAGCTTTGTCAGATACTGAATCCGTCTCAGCCACCAGTCATACCCGGAGTTTTTGTGATAGTCCCAGTCATACAGCGGGTTGCCCCACAGCTGTCCATCGGCGCTGAATCCATCAGGCGGACAGCCGGCCACAGCGATCGGCTGCCGGTTTTCATCCAGCTGGAAGAGCTCGGGATGGCTCCAGGCATCCACAGAGTCCAGGGCGACATAAATCGGCAGGTCGCCGATGATGTCGATTCCTTTTCCATTCGCGTAGTTCCGGAGTTCCTTCCACTGCTTGAAGAACAGATACTGAACCGCTTCATAGAAGTCAACATCCTCGCGGTACTGCTCCGCCAGACGGGTCACGGCCTCAGTGCCGTAGTTCCTTTCGTCATCTTCCCACTCCAGCCAGGACTTGCCGCCATTTTTGTCCTTCAGAGCCATGAACAGAGCATAGTCCGGAAGCCAGTCATAGTTTTCTTCCAGAAATTCGTAATACTCATCCGGCTTGTTCTCCAGAAGCCTGGATGCAGCCTTCCGCAGGACTTTGGTCCGGTTGTTGTACAGAGCACCATAGTCCACATGTTCCGGATCGCCTCCCCAGTCCACGGTTTCGTATTCTCCCTCTTTCAGGAGTCCGTCTTCGGCCAGCAGGTCCAGGTCAATGAAATACGGATTGCCCGCAAATGTGGAAAAAGAAGCATACGGAGAATCTCCGTAGCTGGTGGGAACAACCGGAAGCAGCTGCCAGACGGACTGACCCGCCTTTTCCAGGAAGTCCACAAATTCATGTGCACTTTTGCCCATTGTGCCGATACCCTGATCTCCAGGCAGGCTGGACAAGTGCATCAAAACACCATTTCTTCGCATAACATTCACTCACTTTTCAAGTACAGGCGGCATCAGGCTCTCACCTTCGAGCATCCTGAAAGAGGTCTCCCGGAAGGTTCCGGGGGTCTTGTTTTCTATCATATCCAGCAGCATCCGCACACTTTCCTGAGTCAGTTCTTCCTGGTCCTGGCACATCGTTGCAATGCGGGGCACTGTGTAGTGCGCCAGGGATATCCCGTCAAAGCTGATCAGGGAAATGTCTTCCGGGACCCGCAGGCCGCGGTCGCAGATTGCGCGGAGGGCACCGATGGCCATGACATCCGCCATCACAAATACTGCCGTGACCTCCGGCATTCTGTCAAGAAGCGACAGCATGCCTTCATAGCCGTCCTTCACTGAAAACATCCCCTGCTGATAGCTGCGGTCAGGATCAAACGGAATGCTGTTGTCGAAAAACGCATACTGCGCTCCCAGAAACCTGGACATGGCAGCCTGGGAACGGTTTCTGTCGCCACCCAGCACTGCAATGTGACGGTGTCCCATGGACAGCAGATGCTGCACCGCAAACTGCGCGGCCTGCGTGTCATTGGTTGTCACCGAGCCGAGGTTTTCGAATCCGAGATCCTCGGCGGAGTTTGTCACCATGACACTGGGGACATCGATGCTGGCAAATCCCTTCTGGAAATTCTGCCGGCTGCTGCCCAGGAAGAAAATGCCTTCCGGCGGCTGGTGCTTGCAGATCTCCAGCGCTTCGTCCACCTCATTGCCGCTTTCCTCGATATAGTACATGCTCGCACTGTACCCCGCAGCCTCCACCTGGTGCTGGAGCCGCTCCACCAGCGACGCAAACAGCAGGTTGTTGGTTCCGCGTATGATCACTGCAATCCCTTCCGGTGTCTGCTGTTTCAGGAACTTGGCATTGGTATTGAGCTGAAAATGATACTTGTCGACGACCTCACGGATCCGCTTCACCGCCTGTTCGCTGACCGGACCCGATTCATTGAGTACCCGCGAGACCGTACCTGTGGAATACCCCGATTCCCGGGCTATGTCCTTGATCGTCATGCGGGCCATGGCAGCTTACCCCTTTACAGCGCCGGCTGCCACACCCTTGATGATGTGTTTCTGACCCAGTACATACACGATGATGATGGGAATGACCGTCAGCATGATCGACGCCATCATCGGGCCCATGGAAACACGTCCATAGGATCCGCGGAAATACTGAATCAGCATGGGAATGGTCTTGTACTTCTTGATGTCCAGGACCAGCGTCGGCAGCAGGTAGTCGTTCCATACCCACATGGCTTCCAGGATACCCACAGACACCATGGTCGGTTTGAGCATCGGCAGGACGATTTTGAAGAATGTCTGCAGCGGGCTGCAGCCGTCGATCATGGCAGATTCTTCGATTTCCAGCGGAATGGACTTCACGAAGCCGGCAAACATGAACACAGCCAGACCCGCACCGAATCCCAGGTAAATCACCCACAGGTTGTAGGGGTTGTTCAGCTTCAGCATATCGGCAGTCTGCGACAGTGTGAACATGACCATCTGAAAGGGCACGACCATGGAGAAGACAAACAGGTAATACAGGGCATTGGAGATCTTGCTCTGCACACGGCTGATGTACCACGCGCACATCGAGCAGCAGATCACGATCGCAATGACAGACGTTACGGTGATGAACAGCGAATACCACAGAGAAGCCAGGAATCCCTGGGAGTTGATGGCATTGGCATAGTTGGCCAGACCCGCAAAGGTCTCGCCGGTGGGCAGCTCGAAGGCTCCGGCGGTGGTGATGGCACTCTCGACTTTCAGGGAGTTCATCAGAATCATGAAAATCGGGTACATCCAGGCAATCGAGCAGATCGCCAGGATGATGGTCAGCAGAATGCTGCCTTCGCTCTTTTTCTTTTTCATTACTGCTGTACCTCTCGTTTCCGTGTGTAACCCAGCTGGAAGGAGGAAATGATCACGACAATGACGGAGAAGATGACCGCCTTGGCCTGACCGATGCCCTTCCAGGCCTTGCCGGCACGGGCATAGAATGTATCAAAAATATTCAGGGCAAACATCTGCGTCATGTCATTCGGGGCACCGTTAGTCAGCGCAAGGTTCTGGTCGTAGAGCTTGAAGCTGTTGGTCAGTGTCAGGAACATGCAGATGGTGATGGACGGCATGACCATGGGGATCTTGATCTTCCACAGGATTTCCCATTCTGTGGCACCGTCGATCCGTGCTGCTTCCAGCAGGTCGTCGGGCACATTCTGCAGTCCGGCGATGTAGATGATCATCATGTAGCCGATCTGCTGCCAGCCAAGCAGGATGATCATGCCCCAGTAACCGGCTGTGGCGTTCAGGGCCAGCAGCGGCTGGGCGGTCAGGGACAGAACACAGTTGATCAGGATCTGCCAGATGTAACCCAGCACGATGCCGCCGATCAGGTTGGGCATGAAGAATACAGCCCGGAAGAAGTTCGTTCCCTTGAGTTTCTGTGTCAGCATCATGGCCAGGACAAAGGCCACAACGTTGATGAAGATGATGGAAACCACCGCAACCATGACAGTGAAGAGTCCTGCATGCAGGAAAGACTCATCCTGGAAGGCTTCGATGTAGTTTCCAATGCCGTTGAATGTTGCGTTGCTCACCGTCGTGAACTGACAGAACGACAGATACAGTCCCTCCAGGAAGGGAATGATGAATCCGATCGTGAAAGCCAGAAGCGTCGGGAGGACAAAGATCCAGGCATATCTGCGCAAAGATTTTTCCATAACTATCTCCTTTTAAGAAAAAACGGGCAGACGCACAGTCTGCCCGTACAATGATCAGATAACAGATCCGGAATTACTTGTTGGCCAGTTCGTATTCGGTCTTCCAGCCGTCAACGAATGCGCTTTCCACAGCTTCCCACTTCTCGTCTGTCGGATCAGCAGCGTAGGCAGTCAGAGCTTCGCCGACACCGTTCTTCCATTCTTCGGAGGGCATCGTCGTGAAGCACCATGCAACAGGAGTTGCGCCGTTTTCAGTCAGCTTGACGTCTTCCTGAACAAATACGTTCGGGGACGGCTTGGCATCCTTGAAGGGAATGACAAATCCCATTTCATCCGCCATGGCTGTTGTGCCTTCCTCGGATGTCACGCACCAGTACATGAAGTCCAGAGTTGCCTGAATGTCTTCCTCGGAAGCGTCCTTGTTCACTACCCAGTAGTTTTCGGTGCCTGTGCACAGACCCTGTGTGGCTTCATCGCCGGCCCCGATGTAAATGGGGATCATGGTAACATCATCGTCTGTCAGACCGGTTTCTTCATTGACCACATCATCATAGGACCAGGAACCGTTCTGATAGAAGACTGCATCGCCCTGCTTGAATTCGTTCAGGGAGTCATCACCTGTCTTCGCAGCAAGATCCTTGCCGTCCACGGTGGAATCCTTGATGTACAGGTCGAAGATTTCACGGTAGTTGTCCAGATATGTGCCTTCAATGGCATCTGTGTCGGTTTCGTTCTTGTCCTGATACTCGAAGTAAATCGGCAGGTTGGCCAGGTGGGTCTTGAAACGCCAGTCACTGGAGCCGTCCATACCGGCGGATGTGAATGCCGCGAATCCCAGGTCGTCCTTGCGGGACTGGATGTCGTCAGCGACTTTCTTCAGATCCTCGAAGCTCTTGATATCGTCGGTCGTGTATCCGGCTTCCTTCAGCAGCTTTTCGTTGACGATGATGCCATAGGACTCGATTACATAGGCAATGGCGTCCACTTTTTCGGGATCTTCAGGATCCTTCAGGGTATAGGCATCGCTTGTCAGTTCATCGTAAACCGGTGTTCCCTTCAGGTCATAGGCATATTCAGCCCAGTTTTTCAGGCCGACAGGGCCGTTGACCTGGAACAGGGTGGGTGCGGAGCTCTTGCCCATTTCGGACATCAGTGTGTCTTCATAGTCGCCGGATGCAGCGGTAACGACCGTCACTTCCACACCGGTTTCTTCCGTGTACTTCTTCGCCAGTTCCTGCCAGGCATCGTTCTGCTCGGGCTTGAAGTTCAGATAGTAGACAGATCCCTTTTTACCGGAATCGCCGCTGTCAGCAGCACCACCCTCGGAACCAGAAGAGCAGCCGGCGAGAGCCGTCAGTGTCATAGCCCCGGCAACCGCCAGAGTTTTCCAGTTTTTCATATGATTTCTTCCTCCGGGCAGACCTTGTTTCTGCCATGTGTTGTAAACGTTTACAACCTACATCTGCATTATACACAAACGATGTGCCCGATGGAAGAGGAAACGTTTCCATTTGTTCCATTTTTCTGTAGATTGTCCTCAAACTGTGGGAATTTCGCGGATATCCGGCGGAAAATCTGTCTGGAACGTCTTTATCGCCGCCTATGTAAGCGCAAAAGAAAAAACAGATGCCCAAACATGGGCAGTCTGTTCTGAAACATCACTGTATCTGCTGACCGTCAGCCTGCGGATCAGGCCGTTTACCGACGGTGCTCCTTCAGCGACCGCACGGCCAGCAAAATGCCTGTGACCAGGCCAATCAGCGCCGCAATGGCACCAATGATCCCGGCGGTCTTCAGTCGTTTTGCCCGCCGCTCGGCTTCCTCATCCACCGGCAGGTCCTTTTCCGTCACCTCAAAGGGCATCCCCTCTTCGTTGACCATTTTCTGTGCAAAAATGCCAATGGCTGTATCCATGTCCAGGCCCAGCTCTTCGCACAGCTCCTGCATTTTGTCATACAGGTCTTCATTCATTTCAATTGGTACATTCACTCGGGTCATACTGTCACGCTCCTGTCCCTGATTATATCACGAGGCATCCTTCATTAGCGGTGCGAGGTTTCGGGCATACGTCCGGGAAACCGGCAGATGCCGCCCGTCGCGCAGGATGACGCAGTCCCGGCGGACTTCCTGCAGATACCGGCGGTTGATGATGCAGCTGAAGTGAATGCGGATAAAGTTTTCATCCAGCTGTTCCAGCACATCATCCATCCGCATATAAGACGTGCACACTTCCCCGTCCGCGAGGCAGACATTGGTCTTTCGCAGATCCTTCTCAATGGACACGATCTGCTCCATGGGAATGAACCGCAGTACATTTTTCCACGTCATCTGCAGTTTGTGGCCCTTCTGTTCATCCACCCTCGCCTGGACATCCCTCACCACACTGGCGAGCCGGGCCGGATTGCGTTTCCCCCGCAGAAAGGCTGCAGACTCCACCTTCCAGGCATCGAGAATGTCCTCTGTATCCGAAGCCGCGAGCACGAGTGTGAGATTCGGGTGTTTTCTGACAAGTTCCTTCAGGCGCTCCAGCTTGTCCTGCTGCTTCAGGGAAATGCCGGCGATGAAAAGGTCCGCATCCGCGACGCCTTCCCACTCCGGGCCGGTCTGGGAAAAAGCCACAGACGCAAACCCCGCTGCATCATTGATGACATCCCGAATCCAGCCAGCATAGCCGGTATCTTCCACGTCTGTGACTGCCTTGAACATCCTGCATCCCCCTTTGCCTCCGGCAGGGCCGGTTTCATCTTTTAATGATACAGTTTTCCTTCTTCAAAACATCAGCTGACTCTTACAAATTCATGATTGTAAAGAACACATCCAGCAGTTTCGCCCTCGCCGTCCGTTTTCCGCAGACCGTTCCTGACTCCACCGGCTTTGAGGATACCGGCAGGAAACCAGGTTCTCTCTGCCGGTTCCTGTCTCCTGCGGCTGCGCCGGACAGGCAGGAAGGCAGGAGACAGTCAGAACAGCGTCATCTGGTTTTCCTCATCCAGGTCCTGACAGGCTCCCAGAGAATCCAGTTTGTCCAGAAGCGTCCGCGAAAGCTGTGTCCGCCGCAGCACGTCTTCCTTGGACAGAAAGGGACGCTCTGTCCGGGCAGCCACAACTGATTTTCCGACGTTTGCGCCCAGGCCGTCGACGGACGTGAATGGCGGAATGATGGCCTTTTCATCCTCCGGATCGGGAATGAACTCCGTGGCATCGGAGCGCTCCATGCTGATCCGCGAAAACCGGTAACCCCGAAGCACCATTTCCAGCGCGAGCTCCAGCGTATCGTAAATGGCCAGTTCCTTGTCCGAAGGCTTCTCCGTCTTGTTGTCGCGCATGGCCCGGATCCCGTTCATGCGTTCCCGGATTGCCCCTTCTCCCTGCATCATGACACCGATGTCATAGGCATCACAGCGGATGGAGAAAAACTGGCAGTAATAATACACCGGCATATGCACCTTGAACCACGCGATCCGCACGGCGTTCATGACATACGCCACAGCATGGGCTTTCGGGAACATGTACTTGATTTTCTTGCAGGAGTCGATGAACCAGTCCGGCACACTGTTGTCCTTCATCAGTTTCTCCCACTCGGGTTTCAGGCCTTTGCCCTTCCGCACGCTTTCCATGATGGTGAATGAATCCTTCGGCGGAAGGCCGTAGTTCATCAGGTCGATCATGATGTCATCCCGGCACCCGATGACCTCCGACAGGACACAGGTGCCATTGTCGATCAGGTCCTTGGCGTTGTTCAGCCACACATCCGTGCCATGGGACAGACCTGAAATCGAGACAAGTTCCGCAAACGTCGTGGGTTTTGTAAGTTCCAGGATTCCCCGCACAAACGGCGTGCCGAATTCCGGAATCCCCGCCGCTCCGGTTTTCTGGTCATACCTTGAGGAATCGATGTTCAGGGAGTCGATCCCGGAAAAGATCGCCATGGTCTCCGGATCGTTCATGGGGATCGTCGTCACATCCATGCCGGTCATCCGCTCGAAGAGTTTCATTGCCGTAGGGTCCACATGTCCCAGGATGTCGAATTTCAGGATATTGTCATGGATCTGGTGGAAATCGAAATGCGTGGTTTTCCACTCGGCATCCGGGTTGTTGGCCGGATACTGCACGGGTGTGAAGTCATGCACATCCATGTCCAGAGGCACCACGACGATCCCGCCCGGGTGCTGACCGGTGGTCCGCTTGACTCCTTCGCATCCCTTTGCGAGATCCGTGCGCTTGGCCTCGTTGTACGGCGTGGCCTCCAGACCCATTTCCTCCTCATAGCCCTTGACATAGCCATAGGCGGTTTTTTCCTGCACCGTGCCCACGGTTCCCGCCCGGAACACATGGTCCTCCCCGAATACTTCCTTGGTGTAGGCATGGGCCTTTGCCTGGTATTCCCCGGAGAAGTTCAGATCGATATCCGGAACCTTGTCGCCATTGAATCCCAGGAAGGTCTCAAAGGGGATGTCCTGCCCGTCACCACGCATGACAGACCCGCAGTGCGGACATTCTTTGTCCGGCAGGTCGAAGCCCGACTTGACTTTGTCATCCGAGATCCACTCGCAGTACTGACAGTTTTTGCAGATGTAGTGCGGCGTCAGCGGATTCACTTCCGTGATATTGGACATTGTCGCCACAAAACTGGACCCCACCGATCCCCGGGAGCCGACCAGGTAGCCGTCTTCGTTGCTTTTCTTCACCAGCAGGTGGGAGATGTAGTATACGACGTAATACCCCGCGCCTATGATGGAATCCAGTTCCCGGTCCAGGCGCTTTTCCACGATCTCCGGAAGATCCGGTCCATACACTTTGTGGGCCGTGTCAAAACAGATATCCCGCAGCTTCTGGTCCGACCCCTCGATGTCAGGTGGGTACAGCCGGTCCTTGACCGGATAGATGGTCTCGATTTCCCTGCGCAGCTTCTCCGGGTTCGTGATCACGATTTCCTCGGCCTGTGCCGCCGGCAGCCAGTCGAAATCCTCCAGCATTTCCTCCGTGGTCCGCAGGTGCTGGTCGGGGTTGGAGAGCAGGCGCCGCTCCTGGGCGTTGTATTTGTACAGCGGGTGACGGCTGTTGCCGATGGCCTTGGAATTGATGTAGATGTCCCGGATCCGCTTGTCATGCGGATGAACGTAATGGGCATCCCCGGTGGCCAGCACCGGCTTTCCACAGGCTTTTGCTGCATCCATCAGATACTGCAGGAAGGTTTTCAGCTGATCCGCATCGGCCACTGTGCCCCGGTCCACCAGGTTCTTGTAGCAGGCAAGGGGCTGGACTTCCACGAAGTCGTAAAACGGCACGGCCGCCTCCAGTTCCTCCCTGGACCGGGTATGGGCCAGTTCAAACAGCTCTCCGTTCTGGCAGGCAGAGCCAATCAGGAGATTCTCCCGGTGATCTGCGAGCACCTGTTTCGGGATCCGGGGCTCACCGCCCGGAGAAAGATACCTGGTATGAGACAGGGTGATGAGCTCGAAGAGCGATTTCAGGCCTTCCTTGTTTCTGGCATAGACCGTGGCATGAAACGGCCGGAGTTTGCGCATGGCCGACGACTGGTCCAGCTGCGTCAGGTCCTGCAGGGTCTTTCCTTCGAACTGATTCAGCATCCGGCCGAACACCCCGGCCAGCACCTCGGCATCATAATCCGCACGGTGGGCACCTTCCCCGTCATAGGCCACGCCATAGTGCCGGCAGACACTGCCCAGGTTGTACCGTTTGATGTCCAGGATCGAATGGGCCAGCGGCAGGGTGTCAATCACCGCATTGTCCAGCGGTGCCCGGCCCATCCGGGTGCAGGCCGCATTCAGGAACCCCACATCGAACACCGCATTGTGGGCCACGAGCACTGCATCCCCGATCCAGTCCAGCAGACCGGGCAGCACTTCTTCAATGGAAGCGGCACTGTCCACATCGGACTGCGAGATATGGGTCAGCTGGCTGATCCGGGCAGGGATCGTGCGGTGGGGATTGATGAACAGCTGGCGCCGGTCCACGATTTCCCGGTCCTTCATCTTCACGGCACCGAATTCGATGATGGCATCCTCCCGGCTGGACAGACCCGTGGTCTCGAGGTCGAAAATGACATAGTCTGCACGATCCAGACTCCGTTCATCCGGATATCTGACGATGTGATACACCGGATCCACGACATTCATCTCGCAGCCGTAAATCATCGTGAAGTCCCGGTCGGGATCGGTTTTCTTCAAGGCCGTGACTTTGTGCTGAGCCAGCGGGAAAGCCTGAACGACAGCGTGGTCCGTCACGGCAATGCCCGGCATGCCCCAGTCCCAGGCCTGCTGGATGTAGTCTTCAACGGCTGACACCCCGTCCATTTCCGAGAATGTGGAGTGGGCATGGAATTCCGTCCGCTTCACCGGCGCCCGGTCCACGCGTTTCTTTGCAGCGACGGGTTCCAGCCGGCTGATCATCAGAGTGTCTGTATGCGCATAATTGTCGTATTCCACCCGCCCTGTCACGCGGACTGTCATTCCCTTTTTCACGGATTCCAGTTCTTCCAGCGGACAGCGCGCGCTTTCAAACCGCTTGCAGACAATGGCTTCCTCGTAATCGGACAGATACAGCATCTGGAGGGTCTTGCCAGACCTCAGCTGCCGGTTTTCGATCTCGAATATATGGCCTTCCACCTGCACATTGTCCATGCCCACCTGCAGATCCTGGATCCTGACTTCACTGGCCGCTTCACGCTTCCAGCTTTTTTTCTCCGGCACCGCTTCCCGGACAGGTTCCGGCAGGTCCAGGACATTGGTCTCCACATCCGGGCGGGTCTCCGTTTCGAGCTTTACACCTGGTTCACAGGCAAAGCCACAGGCCGCCAGGGCCTCGACCAGGGCTTTCCTTGCGTGCATCATCTGTGCGTGCTTTTCTTCATCGCGCGTGGAAAACCAGATGGTATCTTCCGAGAACCAGGGATGCACGGACTGAAACGCCGCCAGGTCCCGGCGGGTGGAGACCAGCCAGGAAATATAGCTGTCAAGGAGGCTGAGATCCGCTTTCGGATCTTCTGCTTCCACCTTCAGGTCCACACTGCAGTGAAACCGCAGCCGCAGGGCGGTCAGAAGCGCTTCATAGGCCTGGAATGGCAGGGGTGCCGGACTGGAGAGCACCAGGTCCAGCTTCCGGCTCTTTTCATGCCACACAGGCGGATGGCTCCACCCCGCTGCGGTGAAAGAACCCCGGATTTCCGGGGCCAGCAGCGCCAGAAATCCGAGGTCGTCCCGGGATTCGTCTGTATTCTGAACTTTCTGATCCATGACGCTACCTGGCCATTTTCTCAAAGGCATCCCGGGCCGCTTTCTGCTCGGCCCGCTTCTTGGACGCAGCTGTGCCCGAGCCCATCAGGATGTCATCCAGATATACCCCCATGGTGAAGGTCGGGGCATTGGCCGGACCGGATTCCGACAGCAGCCGGTACTCCAGTGTCCGGCGGGAATCCGCCTGGACGACTTCCTGCAGATGGCTCTTGTAATCCGTCACGTCTTCCCCTTTTTCCGCGGTGAACTCGGGCAGCATGATCTCATCCAGCAGCCTCGCTGCCGCCGGATACCCCAGATCGAGATACAGAGCACCCAGACATGCCTCGAAGTGGTCCGCCATCAGACTTTTGCGTGTACGGCCTCCGGTGCGTTCTTCACCCACTCCCAGGAGCAGAAACCGGTTCCAGCCATAGCGTTCGCTGAGCCTCGCCAGTGTAGACTCGCAGACGATCTGCGCCCGCAGGGTCGTCATCCTGCCCTCCGGCAGCGGCGGTTCCATATGAAAGAGCTTGTCGGCACTCCAGACCTGGAGCACCGCATCCCCCATGAATTCCAGACGCTCGTTGTCCGGACAGTGATGTTCATTGGCATAGGAGGAATGTGTGCACGCCTCCCTGTACAGATCCCGGTTCACCGGATGAAAACCCCTCTCTTCGAGCCAGTCTGTGATTGTGTTCATTTCCCTTCCTCCTTTGATTGCAGATGATTCCCTGCAGCTGATTCCTGATGAGTGTCCGTACCCGCAGCCAGAGACTGCTCCTGCAGCCACGCATTGACCGGCAGCGGCACGAGGTCATCCACAGGCAGATGGTACCTGAGCAGTTCCCGCACATTGGAGCTGGAAATCAGGGCTGTTTCCGGATCCGAAAACAGCAGGACGGTCTCGATCTCCGGTGCGATCCGCCGGTTCATCTGAGCCATATTGTATTCATAGTCGGCATCCACCGCCCCGCGCAGTCCGCGGACCAGGACCGATGCTCCTGCTTTGCGGGCAGCTTCCGTGGCCAGTCCCTCATACTGCATGACAGTGACATTGGGCAGGTGCGCCACGGACTGCTCCAGCAGGGTGCGTCTCTCGTCTGCAGAAAGCAGACACTGCTTGGAAGAGTTCGGGGAGACCACCACAGTGAGAAAATCAAACTGCGCCGCGGCGCGCTCGATGAGAGCCAGATGCCCGTTGGTCACGGGATCGAACGTCCCGCAGAATGCCGCTTTCACTGCCATCGCCTGTCCCTCCTCTCTTTCCGGGTCTCATACCCGCTGCCGGCTGCAGCCTGTTCCCCGATCCGGATCTGTGTGAACTCCACCTCGGGCACCCGCCGGTTCAGCTCCCTGTGCCGGATCCGGGAAATGACCTGCTGGCACATGCCGATGCTGACAGAAGCCGCCAGCAGGCTGGAACCGCCGGAGGAAATGAACAGCAGGGGAATGCCTGTCATGGGAATGAGCCCCGACACTCCGCCCACATTGAGCAGGAAGTGCAGGAAGAAATACGTGCCGGTGCCCGCCAGGATCACTTTGTTCACCGTATCCCGGGTCTTCAGGGCATAGCCGAACAGCTTGTATTCAATCACGCCATAGCACGCCGCCAGCAGCCCCAGCCCGAAAATGCCGAGTTCCTCTATGATCACCGCCAGGATATAGTCATTGTCCGCCTGGGTGAGATAGCCGTATTTCCGTGCAGAGTTCCCGAACCCGCGCCCCAGAATGTTCGACGATCCGATCCCGTACAGCGCATTGGCAGGCTGGTAGCCGTCTCCATATATATCTGTATAGGGATTGACTGTGTTCTCGATCCGGACACCGATGTGCTGCAGCCCGGGAATGGACTCCAGGATCTGCGCCAGAACGCCGGAATACATCAGCACCGCCACTGTGATCACCACAAGGGCAATGGCAAGCAGGGTGTTGCGCTGCCACTTCCGGATCCCCCTGTGATCGGGGATCGTCGCGCACAGAAGATAAATACCGACGGTGATCGTCATGGTCCCGAAGTCACGCTGCATCACCAGCAGCAGGACATCCACCAGAAGGAACAGCAGCGGGATGCGGAAATACTGCCCGTATGTGACTTTCAGGTGCGGATGCCGCCGCATGGTCCAGACCGAGGACGCCACCAGCAGGATCATCAGGGGTTTTCCGAACTCGGAGGGCTGGATGGTCATGACGCGCAGGTTGATCCATGCCTGCGATCCGTTGACCGCCGGAAACGCGAAGCACAATGCCATGAGCAGGAAATACATGCCGATGATCAGCCATTTGAGGCTGCTGAACCGCTGGATGGTGAACCAGCGGTTCATGCCCCACATGGCCAGGTAGCTGATGAGGATGAACACCATCTGTTTTCCCAGGGTCACGAGAACGGCCCTGGCATTGGATGTGGTCTGCCCCACTGCCGTGGAGGCGATCATGCAGGTCCCGAAAATGATCAGGATCCAGACCGCGGCCATCAGCCCCCGGTCATACCCGCTGTGGAGTTTCAGAGTGAGCTTTTCCCTCTGTTTCCCCGTTGCTTTCTGCATGCACACACCCCCTTATGAGCTCATGTCATAATACCATAATTGAGAGAGGGGGAAAAATGACGTAAAATGGATTGCATGAAGATAACCACAGAACAGATCATTACAGATACCGATCCCCGGATCCGGGAAAAAAGTGTCCCGGTTCCCCTGCCTCTGGAAGCAGAGGATGCCGAACTGCTGCAGGGACTCCTGGAGTATGTGCGCAATTCCCAGGACGAGGAACTGGCCGAGGCGGAAAACCTGAAGCCGGCCGTGGGCATTGCCGCGATCCAGGTCGGTGTGCCCCGGAAGCTCATTGCCGTAGTGGTGCCTGATCCGGAAGATCCGGAAAAAAATCTGGAATTTGCGCTGGCCAACCCGAAAATCATTTCCGAGTCTGTCCAGAACAGCTATCTGGAAGGCGGGGAGGGCTGTCTCTCGGTGCCCGAAAACCATGAAGGCCACGCCTTCCGGCACGCACGGATCAAAGTCCGGGCCTACGACCTGCTGCAGGATGCGAATGTCGTCATTGCAGCCGAAGGATTCCTGGCCATCTGCCTGCAGCATGAAATCGACCATCTCTCCGGTATTCTGTACTATGACCGGATCGACAAAGAAGATCCCATGAAGGAAGACCCGGAAGCGGAAGTGTACTGACATCGCTTTCGGATTCCATCCCGCCGTCCGGCTCCACAGCCGGCCGGCGTTTTTTGATGGAACCGGGCAGGAATGTAACCGCATACCTGTTTTCAGCCGCAGCGGCGGATGGCCGTGTCTGTCACCAGCCGCTGTGGATCCGGGCCGTATGGTATAATGAACTGAACATAATTTCAGAAAGGATTCACAATGGCTGAATACAAAAAACACAAGAATGATAATAAGGAAGCCGGCCTGCCTGCCCGTCCCGAGACGGCTGTGCGCAAAACCGACACACTGGTCTATGCCCTGGGCGGTCTTGGAGAAGTCGGCAAGAACATGTACTGCTACGAGCATGAGAACGAAATCTGCATCGTGGACTGCGGGGTCCTGTTTCCCGGCGACGAACTGCTGGGCATTGATTATGTGATCCCCGACTATCATCACCTGATCCGCCAGGACAAGAAGCGGAAGATCCTGGTCATCACCCATGGCCATGAAGACCACATCGGCGGGATTCCCTTCCTGCTGCGGCAGGTGAACATCGACGCAATCTATGCACCGCGGTTCGCCAAGGCGCTGATCCAGAAAAAGCTGGCTGAGCACAAGGGTCTGGAGAAAACGAAAATCATAGAGATCGATTCCGACTACCGGATCCGGACCAAGTACTTCACCGTCGGATTCTTCGACACCATCCATTCCATCCCCGATTCCCTGGGTGTGCTCATCACGACCCCCAACGGCAGCATCGTGCACACCGGAGACTTCAAGTTTGACCTGACGCCCGTGGGCCGCAATGCGGACTACCAGAAAATGGCCTACATCGGGGCACTGAAGCCCACGCTGCTCATGTCGGACAGCACCAACGCCGGTGTGGAGGATTTCTCCATCTCCGAAAAGGATGTCTCCCGGGAAATCATGGGCATCATGCGCAACGCGAAACACCGCATGATCATTGCCACATTCGCCTCCAATGTCTACCGCGTGGGGCAGATCATCGAGGCAGCCCTTGCCACCGGACGCAAGGTGGCGGTATTCGGACGGTCCATGGAAAATGTCGTGGACATTGCGCGGAAAATGGGAACCATCAAAATCAAGGATTCCCAGCTTCTGTCCCATGAAGACCTGGCACGGACACCGGATGACAAGGTGTGCATCATCTGTACGGGATCCCAGGGGGAGCCGCTGGCAGCCCTGAGCCGGATCGCGGCGGGTACACACCGGTTCATTCACCTGAAACCCAGCGATACAGTGGTATTCTCCTCCGGCACGATCCCCGGCAACGATGCGGCGGTCAACGCCGTGGTGGACAAGCTGTTCCGCTCCGGTGCCACGGTGCTCAACAAGTCCATCCTGACCAACCTGCACACCACGGGCCACGCCTCCAAGGAAGAGGAAAAGCTCATGCTGCAGCTGGTGAAGCCCGAATACTTTATGCCCATTCACGGGGAGTACAAAATGCTCATGCAGCACCGGCAGACAGCCATCGAAACCGGCATGTCGCCTGAAAACATTTTTGTCTGCGCCAACGGCGATGTCCTGCTGCTGCGTGACCACAAGGTGATTGCCAGCGACTGGCGCTTCCAGGGCGATGATATTTATGTGGATGGAAACGACATCTCGGGTCTCTCCACGGCGGTCCTCAAAGACCGGCGGATCCTGGCGGACAACGGGCTTGTGGCCGTGATCGTTGCCATTGACTCGAAGGAAAACAAACTGCTGGCCAGACCGGTGATCGTGTCCCGGGGTTTTGTCTTCATCAAGGATTCCCAGTCCCTGATCAAGGAGGCGGAATTCATCGTGGCCAACTCCCTGTCAGAGCGCATGAAGGAGAGGACCACCTTCTCGGACATCAAGAACTGCATCCGCAGCACGCTGGAGCCGTTTCTGTACAAGAAGACCAGACGCAATCCCATCGTGATCCCGGTGATCCTGAACTCCCGGCAGACGATGGAAGAACTGAAGAAACGCCGGGCGCAGCAGGCCGGTCACGCCTCCCACAAGACGGCACACCGCAAAAGCGAGAAGCCGCAGGGATCCCGGAAACAGGGGGCACAAAAAGAGAAATCCGTCCGTGCCCTTCCCCAGCCCCGGCAGAAAAAAGAAACCGGCCATCAGGCATAAAAATCACCAGACACAGGGCGGCACCAGATTCAGGGTGCTGCCCTTTCTTTGTGCCTGTTCCGGCAGAATGCGCTGTTCCCATCGTCTGCGGGCAAACAAAACCGCCCGGGGCTTCTGGGCGGCCGGGCGGAATGCTGTCGGTCTGCAGATTACAGGCCGAGTTTTTTCTTCATTTCTTCGAGTTCGCTGTCCACGGAAACATCGCTGCCGGATCCGCTGTATTTTTCCGCAAGATCCTCGCTGGAGGACGTTTCGTTCAGCTGTGCCTCTGCCATCGCTGCATCGAGCTGCTTGCTGGCCCTGGCATCCATGCGGTCGAAGGCTTCCAGGGAACTGTTGGTATCGGGAAGGCCGGACACAAGTCTGTTGATGGACTGCTGTGCCTTTGCGGCAGCCGTCTTGGCCTTGATGGCATCCTTGCGTGTTTCCAGGGTTTCGATGTCGGACGCCAGCTTGTCATACATCTGCCGCATTTTGTCGGCATTGGCATTGGCCAGGTCCGCCGCCTGCTGCAGAGCCTTGTATTTCTCTTCCAGCTTCTGCTTCTGGGCGATGAGCTTCTTCGCATCGCCTTCGTTACGGGAGATCAGGGCGTTTTCCACGGCTTTCTGATACCGGGCAATATCTGCCTGGCAGTCTGCCGCATCGCGGTTGGCTTTTGCTGCATCCGCCATCACGGAAGCGGTCTGGGCCTTGACCTCGGCAAACTGTTCACGGGTGTTGCGCAGCATCTGATCCGCCATTTTTTCCGGATCTTCCGCCCGGTCGAGAAGCGCGTTGATGTTGCTTTTCATGATTTCACTGAATCGGCTCAGAATACCCATACTGTTTTATCCTCCATATCGATGAACCAGATCGTCATCATCCGGATCATCTGTTTTCAGCGGTGTTTCAAGAATGCGCCGGGTTTCTTCCGCTTTTTCCTTCTCCCGGCGGTGTTTCATCATCACCAGAATGATGATGGCTGCAGCGACAATGACAATGCCGCCGACAAGCAGGGTGCGCATGGCCACATCTTTTCCGGTGGCTGTCTTTGTCATGATCCTGTCCGCGGTTTTGTCGAAGACATCCACGAACATATCGTCGGTGCTCTTGCTGGATGTCCACTCAGAATCCATGTAGTTCCAGAAAATGTTCACTGCCTCCGGATCCATGACCGCTTCTGTGTTCTTGCCGTTGACTGTCTGCATGTAGCCTACGCTGTCAGGATCGGCATCTGCGAAATACATATACAGAAACGTGTCTTCGTTGCCGATGTATTCATCGTAGTACTGCTGAGCATAGGCCTCTTTCTGTGCGTCGGTCTTCAGGGACGGGTCATAGTCTTCAATGACCACATAGGGCTGAACCCCGGTCTTGTCATAGAAGGTCTTCAGGCGCTGTCCGGTTTTCGAGGGAGTCTCGAAGAACCCGGCTTCATCCACGATGCAGTCTGCATCAAAGGGCTGACTGGCCGTGATTTTCTCGCGGTTGTAGGAACTGTTCCCCGCTTCATCCGAAGATGACGAACAGCCACTCATGGCCGAGAACAGGAAGATCAGAATAAGCACGATCACAAGGATCCAGATCAGGCTGCTTCCTCTCCGGGAACGGTAGCGGGAACCCTGATCATACCCCCCGGGATATCCCTGCGGGGGAAAGTCAGGTGCATCATAGCGGCGTCGGCGCCCCGAGAGCATGCTGCCCATGAGGAATCCCGGGAAAAAGCCCGGACTCTGGCGTCTTCGGTATCCTGTCTGTGGCATGGGGCCGGGCTGCCGGTAACTGCGGTCTTTCTGACTGAAATAAGATGAACCGGACGGCTGACCTGAAAAAGATGACCCCGGCTGGGAAGACCCTGGCCGGCGCTGGGCAGAGCCGCTGATTCTGTGACCGCTGGATGAACGGGTGGAGTAGGAGTGTCCGGACGAGCTTCGGTTCCCGGACCCTCCCTTGGGACGCGGCATATAATACCTCCTCTCTGACTGTGGACGCTTCCGCGTATTTCCCGACAGAAGCCTCCCTGGTGCTGCTGCACAGCAGGCAGACAGTCCGGCCTGCCAGAGTCCGGCTCCCGGAGGCTGACAGCCAGTATGTGTAAACAGCTTTCATATCTGCCTGAAACCAGTTTTCGCTTGAATTGTCCTTGATTGGCCGTACCATTTCAACCAACAGGCTCAGGACAGAGAAAAATTCCAGTGAACCACCTGATTCAGAGGTTCCATCAATGGCACTGTCGGTTGACCAAACCTTTTGCGTGCCTGCAGACAGACCGGGAATTCCCGGCAGTACCCGAGGCGACGCCTGGAAGTCTGGTATACTGGTAGACGATATGGAATCACTTCAGAAAAAACTGCTGGCTGTTGTCGCCTGCCTGACAGCCCTTGCCGTATTCATGGCCTGCGCCATGTACCGGGCCATTTACATCAATCCGGAAAACCTGGCAGTTACCACCCTGGCGTGGAAAAACAAGTCGATCCCGGCGGACATGGACGATGTCTCGCTGATCTACTTCACGGATCTGGAATACGGACGGTACGAAACTGCAGAACGGGCACAGAACGTGTTCGACCGGATCCATGCCATGAATCCCCGGGTCCTGGTCTTTGGCGGGGATCTCTTCGAGGCGGATGTGGAGATCACGGAAGACATGAAGCAGCAGATGATCCAGTGGCTGTCGTCCATCCAGGCACCTCTGGGGAAGTTTGCGGTCCTGGGCGAACAGGACCTGACAAGTCCCGAACGGCTGGCCCAGGTCCAGGAAATCTACAACGCAAGTCAGGTGGAGATCATAGACAACAGCAGCCGGCTGATCTGCAACAGAACGGCTGCGGGCATCCGCCTGGTGGGCATTTCCCCGCAGGAGGACTGGCAGGCTGCCCTGCAGGGCGTTCAGGCCGATCAGTTTACGGTCCTGATCAGCCACTACACCGACCCGTTTTCCAGTGAAGCTCTCAAGGCCGCAGGCATCGACTATGCCCTGGGGGGAAACAGTCACGGGACCCAGATCTCCTATCCGGTGTTCGGGGGATACCGTTCGTGGCCCGGATCCGAGACCATCAACCGCGGTGAAACCACATCGGTGGAATTCCCCTACTATATTTCCACCGGCACGGGATGCATCAAAGTCAATGCCCGGCTGAACGCCACCCCGGAAATCGTCTACATCCTGATCAGCGCCTGATGCCTGCCGTCAGGCGTTTTTCAGTTTTCCGGTCTGCTCCCCTCCGGCCGCCCGTGGGTCCGGAACAGATCCGGGATCCGGGTATGGACCTTCATCCGGCTTTGACAGAACGTGCTTCGGACACTATACTGACACTGTTGGACAGGGGCGCCGAGAGGCTGAGATGTGCAGACGCACGGTCCCTTCGAACCTGAACTGGGTCATGCCAGCGTAGGGAGTTCCGGCTGGACAGACAATGCCGCCGTTAAACCTGCGCCTCATGTGGAGGTGTTTTTTTATGAAGAATCTCGAAGTCCGCGAACTTGTGCTTATGGCATTCTACATTGCCCTGTTCATGGTCCTGGATGTGCTCACCAACGCCATTCCCTTCTTCCAGATGCCCAATGGCGGCAGCTGGGGACTGTCCACCATTCCCCTGCTTCTGGCAAGCTACCAGTTTGGATGGAAAAAAGGCACGTTCCTGTGCCTCATTGCGGTCCTGCTCATGTTTGTGACCGGTCCCATGTACACCCCGGACTTTGCCGGGTTCCTGCTGGATTATCTCATTGCCTTCGGGGTCTACGGACTGGCTTCGCTGTTCCCGAACATCGGCTGGTTTTACAGCGGTGTGCTGATCACCAATGCCCTGCGGTTTGTGTCCAGCACCCTCAGCGGTGTCTGGGTCTGGGGTGTTGACTGGTGGGGGTCCATTGTCTACCAGGCAAGCTACATGATTCCCACGACCGTCCTGGGGCTCGTGTTTGTCCCCCTGCTCTTCCGCGCCCTGAAGCCGATGATGAAAAAAGCTGCCTGATTCGCAGGATCAGACAGCCAGGCAGTAAAATACAGAGTTTCACAACCCGGCTGGTGCCGGGTTTTGTTGTGTTCGTGCACTTCGGATGGGGCTCAGGCCAATCGGCTGGAAACACTCTCTTCGATTCTCCGGCACCGGGCGTCTGTGAGTTCCTCCATCCGAAAAAGCCAGTGTTCCAGCTCCTTTACCGTCTGCGGGAGAACATTTCCGGTCCCCAGCTGGTCGATCACCTGGTATGAGCTGTCAATCCAGTCGTTCAGCAGGAAAAAGTCCACGAATCCCCTGAAATTCAGAAAATGGTCAAACCAGGCCCGGTCACTCTCGAGAACCCATGTCAAGGGAGACGGGATGCCATCGTAGAATTTCCGGATACAGTCCAGTGTCAGATCGAACCGGTCCATGATCTGCCAGCTGAAACCGCGCATCCCGTTCAGACTGTTAGGGTGTCTGGGAAACAGGATCTCGGCACCGATGCGCCACCCGCTGCGGACGATCCCCTGCTGAAAGGTCTCCCAGTCCTCGCCGAGTTTCTGTTCAAGAGCATCTGTAATGCCGGGAATGCGCCCTGTGAAGCGTGTGACCATGTTGTCTCCCGACAGCCGGATGCCATCCGCTGTCACAAGCTCCCTTCCTTTGCGTGTCAGCTCCAGAATGGTTCCGTCCGGAAGCGTGCGCCCGTTCAGCCACTCCATCATCTGTGCATAGAGACGGTCCGACCTGGCATCGCAGTCGGTCCGGGTATTCCCCTTTTTGTAATTGTTCGATCTCGCCTCGTCCCAGAACCCCGGGACTTCATCGGCATAGGAAAATGCGGTCCACGAGTCCTGTTTCATGCCTGTGCTCCTCTCGAGACGTGTGCTGTCTTCTGCCTTCATGGTACCAGACTATGCTGAACCTTCACTCCGGAGTTCCTGCCTGGAACTGCGGATACAAAAAGCCCGGCTTCATCATCAGCAGGCCGGGTCTTATGCTACTTGAATGTTCGGGAGTGCTTGAAGTACAGCCAGACCGCGATGCAGAGCACCGCCGACAGCACCAGGGGAAACCACGTAACCGGAAACGGCAGGTCCGAGACATTCATGCCATAGAATCCATAGACCATGTTGGGAATGCTCATGACCAGGGTGATCACCGTAAGTTCCTTCATGATGTCATTCATGTTGTTGGAAATGACATTCGAGAAGCCGTCCATGGTCCGGCTGTTGAGCTCGGAATAGTTGCTGCACATCTCCACCGCCTGGCGGAACTCGATGATCACGTCTTCCAGCAAATCCGTATCCTCTGTGTAGTGTGGTATGAGCTTGCCCCGCATGATGCGGTTCAGGGTCAGTTCATCCGCCTTCAGGGAAGAGGAAAAATACACCAGGCTTTTGTCCAGCTGCAGCATATGCAGCAGTTCCCGGTTCTTCATGGATTTGTAGAGACGCGCTTCGGTCTGGTTCGACAGACGGTCGATCTGCCGCAGGCAGAGGATGAACCGCTGGGAGATGGTCAGCAGAAGCAGAAGCAGCAGCCGGGTTTTCTGCGTGGTGTTGACCTTCACCCGTCCGCTTTCCAGTTCAGTCACAGGCTCGTTTTCCTCCCCCGCAATCGTGACGATGCAGCCCTTCATGAGAACCACGCCGACAGGCAGTGTCATGAATGTGGGGATCTCGCTGACGGTATCCGGATCTCTGGCCGGATAGTCCGCAATCACCAGCACCTGCTCCTTTTCCTCATCCTGGTCAATGTAGGACGTCTCTTCGGGGTCCAGGGCCGCCCGGACAAATTCCGGAACGACTCCCAGTTCTTCTTCCAGCCAGATCTGTTCTTCTCTTGTAGGTGCCACGGCGCTGACCCAGCAGCCTTTTTCAGGTGCCGGGATCGTGGTCATGAGACCATGCTCGCCGGTTTTGAAAATCGTGATCATGCATGTTCATGATACCAGACCAGCCGCAAAATTGCCGACACCGGGACCTGGCGCGCCATGGCTGTCCGAAAAAACAAAAACCCCTTTTTTCAAAGAGGTTTACAAAAAACAATACATCCGTTCATAAGCCATGTTCTGTTCCGGCAGATGCCGGCGGCAGCTATTTATCTATGCGCAGCGCGCATCCGCCTTTCCGTTCAGTTCCGGTCCGGCGGTTCCCCTACCAAATTTGGGTTTCTCGCTTGAGGGGTTTACCCGTTCCACCCGTTCTGTTTCCAGAACGGCTTCGTCTCTGTGGCACTTTTAAAGACCGTTCTCCATGGCTGAAGCTTTAGGAGAACGATGCAGCCGTTACGTCCAGTGGACGTACCCGGGCTTATTGATTGGCCCGGCACAAACACTACTGTCATCGCAGACAGTGCGAGCATGGACTTTCCTCTGACCCCGGCGGGCCAGCAGCTGTCTCGCGGCCTGTATTGTGTTTCTGTCTGTTGTTACTGCTGGGGCTGGGGCTGATCCTTGCCGAATACAGCCTGCTCCAGGCGGGCGATCCGCTTGAGCAGATCCACCTGATCGCTGTTGGCGTTCACGAAATCCGCGTTCACCTTTTCCGTCAGATTCTGGTTCTCGGTCTGAAGGGCGAAGACCTGCTGCTGCAGTTCCTTGATCCGGTCTTCGTACCGGGCCAGAGCTGTGCCGAGTTCCTGCATTTTTTCCTCGAATCCCTGATAGTCTTCAATGACCATATCCAGAAATTCATCCACTTCTCCGGGGGCATACCCCTTGAGATCCACGTGGAACTCCTTGTCGTAGATCTCCTGTGCTGTCAGATTGGTATCTTTCGCCATTCAGTCTCCCTCGATTCTAACCTCTTTATTATGCCTGCAGTGCCATCGTTCGTCAACCGCTGCAGAGATATGCACTGCCTGTGTCTGTCACAAAGCCGCTATCATCCACATTCTACAACAAATCCATCCGGAATGCTTCATTGCCTGACACGAAGTGGAAACGCTCCGGTAATTTCCGTATAATATTTTGGATGAACAAGATCGGATATCCACAGGGATCCGCACCTGCCGGCATCACGCCTGGAGGCAACCCCGCTTCCCGCGGACAGGGACTCGAAGCTGACATCAACGACTCCAATCTGTGGTACAGGGAGAACGGAAAATGCCTGGTCTACAAAAAGCCGACACCGGTGCAGGTGGTCCACGTGGACTATCCCAGCCGGCAGAGAGCCCGGATCACGGAGGCCTACTACAAGACCCCCTCCACCACAGACTATAACGGAGTCTACCGGGGGCGGTACCTGGATTTCGAAGCCAAGGAAACCAGAAACATCCGCGGGTTTCCGCTGAATCTGGTCCATCCGCATCAGATCCGTCATCTGGAACAAGTCGAACGTCATGACGGAATCGGATTCTTCATCATCCGGTTCACAGCCCGGCAGAAAACCTTTCTCGTGGATGCCCCGCTGCTGATCCGGGAGATGAAAGCCTGCAGCCACAGCAGCATTCCCTATGTCTGGTTCGAAGAACAGGGAGTTGAACTGCAGGAAGGCCTGTATCCGCGGCTTCCCTGGCTGGCTGCTGTGGACCGGCTCTACTTCTGATCGAACACGCCAGAAAACCGGCGGCTGTGCCGGTGTCTGAATACTGAACTGGAACAAGGAGGTCACAATGCCCGAAAAAGAAACATCCGGCTCCCAGAGGCCGGCTGCCGCAAAATCCGCAAGGCGGCGAAAGCTCGACATCTGGAACAAAATCGCCGTTGCCATCCTGACCTGTTTCCTGGTGGGATGTATATCGGTGTTCTTCATACTTGTCAATGTCATCAACGACCCGGACGGCATGCGGTTTTCCCAGGAAGGCCTCTCCACGCTGTCCAATTCCCGCATGTTTGACGCAGACGGCAACCTGATTTATGAATTCGGAAACGAGATCCGGGAAGACGTCACCTACGACCAGATTCCCCAGTCCGTGGTGGATGCCTTCCTGTCCATCGAGGACTCCCGTTTCTACGACCACCACGGATTTGACCTCCCCCGTTTCCTGGCAGCGGCCCTCAGCAACCTGCGTTCGGGCACCCTGGGACAGGGCGGTTCAACGCTGACCATGCAGATGATCGACAACGCCTTCACCAAAATTCAGGAGGACAAGATCAAGGCAGAGGAAGGCTCCGTATCCAAGCTGGAATCCATCAAGCTGAAGATTCAGGAAATCTACCTGGCCCTGATTGCCGAGCAGTCGATTTCCAAGGAAGACATCTTTGACTACTACGTCAACCGGATCTGGTTCGGCTCCAGCTACAACACCCGGGGTATCCAGAAAGCCGCGGAGTACTACTTCAACAAAGATGTCTCCCAGCTGAATCTGGGGGAAGCCGCATTCCTGGCAGGGGCCGTCAACTCCCCGGCCAGCTACAATCCCATCAACAACAAATATGCTGCCGCGGAAGATGCCACGGACTATCTGCAGAGTGCCACCAACCGGAGAAATGTGACGCTGAAGCTCATGCTCGACCACGGCTACATCACGGAGGAAGAGTACGAGCTGGCAAAGAATTCCCGGCTCGAGTTTGCGCTGATGGAAACGGACATGAGCACGAATGACCCGAACATGCCCTTCATCCAGCAGGCAATTGAAGAAGTGCAGACCCTGGCCGGGCAGGATCCGTTCGTGATCCCCATGGATATTTACACATCTCTGAACCAGGGAGCCCAGAAACAGTGCGATGACATCCTGCGCGGGCGCGTGGACTCCGTGCAGTACCCCAACGATGCCTTCGACGTGGGCTTCTCCATCATAGACAACGCCACCGGCGAAATTCTCTGCGTGGGTCCGGGGCGCCGGTATATCCAGGGGCAGACAGACAGAGACAACTCTCTGGACCGGAAGCAGCCCGGTTCTTCCATGAAACCGCTGCTGGCCTATGCCCCGACATTCGACCTCCTTGGCTGGTCCACGGTGCACACCGTGAACGACAAGGCGGATGACTACTTCACGACGGGGCAGAACCTGCAGAACTCGGACCGCCGGTATCAGGGCCTGATGTCGCTGCAGGATGCACTGGGTGTCTCGAAGAACACGACAGCAGCCGCCGCCATGAACGATTTGATCGCTGCAACGGGCCTGGAATACTGGCAGGACTACTGCCGGAAACTGGGATACGACCAGGATGTCTGGGAGCAGTTTGTGGCACAGTATGCCATTGGCGGCTCCAACATGTGGGCGAGCCCGATTCAGCAGGCCAGTGCCTACACGATTTTCGCCAACCACGGCAACCGGGTGAATGCCCACCGTGTGCGGCGGATCGTTAGACGGGCTGATAAAGAGGAAATCGCCGGCAACACCACGACGGAAGAACTGATTTCCGATCAGGCGGCGTTCATGATGTCGAGTCTTCTGGAGAAAGTCGTCACAGGCGGCTACCAGAACTTCAATGAGATTCTGAAATCCAGCTATACGGTCTACGGCAAGTCCGGTACCTCCGACTGGGGTGTCTACGGTCAGCAGTATGGCATTCCCAACGGTGCGATCCGCGATGAATGGTCTGTGGGCTACACGGACCGGTACACCATCGCGACGTGGTCGGGCTACACCGAGGAATTCCAGCAGCAGGGGTATTACATCAATGACCAGCAGCTGTATATGGCCACTGCCTTCCACATCTCGCACTATATGCTGGATTACATGGAGCAGTTCGGCGGCTACAGTCCCATTGCCAGGCCGGATGGCGTATCGGATTACAAAAACGGCTACATCAAGACGGAGTTCGTGGACAAGGGCGACGAAACGGCCCCGACCTACAATACTTACCAGCCTTCGGAGTCGGAGATCCGTTCCGCCTGCCAGGCATCCGGCGGCACCTATGACGAAGAAGCCGGCATCTGCATCACGAAGCAGGAAGATGACAGCGCAGCCACAGCGTGCACCGGATCGGGTGGCACCTGGGACGGCACAGCCTGCAGCTGTCCGGATGGCTATGAACTGAATGGCACAGCCTGCGAGGCAATCGACCAGAGTGATCCTTCCGAGGAATGCGGGGCACAGGGCGGTACCTGGAACGGCACCTATTGCGAGTTCCCGACCCAGCCTGAAGTGCCGGATTCCGGAGGCGACGATTCGGGAACCGGATCGGAGAACGGCGAAACCGGCGGACTGATTCCGCCGACGGGGCTCATCGTGCCCCGCTTCTTCGGACTCTTCAATCTCTTCAACTGGCTGTAAGCAGACTGAAGGACTCACACAGCGAATCAGTATGAAAAGGCCTGCAGCATCCGCAAATGTGGATGCCTGCAGGCCTTTTGTGTATCCCGGCGGACCATCCGGAGGGTCACGGTTTGCGTCATGCCTCTGTGGACTGCGGACTTCTGACCGGCGGGCAGGCAGGGAGACATGCATGGCCAGGATACAGCGGGCACAAAAAAAGCGGAGAATTTTCTCCGCTGCAGTATCTGAATGGCGCCTGAAACAAGACTCGAACTTGTGACCTGCCGGTTAACAGCCGGATGCTCTACCGACTGAGCTATTCAGGCATTTCCTCAACTGCTCTATTAGAATACCATCGACTTGCGCGGGTGTCAAATAACTTTCGTTGAAAAAAGACCACAATCTCGTCATAATTTCCCTGAGGTGAATGCAATGCTGAAAGCGATCATCATGGATATGGACGGGACCCTGCTGGCTCCGGGCGATCATATCCTTCCGGAAACGAAACAGAAGCTCCTGGAGCTGGAACGGCAGGGAGTGACCCTGATCCTGGCCTCCGGGCGAAGCTATACCAGGCTTCTTCCTTACGCCGACCAACTGGACATGGCAGCCAATGGCGGCTATCTCATTGAAGTGGATGGCATTTCCCTGTACGACATGGGCGGCGGTGAGCGGGAGGTCCTGCGGCGGATGGACCCCTCGGAGATCCGTGAAGTCTATACCGACCTCATGCATCTCAACTGCGAGGCACAGGCCTGCTTTGACGACGGCTTCTTCGATTATTTTGACGAAGACATCCGCCGGAAAAAGGAACAGCTGCGCAAAGAGCGGAACCTCCCCGACGACTTCCCCTGGACAGCCGGGCCCTGGGACTGGCTGGCGGACCTGCGCAGCGGCTACCCCAACCAGACTTTCGTGCACAGCGCAGAGGAAATCAACCGGCCCATCAACAAGATCCAGCTCATGCAGGATGAAGATAAAATCAGGGAAATCTACGACTTTCTGATCCGCAAATACGGAGACCGGTTCGAGATTTTCCGCACCTGCCCGCGGCAGCTCGAAATCCTGCCCAAGGGCTACTCCAAGGGCAAGACCCTGAAACGCCTCATGGAGATGACGGGCTGGAACAAAGACGAAGTCGTAGCCTTCGGGGACGGAGAGAACGACGTGTCAATGTTCGAGGTCGTGGATGACAGCTTTGCCATGGCCAATGCCCGGGACTTCGTCAAGGCGAAAGCCAGGTACGAAACCGCGTCCAATGCCGACAACGGCATCGTCCGGGGACTGGAAAGGCTGGGTGTCTGATGGAATACCTTCTGCTGATTGCCGGCTTTGCCCTGCTGATCAAAGGCGCTGACTGGTTTGTGGACGGTGCGGCCGATGCCGCCGCACGAATGCGGATCCCCACCGTGATCGTGGGCCTGACCATCGTCAGCCTGGGCACGTCCCTGCCCGAGCTTTCGGTGAGCCTGAACGCCGCCATACAGGGCAGCAACGCCCTCGCGCTGTCCAATGTCGTTGGCAGCAACCTGTTCAACACCCTGGTGGTGGTTGGCTGCAGTGCCCTGATCGCCCCCTTTGTCATGGGACGGGAAATCCGGTACCGCGACACGACCTGGAACCTGGGGATGACGGCTCTGCTTGCCGTGCTGTGCATTGGCGGGACGCTGACCCGTTTTCGGGGCGTGATCCTGCTTGCGGCCCTGGCGCTCTACCTGGTGATCCTGGTGCGCGCTGCGATGGCCAGCCGGAAAGCCACGCAGGATGCCCCGGCCAACGAGACGCCGGTGTGGAAAATCCTGCTGCTCATTGCAGTGGGCGTGGCCTGCATCATTTTCGGGGGCGACATGACCGTCAATGCTGCCAGAGCCATTGCCCTGAGCTGGGGCTGGAGCGAGGCGCTTGTCGGGCTGACGATCGTGGCCATCGGCACGTCTTTGCCGGAGCTGGTCACCAGTGTGGTGGCAGCGAAAAAGGGAGAAGCCGGACTGTCCATCGGCAATGCCCTGGGATCGAACATCATGAACATCGGGTTCATTCTCGGTCTCTCCAGCGCGATCCATCCCATTGCCGTGGTGCCGGAGAACATGATCGACATCTGCATCCTGCTGGCTGTGGCGCTGCTGATCGTGGTCATGGCCTGGCGGTCGGACAAGATGAACCGCCCCCGCGGATGGCTGTTCCTGGGGCTCTATCTGGGCTACTTTGTGTACATCCTGCTGCGATGATTGCTGCCGCAGACAAAGAGAAAGACCAGAAGAAAGAACCGAAACCAAAAAAGTAAATCAGAAAGGGATTATGAAATGAAAGAAGACGACCGGGAACAAACGTACGATTTCGATGTGATTCATGAACGCAGAGGCACCAACAGTGCCAAATGGGATGGTACACCACACCCCGATATCCTGCCGATGTGGATCGCCGACATGGATTTTGCAGTGCTTCCCGAAATCCAGGAAGCCCTCGGGCACCGCGTACAGCATGGCATCTTCGGCTATGCCTGGCCGGATGACTCCTACCGCGAGGCAGTCTGCGGGTGGATGAAACGCCGGCACGACCTGGAGATCCGTCCGGAGTGGATCCAGTGCTCCAATGGCGTGGTGACGGCCCTGAAAACCGCCATCCAGGCATGGACCGAACCGGGGGATGAAGTGGCGGTAATCACCCCGGTTTACTATCCTTTCTACAAATCCATTGAAGGAAACGGCAGGATCGTCCGGCCGCTGTCCCTCACACTTCGCGATGGGCAGTATATCCTGGAGGACGAGGAACTCCGCAAGCTGGACGGGGCGAAACTTCTGCTGTTCTGCAACCCGCACAACCCGGCAGGCAAAGTCTGGACCAGACAGGAACAGGAGAAAATCGCGGATGCCTGCCGCAGATATGACGTAAAGGTGGTCAGCGACGAAATCCACGGAGATTTCATCCGCCCGGGTGTCAGGATGGTCCCGTTCTGGAACGCGGCTCCGGATGCCAGGGACTGGTCAATTCTCTGCACCGCGCCATCCAAGACCTTCAATCTTGCCGCCCTCTGGACGTCCAACATCCTGATTGCCAATGACGACATGCGCAAGGCCTTTGCGCTGGTCATGGACCGCAACGGAGCCGGCAATCCCAACATCTTCGGGATCGATGCCTGCCGGGCAGCGTATACATTCGGGGATGACTGGGTGGATTCCCTCAACGCCTATATTGACAGCAACTTCCGGTTCATGAAAAACTATCTCTTGACTGAACTCCCGCAGCTGCAGATGATCGAACCTCAGGGCACCTACCTGGCCTGGGTGGACTGCCGTGCCCTGGGCATGGACGCCTCACAGCTGGAGACCTTCATGAAAGAGAAAGCCCGGCTGCTGCTGGACGAAGGCGTGATCTTCGGCCAGGCCGGAGCGGGCTTCGAGCGGTTCAACGTGGCATGTCCCAGATCCGTGCTCAAGCAGGCACTGGATCAGCTGCGGGATGCCGTCAGAGAACTGGACCTGCAGGCAGACTGACTGATGCATACAAGATCCACAGCAGACCCGGATCCCGGCTGAACCGGGCCTGCGGCTTTTTGCGCCAGGTGGCTGCAGGACAGCCGGACAGATCCGGACGGGGTGATGAAATGAGAAACCAGCCACAAACAATCAGAAAGACATTGTGCACCGCACTTGTCCTGACGCTCCTGGCCGGCTGCGGGACAGCGGGGCGGGTCTATGATCCGCCCACAGAACTGCCCGGTGCCACAGAGAACCCCAGGCTGTCGGAAGTGGTCGTGGGGCAGGACACCGTCCTGCTCCAGCAGGCGCTGATGGACTTGGTCCAGGATGCGGACAGATCCGGTGCAGACCTGGCCGGCACACCCCCCAATGAATTCATTTCCATCTATTACGAGGACCTGGAGTCCGGCGACATCCTGTCCCTGTATCCCGCCAGCTACTATCCCTGCAGCATGGTGAAACTCGTGTGTCTTGCGGCGGTCTATGATGCGATTGCCGACAGCGAGATCCAGGAAGAGGAAGTCTCGGATATGCTCGATGCCATGATCGAGATCAGCGACAACACCTCCTACAACGTACTGGCACAGCTCGCCGGCTCCGACCGCATACAACACATACTCGAAGCCGCAGGTACCCGGAATACCGTGGTCAACCACGGACTGCTTCCGGGGGATGCCTATTTTGGAGGCGACCCGGAGCTGCCGGACAATACCGCGACCGCCGAAGACATGGGGAAAATCTTGCGGTACATCCACAACTGGCCGGAT
>ERZ778515.582-NODE-582-length-31296-cov-5.503761_pt1 | contig 31296 bp, 24 predicted proteins | sample MGYA00510343_ERZ778515 | MGnify/ENA primary metagenome ERZ778515 (study PRJEB29527, sample SAMN07138965) | mouse gut metagenome | material: feces | host: mouse | place: China:Nanjing | collected 2016-01-25 ...
CAGACCGTATAAAAACACCGGTACTTAGACGCCGTATTTTGGCGTCTTACGTACCGCTGTGTTTTTATCCGAGCGAGAGCGCGTCAGAAAAGACTATCCCGCCTCTGACGGCGTCCCTCGCATCGCCCCCTCCGATGGCATCCCGCCTCTACCCCCTTATCCCCTTCGTCACCACCACACAAACTCCCGTCCCCGCCGCATCCTCCAGCACAACATCCCCTATCTGCACCGGAAGCGCCACTTCCACTTCCTTTAACGCCTCCATACAGGCGCCGATTTTCTCCTTGGGAACGGGCGCGGCAGTCTTAACCGGCACCACCCGTCCCCGTTCTTCACGTATACGCACCGTTGAAGTCAAAACACGCTTAGGAGCGGTCGCCTCCGTCCGCCCGTATTCCGCCCCCCGCGGGCAGGTATTGCCGCTGACCGTAACCTCTCCAGTCTCATTCTGTTCTACGGTAAGAATGCAGCCCAGAGGACAGTTGATACATATCATTTCTTTCCTTTCCATCAATCAGCCAGCCTCCTTTTCTATCCGCAGCGTTATTTTTTCCAGTCTGGGAAACGCAGCAATCTGCTCCTTCTTGAATCGGACCTGCTCCATCTCACCCGGCGCCAGCACTCGCTTTTTTTGACTTAAAACAGGCGTATCGTTAAAATATACTTTTAAAAATACATCCCTGTAAACATCATCCACACGGAAACGAATAAGCTGCACATCCTCTATGCGCGAAAGATGCAAGGTAGATGGCACTGTGTAACGGACACCTGCTGCCGCCTCCAAAACAACCGGTGTTTCTTCCCTGTACGATATCGTCTTTTTTAAAGTACCATCGGCAGCAGTGCCTTTTTCCGCTTCCGGCTCTAGCGGCCTGTTCCCTGCTGCTTCTTTCACATACGCCGCCGCATGTTTTCCCGCCGCCGCCGCTTCCTCTGACACATAATCCACCAAATCATGCACATGGAGTACGTTGCCGCAGGCAAAAACGCCGGAAATATTCGTCTCAAAGCTCTCGTTGACATAAGGTCCCGAAGTCGCCGGATTTAAGGAAATACCAAGATTTAGGGAAAGCTCATTTTCAGGAAGCAGACCACAGGACAGCAGCAGCGTATCGCAGGCAATAAACTCCTCCGTTCCCGCAATCGGCTTTTTGTTTTCATCCACCTGCGCCAGCGTAACGCCTTCCACGCGCTTTTTTCCTTTGATATCTACAACGGTATGACTCAGCTTTAAGGGTATGCCAAAATCGTCAAGGCACTGTACAATATTGCGCTTCAGACCACCCGAATAAGGCATAAGCTCCGCTACCGCTTTGACTTTTGCCCCCTCTAATGTCATTCTTCTCGCCATAATCAGCCCGATATCGCCGGACCCTAATATCACAATCTCCCTGCCGGGCATGCGCCCTTCGATGTTGACATAGCGCTGCGCCGTTCCCGCAGAATAGATACCTGCCGGACGAAATCCCGGAATATTCAGCGCCCCTCTGGGACGCTCTCTGCAGCCCATCGCCAAAATGACTGCCGCCGTGTAAATCACAAACAGTCCCCGCTCCTTATTCATGGCGGTTACTTCTTTTTCTCCATTTTCCCCTTCCCCAATGTCAATCACAATCGTCTCCGGCAAAAAAGGAATCTTTTCCCGCTCTACTTTTTCGATATAGCGCGCCGCATACTCCGGTCCCGTCAACTCCTCTTGAAACGTATGGAGCCCAAAGCCGTTATGGATGCACTGGTTCAAAATGCCGCCCAGCTCTTTGTCCCGCTCCACTATCAAAATCTGCTTTGCGCCTGCTTCCTTTGCAGCCAGTGCCGCAGCCAGCCCTGCGGGACCGCCTCCGATAATTACAATATCCTGTCTCATACCAATCCTCCATACCGCACTCCCTGCGGTGATTCTTTGCTGCAATTCAAATTGAGGCGCTCATGGTTTCCTTGTTGTAACCGTTTAAAAAGGTACTGCCCGCGCCGGACTTTGTAATCTCTCCAATATCCTTATGGAGCTCCCTTGCCAGAATTTCCACCACCTTGGGAGCACAGAACCCCGACTGACAGCGTCCCATGCCGGCTCTCGTTCTCCGCTTCACGCCGTCCAGCGTAGTAGCGCCAAGAGGTCTGTGAATGGCATTCAGAATTTCTCCCTCCGTCACCAGCTCACAGCGGCAGACCACGTTGGCATAGGTTCTATTTTCTGCAATCAGCCGCTTTCTCTCCTCCCGAGAGGCTTCCGCCATACAAGGTATCCCCTTTCTTGCGGCAATAAAATCCGCCCTGTCAGCCGCCGGAAAACGCGCCTGTATCAGATTAGCCACATAAACGCCGACTGCCGGCGCAGCGGAAAGCCCGGGTGAAGCCATACCTGCCACATCAAAAAAGCCCTCTGCATCCTCTGCCTCTCCGATGATAAAATCCTCGCTCTCCTCATGGGCACGCAGCCCTGCAAAGGAAGTGATAATCTGCCTTACGGGAAGCTCCTTTACACTCCTTGCACCGACCAGAAGCGCACGCGCCAGACCGTCCGCAGTTGTGTTGACACCCTCCTTGTCCCCAATATTCTCCGCAGTAGGACCTACCAGCAGATTGCCATGCACCGTGGGCGTCACCAAAATGCCCTTGCCGTTTGCAGAAGGAAGCTGAAATATGGTACTTCCCACCAGCCCGCCCGTTTTTTTATCCATCAGGCAGTACTCCCCACGGCGCGCCGTAATATGCAGCCTGCGTCCGCTCACCATATTGTGAAGAGTATCCGCATGGACGCCTGCGGCGTTTACCACCACTTTCGCCCAAAATTCCCGCTCCCTTGTCAGAATCCGGTAACCGCCCTGTTCGCGCTCTATTTTCACTACCTCCGTATTCAGGTAAAAGTCCACACCATTTACCGCCGCGTTCTCCGCCAGCGCAATATTCAGCCCAAAAGGACAGACAATGCCGCCTGTCTTTGCATACAGAGCTGCCTTTACCTCGTCAGAAAGCGCCGGCTCCAGCGCACGCACCTCGTCTCCTGACAAAATCTGCAGCCCTTCCACACCGTTTTGTCTGCCGCGCTCATACAACTCCTGCAGCTGCTCCCTGCCATCCTCTTCAAAACTTACCACAATGGAACCATTCTGTTTATAAGAAAAATCAAGCTCCTTTGAGAGCGTTTTCATCATTTTTGCGCCCTGCACATTCAGCTTTGCCTTGAGCGTATCCGGCTGGGCGTCAAAACCTGCATGTACAATGCCGCTGTTTGCCTTTGAGGTTCCTTCACAGACGTCACTCTCCCGTTCCAGCACTGCAATTCTTCGCGTCTTTTTAGCAAGCTCTCTTGCGACGGCACTCCCCGACACTCCCGCGCCAATTACCACCACATCATATTCCAGTCTGTCCATGCATACCTCCGTTTTTATTATCCTCTATATTTTCTTATGCCATGACCGTCTACGCCAATCCCTTCAGGAAAAACCACAATTCCTTTTTTTTGCTCACGTTGATAAGATACTCCGGATGCGTCCGCGCTCCCCAGCTATCATCGCCGCCTACGCCCATCTGCTCAGAAGATATCCTGACAACCGTGTAATGTACCTCTGGAAGCTCATAGGCATGTTTCGCATTCTCTATTTCATGGGGCGTATAGGGCAGTACGGAAAAATTCATTTCCGTAGGGGAAGCAAACATAAGCCCTCTCCCGTATCCATCCGTCACCTTTCCCCAGCGCACACCCGTCTTGTTGCCGCATTCCTGCGGCACCAGATAAGGCGCCATATTGTCCGCCGCCCTGTTGCGGTAGATGCCGAGCTTTCCGCCCTCCTTGCGGTCCGCATAGGTTTCCTGCGGTCCATAGCCGTACCATTCCACCCTGTCGTAATCTGCGTTCAGCTTAAACAGCATCCCAAATTCTGGCATCTCACTTAAGCCCTCCACGGGTTCATAGGTAAGCTTTACGCCTATTGCCCCGTCCGCCTGCACATAATAACATACCTCACAGCCGCTTGCCGGCACAGTCGGCATATGATAGCGGTATTTTACCTCTACTACGCCTTCGGACTCTGTAACCTCGGGGTTTTTTCTCCCTTCTTCAGTACCTGCCGCCGCCATATACAGGCTTGCCAGCTTCCACTGTCCATACCTCGCAGGCATCCCATTGCCTCTGTCGTTGTCCGTAGGCGCCCTCCAGAAATTGGGCATGGGAACTTCCGCTAAAAGCTCCCTTCCGCCATAGCGGTATGAGACCAGCCCGCCGCTTAAAACGGAGAAAAGCACTTCAAAATGCTCTCCCCGAACACCGATATTGTGCTTGCCATGAATCACCTGAAAACGCTCTCTGCAAACACCGTTTTCCCGCGTGGCATCTTGCTTTGTCTGCACACCGTTTCGCGCCCACGGCAGCAGTCCCGTCTCTGCATCTGCTTTTCTGCCTCCTGCACGGAATATGCCTTCTCCAAATGCCACCTCATGTCCCGCAGGCGCCCAGCACATTTCTTCCTTTAGACAAAAGGACACCCTGACAACATACTCCCCCGCTTCCTCCGGTATGGATAACGGCAGCCGGATTACCCTTTTTGCAAGCGGCTTTACTGATGCTTCAACAGGAAACGACTTCACAAACACACCATACCGAAAGAGCTCTGCAGCACAGTTGTAGATTTCCGTTCCCGTGAAGAGATGACGGTTTTCCACCTCCATAAAAATTCCCGTCTCCTTAGAATCGTCTGCAAAATCAGTTCCTATTTTTACCTTGATAAACTGATAGCAGTACTTCACCTCCTGCATCTTGGGCGAAGGCTTACGTTCTCCTGCCGTCACAATGCCATTCCCGCTAAAATTATAGTCCGTGGGACGTTCTCCAAAGTCACCGCCGTATGCCTGAAACAATTTTCCATAGCGGTCTTTTTTTGTAATGGACTGGTCGATATAATCCCAGATAAAGCCGCCCTGATACAAAGGCTCCTCATAGGCATATTCCGTGTACTTAAAAAGCGCACCGCAGGAATTTCCCATGGCGTGAGAATATTCGCACAGAATACAGGGCTTGTCCCTGTGCCCGCCCAGATATTCTCTGAGCTCCGTCACAGAAGGATACATCCGGCTGTAAATATCCGACGTCTCCGGATAGCGCGGGTCCGGATACACACCCTCATAATGCACCGGCCTGGTCTTATCAAGACTTCGGAACAAATCTGCCATGGCAAGGGGCACCTTTCCGCCAAAGGACTCGTTGCCGATAGACCAGATGACGACACAGGCATGGTTTTTATCCCTCTCATAGACAGAACGCACACGGTCCAAAAGCATCGCCTGAAAACGAGGATTGTCCCCGGGTATCACCTCTTCTATTGCAGACGCGCCGCGCAGATAAGCATCCCATGATCCGTGGGTTTCCATATTATTTTCATCCAACACATAGATGCCATACTCGTCGCACAACTCATAAAACATGGAAGAATTGGGGTAATGACTGGTTCTGACAGCATTGATATTGTTTTGCTTCATGGTGACGATATCCTGTAAAGTCTCTTCCCTCGTCACGGCACGCCCCCGCAGAGAACTGAACTCATGGCGGTTGACGCCGTGAAATACAATCCGCTGCCCGTTCAGGTATATCATACTGTTTTCTATTTTTATCTCACGAAATCCAATCCGCTGGGGAATCACTTCCTGAAGCGCTTTCTTTTCATCAAATACTTCCAGCCGCAGTTCATAAAGAAACGGCTGCTCACTGCTCCAAAGCTTGGGATTCTCTACCTGAAGTACCATATCTGTGCCGCCGGCTTCCTGAAGCGCCATATGTGCGCCTTCATTTTCTTCCAGCGCACAAGAAGCCTCTGCGCACAATTTTTCTCCTTCCAAAAGCACGGCACGGACGCTGCCGCTGCCTGCGGATACAAACGACAGCCTGAGCATCCCTTTTTTGTACGCATCCGTCAGTACCGTTTCTACGCGGATATCCTCCACATGAACCTGCGGCTTCGTATAAAGGTACACATCACGGAAAATACCGGAGAAGCGGTAAAAATCCTGATCCTCGCACCAGCTTCCCGCCGACCACTTCACCACACGCACCGCCAGCTTATTATTCTTTTCCTGCACATATTTTGTCAGGTCAAATTCGGCGGGCGTAAAAGAATCTTCACTGTATCCCACATAGACGCCGTTACACCAAAGAATCATGGCGCTCTCCGCACCCTGAAAGGAAATACATACCGGATGCCCGAAAAAGCCCGCCGGCAAATCAAAATACGTGACATAGTCCGCCACCGGATTAAACGCCTTCGGAATTTCCCCAATGCCGATTTCCTCCCTGCCGTCCCACGGATACTGCGTGTTGGCATACTGGGGCACATCATACCCTTCCATCTGAATATGGGCGGGCACCCTGATATCCTCCCATGTATGGCAGTCATAGGCTGCATCTGCAAAGTCAGGGACTGCGCAGGATAAATTTCTCGCATAAGAAAATTTCCAAAGGCCATTCAGACTGTAACGGTAAGGGTTTTCCCCCCGCCTGTACGCTTCCCATGAAGGGTAATATACATGGTCGGAATGTGCCTTGAGGCAATTCTCTTTATAAAATTCCGGATTACTGATTTTGGCGTTATCAAATGTCTGCATAGTCTTTGTCTCTCCTTTTTACAAGTATAACACCCCTAAGCACTTTATCCAATATCCCAAATGAATTTTCCGGTACGCACCACAGATTTTCCATGCAACACTACGGTTTTTACAGACAAAAAAACCTCCCTGTATTTTTGCTTTGCATAAAACACAGGGAAGTGATTGCGAAACTCTTACTTGCCGGTTTCAAATTGTACATGTCGTATATTCCATAAGCAGACTCTTACAAAACGCCGGACTTACGCCGTTGTTACATAATGGAAAGTACTTTGTAATCCTGCTCTTCCACAGCCTTTTGCAGCGCTTCGTCCGCAATTTCTCCATTCAGCTTCACAACGGCGCTGCCTGACTCGTGGCTGACAACCGCTTCCGTGACCTGCGGCAGCGCCTCAAGGCATTTCTTTACCCTCGCCTCGCAATGCCCGCACATCATACCTTCGATTTTCATTGTTTTTTCCATTTTTGTTTCCTCCATTTCTTTATCGGGTTTCCCCATATTTCTTTTTTTCGTTTCTACTTCCCCGTCCGTCTCTTTTTCAGCCGTTTTCCCCTCTTCTGCTTCCTGCGCCTCTTCTCCTTCCGTCATTTGGAGAACCTCCTCTTTGGAGGTCTTTGCCCTTTTATGCCTGCCATCCCGCTTTGTTGAATGAATGTCCGCCAGATTCAGGCGCAGGGCGTTGGTTACCACGCAAAAGCTGGAAAGGCTCATGGCCGCCGCGCCAAACATGGGATTCAGCTTCCATCCAAAAACAGGTATCCAAAGCCCTGCCGCCAGCGGAATCCCAATGACATTGTAAATAAATGCCCAAAATAAGTTTTCATGAATATTCTTAAGGGTCGCGCGGCTTAGTCTGATTGCCGCCGGCACATCTCGTAAGCTGCTTTTCATCAGCACCACATCCGCCGCATCTATGGCAATATCCGTACCCGCGCCAATGGCAATGCCGATGTCCGCCCTTGTCAGCGCAGGCGCATCATTGATGCCGTCCCCCACCATGGCAACCTTCCCCTGCTCCTTAAGAGAACGTATCACACTCTCCTTGCCATCCGGCAGCACGCCCGCAATCACCTCATCCACACCCGCCTGCCTGCCTATTGCCTTTGCCGTGCGCGCATTATCGCCGGTCAGCATCACCACGCGAAGCCCCATATTCTGAAGCTCCCTTACCGCCTGCGGGCTGTCCTCCTTTATCACATCCGCAACGGCAATCATACCTGCAAAGCTGCTGCCCTTTGCAAAAAACAAGGGCGTTTTGCCTTCCCCTGAAAGCCTCTCTGCTTCTTTTTGTACGGCTTCCGTAATTTCCGCCCTGCCGCTTATAAACCGATAGTTTCCACCGCTAAGCAGCTCCCCTTTTTTTCTGGCTTCCAGACCGCTTCCTGAGAGCGCCCGAAACTCTGTTACCTCTTCTGCCGCTATCCCCTTTTCCCGTGCATATTCCAAGACCGCTTTTGCCAGCGGGTGCTCGCTTTTCTGCTCCAAGGCACAGGCAGTACGTACCAGCTCCTCCTTTGAAACGCCCTTTGCCGGATAAATATCCGTTACCCTCGGCTCACCGCTTGTAATGGTTCCTGTTTTATCCAACACCACAATCCGCATCTTACCGGCTTCTTCCAAAGAAACTGCTGTTTTAAACAGGATACCGTTTTTTGCACCGCAGCCATTGCCGACCATAATGGCAACGGGCGTTGCCAGCCCCAGCGCACAGGGACAGCTAATCACCAGAACGGAAATGCCCCGCGCCAGCGCAAAGCCAATATCCTTTCCCGCAAGCAGCCATACCAGAATCGTAACCGCCGCAACCGCAATCACCGCCGGCACAAAGACGCCGGATACCTTGTCTGCCACTTTCGCAATCGGCGCTTTTGTCGCCGCCGCATCGCTGACCATCTGTATGATTTTTGACAGGGTGGTGTCTTCCCCCACCCCCGTTGCTTCGCATTTGATAAAACCTGACTGGTTTAAAGTTGCCGCCGATACGCTGTCTCCCTTTTCCTTATCCACCGGTATGCTTTCCCCGGTCAGTGCCGCCTCGTTTACCGCACTGCTGCCTTCGAGCACCACACCGTCCACCGGAATATTTTCACCCGGTCTGACTACGAACACATCCCCTTTTTTAACCTGTTCAACGGGAATCTCTGTCTCGACATTCTCTCTTATAACTACCGCCGTTTTAGGCGCCAGCTTCATCAGCCCCTTCAGTGCATCCGTGGTACGCCCTTTGGAACGCGCCTCCAGCATTTTGCCAACGGTAATCAAAGTCAGTATCATGGCGGCGGACTCAAAGTAAAATTCATGCATATATGCCATAACCGCTTCTATGTTGCCCTTTGCCTGTGCATCCGTCATGGCAAAAAGCGCGTACGTGCTGTATACAAAGGAAGTGCCCGCCCCCAGCGCCACGAGAGTATCCATATTGGGGGCTCCGTGCAGCAGACTCTTGCAGCCGCTGATAAAAAAACGCTGGTTAATCACCATAATAATGCCGGTGAGCAAAAGCTGCAAAAGCCCCACGGCAACATGATTGTCCGTCAATGCGTCAGGCAGCCACCAGCCCCACATCATATGTCCCATGGAAATATACATGAGCACAGCCAAAAATACCAGCGATGCCCATAATCTTTTTTTCAAAAGAGGCGTCTCTCTGTCTGCAAGAGCCGCTTCTTCCCTGCCCTTATCCCCAGACGCCTGCTTTTCATTTCTTTTCCGCGACGCACCATAGCCCGCTGCCTCCACTGCGGCAATAATATCCTGCTCTAAAGCAGTTCCCTCTACGCCCATGGAATTGGTTAATAAGCTCACCGAACAGGCGCTTACGCCGGCAACCTTGCCGACCGCCTTCTCCACACGGGCGCTGCAGGCAGCACAGCTCATACCCGTAACCGTATATTGTTCCATCCTGACGCTCCCTTCCAAATTGTTTTATCACTTCATCAGCTTTTTCAGGGTATCCAAAAGCTCCTCCACCGTCTCTTCTTTCCCTTCCCGAATATCTTTTATCACGCAAGTCTTGATATGATTTGCCAGAAGTACTTTATTAAAACTGTTTAACGCGGCGTTGACCGCGGCAACCTGCACCAGAATATCAGTGCAATATGCCTCCTTTTCCACCATACCCTTAATACCCCGTATCTGCCCCTCAATGCGGTTCAGCCGGTGAAGCAGGTCTTTGTATTCCTTGTCAGAGCGTTCTTTGGTTCTTTGGCAGCAGTCTCTGCCGCCCGCTTCCTGTTCTGTACTATTTTTCTGCGTCATGCGTTTTCCTCTCCGTCATACACAGTTTTCCCATAATCGTTTGATTTATTGTTGTTTTCCTTTTACTACATATATAATATACCCCCACGGGGTATATTGCAAGTATTTTTTTGAGAGATTACGGTATTTCCTGATTTCGATACAGATTCATCCGATTCACTATAATTGCTGCCGCTTCCTCCGCCGTTTTCTGTCCCGCAAAATAGGCTGCCGCCTCTTCCTGTAAAATGTTTAATATCTCCCTGTTCTCCCGTTTTATAACACGGGCGCCGTCTATCAGTTTTCTAACCGCTGCTATTTCCTCCTCTGACGCGGCATAAAGGCAGACTGTCTCCCCTTTATGTTCATACGTACTGCGGGGAATTTCCATATCGCTGCCGTCATAATCCACCGTCATCCATCTTTCCGCAGCCTGTGCAAACTGCCTTTCAAGCTGTGGTCTCAAGGTGGAAAAAGACCAGACGTACGCCCGCTCTCCTTTTGCACATTCCACCAAGAATCGCCATGCCGCTTCCTGATGTTCGCTTTCCGCACAGATTCCCATACTGTTTGCCGTAACCAGCACCACGCCGTTTCCTTGTACATTGGGATAACCTGTACAGACAAAGCCTTCTCCCCAAAGCGTCCTGTAATAGGTATAATGCAATACTTCACGAATACTCCCTGTTTCAAACAGTACCTTATCTTCCTTGTACAAATCCTCATCCGTATTATAAAATGCTTCTTGTGGCATTTTTCCTGCCAAAGTTAAATATTCTGCAATTTTATCGGGACATAATTCCTCCCCGTTTTGCCACGTCTGATAACTGTCGCTCAAAAATAACATCTCCAGCAGCCACTCCCTGCCCACACTGTCCGGATATAACGCAGGGGAGCTCTCCAAAAAACGCAGCATATCCTGTATTTCCAGTCTTCCATCTTCATTCAGCCATTGTTCTTTTGTTGTGAGCACATCCAGTACAAAATTACATGGCAGCATATAACATTTCTCTTCGCTCAATACTGCCTTATATACCGATTCTACCATTTCCATATGGATTCCGTCCCTCTCCATAAAAGACTGCAAATCCATTAATACTCCTTTTCTGCCCAGCTCCACGTAATCCATATATTCCGGATTGATTGCGATAATGTCCGGCGCATTTCCCGTCAGAATATCCTGATATAAAAGGTTGCGTGCAAGCTTTTCGTCACGCTCGCCATAATCGATTACCTCCAAGCAATATTGTGGGTATTTCCTATTAAAATCAGCAGCCATTCCATCTATAAAATCAGTTCTTCCAATGCAGGCAAGCCTGAGAGTTTCCCTCTCTTCAGGCTCCCGCTCACTGCTCCATAATGCGGAGCTTACCCTGTCATTTTCACGAAACAGGCAGCCCAATTCCCCTTTCTGTGTGTAAAATATAAGATAAATATCCGGTCCGTTTATTCCATACACGGACCAATCCCAGATTTTTTCCTCTGTTCCTTCCTCTATTTGGTAGCGGTACAATCCTGTATCTTTCCGCACCAGAAAACTATCCTTCGTTTCGCTGCAAAACTCCAGACTGATAGTATCTGCCGCAACGCCAGAGAGCAGTTTTTCTTTTCCTTCCTCCTGCTCCCAAAGGTATACCTGCTGCCTTCCTTCCTCGTCATTTTTTACTATCAGAATATTCCCGTTTTTCAAACAGGTCAGTTGGTAGCTGTATGGCTGTTCAAATACCTGTTTTGATAAAATGTTTCCTTCCGCATCCATGTACCAGCACGCAAAATCTGAGTATAGCAGAAGATTTCCCCTAAAATCCCGCTGCAGACGCCACGTGTTTCCGTAATCTTCAGCTCCACAATAAAAGTCGTTTACATTTGCCAGTATCCTCTGATTTCCATAAAAGTCTATCTCCAACAGATACGTATCTGCTTCCCCGTCTTTTACACGCAGCGTTATAAAATAAGCCGCCTTTTCCCCCTTCGGATAAAAAGTCAGCACGGATTCTTCCCATATGGCAGCAGAATAAAACGGCTTAAGCTCACAGCTTTGCCCGTCGCCTGCATAGTAAAAATATTCTATCATCTCTTCTTCTGAAAAACAGGCGAGAATCATGTTCCCGCCTGCTCCGCAGAAACGGCTGATTTTTCCGGACACCCTACCCGACAAATCCATTATATTTGCGGCTGCATCCTGTTTCAACACCGAATTTTCCGCCTGTTCTTTCTTAGCTGCTCTTTTTAAAATGAACCATGCCGACAAGCACGTTATTAGCATTATCATAATTGGTATCATGATAATTATATATTTCTTTTTCATTTCCGCTCCTCGTATTTACCATCTTACTGGGTCCTGATGTACTTTACCGTTCTGTTACCATTAGAAAAACCGGCTAAGCTTCCCCTGCCTATTCCGCGATATTCATCAATCCGATATCCCTGAATGGCACCCCCTTTATCTTCTGCGACACGCTCTCCAATGCCGGATATTTGAACAACGCCTCGTCTCCAAACTGCATTGATTTTTACAAGCGGAATATAATAAGAGTCAACTGCAATCGTACGGTTCTGTGCAGGTACTGTTCCTGAAGCTGTTGTAGGAGCTGTTACAAACGCATAGGCTGAAGCACCCGAGTTATATCTGATATATTTGCCATCTTCGGTATATCCCGTTCCGTTTAATTTTACGGCAGCCAAGAAATCACTTCTGTAAGTTCCCGTAATTCCCGCCGCAGTTATTTTTCCCTCTTTATAATCGGCTTCCTTCGCCACAATATAGGCTGTGACATAAAATTGGGACTCATAATTACAGCTTAACACTGTACTGCTTCTTAAGGGAGCCGATGATACAGATAAAGCTGTCCCCATCCTCTTGCATACCGCTTTCACTTCTACTGTATTGACTCCCCTGACATCAATCTCGATATATCCTATCCCTGCACTATTAGTATTTACTGTTTTAATTCCTGCCACGCCCGCATTTCCGGATATAACTGCCGCAACCGCACAATTTGTTACCGGTCTGCCATCATTTACCTTTACCGTAACTTTAAACTTTAGTCGGTACAACGGTACCCCCTGATTGATGATATTTTCACTCGTTTTTAAAGGCGTTGTTGGAATAACCTGTTCTCCTTCCCTGACTACCGTAACACTGGCAATATCTTCTGCCGAAGCAAAAGCCGCTATTCCACTTTCCTCATCATATGCCTGACTGAATAATTCTTCAAGCACTTCCTCCTCTTGGTTTTGGGGCACTGTAATCACATTGTCACCTACGGCAATTGTAATGTCTTCTAAACCATTAGGTGCACTGTTTTGTGCCTCTACAAAAATGCAGTCCACCAACAGCATACTGATAACGACTAAAATCACAATTCCTCTCTTCATAACATGCCTCCCTTTTTCTTTTTTATCATTCCTTTGCAATATGTAAAATTGTGTAACACACTATAAGAATATTATCCTACAACACTTTTATAAGAGCCATAGCATATTATGCAAAACTACTATATTCTTTTCATAACGGCAACTAATTTACCCGTCTATTATCAAAAAAGAGACTGCGCCAAAGCACAATCTCTTTCCATTCTTTTTGCAGTAAATATACCGCCTTTATAATCCGCGTTCCCCTAAAATGCAGTTATTTACATCATACCCCCCATACCGCCTCCGGCAGGCATTGCGGGTGTCTCTTCTTTGATGTTTGCCACAACAGACTCTGTTGTCAGAAGCGTGGAAGCAACGCTGGTCGCATTCTGCAGGGCGCTTCTTGTCACCTTTGCAGGGTCTAAGATGCCTTCTTTTACCATGTCCACATACGCTTCCTTGAGTGCGTCAAAGCCCATGCCGCTCTCCATCTCTTTTACCTTGTTTACAATCACGCTGCCCTCAAGACCTGCATTGGCTGCGATGTAGAACAGGGGCGCCTCCAGTGCTTTCAATACAATTCCTGCGCCGGTCTTCTCGTCGCCTTCCATGGTATCGCGCAGCTTCTCCACTTCCTTGGAAGCGTGGATATAAGCAGAACCACCGCCGCAGATAATGCCCTCTTCCACAGCCGCTCTGGTTGCTGCCAGCGCATCCTCTAAACGAAGCTTTGCTTCCTTCATCTCTGTCTCGGTTGCCGCGCCCACACGGATAACCGCTACGCCTCCAGCCAGCTTTGCAAGACGCTCCTGCAGTTTCTCTTTATCGAAATCGGAAGTAGTCTCCTCCACCTGATTCTTAATCTGCGCAATACGCGCCTGAATTGCTTCCTTGTCGCCCTCGCCGTCCACAATAACGGTGTTTTCCTTCTGTACCTTTACGGATTTTGCACGTCCAAGCTGTGCCATGGTGGTATCCTTCAGCTCCAGACCCAGCTCAGAGCTGATTACCTGTCCGCCTGTCAGGATTGCAATGTCTTCCAGCATTGCCTTTCTTCTGTCGCCATATCCAGGTGCTTTTACTGCTACTACGTTAAAGGTGCCGCGCAGCTTATTGACAATCAGAGTAGTAAGCGCTTCCCCTTCCACATCCTCTGCAATGACTAAAAGCTTGGCGCCGGACTGTACAATCTGCTCTAACAGGGGAAGGATTTCCTGAATATTGGAAATCTTCTTGTCCGTAATCAGGATATACGGATTGTCAAGAACTGCCTCCATCTTATCCATATCCGTTGCCATATATGCAGAAATATATCCTCTGTCAAACTGCATACCTTCCACCAAATCAAGCTCAGTCTGCATGGTCTTGCTTTCCTCGATGGTGATAACGCCGTCGTTGGATACCTTTTCCATTGCATCTGCCACAAGCTGACCTACTTCATCATCACCTGCAGAGATAGCCGCAACACGTGCGATATGCTCCTTGCCGTTTACCTTGGAGCTCATCTTTGCAATCGCCTCTACTGCGCAGTCGGTTGCTTTCTTCATGCCCTTTCTTAAAATAATGGGATTTGCTCCGGCTTCCAGATTCTTCATACCTGCGTTAATCATTGCCTGTGCCAGTACGGTAGCGGTAGTTGTTCCGTCTCCGGCAACGTCATTGGTCTTGGTTGCAACTTCTTTTACAAGCTGCGCGCCCATGTTTTCAAAAGCATCCTCTAACTCAATTTCTTTTGCAATGGTAACACCGTCGTTTGCAATCAGGGGTGCGCCGAAAGATTTATCCAAAACCACGTTTCTTCCCTTCGGTCCCAATGTCACTCTTACGGTGTTTGCAAGCTGGTCAACACCTCTTCCTAATGCTGCGCGGGCTTCTGCCCCGTATTTAATTTCCTTTGCCATAATCATACGCCTCCGAATTTCTTATTTTTTAGTGGTGCAAAGCTTACTGGATAACTGCAAGTATATCACTCTGCTTTACGATAATGTATTCCTCTTCTTCAATCTTCACATCTGTTCCGGCATACTTGGAGTAAATAACCTGATCCCCTGCCTTCACTTCCATCTTAATTTCCTTGCCATCTACCATGCCGCCGGGTCCTACTGCAACGACCTCTGCCTGCTGGGGTTTTTCTTTATTCTGCCCCGGAAGAACGATACCTGATTTGGTGGTTTCTTCTGCTACTAACTGCTTTAATACAACTCTGTCACCTAACGGTACTAACTTCATAATAATTGCCTCCTTCATGTGTGGTTATCTTCAAATTATTAGCACTCAATGAAATCGAGTGCTAATCTCTGGAACTTATATTAATTTTATATGCAAGGCTTTGCAACTGTATTCACAGGCAAATATTTCCTTTTGCCTCACTATATCTCTCGTTTTCTTCTGTTTACTCTTTTTTTCTCATTTTCCCCTGTAAACACTGATTTAATACTTATTTTATATTCTGTTTATTGCCATTTTCCGTTTTTGGCTTCCTTCGCCGCCTTTTTTGCCGCACGCTTCTCTTTTCCTCTGCTGCTCAATGCGCCGATACCTACGTAAATAGCGGCGACGCCGGTAAACAGATAGCCCATGGCAAGATTAGAATAGAACGAGCTCCACAAATCATACCTGTCCATGTAGAGACGCAAATCACCCAGTACCTCAAAGTAAGAAAAATGTCCCGGTACATTTTTATTCAGCGCACTAAATACCTGAAAGCCGCTGATACACCATGTTGCCGGCAGAATAATCACAAGTCCCAGAATCACGCTGATAATGCTTCCGAACCGGTCTATCTCCCCTTTGTTCATCAGTTTATAACCGCCCTGTGCCAACAGGAAAATCAGAATCGCAATCCAGCCGGAAACAAAGCCAAGACAGCCGATTCCAATCCAGATGGCGCCGCCAAGCAGCGCACCACCAATCGCACCGATAAGCCCCTTTACCTTGCTCACTTCTTTGATAACCGGCTGATTCCCGCTCTGCTGCCCATATGTAGTGTAACCCGTATTGTAGGTTACGTTTGTGCCATAGCCTGTATTGGCATCATAACTCGTCTGCACATAGCCTGCATTGGCATCATAGCCGGAGTTGTTTGCGGTATTTTCTCCCGCGTTGTTCATATTATTGTTATCCACTGTCTCTTTCTCCTCTCACAGTCAATTTATAATAGATGCTTGCGAAACTCTTATTTGCCAGTCCCATCAGATAATCTCCAGCCCTAACATATGATTTCCAGATAGCCCAAAAGCTTGCTCATATCGTACTCTTCCATAACGCCAAGGTTCGGGTCATAAAATTTGCCGTCGTAGCCCACCAGATAATGACAGAAACGTCCCATTCTCTCCATCATAATACAGCATTTGGGAAGCACACAGTCCGCCCCTTCCGTGTATGTGATGATATCCTTATGGTCTATACCGTAATAGTTGAGCGCCGAAATCACACGCCCCATGGTGCCCTGCCATTCCCTGCAGTCCATCACGCGAATCACATCCGCAATGGTTACGCCCGCTAACATAGCCACACAGGTCTGCCCGCAAAGACCGTCCGCCTGCTGGATAATGATATCGATTCCGTCAATTTTACGAATCGGATTTTCAAAGCTGTAGGGGCTGTTCTGATCCATCTTAATCAGACTGCCCGTCACATGGAGCAGAATTTTATGAGATTGGCTCAAGTCTACCTGAATGGCGTCCTCATCCTCCACATGAATCTCATAATTGCCCTTCTCCTTCGGAATCAGCTCGCAGTCAATAATTTTGTTGTCAAGCACCATATCCGCCTGAATGACTTCCCTCTGTTTGCAGACCTCCCACACATTAAAGGGAATCTGAATCATGTAACCCTTTTCCTTTTTTTCAATTTTCGCATTGAAAAAATACCTCATAATTAGATAACCGCCTTTCCTGCGCCCCGTTTTCAAACGCGGCGTTTCTATAGTTTGTAATCAAATTTTAACAAAAAATACCGTCGTTGCAAACATTTTTCTCACATTTATTATGAAGTTTCTCAAAAAAAACATACTGTCAAAAAATTATCAAACTCACTTCCCTTTTCTGGCCTGTGAGGGAGGAAATCCATAGCGCTTTTTAAACAATTTACTGAAATGATAAACGTCGTCATACCCTACCTGCGCCGCCACCTCCTGCACGCTTTCCGCAAGACCGGACTCCAAAAGCTCTTTTGCGCGTTCAAGCCTGATATTAATCAGATAATGAATCGGGGTATCCCCGATTTCGCTTTTAAAAATACGCGAAATATAAAACGGGCTCAAATACATGTTTTCCGCAATGCCGTCCAGTGAAATTTTCTCCGCATAATGGTCCTCAAAATACTGAATAACCTGCTCCACCACATATTTTCTGCCAAAGGATTCAAACGCCCGCCCCCTCTTTATCTCAACCGGCTCCGTCTGCTGCCTGACAATCAAAAGAAGCATCTGCATTAGGTACGCCTTCATCATAAAGTACCTGCCCTGCCAGCAGACAGCGTTTTCCGCCTCCATGGACGCGCAGATTCGGGCAAGCTTCTGCCTGAATTCGCCCGTCGTATGAAGCACCGGCCCCGCCTCGGGAATTGGCAGCGCATTTTGCGGCATACCATTCAGCCGGATATCCGAAGCCGCCACAAAAAACTCCGTGGCCGGATTTTCCGGATGCACCGCCAGCCCCTGATGCAGCGTGTGGGGATTGATAAGCAGCAAATCCCCCTCCCGCACATCATAAAATTTCCCTTCAATCCGGTATTTGCCGCTTCCCGACATAATAAAGGCAATTTCCAGAAAATCATGGGAATGGTATGATTTCTCGTCCTGTGTCCGCCTGCCCTTCCATGTAAAGAGAAACGTAGGATTCAATTCTTCTATCAATAAGTCCGCATTTTTTTCCGTCATATCTACTCCCACTTCCATACTGCATTACATCATTCCCACCAAGCTGTCCCAGATACCCTTTTTCATTTGTAAATAGTTAATAATACGCATACCGTGAGGCAATCATCAGATATCCCAGCAGTCCCATAACGGAAAGCAGCAGTCCGACATAGCAAAGGACTTTTGCCGCTGCCGCCAGCCCTGTCCTGCCGGCTATTTTCCCCCGACGCGCACAGCCTGCCCCCGTCACGCATAAAGGCAGTCCCAAAAACGGAAGCAAAAACCCGAACAAAACGCTGCACAGCCCCATGGCAAACGCTTTATTTGCATATTTGCTGTTATCCACGGTCAAAACAGGAACGGGCTGCCCGATAGCAGGAGGCACAATCTCCTGCCGCATAAGGTCAAAAAGCTGTTCCAGCTCCAGCAGAAAGGGCTCCTTACGCGCGCCATACTCAAGTCCCGTCTCCATCTCCAAAGAACGCCTTGCCGCGCCTATGATGCCGCCTCCCGATATCCATGCCTCCACATGCAGCGTACAGCCGTCATAATACCATTTCAGATACTGATACCCCTCAATCACCGCATCTCCCGCCCGATATACCGGCTCCTTTTTCCATTTAGACAATGTAAAGCTGTTTTTATAAAGAAAATCATTCATCATAAAAACCACAAAATCTGTGGGTTTATATAATACCACATCCTGCATATACCGTGCCATTCCCCGCCTCCTTACATTTCTCCTACAGCATATCACAGTTTTCTCTCTTTTTCCATAGCTGTGCAAAAAGATACATGGAAGCTACAAGATACTACATTTCATTTTAAGTTACAACTGTTAGTATAAGGAATTACAAGAACATTTTAGGAGGCTATTATGACCGCGATAAAATGGTTTTTATCTTTTCTCAAAAAATACCGGAAAAACATTATATGCGGGCTTTTTCTCACCGTCCTGATTACTGCCCTTAATATTGTAAATCCCCATATTTCAGGGCTTATTGTGGACGAAGTAATAGAAAACGGCCGCCACGGACTGCTGCTGCCGCTTATCGGCTGTATGCTTGGCGTTATCATTGTCAAGAGCGGTATGCGTTTTCTCTACCAGCTTATTTTTGAGACTGCATCCCAGGGACTGCTCTACGACATGCGGGACAAAGTATACCGCAAGCTTCTGCAGGAAGACTTCCATTTTTACAACAAAAAGCGGACCGGAGACTTGATGAGCCGTCAGACAGGCGATATGGACGCCATCAGGCACTTTGTCGCTTACGTTATCTACAATGTGTCCGAAAATGTGCTGATGTTTTTTACTGCCCTTACCATGATATTTACCGTGAATGTAAAGCTTGCCCTGTGCATGTTAATCGTGCTGCCCTTTACGGCACTTGCCACCTTTATGCAGTCCAAGGAGGTAAAGCCTGCCTTCCAGAGGAACCGAAACTGCTTTTCTTCCTTAAATGCCTTTGTGCAGGAAAACGTCAGCGGCAACCGCGTGGTACGCGCCTTCTCCAAGGAGGACTATGAAATCGGCAAGTTCAACAAAGAGAACGATGCCTTCCGCGCTTCCCAGATAGCCGCCTCCCGTGTCTGGATGAAGTATGTGCCCTTGTTTGAAATACTTGCCTATGCGCTGAACATTATCCTGATGCTCTATGGCGGCTACATGGTAATCACCGACGAGCTTTCCTTAGGACAGCTTGTAACCATAAACGGCTACCTCTGGATGCTGAACAATCCCCTGCGCATGGCGGGCTGGCTCGTCAATGATATCGGCAACTTTATTACTTCGGTGGAAAAAATTTACGCCACCTATACGGAGGAGCCGAACGTGCGGACGCCGGAATGCGGCATTGTCAAAAAGCTGAAGGGTGAAATTGTATTTCAAAATGTTTCCTACCGCGCCGATGACGAGGACATTGTGATGGATATCAGTTTTAAGGCGGCGCCCGGACAAACCGTGGGTATTATCGGCTCCACCGGCTCCGGCAAATCCACCATTATGAACCTGCTCTGCCGCTTTTACGACACCACCTCGGGACAGGTGCTGGTGGACGGCACAAATGTGCGCGATATGGACCTTTACAATCTGCGGGACAACATCGGCATGGCAATGCAGGATGTCTTCCTTTTTTCCGATACCATAGAGGGCAATATCGCCTACGGGCGTCCTGACTGCTCTTTTGACGAGGTCAAAAAAGCTGCTATTATGGCGGATGCCAACCATTTTATCCAGAATATGCCGGAAGGCTATGATACCATCGTAGGGGAACGGGGCGTCGGTCTTTCCGGCGGACAAAAGCAGCGGATTTCCCTTGCGCGCGCGCTTTTAAAAAAGCCGTCCATTTTGATTTTGGACGATACCACCTCCGCTGTGGATATGGAAACGGAGAGCTATATCCAGAAACAGCTCAAAACCATCGGAGCGGACTGTACGGTTTTTGTCATTGCCTACCGTATCTCTTCCATAAAAGATGCCGATTTGATTCTTGTCATGGATAAGGGACGGATTATTGAACAGGGAACCCACGAAACCCTGCTTGCAAAGGACGGCTATTACGCCGCTGCTTTCCGCAGCCAGTACGGGGAAATTCCCGCAGAAGCGCTTGTCTGAAGGAAGGAGAAAACTGACATGGCACGTAACAGATATGACGTAGATGAAGTATTAGAAGACAGCTTTGATATCAGTCAGTTGAAGCGTCTCGCCGGATACATAAAACCCTATAAAAAACAGATGACACTTGTAATTGTCCTGATGCTCTCCGCTTCGGCGCTTACTATGCTGATACCGATTTTCTTTCAGCGCATCATGGACTTTTCCATCCCCGAAAAGGATATGAACTCCGTATTTTTGTACTGTGGACTGACTTTTTTGATTGCCCTGTACTCCGCATTTTCGCTTCGCACCAAGATTAAACACATGAGCGTCATTGGGCAGAATATCGTCCACGATTTACGCGCCGATATTTTCTGCCACCTGCAGAAGCTGCCCTTTTCCTACTATGACGACAGACCCCATGGAAAAATACAGGTGCGGGTGGTAAATTATGTAAACAGCCTCAGTGATTTACTGAGCAATGGCATTGTCAACACCTTTACCGATCTGTGCAACCTTATTTTTATCCTGATTTTCATGTTTATCGAGGACGTGAGGCTCACCCTTATCTGCCTCTGCGGGCTTCCCTTGCTTGCTGCCGTCATCGTGTTCATCAAAAGAAGGCAGCGTCGCGCCTGGCAGATACAGAGCAATAAGCAGTCCAACCTAAACGCCTATATCGCCGAAAGCATAAACGGCATCCGCGTTACCCAGTCTTTTGTGCGGGAGCAGGAAAATACGGGCATCTTCAACCGCTTAAGCGGCAATTACCGCTCGGCGTGGATGCGGGCGGTCAAGTTCAACTTTGTTTTGTGGCCCAGCATAGACATCATATCTACTTTGACGATTTCCTTTGTCTATGTCCTCGGCATACGCTGGATCCTCGCACCCTCCTCCACCCTGACGACGGGCGTACTGATTGCCTTCACCGCCTACATCAGCCGGTTCTGGCAGCCCATCAATACCCTTGCCGGCTTTTACAACTCCCTGCTCACTGCGATTTCCTATCTGGAACGTATCTTTGAGACCATTGATGAGCCTGTGCTGGTAAAGGATGCGCCAAATGCCGCTCTTATGCCGCCCATTAAAGGAGAAGTCCGGTTTGAAAATGTATCCTTCAGCTATGAGGAGGGACATAAAATACTGGACTCCATCAATTTTACCGCCAGAGAGGGCGAAACCTTTGCCATCGTAGGACCTACCGGCGCCGGTAAGACAACGATTGTCAATCTGATAAGCCGTTTTTACAATGTGGATTCAGGACGGATTCTTATAGACGGAACAGATATTGCAGGCGTGACACTGCACTCCCTGCGCACACAGATGGGTATTATGATGCAGGATTCCTTTATCTTTGCCGGCACCATTATGGACAATATTCGCTACGGCAACATGGAAGCCACCGACGAAGAAGTCATCACGGCTGCCAAAACCGTCTGCGCCCATGATTTCATTATGGAAATGGAAAACGGGTACTACACGGAAGTCAACGAAAGGGGAACCAGGCTTTCCGCCGGACAGCGGCAGCTTATCTCCTTTGCCAGGGCGCTCCTCGCAAGTCCCCGCATCCTGATTCTGGACGAAGCGACCTCCAGCATCGACACGGAGACGGAGCTCCTTTTACAGAAGGGCCTAAACCGCCTGCTTGAGGGGCGCACCTCCTTTATCATCGCCCACAGGCTCTCCACCATCAAGAGTGCAGATTGCATTATGTACGTGGACAGAGGCGCTATTTTAGAAAAAGGAAATCATGAAGAACTCATGAGACAGAAAGGCGAATATTATCGGTTATATATGTCCCAATATGACTTTCTGTCCCCTGCCAAAGCTTAAGAAGACATTTTTGTTTCTGTTCCCTTAAACGAGCAGCTTTCGCATCCAGATATGCGGACAGTGTTCATCAAAGAAAATATCGCCGAACGCCGTATAACCCTGTTTCTCATAGAAGCCGGAGGCAAGCGTCTGCGCCGCTAAAAGCACTCGCGTTCCGCCGGCTTCTTTTATTCTCTTTTCCGCTTCCTGTATCAGATGCATGCCAAGCCCTTTTCCCCGAAATTCCTTTACGACGGCAATCCGCCCCAGAATATAAGCCCCTTCTTCCTCAAAAGGATAAAAACGGCAGGTTGCAGCCGATATGGTATTATAGTAGAGCACAAGATGCGTCGCCGTATAATCCATATCATCAAATTCATCTAAAAAACCCTGTTCTTTTACAAATACATTTTCACGAATACGCATTGCCGGTACCGGCAGATAGCGATAGCTTTTTATCTCTTCCATTACAGCGCCTCCTCCTTTAAATGGCCTGCAGCACTCCCAATGACTTCAACAACAGTATCACCAGCAGCACCGGCGCAATATAGCGTATCATAACCTCATAAAGCTTCTTTCTGCCAAATTTGCAGCCTGATTTTTCCATCTCTTCAATCACTGTCTTCGGTTTGACAATCCACCCTATCAATATACATGTCCCAATCGCCACCAAGGGCATCAGGCAGTTGTTGCTGATATAATCCATAATGTCCAGAATTGTGGCATGGGCACCGTTTGGCAGCACAACGTCAAAATGCAGCTTATTGTAGCCGAAGCAAACCAGAATTCCTCCACTTAAGGCAATGACTGTCTCCAAAAAAGCCGCTTTCAGACGTGAGATATGGAACTTGTCCATAAAACTGGAAACCACTGCTTCCATCACAGATACGGCGCTTGTCAGCGCCGCAAACAGCACCATGGCAAAAAACAGACAGCCGACCAGATTTCCAACCCTGCCCATCGAATCAAATACTTTGGGGAGGGATTCAAACATCAGGCTGGGTCCTGACGAAGCCATTCCTTCCTTTCCCATAAAGGTATACACTGCAGGAATAATCATGACGCCTGCCAAAAATGCAACCAGCGTGTCAAAAATCTCTATCCGGCTGATGGATTTTACCAGATTGGCGTCATCCTTCACATAGGAGCCGTATGCAACCATAATACCCATGGCAACGCTGAGACTGAAGAACAGTTGCCCCATGGCGTCTAACAGCACCGTGAAAAATCCTTTTACCGTCATGCCCTCCAGATTGGGAACAACGTAAATCCAAAAGCCCTCCATACCCGTCCTCGCCGCACCTGCTTCATCCTGATGGCGGATGGTAAGGGAAAACACGGCAATCCCGACTACCAGCAAAAGCAAAAGCGGCATAAGTACCTTTGAGGAGGACTCAATGCCTTTGTTGACTCCCCTGAAAACCACAAACGCTACCACAAACAAAAAAATTACCATAAAGAAAATCGGCTGCACTTCCCCCGTAATATATTGCGAAAAATATCCGTCAGCCGCTGCAAGCCTGCCCTCCCCTGTCAGATAGGCAAAAAAGTATTTGACTACCCAGCCGCCTATCACACAGTAATAAGGCATGATAATAATCGGCACAAGGCAGGCAAGTATACCCAAAAATCCCCAGCCCCGCTTCAGCCTGCCGTACGCGGTCAGAGGGCTCTGCCTTGTCTTTCTCCCGATTGCTATCTCCGTGGTAAGCAGGGCAAAGCCAAAGGTCAGCGCCAGCACCAGATAAATAGCCAGATACAGCCCGCCGCCGTCCTTCGCTGCAAAATAGGGAAACCGCCAAATATTTCCCAATCCCACTGCGCTTCCTGCCGCTGTCAGCACAAAGCCAAGGGAACCTGAAAATGCATTTCTGTTCTTCTCTTTTTTCATTTTTCTTTCGGGGGGATTCCCCCCCCTTCCCTTTCGTTTTCCTTTATCTCCCCGTAAACTCTATTGACAAAAATACAGCCTTTGATAGAATACTACTTAATATCAGAGTACTATTAAACAAACGTCCTGTCAACCAAAGGATATTCCAAAAGCGTTTACCGCTCTTCCCGCAAAGGCCGAAACACTCTTTCTGCAAAGGTTAAAACAACTATGAAAAAAGAAAATATTATCTGCTATAAAAAAGGAATCCGCCATGGGATTCCTATCGCGCTGGGTTATCTTGCCGTCTCCTTCACACTCGGCATTGCAGCCCAAAATGCCGGCATGACGGCGTTTCAAGCGACGCTTACAAGCCTTCTTGTCAACGCCTCCGCCGGACAGTATGCGGGTTTTACCGTAATTGCTGCGCAGGGCAGTTATCCGGAGATGGCTGTTATGATATTGATTGCCAACGCCCGCTACCTCTTGATGTCCTGCTCTCTCAGCCAGAAGCTCTCCGGCGATTTTCCGTTTTTCCACAGGCTGCTTGTCGGTTTTGACGTCACGGATGAAATCTTCGGCGTTTCCATGGCATATCCCGGCAGGCTGAATCCCTTTTATACCTACGGCGTCATGACCGCAGCCGCACCCGGCTGGGCATTAGGCACCTGTCTCGGCGTACTCTGCGGCAGCCTGCTTCCGGCAAACATCGTCAGCGCCTTAAGCGTCGGACTTTACGGTATGTTTATCGCCATTATCATCCCGCCTGCAAAAAAAAGCAGAATCATCGCCGGACTGGTCGTCGTTTCCATGCTGGCAAGCTTTCTTTTTGCAAAGATTCCTGTCTTTGGGTTTCTCTCCTCCGGTATGCGCATCATTGTGCTAACCGTAGTTATCTCGGGCGCCGCTGCCATTCTCTTCCCCATTCCTGACGGGGAACAGGCATAAAACGCCGGCAAGCGGCGATACGAACAAAAGAACAAAGCGTTTGCGAGCCTGTGCACGTCAGCAAACAAGGTTTGCACAGCAGGATATGCGCGAAAGGAAGGTTTATGGAACATAATATTTATCTGTACATCTTGATTATGGCAGGCGTCAGCTACCTGATACGGGTTCTGCCGCTCACACTGATAAGAAAGGACATCTCCAACCGGACCATCCGCTCCTTTTTATACTACGTCCCTTATGTGACCCTGTCCGTTATGACCTTCCCCGCTATTCTGGAAGCAACCGGCAGCTTCTATTCAGGTCTTGCAGCCCTGCTCGTGGGTATCGTGCTCGCATGGTGTAAAAGGGGGCTGTTTCAGGTTGCCGTCTTTTCCTGCCTCACCGTTTTGATTCTGGAGCTTTTTCTGTAACACATTTGTCTACAAACCGAGCAGGCAGGAAGCAAACTGAAAATACACCATAAGGGAAAGCGCATCCACAATCGTCGTAATAAACGGACTTGCCATTACCGCAGGGTCAAATCCTATCCGCTTTGCCAGCACCGGAAGCGTACAGCCTATCAGCTTGGCAATCAGGATCGCCACGACTAACGTCAGGCAGACCACAAGGGCAACACTGACCCCCACCCTGTCGAAAAGCATAAGCTTGGCAAAATTTGCCAGTGCCAGCGTAACGCCGCACAGAAATGCAACCCTTGCCTCCTTCCACATAATCCGCAAGGTATCCCTGTAAGTGATTTCTCCCAGCGAAAGTCCGCGGATAACCGTTACGCTTGCCTGTCCGCCCGCATTGCCTCCCGTATCCATCAGCATGGGAATAAACATGATAAGCGCGGCGCAGGTGCTCAACGCCTTCTCAAAATGACCGATAATCTGTCCCGTAAAAGTAGCCGATACCATCAAAAGCAAAAGCCATGGTATACGCTTTTTAAATGTTTCCAAAATACCTGTCTTCATATAAGGCTTGTCCGAAGGCATAATAGCCGCCATTTTCTCGATGTCCTCGGTCGCCTCTTCCTCCAGAATATCCACGATATCGTCAACCGTGATAATGCCGACCAGACGGTTTTCATTGTCCACGACGGGCATAGAGGTAAAATCATACTTCTTGAACTTTGCGGCAGCCTCTTCCTGATCTGTCAGTGTATTGATGGAAATCACGTTTTCATGCATAATATCCCCAATAATCTCGTCCGGCTCGCTAAGCAGCAAATACCTGAGCGCCACAGTCCCTAAAAGCTTCCTCTGCGCATCCAGCACATAACAAATATTAATCGTCTCACTGTCAAGCCCCACCTTGCGTATCCGCTCAATCGCACCCGCAACGGTCAGGGTTTCTTTTAAATCTACATACTCGACTGTCATAATGCTGCCTGCGGAATCCACGGGATACCGCAGCAGCAGGTTGATATCCCTGCGGGTATCCGGACTCGCATTTGCAAGCAGCTTTTTTACAATATTGGCGGGCATCTCCTCCAAAAGGTCAACCGCATCGTCCGCCATCAAATTGTCAATAATACCTGCCGCATCCCTCTCTGACAGAGAGGTGATAATCATCTGCTGATTCTCAACCTCCAGATAAGAAAACACATCGGCAGCCAAATCCTTCGGCAGAATCCGAAACATCTTGAGCATTTCCTCTTCCTCAAGCTGCTCCATCAGCGCTGCAACATCTGCCTCGTTCATCTCTGCGACACGCTGACGCAGAGAAGTATACTGGCAGGTCGTCAGTAACTTCCTGATTTCTTCCATATCATAACTCCTTCATAGAAAAATGTGGTCTTCATGCATCGGGCAGGAAGAGGGTTATCGTTGCTATTCTTCTTACTGTGCGATTTCATAAAACCACCACCTTTCCGTCAGGAGTTATCCCCTTTGCTTTTCTTTCATTTTAGCACTTTAAGATTCTTTGTCAATGTAATTCACTTCTTCCAGCACTTCTATGACTGCCCTGCCTGCCGTCGCCTCCGTAAGCTCCTTCACAAGCATTTCCTTCCATACCGCCGGAAATAAAAGTTCCAGTGTTACCTTGTCCGTATATTCGCTTTTTAGCGGCTCAATTCCCCTGCTGCCCAGAAGATACAGGATTTTTCCAATCCCGTTATAATCCGTCTCCACCAACAGGCGCACGCCAACACGCAATGTACCCAGCCGGCAATTTTTAAGTCCTTCCTTTACTGCCTGCGAGTACGCCCTGACCAGTCCGCCGGTTCCTAAAAGCGTCCCCCCAAAATAGCGTGTGACGACAACCGCAACATTCTTGAGTTTCTCCCCCAAAAGCACTTCTAGCATAGGACGTCCCGCCGTTCCCGACGGCTCGCCGTCATCGCTGCAGCGTGTTAAGAGCGCACCGTTTCCCACGACAAATGCGGTGCAGTTATGAGTTGCATCCCAATACTTTTTCTTTACCATCTCGATAAAAGCTGCTGCTTCTTCTTCGTTCTCCACAGGCTGTACTGTTGCAATAAAACGGGATTTCTTTTCCACAAGCTCTCCCTGCCCGCCTTCTACCACTACCTGATAAGACTCTTTTTTCTCATTTTTATACCCCATGTCCACTTTGGCGGACGCAAATTCAATCGTTGAAAGCACTTTTCTTTCAACCTTCACACGCCCCACTCCTCCCTGTTTTTATGCTATTTAAAATTTCGGTATCAAAAGCCCTGTCAGTTTACTCCTCAAAGTATAGCATAAAAGATGTTTTTTTTGTGAACAATTCTAAAGATAAAAGAAAAACCTTTATTTACCACTTTCTTTTTGGTATAATACACACGAGTGGAATCAAATGCCCATTTTTCTCGTGTTTGATTTCACTTGACATAATACCGCGCCGAGCGAAGCGAGTATGCATCGCAAAGCGTATGGCATGTGCGGAGCACATACCATGGCCTGCATCTCAGGCGGAAAGGTGAACCACATATGAATTATGGGAGAAAAGGAGTTCATGCCAAGCAGAAAGCCATGAATTCCAAATCTGCAAAAATAGGAAGAAAGCTTGCCTTTGCGGGCATCAAAGTGATTCTCGTCGGCTTCATAGCCCTGGGAATCATCGGCGTATCTGCCGGTATTGGCGCTTTTAAAGGCATCATTGCCTCCGCACCGGACATAGACGTAAATGACGTAGCTCCCGTTGGCTTCTCCACTTTCGTATACGACAGCGAGGGCAGACAAATAGCCAAGCTGGTGGCGACAAACTCCAACCGTGTGCAGGTAACATGGGACAAAATTCCGCAGGATTTGGCGGACGCCTTCGTTGCCATCGAGGACCAGCGTTTCTATGACCACAACGGCATTGACCTAAAAGGCATTATCCGTGCCGGTTATACTTTCATCCGTTCCGGCTTTCGCCGGGCGGAAGGCGCCAGTACCATCACGCAGCAGCTATTAAAAAATACCATTTTTACCAACTGGGTAAATGAAGAAGGACTGATTGAAAAGCTGCAGCGTAAATTTCAGGAACAGTATCTGGCTTTGGAAATCACAAAGAAGCTGAGTAAAGAAGAGATTTTGCTCCGTTATATGAACACTATCAACTTAGGGCAAAATACGCTGGGCGTCCAGTCTGCTTCTCTCCGCTATTTCGACAAGGATGTCAGCGACCTGACATTGTCCGAATGTGCGGTAATTGCAGCAATCACACAGAATCCTTCCAAATGGAATCCGATTTCCCATCCGGAAAACAACGCGGAACGAAGAGCAAAGGTTTTAAATAACATGCTGGAACAGGGCTATATTTCACAGGCGGAATATGATGAAGCCATGGCGGACGATGTATATTCCCGCATTCAGGAAGTCAATGTCGCCATTATTGAGGATTCCGTCAGCACCTATTTTGTAGATGCACTGACGGAAGAAGTATACCACGATTTAATTGAAGAGGCAGGTTACAGTGCCACGCAAGCTTCCACCCTCCTTTACAGCGGCGGTCTTCGGATAGAATCCACACTGGACTCCAATATTCAGGATATTGCAGACAGAGTGTTTGCCGATCCCGCCAACTATCCGGAAGCTGTCAAATGGTACCTTTCCTATGATTTGACGGTAAAGGATGCTGACGGGGAATACCACAATTACAGCAAAGAGATGATGAAAACATGGTTTGTAGAAAATGTAGACAAAAAGTTTAATCTTCTCTTCGATTCGCAGGATGAGGCAAATGAGGCAATCGCCCAGTATAAAGCTGCCGTTGTCGGCGAGCATGACGAAGTGATTGCAGAAAACATATCCATGACACCGCAGCCGCAGATATCCTTTACCATCATCGACCAGCACACAGGCTATGTGGTAGCCATGATAGGCGGACGCGGCACCAAGGAGGGCAGCCGTACCCTGAACCGCGCTACGGGCGCTCTGCGTCAGCCCGGTTCTACTTTTAAGGTAGTTTCTACTTATGCGCCTGCTTTAGACAGCGCAGGCATGACGCTTGCCACCGTTTTTATTGACGCACCTTTCAATTACAATAACGGAACTCCTGTTCATAACTGGTGGGGAGATTCTTACGAGGGTATCAGCTCCATTCGAAGAGGAATTTACCGCTCCATGAATATCGTAACAGTCAAATGCCTGACGCAGATTACGCCAAAGCTGGGCTTTACCTATCTGGAAAACTTCGGTTTTACTACCTTGACGGAGCTCAATGACTGCTATCAGCCCATGGCGCTCGGCGGTGTCGGCGGTGTAACCAACTTAGAGCTTTGCGCCTCTTATGCAGCAATTGCCAACGGCGGCGTTTATAACAAACCCAGACTCTACACAAGAGTCCTCGATGCCAACGGCAATGTGATTTTGGACCACACCGTTCCCGAAACCAGACAGGTTATCAAAGAAACCACGGCATTCCTTTTGACGGATGCCATGATTGATACGGTCAACATTGGTACAGGTACATCCGTCAGGTTTCCCGATATGTCCATTGCAGGCAAAACCGGTACAACCTCCGATTACAAGGATGTATGGTTTGCAGGCTATACGCCTTACTACACCGCAGTCACATGGGCAGGATATGATAACAATGTGGTATTAAATAAGACCGAACAGAACCTTGCCAAAACTTTATGGCGTGCCATTATGTCGGAAGTACATCAGGGCTTGCCAAACGAACGCTTTTCCATTCCCAGCGGCATTGTACAAGCTTCCGTCTGCTCGCAGTCAGGAAAACTTCCCATTGCGGGAATCTGTGATGTCGCAGGTACCGTAAGAACCGAATATTTTGCGGAAGGCACCGTGCCTACGGATAGCTGTGACGTCCACTATGTCGGCGACATCTGTGTCTATACCAGTCTGCCGGCAAGCGCTGAATGTCCGTTCAAGCATCCCGGCGCGCTCACCCTCATGCCGCAGGAAGACATTTCCCTGCTGCAGGGTTCCTCAGCCATTGTGGAAAATCCGGACGGTACTACCACCACCGTGGCGCCCACTACCAATGCCTGTCCGCATAACGCAGAATTTTATGCAAATCCGGATGCTTACAGCATCATTGAACAACAACGGGCAGAGCTCTTCGGCATGGGCTACAATTTCTACGCCCCCGGAACAGAACCTGCTACACCGCCGCCGGCTACGACACCGCCGCCCGCTGGCTGACACGAAAGCGAATCCGCTTACAAACAATCTATACTATAACTAAAAAATACCGCCGCTGCAAACATGCAGCCGGCGGTATTTTTACCTCTCTGTTTTTTGTATGTATCAGATTCCTTTTATCTCCTTGATTTTTCTCTCCAAATCCTGTACGCCGTTCTGCGCATTTCGAACTGCATGGCACTGTTTTGCAAAAAGCTCCTCCGGATTGTCCCCATAATTTTCACAGTACAGTCTGCCAATCTCTGCATAGTTTTTCCTGATAACTTCTTCGCAAGTACCAATCTGACTCTTTAAACTGGCAATCTCAGCCATTTCCTTTGCCTTGTCCACCACGCGCTGTCCCTTTGTCGTAATGGTCTCTTCTACCTTGTTAATAAAATCCATGTTATTCCCTCGTATTATTAAATAGTAGTATTTATGAATCCCTCTCCAGGGATAAGT
>ERZ778515.583-NODE-583-length-31276-cov-9.400852_pt1 | contig 31276 bp, 25 predicted proteins | sample MGYA00510343_ERZ778515 | MGnify/ENA primary metagenome ERZ778515 (study PRJEB29527, sample SAMN07138965) | mouse gut metagenome | material: feces | host: mouse | place: China:Nanjing | collected 2016-01-25 ...
ATATATGACTGGGGAGGCACGAATGCTGCTGAGGCGGCTAATTCGAAGCAGATGACATCGCTGTTGTCGGGTAAGTTCTATTACTATGATATATATAGTAACTGTAGTGGTTTCTTATTTACTAACGGTAAATTTAATGATAACAATGGGAATCAGACAGTGGATCTCTCCGGCACCGGTTATAAGAATGGTAAACTGATGCAGGATTGGTATGGCGAGATTAAGATTAAGAACCCATAATATCCCCTCTATAAGAGGCGGGCATGCCTGATGATGCGCCCGTCTCTTAATATCACATAAATCGGTCCCCGGCACGTCAATAGCGCCACTTCCACCACTACTTACAAACCAAACCATCGGTGGCGCTGTTGACAACCCGGGGACTTCTTTTCTCCGCGCCCCTCGCGCCCCCTCTTCTCCCACCCAAGCCTCGGGAAAGGAACGCGAGAAACGCGAAGTGCGCGAGGTACGCTCCCAAATATTAATTTAGCGCCACTCGCGCTCCTCGCGTCCCCTTCCAAGCCAAGTTTAGGCCTCGCGCCCCCCTCGAAGCCTCGCGCCAAGTGGAGTCTCAAGTTGGTTAATTTGCGTTGAAATATTGTTTTTCTCACCATTTTGATGTAAATTTGCACCGAAGTATTGCCTTGCCGCACCCAACGGTAAGGCACCACCTTACTTTAATACTCTATGTCTATGAATAAACCTCACAAACTCCTCGCCGAAAAACTTCTCCACATCAGCGCTATCAAACTGCAGCCGGAGTCGCCGTTCGTATGGGCGTCGGGCTGGAACTCTCCCATCTATACCGACAACCGTATCATTCTCTCCTACCCCGACGTGCGCAACTTCGTCAAAGTAGAACTCGCACGCACCATCCTTGAAAACTACCCGGAAGCCAATGCCATAGCAGGCGTGGCGACAGGAGCCATCGCCATCGGCGCCATCGTGGCCGACAGTCTCGGTCTGCCATACGTATATGTGCGAAATACGCCTAAAGACCACGGTCTGGAAAACATGATTGAAGGCAATCTCAAACCAGGCTCGAAAGTAGTGATTGTAGAAGACATCGTCTCCACTGCCGCCTCATCGCTCAAAGCCGTAGATGCTGTCCAGATGGCCGGATGCGACGTAGTCGGGATGACATGCCTCTTCAACTTCCAGTTTCCCGAAGCCGTAAAACGTATTTCCGACGCCAACCTCAGCATGGCACCGCTGCTGACCTACAGCGAAATGCTCGAGGTAGCCTCCGAAATCGATTATATCTCCCCCGCCGAGCTCGAGACGCTCCGCCAATGGCGCGAAGACCCTGCCGCCTGGACCCCAGAAACATACTGACCCACAGCCCCGCAGCTGCCCCGGCGCAAAGCCCGCAGCCTCAGAGGCCGTGCCCCGTAGTCCCGCGCCCGAGCTTTGGCGAAGGGTTCCATCCCAAAAAAAGAAAAAAATGGCACTTTATAAATCACATACCCAGCAGATTCCGGCCCCCGCAGAGGCCGTATTCGACAAGCTCTCCGACCTATCCAATCTCCGTCAGCTCCTCGAGAGCATCCCCGAGTCAGCCGTTCCGGCCGACAAACGGGAGATGTTTGATGCCGTACGCGTCACCGACCAGACCATAACCTTTCCCGCCGGTCCCGTCGGCGAACTCACCATGCGCATGACCCGCCGCGAGCGCCCCACACTGATCGAGCTGACCGGCGAAGGAGCCCCCGTCCCCCTGAAAATGAAGCTCGAACTCTCAGCCGTCGCCGCAGCAGCATCCGAGGCCGCAGTAGCAATCGACATCGCCATCCCCGCCATGCTCAAACCCATGATCGGAGGCACTATCCAGAAGATGGCCGACCAGTTTGCAGACATGCTCGGCAAACTCCGCTATGAGTAATCCACCCCGCCGCCCCGCCACAAAGAGACGACGGCTCACATTACCGGCCCTCCTCGCCACAATCCTCCTCACAGTCGCAACCGGCTGCGAGACAGTCAACGACTCCCGCATACCGTCCTACCCCGTATACATCGACCTCTCCAACCCCGGGTTATGGAACACCTACGGCGTCAGCGGCTTCGGCTCGTGGCAGCGCTTCATATGCCAGACAGGAAGCGCCGTAGAACCCGCAGGATTCGCCTATAAAGACGGTGCCGCCACAGGCTATGGCGGCGTATTGCTGATCGAAGGGATGGACCCTTTCGAACTACAGACAGCCGTACCGCTGGCCTACGACCTCAGTTGCCCGGTAGAAAAATCCCCGACCATCCGCGTGACCATCGACCCGACCACATACGAGGCCGTATGCCCCGTATGCGAATCGCATTACGACATCACGATGGGAGCCGGGGCGCCCACCGTCGGTCCGGCCCTCAGCGGCGAACGGCAATACGGTCTGCGCCGCTACGCCTGTCACCCCACGACACTGGGCGGCTACATCATCAACGACTTCAAATGACCCCTCTCGAAAGTATACTTTACATGATATGGCGCGGCATCGCCGTGGGTGTTCTCATATCGGCCCCGATGGGGCCGGTAGGGATACTCTGCATACAGCGTACCCTCGACAAAGGGAGACACGCAGGGTTCTACACCGGGATCGGGGCCGCAATATCGGATATGTTCTACTGTCTGCTGACAGGGTTCGGCCTCTCGTTTATCGAAGACTTCATCGAGAGAAACCAGAACGTAATCCAGCTCATCGGCAGCATCGTACTGATAGCATTCTCAATCTATCTATTCCGCAAAGACCCGTCGTCGCCGATGCGGAGACCCGTGCCGCAGGAGGTATCGATGAAGAAAAACATACTTGGCGGATTCCTGTTCACATTCTCCAACCCGCTGATAATCTTCCTGATAATCGGTCTGTTCGCTCGTTTCAACTTCACCTCACCCGACATCCCGGGATGGGTTCAGTCTGTCGGATATCTATTCATTGCCGTCGGTGCACTGGGGTGGTGGTTCGGAATCACCTATGCCATCGAGAAAGTGCGCTCGCGCTTCAACATGCGCTCAATGAAGATAATGAACATCACCATCGGCGTGGTAATACTCTGCTTCGCGGGAGTCGGAATCGCCGGCAGCATAATGGGGCTTACATCCCATAATGCCAACGCTGCCTCCCCGCTACTCCACCGTTACCACCGTCCGGACCCATCCGACCCATCCGCGCCATCCCCCTGCGTAAGCTTCAATCTCCGGGGGAGCAGTGAGGCGCAGCTCGACTTCAGGCTCTCTCACCCCGGCATCCGTCCGTCGTTCGGCAAACCGACTCTGCCACCCTGGCAGATCACCATGATATGCCAGTCGGCCGATTCCCAGGCCTCCCCCGCCAGGAGCGACGCGCCGGAGTCTCGCCGACAGACCGACAGACTGACACTGCGCGTCAGTCTGACCCACCACTCCCCCACCCCCATAGGGCCTGAAGCGGCCCTCATCTGCGATGCCTCCCACTCCGGAGGCATTTATATTTCTCCCACACACATCACATCGGAAAAACTATCGGATGGCGTCAACCTGCATGGAGGGGCCAACCACTACCGCCTGTCAATCAATCAGGCGGCACTCACCCTTATGGCCGGCGACCGCACTCTGCACCCGCTCATCAGCATCCCGCTCCACGCCCCCCTCCGCGTGACAGACATCAGCATCACTCCCGCCGACGAATCCTCGGAAATCGCCATCACCTACGCGCGCGTGGCCTACACACCCGCTCCACCGCGCGCTCACCTCTCCATGACCGAAATCTACGAACGATGCCGCCTCAGCTCCGACCCCGTCGAAGGGCGCTGGCGCATACTCGACTGGAACCTTGACCAGAACCTCGCACGCCGAGGGGGGGACTACACTCTGGCTATCATACACCGCCCCGACGGAGTCTACGAACTTGTATACCTCGACGGAGCCGCCACCAATCCCCGCGAATGGGCGCCGGGGATGCTCAAAGGGGAACTGCACCCCACAGGCATACCATTCACCTACCGCCTCGTATGGCACGACTCCGAAGGTGTCGCCATGACCGACGGACTCTCTGCCCAGGCCTTCCCAGTCCAACAGACACTCCTCCTCAACTTTCCCCACCTCTCAGCCACCATACGCCTCATCCGCATCTGACGCCATGACCATCCGATTCGTAATGCCGGCATATAACGCCGCACCATACATAGCCGAGGCCATCGAAAGTATCCTCGCCCAGACAATCGGCGACTGGGTACTGACCGTGGCCGACGACTGTTCGACCGATGCCACCCATGTCATAGCGGCCGCCTATGCGGCCCGCGACCCACGCATACGCCTTCTGCGCACTCCGGAACCCTCCGGCAGCGCCTACCGTCCGCGCCGTCTCGCCATTATCGGGGAGGACGCCCCCCGCCCCGGGGAGGAAGAGACAGAGACACTCATAGCACCGCTCGACGCAGATGACACGATACCGCCGGATTACCTGGAGCGACTTCTCGAACTCCGCGCCGCCACAGGCGCCGACATCATCTATCCCACCATGTGCGACATGGGGAGCCGCACCCCCCTGTTCCCCACTCCCGAAGCACTCTACGAGCGCCCGCACGCGGGGCGGGAGATGGTGAGACACACTCTCGACGGCTGGCGAATCGGGTGCAACGGCGGTCTGATAGACCGCACCCTGTATCTGCGAACATATGCCGAAACCGATGACTCAATCACATACTCATGCGCCGACGAACTTCTGACACGCCAGCTGCTCTGCCGCGCGCGCAGCGTCGCCCTCTGCCGCGTGTCATACTTCTATCGCGCCAACCCCGACTCAATCACCCGACGTCCCTCGCCGCGCCTCTTCGATTACCTTCTCAACAACCTCGCCCTGACGCAGATGCTGATTCCGCTGCCCGATGAATCCGGCGTCACAACAGCTGCCGGCGGAGTGGATCAAGAAGAGCTGAGACTCATGCGCCGCCAGCTGCTGCACGGCATCTTCGATGCCATGCGTCTGCTCAATCGGCTGCACTTCCCGACCGCCGACCGCGACCGCGCCATGCGCCTTATCGGCGAATGCCGCGAAGCTCTCGCCTCCATCGGTCTGCCGGCCGACGCCGGCGCCGTATATCTGCGCCTTTACCGTCTGCCCACCGCAGCCGCCATGCGGATTCTGCGTCTCGCCGACAGGCTCATACCCCTCGCCGCGCCTCTGCGACGCGCCATTGCGGCCGCACGCCGCGAAGCGGCCTACCGGCACGGCAACGCCGCCGCACGCGCCGGGCTCCCGGCTCCCGACACCCCCGAAGAGGAGCTACGCAAACGCCTCTATACGACAGCCGCCGATGCGGAATGCGAACCTCCCGCCGGAGTAATAATGATGCTTGACGGTGAAATCCACCACGGCGGAATCACCGACAGAATGAGAGGGATACTCACCGCCTATGCGGAATGCCGCCGGCGCGGCATCCCCTTCCATATCCACTGGACCCACCCCTTTCCGCTGACCGACTACTACCTCCCCGCCACATTCGACTGGCGGATAGCGGCGGCCGACATCTGCCGCGACCTGCGTCTGGCCCGGCCGGCAGTGGCCGACGATATCCCCGACCGACAGGCACGCCGGCGCATCCGCGCGGCCATCGCGGCCATGCCGCGACAGCTGCACCTATACACCAACGCCGACTACGCCCGGGGCGACTATGCCCGGCTATATGCCGAAGTATTCCGCCCCGCTCCGATCGTGGAGCGGGAGGCCGCATACCACCGACAGCGCCTCGGCAAAGGGTACTGGAGCGCCACAACCCGATTCCTGACACTGCTCGGCGACTTCACCGACTGGCTGACACAGCCTCTGCCGCCGGCCGGACAGCAGGAACTGATGGAAAAGACCGGGCACGAGTTACTGCGGCTCCTCGACGAGATGCCCTCAGGCACCCGCCTTCTCCTCACTTCCGACAGCAAAAAATTTCTGGATTACGCCCGCACCCTATCCCCCCGCATATACACCGTCGACGGACCCGTCAGCAATATCGACCTCGGCCCGGCCGCATCCGATACCGGGCAGAATGATTTGCGCCGCGCATGGCTCAAGACTTTCGTCGACCAGCAGCTCATCATGGGGGCCGACAGGGTGGTGCGTCTCCGCACCGGTCAGATGTATCCGACAGGATTCCCGCGTTTCGCGGCCGAAACCGGCGGATGCCCATTCCGGGATATCGTCTTCTGAATCACGCTTCGCCACGGAGGCCGCGGCGAAGGCCGCGCCATGTCCAGAGCAGCGAAAGCAGCAGAAGAATGCACATGCCGGCATAGCCCGGCCATCCCCCGACAAACAGCGACAGCAGAAACGCGCCTCCCCCCAGCAGCATCGCCGCCGCCACATGAAGCCACGCGCCCCCGGTGTAACCGAAACCGTAGCGCCGCACACAAATCAGATAATTGATGCCAAGGTCGACCACCCCACGGGCCACAAGACTCATCCCGAGTCCGGTCAACCCGAACAAGCTGTAGAACAGGACCGTGCATCCCAGCCAGCAGACATTGGCCCACACGCACTCCATCCAGACGTAGACACGGCGGTCTTCTCGGGCCACATAGATATATCCCAGCGGGAACGCCAGCGCCTGCACCAGCATACCGAATCCCATCCACCTCATCAGCGATATCACACAAAGAAACTCCGTGGTGAAAAGCACCCGGATTATCAGCGGCGCACTGACTATAAGCAATATTATCAGCGGTGTGGCCACGAGCATCACAATCTCCGTCTGTCGGTTGACCACCTCCCGCAGTCGCACGCCGTCATGGCAGATTGCCGACAGACGCGGGAAATAATCGAGCGCCAGCGCCGAGAAAATCAATCCCACATACTGATTGGTGATGGAATTTGCAGCCTGAAACAGCCCCACATCCTCGACCGAACCCTCCGAACGGATATACAGATTGATCAGATAACCGACGAGCGTCCCCGCCAGCGACCCCACAAGCAGGATAAATCCCAGCGAGACAAGCCGACGCACAATCAGGCGCGCAGCCTCCCCCGCCGCGGAGTCATCCCCACCGGACACCGCCCCGGCCTCCCCGCCGCGACATGCGCTGTCGCGGACACGCCGGAAGCCGACGTAATAGAACACAAACGTAGAGAGCGCCAGCAGTATCATGGCCGGCACAATCCCCGCCACGCCGAACCAGCGGTAAAGCGGCACGCCGACAAAGAGTCCGGTCAGTCCACCCACCAGCGAAGCCTTCGACAGGCGTTTCACCTCCCCCAGCCCCTGCAGCAGGGCCAGATAACCGGCTCCCGCAATCGAGAGAGCCACAAACAGCGACAGCCACACATAACTCCATGTCTGCGAGCCGTCGCCAAACGTAAGGCGGCTCCACAACGGGGCTAACGCAGCGCAGGCCACAGCACCGAGAAGCACCGTGGCCAGCAACATACGCACTGTCACAGACAGCACACGGCGCAAACGCGCCGGACTATCCTTAGCCGCCGCCACCTCCTTGACCATCGCAAGATTAAGGCCGAGGCCGCACAGCTGCTGGATTGTGGCTGCCGAAGAATTATAGAGCGCGGAAACACCCATGCCGTCGGGCCCCAGAAAGAGAGCCACAAACTTCCCGCGCAGCAGACTGATGAATATATTGAACACCTGCACCCCGCCGAAAGCCCCGATGCGGCGCAGGATATTGCCGTAACTGTTCTCGTCGCGTGCCATCAGAGTCCGAGCAGCGTCTTGCCTGTCGGGCTCAGAAGGTCGGCAAGTTCGTAGGCGCGGAATCCGACTACCGGTTCGCCGTCACTGTATGGAGCCACTTCATAAAGACTGTAGACGAAATCGATGCCATCCGCCGTGATGCGGAAATTCGACGGCACGCTCACCTCCTCGTCGTCGACTATCAACTGATACCTCGACTCCTTCAGACGCTCCAGAATCATCTGGCGCAACTTAGGCCCGTAGCCCTGATTGAAGAGTATCGAAAGATCAAGCACGCGCCCGCCGCCGACGTCATAATTCACATAGCGGGTGGAATACATCCCATGGGCCGCACCTTCGGGATAGGCATAGCTGAAGACGCGGAACACCGCCGCCAACGGGCTAAGCATATCAAGTGTGGTGGAGATCTCCATACGCGAGCCGGGGGAGACTGTATCGGACGAAGCCTTCTCCTGCGGCAAATCCTTCAGATACTCCGGCAGCACCATCCGGGGGGTGCCCGACGAGAAATCCACACACGACAGCACGGCCAACGTATCCGACAGCGCCGTGACATCGTGGTCGCCTACCTTGACGGGGGTTATACCCTCAGAGGTCAGTTCCCAGTGTCCGTCGAAATCCACCATCGTCTTGCTGAGCGAATCCGTATCGGCCCCCTCCGCCACTTTCGACAGAGAATACGACTCGAATGAAAAAAACTGCTCGCCGGCTGTGGCATTGCCGCAGGATGAGAGTGTGCCGCAAAGGGCGGCACCCGCCGCCATTGAGGCAAGCATGATATATGTCTTGGTATGTATCTTCATTGTTAAGATATATTTTTGAGTTTACCAGCTTCCTGTGGCCCCGCCACCCGATGAATGTCCCCCACCGAACCCGCCGGGAGTCGGGCCGCCGCCGTTGCCGCCGCCGTTGCCGCCACGTCCGATTGCAGCGCCGATTGCGGCGGCAGCCATAGCCGCGGTCGCCGGGTCGACCTTCTTGGGAATCACATACCCCTCGCGGCGTGTGGCGTGGCAGAACTGGCACTGATATATCCGCTCGCCATGGCCTACGCGCTGCGTCGTGGCAGGCTGCACCACCTTATCCATCACCAGCCCCATCGCCACAGTGCCGCAGTCGGGACACTTGCGGTATTTCAACTGATGCTCCACATAAGGGAATCGCTCGACAGTGCCGCACTCCGGGCAGAGCCACACGTCATAATCCACCGTCCCGAGTTTCTCCTCAAGATCCTGCGACGCAGAAAGGTAGGCATTGTCGGCATCCTCCGGCAGCTTGCGCATTCTGGCCCCGCAGGAATCGCAGTTCTCAGGCAGTTCGCGCGAATGCCTGTAGAGATGCCGCGCTATCAGCGCCAGCGGAAGCGCCAGACCGCAGGAGAGAAGCGTGCCCCACCAATATGTGGAGAGATGGGCACGCCATATCATCGCGCGACGGTAATTGTCGCGCTTGCGCGAGACGAAGAGGTCGATAAAGAACATCACCAGCGTAAAGACAAAGACGCAGATGGCCGTAACCCACAGGAAATTCCATATCGTATGGCCGTCGATGGCGCGGATGCGGTCGACCGCAGTGTCGGTATGGCCGTGGCGCAGTTCGGCGGCCACGGCCGGCTGCGTCAGCACCTCATAAATCATATTCACACCCGACGACACGGCCTGATTGACATTGCCGTCCTTAAGGGGCGGGATGACCGCCGTGCGCACTATCTTGCCACAGGTGATGTCGGGAAGCGCCCCCTCGGCGCCGGAACCCACCTCGATGCGCACCTTACGGTCGTCAAGAGCCACCAGAAACAGCACGCCGTTATTATTGTCGGCCCGGCCAAGCCCCCAGCGGCGGAACAGGGTGTAGGCATAATCCTCGACAGAGAGATTGCCTGTGGTGCGGATTATCGCCACGGCAAGTTCACAGGTCGTGGCCTCGCGCAATTTAGAAAGGCGCTCATTGATGTGACTTTCCGTGGCACGCGACAACAGGTCATAAGGATCGGCCACAAAATCCTGTATATTGCCGAGATTGGGATTGCGGATCTCATCGGGGGGCTGTGCCACCGCTCCGGCCATGCCGCAGATTATCAACACTACTGCAAGCAACACGCGGCCGGCTATACAGGCCGGCAGACTGCGCATGGCGGATGTACTGAATATCATAAACAGAAATAATGGAAAAGAAAACCGACCGGAAGCCGCAGTGTCTCGGACTGCTCTCATTGCTGACCGCATCACTCCTGCCGCCGAATCAAGTTACAAATATAGGCTATTTCCGCAACACAGCCAAAAAAATCAGACGGCATTTCCCCTCTGAGGGGAGCCGAATACTAAAATTTCCCCAACTTTATCGGCATTTATGGGGTGTCTGTCGGGAAGTTTCCCTATCTTTGCCATATTTAATGACCTCTGACATGAATAATTGCGCCTCACCCCACACCTCAGCCGCACCGATGCGCTGGGAGCGACTCATCACCGACAAGCGCCTCGGGATGGAAGAATACCATGACCCGCGCCGCCACACCCGCTCCGACTTCCAGCGCGACTACGACCGGCTCATCTTCTCATCGCCGTTCCGACGACTGCAGAACAAGACTCAGGTGTTTCCGCTGCCCGGAAGCATATTCGTACACAACCGTCTGACACACAGCCTCGAGGTGTCGTCGGTAGGGCGCTCGATGGCGACAGAGGTGATGATGGCTCTGATGAAGCGTCATGCCGGAGAAGAATGGTGCGACCTGCTGCTCAACATCCCCGACATCACGGCCACCGCATGTCTGTGTCACGACCTCGGAAATCCCCCCTTCGGCCACAGCGGCGAAAAGACCATCTCCACATTCTTCAGCGAAGGCGAGGGACGCGCGCTGCGCCCACTCATGACCCCACGGCAATGGGACGACGCCGTGCACTTCGAAGGGAACGCCAACTCCTTCCGCCTGCTCACACATCAGTTCGAGGGGCGCCGCGAGGGGGGATACGCCATGACCTACTCCTCACTGGCCGCCGTGGTGAAATACCCCTTCGGTTCGCCTCAGGCCAACGAAAAGGGTAAATTCGGATTCTTCGAAAGCGAAGAAGAGATATTCAGGCGTGTAGCCGCCGACGTGGGTATGCCCGAAATCTCGCCGGGGCGATTCGCACGCCATCCCCTTGTATGGCTCGTGGAGGCCGCCGACGATATCTGCTATCAGGTGATGGATATCGAAGACGCCCACCGGCTGAAGATTCTATCTGACGACGATGTGCACCGGCTGCTGCTCGCATTCTTCCCCCCTGAGGAACAGGCGCGTATGCGACAGTCGATGGGACGGCTGAACGACGCGCACGAACAGGTGGCATATCTGCGCTCTTACGTAATCGGAGCGATGGTGAGGGAATGCTCAAGAGTATTCACCGACAATGAAGAGGCCATCCTCGCCGGGACGATGCAGGGGAGTCTCACGGGGATGATCGACCCGCGTCTGCGAGAGGCCTACGCCGGATGCAGCGCCACGGCCCACGAGAGAATCTACAGAAGTCCGGAAGTGGTGGATATCGAAATCGCGGGCAACCGCATCCTCACCTATCTGCTGTGCCATATGGCCGAGGCGGCACGATACCCGGAGCGCAACTTCCCGCGGCTGCTCTTAGAAAAGATTCCGGCGCAGTATGCGGTGCGCTCGGCCGACTTCCACACCCGCCTGCAGGGGATGCTCGACCATATCAGCGGCATGACCGACGTCTACGCCCTCAACCTCTACCGGCAGCTCAACGGACTGACTCTGCCGGCAGTGTGAACTGTCGCCGGAGACAGCGGATAAAATAATCTGCATCATCCTGACGTTATTAACTCAACCAATACAAGAGACTCAGGATGATATCTTCTTCCCTCCCTTACAGAAAGCTACGCCATACAGTCTGGCGCATACTGGCATTGACGGCAATGACGGCATGCGCCGCCGGAGCATATGCCGCACCGAGGGAGAAACTACAGAACCGCCCCTACGCCGACCAGAAACTATGGCATCTCGGATTCTCCGTAGGAGCGCATTTCCAGGATCTGCAATTCACCCACAACGGCCTGCAGACTCCCGACGGACAGAAATGGGTCGCCGAAGTGCCCGGATTCTCGCCGGGTTTCTGCGTCAACGTACTGGCTGACCTGCGCCTCAGCCGGCACTTCAACCTGAGGCTGACGCCGGGAATGTACTTCGGCTCGAAGACGGTGACGATGATTGACTATAACGCCGACCAGTCGCAGACAGTCCCCCTCCCCGACGACCAGGAGAACTATATGCCCGTCAACGCCACACAGAACATCAAAAGCGCTTATGTCGTGGTGCCGCTCGACCTCAAAATCTCCGGCGACCGCCTCCGCAACACACGCCCCTACGTGACGGCCGGCGTGATGGCGGCTTTCGATGTGAGCAAGAAGCGCTCGGACTGGCTGATGTTCAATCCCGGCGACGTCTATCTCACCGTCGGACTGGGGTGCGACTTCTATCTCCCCTTCTTCAAGTTTATCCCGGAAATCAAATTCTGTTTCGGGCTGACTGACATACTGAAACACGACCGCCCTGACCTCGACCTCGACCCGCATACCTTCAAGATGACTCAGTCGCTGAGCAAGGTGAAAAGCAATATGGTGGTAATCAATTTCTATTTCGAATAATCCGTCAGCACCATGCCACAGACCGCACCACACTCCGCATCACTCCCCGGCCGAACGGGGCTGCGGCTCCGGCTCCGCCGCATGGCGGCCGCCGCAGCCATGCTGACCGCCGCCGTCCAGGCCGCACACGCGCAGGCCGACGCGCAGCTCACACAGTACTGGGCCACTCCGGCATACTACAACCCCGCCGCCACCGGCACAACCGACTATGTGCGGATCCGGGGGGGAGCAAAACTGCAATGGCTCGGAATAGAGAACGCCCCGAAGTCGTTTCTCGCCGCCGCCGACTCCCCGCTGAAGATAGGCAGCCGACGTATCGGACTCGGAGTCAACTTCTCGCAGGAATCGCTCGGACTCTTCTCCAACCTGCTGGCCAACATCCAGGCATCCTTCAAGATGCGCCTCTTCAAAGGCACTCTCAGCATCGGGGTGCAGGGGGGATACTACAACTCCAAATTCCGCGGCTCTGAAGTCTACATCCCCGACAACGACGACTATCATCAGGGATCCGACACCAACATACCCACGCAGGACCTCGTGGGAAGCGCCTTCGATTTCTCGGCCGGACTCCACTGGCAGCATAAATACTTCTCCGTAGGAATCAGCGGCCTGCATCTGCTCGAGCCTTCCGTAAAACTCGGCGTCGAGGGGAACGAAAGTTCAGACTCGCAAGAATATGAGACAATTGTGCCCCGACAGCTATATTTGATAGCAGATGGCAATATACCTATAAAAAACACGTTATTTGAATTGCAGCCCTCGCTCTTGGCGCGCACGGATTTCAATGGGTTCGGCGCCGAAGTCACCGCCCGGGCCCGCTATAATAAATTCCTCTCGTTCGGCATCGGATACCGCTGGAAGGAGGCTCTGTCGGCAATGGTGGCCGTGGAGCTGAAAAACTTCTTCCTCGGCTATGCCTACGACTATCCGATGTCGGCAATCAACAAAGCCTCAAGCGGCAGCCACGAGCTAATAGCCGGCTACAGTCTTAAACTCGACTTCTCGGGAAAGAACCGCAACCGCCACCGCTCTATCCGCATAATGTAAACAGTGTCTATGACAGCTATGAATATAAAACATAACCTGCATCTGCGTGGCCTGGCAAAGGTATTGCCGGCCTCGGCCTGTCTGATACTCGCCTCCGTATCCTGCATGGCGCCGAGAGGTGCCGGTGCCGGCGGAGAAGTGACCGGCGTCGGCGGCTCGGCTTTCGCCGAACCGACTCCTCACGGAATGGTGCTCGTAGACCGGGGCGCTTATGCGATGGGCCCCGTGACCGACGACTCCCTGCGAGGCATAAAGGCCAACCCGAGAGGGGTGTCGATCGATTCCTTCTGGATGGATGAGACGGAAGTGACCAATTCGAAGTATAAGCAGTTTGTATTCTGGGTGCGTGACTCTATCATCCGCGAACGTCTCGCCGACCCGGCTTTCGGCGGAAACGAGGCATTCAAAATCGAGGAGGACAAGGAGGGAAATCCTATCACCCCATATCTCAACTGGAACAAGCCCATACCCTGGCGAAACGCAAATGAAGACGAGCTGAGGGCCATCGAGTCGGTATACCGCACAAACCCCATCACCGGACGCCGCGAGCTCGACCCGACTCAGCTCAACTACCGTTACGAAATCTATAACCACACGGAGGCCGCCAAGCGGCGCAACCGTCTGGACCCGGCATCGCGGGAATATAACACCGACCTCCCGGTCAACACCGACCTCCCGGTCATCTCGAAGGATACGGCTTATTTCAACGACGAGGGGGAAATCGTGCGCGAGACTGTGTCGCGGCCGCTGACCGGAAATTATGACTTCCTCAACACTTATATTGTCAACGTATATCCCGACACTACGGTCTGGATCAACGACTTCGACAATGCATATAACGAACCCTATACCCGACTTTATTTCTCGCACGCCGGATATAATGACTATCCGGTGGTGGGTGTGAGCTGGGAGCAGGCCAACGCTTTCGCCAACTGGCGCACCGACTATCTGAGGCGCTCGCTCGGCAAGGAGGGTATTTATATCGAGCCTTACCGTCTGCCGACGGAAGCCGAATGGGAGTATGCGGCACGCGCCGGAAACTCGGAGTCGGCTTATCCATGGGAGCAGACTCTGCCTTATGATGAACGGGGATGCTTCTACGCCAACTTCAAGCCGATGGAGGGCGACTACGTGCGCGACGGACATGTCATAACTTCGGCCGTGGGAACTTTCGCCTCTAATGATTTCGGCCTCTATGACATGGCCGGAAACGTATCGGAATGGACTTCTACCGCTTACACCGAAAGTCTGAATAAACTCACGTCAGACCTCAACCCGGAATACCGTTACGATGCCGCCAAGGAAGACCCCTACAAGATGAAACGCAAAATCGTGCGCGGCGGCAGCTGGAAGGATGTGGCGCAGAACCTGCGCAGTGACCTGCGAATGTGGGAATATCAGAACGAGCAGCGCTCCTATATCGGATTCCGATGCGTGCGCTCGCAGATCGGGTTTGCGAAGGGGACCCAGAAAAGAAAAAAGTAACACCCCGGCGACCTGAATCCCGCATCTCTTTTTACACATTACCTCTCCCTTAATACACTTACCTACGATTATGGTCAAGATAAAAAAATACGCCAACGGCATCGAACGCTTCATGTCAAGCCCCAAGGGGCAGCGATTCTTCAACTTCGCCTATTCGATCGGCGCGGCTGTGGTGATATGGGGCGCATTGTTCAAGATTCTCCACCTCCCCGGCGGCAGCACACTGCTCTGCATCGGAATGGGCACGGAAATCGCGATGTTCATCATCACGGCTTTCGACCGTCCGCCGAAGGAATATGCATGGGAGGAGGTGTTTCCGGTGCTCGACTCGAAGAATCCCGACGACCGTCCGGAATTCGCCGCCGGCGGCGTGATGGCGGTCGGCGCCGCCGGATATGCCGCGCCCGACATTGAATATGACGGAGGGGCGCAGGCTCAGGGGGGTATAAGCGCCGGAGCGGCCCGACAGGCTGTCGGGATTCCGGCAGGTGTGTCGCTCGCCCCGGAGGACACGGAGTCGCTGCGCGACAGCATCGCCAAAATGGCGGCCGCATCCGAACAGCTCTCGCAGATGGCCGAACTGACCACCGCCACGCAGGACTATCTGGCTCAGCTGGCCGGAATAGCCGAACAGATGACGCTGCTCCGACAGACCACCCAGTCGCTCAACGAAGTGAGCGCCGTGCTGCTCAATTCTTATCGCGCAATCACTCAGAATTCCGACAGCATCTCGCAGTCGGCCGAAGGATATGCCGACCGGATGGCCGATCTGAACCGCAATATCGGCGGACTGAACACAATCTATGAGATTCAGCTTAAAAGTATCTCAAGCCAGCTCGAATCGATCGACCGCGTCAACCGCGGGCTGAAGGATATCCGCGACATGTATGAGAAGTCGGCCGCCGAAAGCGCCCATTACTGCGAGGAGACGGAGAAGATGGCGCGATATATGAAGCAGCTCAACAGTGTATATGAGAAGATGATTACGGCAATGACCATCAATATGTGCAACCCCATGATGGGTGGCGCTGCGGCCGCCGGACAGCGTCCCGACATCAACCCCTTCGCCGAACGACAGGACTGACCGCAGGGATGCGAACACTTACTTATCACAACGAATTAACTCTAACCCCCGATAGCTATGGCAGGTGGCAATAATGTGGCCCGTATGTCCCCGCGTCAGCGCATGATCAATCTGATGTATATCGTGCTGACGGCGATGCTTGCGCTGAATGTGTCGAGCGATGTGCTCAACGGATTCAGTCAGGTTCAGGAGGGGCTGCACCGCACCAATCTTAATATGGCCTCGCGCAACGAGGTGCAGTTCGCCTATCTCGGCGAACTGTATGAAAAGAATCCCACGAAGGTGGGCCCCTGGTTCAAGAAGGGTGAGGAACTACATAAGCGTTCCGCCTCTCTGGTATCGACCATCGACTCGCTGAAGGTGAGGATTGCCGAAAAGGCCGATGGCCCGGGCGCCGATTATACGGCCCTGGCCAATCTCGACGACCTCGAGGCCGCATCGGTGACTATGCTCAATCCGGCCTCGATGAGAGGCCGGAAACTGCGCGAGAGTCTGGAGGCTTACCGCGATTACATCACGACACTTATCTCCGACAGTGCCAAGCGCGCCGCCGTGACAGAAATGCTATCCACTCGCACCGGCTCCGTCCCCGGCACCGTCGGACAGACTCCGTGGGAACAGAAAATGTTTGAGAATATGCCGGCCATAGCCGCCGTGACGCTGCTCACTAAGCTGCAGAACGATATCCGGCAGGCGGAGTCGGAGGCAATGACAAATCTGATAACTAATGTGGATATCGGTGATATCCGCGTCAATGAACTCAATGCCTACGTGATCCCCAACTCCGGCACCGTGATGCGCGGAGGACGCTACTCGGCCAATATCGTGCTGGCAGCAATCGATACGACTCAACGCCCGGCAATCTACGTGAACGGCGCCAGACTGCAGTCGCCCGACGGCCTTTATGAATTCACGGCCAATGCCACCGGATCGCACGAGTATTCGGGTTATATCGAAGTGATGCGCGGCGATGGCACCACCGACCGCCGACCCTTCAGATCATCGTATACCGTAATCGAACCGATGGCCACCATCTCGCCGACGATGATGAATGTGCTGTATGCCGGAATCGACAACCCGATTTCAATCTCTGTGCCGGGAGTGCCGATGAACAGTGTGTCGGCCTCGATTTCGGCAGGCACCCTGACCCGCTCGGGGAATTCGTGGGTGGCTCATGTGAGCAAGGTGGGCACGGAGGCCACAATCTCTGTGACGGCCGAACTCGACGGCCGGCGCCAGGAGGTGGGGGCAATGACATTCCGCGTGCGCAAGCTCCCCGACCCCTCTCCGTTTATAGCCATCAGGGACGCATCGGGCAATTCGGTGCAGTACAAGGGATCGCCCAAACGCATCTCTAAAGCCCAGCTTATGGCAGCCTCGGGGCTGGGGGCCGCAGTCGACGACGGAATCATCAATGTGACCTACACGGTGGTGAGCTTCTCGACAGTCTTCTATGACTCGATGGGCAATGCCATACCGGAAGTGAGCAACGGCGCTTCATTCTCCGACCGCCAGAAGGAGCAGTTCAAGCGCCTGAAGGCCGGAAAGTCTTTCTTCATCTCCAACGTGAAGGCCAAAGGCCCCGACGGCATCACCCGCGACATCTCGCCGATGGAGGTGGCACTTAACTGAATCCTTAATCCCGAAAACCTCTCTCCCCTTCCCCGACTCCTCCCTCCCGAACCTCCCAATTTCCTCCGATACTTTTTCAGGACATGAAGATATACCGACACATATTGCCTCTGCTCATCATCCCGGGCCTGACGCTCGCAGGATTCGCCCAGGTGGAATCCGCAAGCGGCGTGCGCAAACGCAGTGAGCGCGACAAGAAGAAAAATGAAGCCGCTGCAGGTCCGCAGATTACGGAGCGTATGCAGGGTTTCTATGAGGCCAAGGAACCTCATGACGCCGATCTCGAGTATATGCGACAGATATACCGGCAGATCGACCTGACCAAGGATGCCAATACTCCGCTTTATTTCCCGGAGGACGTGATCGACGGGCAGGAGAACCTATTCCGCATCATTCTCTCGCAGGTGGTGCAGGGAAAGGTACCGGCTTATGAATATCTCGACGGCAGGGAGGTATTCTCCGACCAGTATAAAATCAACGTGCCGGAGATGCTCGACCGATTCGGAATCTATTACCGGGAGGAAGGCTCGGACAAGAATCAGAAGTTTGTAATCGAGGAGGCCGATGTGCCTACCGGGCAGGTGCTGAACTACTATATTCTGGAAAAGTGGGAGTTCGACCGCCGTTCGAATCAGATGAAGACGCGTGTGGAGGCCATATGTCCGGTGCTCAACCGCACAAGCGACTTCGGGGGCGATACGCGCTACCCGATGTTCTGGGTAAAGTTTGACGCGCTGCGCCCGTATCTGGCCAGCCAGTATATCTTCCTGTCGGACGACAATAATCTCCCCACATACTCTCTTGACGATTACTTCAATCTCGGGATGTATGACGGCGATATCTATAAGACTCGCAATCTGAGGAATCTGTCGCTCAATCAGATGTATCCCAATGAGGATGACCTGAAACGTGCGCAGGACAGCATCGATGCCCGGCTGCACGACTACGGCAAACATCTATGGGTGCCGACACGCGAGGAATATCTCGCCCGGCAGGAACGCGAAGCCGCAATCAAAGAGGCTCTGGAGAAGGGTGACACGGCGGCTGCGCTAAATGTGGTGGATGAATCCACAATCAAGGAGAAACGAAGTGAGAAGCAGGCTACTTCGAAGCGCACCAGCACCAAGAAGCGTGCCGCCAAAAAGAAAACGAAAGTAAAATCTTCCTCCTCGAGCACTGCCAATTCCAACGCCACGAAGTCGGTGCGCCGCCGCCGCAAGTAGGGGGTTGACGGCACGATGTCATCTCCACCACCCCGCTACCACGCGCATCCCGGCCTGCCACATGCCTGCCGACACCGGAAGCGGCGCAGACCGGCCTCATCTCTCGATTCCCCTCTCCCTGTTCTTCTCCGGGCACGGCAGTGATTGCCGTGCCCGGACTCTTTTTTTCGGGCCGAATCACTGACCAGTCTCGTCATCGGGAATCTCACCCTCGGAAATAATGAAATAGTCAGTCTTTCTGCATTACTTACATCTTTTTTTATTATCTTTGCAAAAATTCGGCTTTCCGGCATTTTAACGCCGGATTCACCATAACAGTGAGACCGCTTAACTAATACTTAAAATCTTTCATTATGAAACTTAAATCCACCCTGATCTGTGGATGCGCTGTGTCGGCTCTTATGGCATCGGCCTATGAAAACAAGACCGAATCCCGCGCTTATTTCGCCACTAACCCGGCCAATGGAGTAGGCAAGGCCGCCACAATCACTATCGACGGCAAACTTGATGACTGGAGCGAGGACATGATGATTGCCCGCAACGGCGCCAACAACATGTCGACAGCGTTCAAGGGCACTCATGAGAATAATGTAATCGACATCTATGCCATCTATGCCGCCTGGGACGACCAGAATCTCTACGTGGCTTGGCAGATGTGCAACACCGGCGACACATGGGCCCGCCCGGGCGACGGCCCCCTCACCGACTATGGCAAACCGGGAGATATCCCGTTTATCGTGGCTCTAAGCGTCGACCCCTCTTCGCAGGCTATGACCGGAAAGCTGGAGGACGGCAAATGCGTATGGGTAGACGATGCGGGAATGGGCACTACGTTTGATATGACGTCTGTGCACGTCGACCACATGCTCTTCATGTCGGGCAAACCCGGACAAGGCGTTCCCGGCATATTCACTCCGGTGAATGCCAAGGGCGACACCAACTATGGCGCCGGCTGCACTCTCTTCAGCGCGGCCGGAGTAAGCTATGACCGCGCCGACGGATTCCTCCCCGCCGAACTCTGGCGCCAGAAGACTACCGCCGACTATGACTTCGACGGCACGCTGATTTCCGACCCCTCATGTATCGAGGCTATCTATGACTCCGGATCTTATCAGAACATCATCAATAATGATGTCGAAGGGCTTAAACCGCATGACACGGCCTACGATACTTTCTACGAAATCAAGATTCCGCTGAAGGTTCTCGGCATAACACGCCAGTGGCTTGAGGCCAACGGTATCGGATGCCGCGTAATCGGCACTCGCGGTGAGTCGGCAATCGACTGCTGCCCATTCGACCCGGCCATGATTGACAATGCTTTCGAATGCTACGGCAAGGATGCCTCGACTACCGGCGAGAAGGACGACCTTGACATAATCACATACGCAATGGCCGACATCGCTAAAGTCCGCGACCTCTCGAATATCGAACCTCTCCCCGATCCCACCCCCGATCCTGATCCGGATCCTACTCCCGACCCTGACCCGGATCCCACTCCCGACCCTGATCCCGCTCCTGTCGACGGCAGCTATGCCATATACTACATCGGCACTAATTACTCCACCCCCTACACCTATATCTGGGACAGTGGTGACGGCGATAAAGAGTATTCCGGCAAATGGCCCGGCTCTGCAATGACGAAGGTGACTGTCAACGGCCGCGAGATGTGGCGCTATACTTTCCTGCCGGAGAATCCGCTGATTACGCCGATGGTAATCTTCAACAGCGGCAACGGGGCACAGACAAAGAATCTCGAGCTTATCAACCACGGCATCTATGATGACAATGGATATACGGGCAATAATGTGAATGTCAGCACCGGTGTGGAACTCAACTATGCCGCCGACAGCTCGGAGGCCGTATGGTTTGACATGCAGGGACACCGTCTTGACGGCGCTCCCGCGAATCAGGGAATCTATATCCGTGTGGCTGCCGGAAAGGCGCAGAAAGTGATGGTGACTCTTTGATTTTATGCGGCAGACGCGGGTGACTGCTTCGTTTCCCCGTCTATTCTGACGGAGGCATGAAATCAATGCGTCAGCCTGACATAATACTCTCGGATAATTGAGGTCCGGGCCGGAACTGATGACAGTTCCGGCCCGGATTCTGTTTTTTCATTCTCCGGAAGACTCTCTGCAGACACGTTCAGCGCAGCAGACGCGGGTAGATCCCTCCGGCCCACGGAAGCCCGGAGGCCGTGTGAAGGTAGGCGGCGCGCAATAGCAGCCGCGAGCCCCGGGCGAGACCATGGCCAAGCAACGCTTTGCGCAGCAATGCGCCGCTAAGGTCGGGACGCCGCTCCCGCCGGTAATGCGCCGCAAGATTGACCCGCCGGTAGGCTATCAGACGCAGCAGCCGATTCCGCAGTGCCGCATCGCCGCAGGCCAAGGCGTTGCGCTCCATGACATCGAGAGTATGCTCCCAGTCACCGGCACGATGCACGTAGCCCAGACCGGATATTGAATCCTCCTGCACCCTCACATACAGGCGGGGGCGCGGATCAACATATATCTCAGGGCGCTGCAGCAGAAGGCGCAAGCCGAGTTCCCAGTCGTCCCATCCGCCGATTGACGGATTCCATCCCCCGGCGCGCCGCAGGAATGCTGTGCGCACGGCATAGGCGGCAGTGCAAAGCAATCCCTGCACCATATGATTCTCTATCTCCCGGCCGGGGGGGAGTATCCGCCGTTGACCGAGCCGACGGCCGTCACACTCATATCCGAGGCTCCAGGCGCATATGTCGGCCGTGGGGTGAGTCAGGATATCGGCACGCGCAAGCTGTATATGCCGCGGGGGCATGATATCATCGGAATCAAAGAACATCACGTATTCCGACCGCACCGACTCCAGTCCGGTCTGCCGTGCACACGCGGCCCCGCGGCGGCACTCTTCAAGTACGGAGACGTTCCACCCGAGCCGCAGCATCCGGCGACTCCACCGGTGCAGCAATTCCAATGAGCCGTCGGTCGACCCGTTGTCGACGAGTATCACCTCATCCGGACGACTCGTCTGCGCCTCTAAGGCTGCAAGGGTCTCGCCCACCTGGTGCGCCCGCTGGTAGACGGGTATCACAAGGGCCAGTGTGACGCGGCCGGCCGATGCGTCATTCCCCGTATCTGCGGATACGGCGCTGTCCGTCGGTCCGGATGCGGCACGCGGTTCTGAGGGGGATAAATCTGTATGCGGATCCATTTCCTGTCTGTATGTTTTTGCGGGTCGGTTATATGTGTCGGTCTGACTGCGGCACTATTGCGCGGTCAGTAGTCGATGACGTAGCGGGTGTAAGCCACCCCACTCCCTCCGAGGGAGGATTTCTGACGGTAAAGCCCTTCGTTGAGCAGAAGGCCGTGGGATTCGTTGGAGGTGCCGAAGTCGAAGTAGCGGCAATGGGGGAAGCGGCGGCAAAGGGCATCGAGCAGTAGGGTCAGAAGTCCGGAGCCCCGCCCGCGCGGGGTGGAGCATAGATACTGTGTATGGGCGGTCATCCCGGTATCGTAGACGCAGGCACCCGCCTGTATCCCTTCCGTATCGGATGCCGTAAATATACGTATCTGCCCCGGGAAGCGGTCGCGTAGCATCTGCAGTTCGGCGGCACTGTGCACCGGGACCGCACCGTGACGCTCGGCAAGGCATCCGGCAAGGAGCTTATGGAATGGCGCCACGTCAGGCATCTCTTCTATCACTACCCCTTCAGTGGCGATTGCACGCCTGAGGTTGCGGCGCTGCTGAGTGTTGAGTCCGGGATGGGCGCTGAGGTCGATGGCACATGACAGATTGACTTCAGTCAGACAGGCTCCCTGTCGGAAAAGGGCGTATATATCCTCCTGAGAGGGCATTCGGTGGTAGATATGCGGCAGCGGACGATAGTCAAGCCTGGAGATACCCTCGGCGCGGCAGTAAATTGCCAGCATGTCGAACAGACGCAACATGTCGGAGGCATCGAAATGGCGCGCGGGGAGTATCCATCCGCCGTAGGTGAGGCCGCCGTGGCTCTGAAGCACACTGCGCCCCGCTTCTTCACGGATATTGGCCGGGAGGAGAGCCACAGGGCGCCCCGCTTTGAGGGCTATCATGGAATGGTCGGCAAACCGTTCGGCGTGATAGTCCATATATCCGCGGTCGAAGAGGAATGTGGCGTTGCGCGAGGCGGCCACAAACTCGTTCCATGACTGGCGGTCGGCGCTGCAATAGCGGCGCAAGCTGATTTCTGACATAGGATAATGTTGATTTGCGGCACTCCCCCCGAAGGAGGAGTGCCGCGATATGACACTATTTTATCCAGGCTGCGGGATTCTGTTTCTCTTTCCCTTTCCATACCTCGAAGTGGATCTCGCTATGGCCGGGGTTGTCGGGGTCGGTGGTGACTTTGCCAAGTGTCTGCCCCTGCTTTACACGGTCGCCGACCTTGACGGCGGATGATCCGAGATTGCCGTAGACCGTATAGTAGTCGCCATGATTTACGATTACTACGGTTGAGAATCCGGGAATCATGTACACTCCGGATACGGTGCCGGCGTATACGGCCAGAGCTGAGGCTCCGGAGGATACTTCGGCGTCTATGCCGGGATTGTCGTACATCACGTCGGGCAGGTCGGGGAGTGAGTGGCGTCCGAACTGACTTGTGATGCGGAAGGCTCCGCTGACCGGACGCGGCAGCGATCCGCGCATAGTGGCGAAATCGGCGGCGGATGATGAAGCAGCGGCCTCCCCTCGCGGACGCCGCTTGCGTGCGCTTGCATAGTCCTTGTCGTGTCGGCCGGCGGCTGACTCTCCTGAGGCTGAGCCTCTGGCATCTGATTTTGACTTATTGTCGGCCGAACTTTTGCTCCTGTTCGACTTGCGTGAGGCCGCAGCCTCTTTTTTACGCTTTTCTTCGCGCTCGCGGGCCTCACGCTGTTCGGCCTCTTTGCGTGCTTTTTCGGCCTTGGCCTTTTCTTTACGTGCTTTTTCGGCCTTTTTGCGCTCCTGCTCGGCCTTGCGTTTGGCCTCTTTGGCCGCTTCTTTGTCTTTTTTGGCCTGGGCCTTCCGGGCCTCTTCCTCGGCTTTGCGCAGGGCCTCTTCCTGTGCGGCGAGACGTACGGCTGCCTGACGCTCCGCCTCCTTCTCGGCCTTGGCGAGTTCTTCGGCCTCGCGGCGGGCTATGGCCTCACGGCGCTCTTTCTCACGCTGTGCTTCTTCGGCCCGGCTGCGTTCTTCGGCCTTGCGCTGCTCTTCGGCACGGCGGCGCTCTTCAGCGCGACGGGCCTCCTCGGCTTTGCTCTGCTCTTCGGCTATGAGAGCGGCCACCTGATTGCGCAACTGGTTGACCTCGGCCTGTTTCCGGGCCAGATGGGTCTGAAGGGCCGACTGATTGGCACGCAGGTTACTCACCACTTCATCCTGCCGCGCTTTCTGTGCGGTGAGTTTCTGCTGGGCCTTAAGTTCGCGGCCGAGCATCACATCTTTATCGGATTTGGCACGATGCAGGTCATCGTTCTCCTTTTTTAGCACAGCCACTTTGGCATCGATGTCATGGATGCGTGCATCTTTCCATTCGGAAAAATCCTTGAGGTAGCGCATCCTGCGCTCGGCCTGTGCCAGGTCTTTGGATCCGAAGAGGAAGGCGACTGTGGAATTGCGCTTTTTGGTGGTGCGCATCTTCTTCACGGCCTTCAGATATTCGGCACGCAGCTGTTCGAGTTCTGACGAATGGGTGGCGATATTGCTTTGCAGACCGCTGATGCGTCCGTTGAGCTTACGCACTTCGAGGCCCAGTGCCTCTGTCTCCTTGCGGGAGGCGGCTATGCCGCTTTCGAGGCGTGAGAGTTCGGACAGTCCTCGCTTGATTGAGGCTTCGGTCTGGCGCAGCTCCTCCTGAGTGCGCTTCACCTCCTTGCGCGCGTCTTCCTCCCGGCGCTGCAGTTCGGCTTTAGATGCTTTTGAGGCTTTTGGGGTTCCTCCTTTGCGCGCCTTGCCGCCGGACTTGGATGCTGACGATGTATTGCCCCCTTTGGCTGACTGTTTCGCAGGGGCGCTCGCTGATTTCCCCCTGGAGGTGGTCTTGGCGGCCGATTTCTGAGAGTTCTTGCCTGTTGTGGTGCCGCCGCTCTTCTTGTGGGCACGCGTCTGCGTGACCGCCATAAGCTGCGGTGTGGCCATGGGTGAGGCAAGAAGCACGACGGCACACAGCAGGGCTGTCAGCCGTCGGGAGAAATCGGATATTTTGCTGAAATGACGCATTATGGAGATGAATTGTGGAATCTGACTGTTAAGAATCTTACTTACATCCGCATCACGTCGCGGAATGACACCCGACGATAACCGCTGAGGTCAATCCGGTCGAATGACTTGCCGTCCCATTCGGGCTGGCCGGCAGTGAGGGTGGCGGTGTAGGTACGCCCCCGGCCGGCGGCCTCGAGTCTGGCTATGGCTCCTTTGGAATTATAGGTTACTTCGGCCTGGAGCTGCACTTCCGGCTGGTAAGTGAATCCGGGGTCGACTTCGTCGGGGGAAGGCTCGGTATCCGCTTCGCCACGCCCGTAGGCGGCCGCGAATGTGGAAATGCGCAGGGCTGCATCGGTGGCGAAGCCGTAGACTGTCTGAGGCAGATAGTCGGGCACTTCGGGCACCACCATATAGCAGCTGTCGGCTTGCATCGGGAACACCGTCACGGCATCGGCGCAGGATTTGCCAAGTTCGCCACATCCGATTGCAAACATGCGTCCGAGCAGGAGTGCCTGCACGTCTTCTGTCAGATCGGGCACCATAGCTGATATTTCCGACAGGCGGCGGGAATAGAATGTATGTTTCATTTTATTGGCCACCACGATGCTGTCAGGGTCGAGTTCCACACGCGCTACTTCGCCGAAGAGAGGGGCGCGAAGGGATACCATGGTGAGTCGCCCCTTCTCCATGCATACTTTTACCGTCACGGATACCGGAAGGAGGTCGGAACTTAGTTTTCCGTTCCAAGATGCGTGATGCCAGTCGGTGTAGCTGTCAGCAATCTGCTCTATCAGTTTTTTTTCAGCCTTACGCCCCAGTTCCTCCTGTGCGTAAAGCGGAGAGGCGGCATAGACTATGGCCAGTAATGCAACGAGTATTGATATCAGTCTGTTCATTTATTATGGTTGATTGTCTGCCTTGATATCGGCGGATATCCGGATTATTCGTAATAGAATGTGCGGTCGCGCACTTTTTTATGGAGCAGAGAGTCGTCTGGGCATGCCTTGAGAGCCATTTTCCACATTTCGATAGCTTTGTCGGGCTCGTTGAGCATGAAGAGTATGTCGCCGAGATGGTGCAGGTATTCCCCTTTTTCATCCGCATCGGCATCGTCGCCAAGCAGTTCGATGGCACGCTCCTCCAGTTCGCGGGCCTGATCGAAATCCTTTTTACGGAATAGCACCCACGCCCGGGTGTCGAGATAAGTGGGATTGTCGGGATTCTGGCTTATCGCACGTCGCGACATGTCGTCGGCCTTCTCGAGGTCGGCCTCGCTTACGGGGGTGTTCTCTTCTACGAGGAAGTAGGCATAGTTATTGAGGGTGAGGGCGTTGTCGGGGTCGAGCGAGAGGGCGTTGTCGTAGTTGATGAATGCGTGCTCACGGTCGTCCTGCTTGTAGTATGCATCGCCGATTTCGGTGTATAGTGAAATCAGGTCGGAGATGTTTTCGTAGGTGAGGAATGTGGCGAGCGCGTCCATGTCGGCTTTCTGCGAGATATTCTGTCCGGGGAAATTCTCGTCGAGGGCAATCTGGTAGATCTGCAGCGCACGGTCGAACTGCTCCATGACCGTGGCATTCGTACCGGCCAGACTGTAGATGCGCGTCGGGGTCTTCGGCAGGAGCTGACGGGCTTTGTTATAGAGTGAGTCAGCTTTCTGATGGTCGTCGAGCATGAAAGCATATACGATGGCCTGCTCCCAGTAGTCGGGGTTGGTGTGGTCCATGTCGATGGCATACCCTATGTCATCGAGGGCCTGCGGGAAGTCGGACTTGGCGGCGTTGTAGCGTGCCGAGAGTGCAAGCAGGTCAGGCTCGTGGGGATACTGTTCGCGCAGTACGGTGAATATACGGTCGCCGCGCGAACGGTCGGCGTTGTCGCGTATGAGGGTCTGCAAGTAGTAGGCCATTACTTCGTTCTTGGTCTCGAAGTCGAGGTCTTCTGCCAGAAGGGCCTCATAGATTTTGCTGTCGTAGGCCACACTGTCGCCGGCGAGTCGGTAATAGTCGGCAAGATGAAGCTTTACCGGGCCTCCGTACCCGGGCTTCTCCAGAGACTCGGCGTATTTTAGAGCCTTCAAGGCGGAATCGGGCTGATTGATATAGCCGAAGAGCTGCCCTTTGAATATGGCGTACTGTGTATTGGCGGGATATCTGGCCATCATGCGGTCGGTCTCTCTCAGTGCGGCTGCTGTGTCGCCCATAGCGAGCATCATTCCGGCCTTGCGTATCAGCAGTTCAATCCCCTCCCCTTCTATGCGCTCGTAGGCATTGATGGCATCGAGGGCTTTGTCAAACTGACGGGTGTCGAGATAGAGTGCCGACAGGTGCATCAGCACATCGGTATTGCCTGGGTCCTGACGGTTGATTCCCTCCAACACTGCGATTGACTCATCGAATTCGCCCCCGCGCTCCATTACATTCGACAGGAATAAATTCGGGAAGAAATCGCCGGGATATTCCTTAAGGAATTTCTTGGATATGCGTTTGGATTCGGCCCGCTCTACGGGAGTTGACAGTGTGTCGGCGGGTATTCCCCATCGGCGCACTCCGTATTGCAGCGCAGCCTCGGCATAGGTTGTGTCGAGCCTATATGCTTTTTTATAGAGTTCGGCGGCCTCGGCATTCTGCCCGAGGGCACTGTATTGGGCGGCTGTGAGATAATAATGTCTGGCGGCCTCACGTCGCTGACGGCTATCCTGAGCTCCTTTTTGCCGGGCGATGGCAAGCCCTCCCCCTGTCAGCAGCAGCAGGAGGAGCATGGGCATCAGTCGCCTCAGTGTTCTGTATTTCATCATCTGTATGGTCGGATTAATCTGTTTATGGAGAGTGCCCGGTCATCTCGACCGGGCTCGCCTGACACGGTCTGTGCGGCAATGCCTTTGCATTGTCAGGATGATTCAGTCGACGCCGGTATGGCCGAATGCTCCGTCTTCGCGCTCTGTGCGGTCAAGACGCTCCACGGGCTGCCATTCCACTTTCGAGTAGCTTTTGACCACCATCTGGCAGATTCTCTCGCCATCCTTCACTTCGTAGTCATATTCACCGAGATTGATTAGTATGATTCCGATTTCACCACGGTAGTCGGCATCGATTGTGCCTGGGGTGTTGAGCACTGTCAGCCCATGTTTCAGGGCAAGCCCGGAGCGCGGGCGTATCTGGCATTCATACCCCCGGGGGAGCTGGATATACAGCCCGGTAGGTATAAGGGCACGCTGGCCGGGCCGGAGGGTGACGCTCCCTTCCGGCAACCATGCACGCACATCCATGCCGGCAGCCTCGAATGTGCCGTATTCGGGCAATTGATTATGACTCTTATTGATGATTTTGACTTTCAGTCTTTCCATTATCGTATATAATTGCTCCTCACTCGGATGCCGCAAAATGCCGACAATTCGTCAAGGAGGAAATAATCTACAAATATAAACAAAAAAAATAAGATGAATTCCCCGCAATGCGGAAAATTCATCTTATTTTTTCTTTTTCTACGCCAAAGGCTATTAACCCTCGGTGATAGCATCGCTCGGACAAACCGATGCGCAGCTGCCGCAGCTGATGCAAGTGTCGGGGTCGATCTTGTAGATTTCACCTTCTGAAATAGCCTCTACGGGGCATACTGACTGGCAAGTGCCGCATGCGACGCAGTTGTCGCCAATTACATAAGCCATAATTGTAATTTTTATAAGTTATTATTATTTTTCTTCTATATTCATGGTTGCACATACGCGCCTTGTCACGACCGCCTATGACTCCCTCTTTTAGCCGCATTTGAATAGCTGTAATGAGGTCAACCACGATTTTTCAATGCAAATTTATCTTATCCGCGCGTCAAAGCCAAATTTTTAGTTAATTTTTGACATAATTTGTACGTCATATAAATACTATTTATATCGGATACAAATAGTATTTATACACAGTATAAATAGACTGCATTCACCCTCGTTTGCGATCATGTATCCGACCGCGACTTCCGCAGTCTGCCATGCCATCCTGCGAGGGCCAACAGGGTGTGGATTACGGCCTTGGGTGGAAGTGGCATTCCCCATTCGCGCCTGCGCCGGAGCATGTCGGTTATGAGCGCTTTGCTGCCGCTTTGACGGGCTTTGGCTGCCATATAGTTGAATTTTTCTCTGCAATGACGCCTCTGAGCACTGAGCGGAAGTCCGTAATGACGTCCCAGTCGGCAGGTCATGCTGCTGACACGCGCCGTAAACCAGTAATCTTTCTCGGCTGAAAGATTATTTGATATTGATTCTCCTTCGATATAGTAGCGGTAACCCGTCATATCCACTTTCATGGCATCTCCGATGCTACCCAGGAAGGCGATGAGAGGGATGTCTTCTACTCCACCGTCATGACATCGAAGTATTCCGGGGGTGACACTCAAGGCTTCCACAACGGGAGCCCGACGGTAAAGGGCCGCTGAAAGCACATATGGTATACTATTGGTGTGGTCAAGCACCCGATGCAACAACACGGCGCCGGATATGCGGCTTCCCGGTGCCTCTTGGGGTGAGTCATGCCCGCCGGTGATACGGTCGCCGCATACTGTCTCTGTCGATGTGAAGGCTACTGAAAGCTCTTTGTATGCTTCCAGGATCTCTATGCACCGCTCGAGACGCGACGGGTCGACCCACTCGTCATCCCCGGCACAATCGGCCACATACTTGCCTCGTGAGGCCAGTACGGCATCGAAGTAGTTGTCGACAAGTCCTTTGTTAGGGGCAGGGGGCAGCATCCGCACTGTTTCAGGATAGCGAGTGGCATATTCTTCGCATATCCGCCGTGTGGCATCTGGCGAGGCATCGTCGGCCACCAATATCTCGTAGCTGTAGCGGCAACGCTGCCTGAGCACACTCTCTATGGCACGCCGGATTGTTGACTCCTGCTTGTAGCACAGTAATATCACTGTAGCTATCGGTGCCGAAGCCTGATCGGAGGCGGCGGCTACCGTTGGTCCGGTACTGATAACTGAATGTCCGGGATCTGCATCCACTCGCGTTACTTTGTCGGTTTCTTTCATTTCAGTTTGCGCGATACGGCACGAGGAATGAACGACAAGTGTTTCATGACTGCTGTGGCTACGCCGTAATGTTTCTTCATTATATCGAAACGTTCAAGCAGCGACGCACGCTTGTTCTTCTCGGTCATCCCGTCATCAAGATAATGTATGACGACTGTATTGAGATTGATGCACTTTTGAGGGATTGTATGACTGATACATCTTATTGTCCAGTCGTAATCGGCAGAGAACCGATACGACAGATCGTATTCCGGAGCAAGATTGCGACGCACTACAAATGCCTGATGACAAATCAGCATTCCGTCGGCGAATGATTCAAAGGTAAGCTCCTGCGGTGCCGTGAGATGACGAGGTCCTTTTACCTTCCGGTCGGCATCGACAATGAGCGTGTCGCCATATATGATATCAGGATCTTTTGAGGCGGCTTCGGAATACAGACGGAGAGTAATCGGAGCGGCAAAAGTGTCGCCGGCGTTAAGGAATACAACATACTTGCCGCGTGCCATCGCCAATCCCTTGTTCATGGCATCATACAGCCCATTATCCTTTTCCGAGATGATACGCAGAGAATCACCCCCCATACGGCGTGCAATAGACACGGTATCATCTGTCGAGGCACCATCGACTATGATGTGCTCGAAATCACGGAATGACTGGTCACTGACCGACAACATAGTCGGTTTCAGCACATCACCTGCATTATAGGTGATTGTGATAATAGAAAAAAGAGGTGTATCCATAACGCAAATATAGCAAATATAATCGGCATCCGCAAACGCCGCTGCACAAACCACATCCCCTGACTCGGATCCGTTTACCCCGCGCGATATCGGCCAGTCGCGCGTACATGCATCTCTCTACGCTCCACGTAAAAGCGACCTGTTTCAGACAGATACCCAACAATCAGACATAAGCAATCCCTCCAAAGCAAACCTGAAGAGATTAAAATTAAAAGCTCCGCGAACAGACACATGCAAGAATATTTGCAAAAAAGAGGTCCGCATTCTTGTAAACTTCTTCTGTTAAGGGGGCGCGATATGGTGGTGATAGACGGTAGTGATAAAAAGTTGAATAAAAAAAACGCTCACATTTTGTGAGCCTTCTTCTAAGGGGGCGATTACCTACTCTCCCGCTTTCCCATGATAAACCATCTCCGGCGGCGCGAGAAGGTGGCGATAAGAGGTTGTTGAAAAATTAGATATAAAAAAAGACTTACATTTTGCGAGCCTTCTTCTAAGAAACTGTTTAAAATTAGAATTGAAAAAATGTTATAGGGCATAACAAA